>Ga0123519_10002986_pt1 | contig 28303 bp, 22 predicted proteins | sample YelNatPaOPRAMG02_FD_87396 | JGI IMG/M metagenome (GOLD analysis project Ga0123519, IMG submission 87396) | Hot spring microbial communities from Yellowstone National Park - Yellowstone National Park OP-RAMG-02 (version 2) | ecosystem: Environmental > Aquatic > Thermal springs > Hot (42-90C) ...
ATTTCGAGCCTACCTATAAGGAATTGAAACCCTTTCCTCCATTTGTGATGCGAATATTTTTGAAATATTTCGAGCCTACCTATAAGGAATTGAAACTGCTTTCCCTTGAAGGACTTTCCTCAGAGATTCAGTTCATTTCGAGCCTACCTATAAGGAATTGAAACCATATAAATCTATTTAATTTTTCAAGAAAAAAATCCATTTCGAGCCTACCTATAAGGAATTGAAACCACACTCCAGCAAGGAGATGTGCTCGAATACGAAATCATTTCGAGCCTACCTATAAGGAATTGAAACTCAAAAAGACAATTCAAGCAAGAGAGGAACAGAGAAAAATTTCGAGCCTACCTATAAGGAATTGAAACTTCGTAGAATATTTAACCAATTCGTCTTTGTTTTTCATTTCGAGCCTACCTATAAGGAATTGAAACGACTGCCTCAGAGGTTAATACCTCAGGTGGCTGGTTTTTATTTCGAGCCTACCTATAAGGAATTGAAACGACTCTCTAAACATCAGTTTTGGCGGTGTTAGTAACTCCATTTCGAGCCTACCTATAAGGAATTGAAACTTTCCCCTCCTCAATTTTAATTGTCCATTGCCTATCATTTCGAGCCTACCTATAAGGAATTGAAACAGTCGATAAGGGGCATGTCTCAATACCTCCTTTCAGATTTCGAGCCTACCTATAAGGAATTGAAACATTTTCTCTTCTGTTGTTCCTATTTCAACAGCAAGAATTTCGAGCCTACCTATAAGGAATTGAAACGGAAGTTGGAAAGGGCACTTAGGTATGCACACTATCTCATTTCGAGCCTACCTATAAGGAATTGAAACTAGATTTCGCAAAATTGAATGATTAGTTCTGATGTTTTATTTCGAGCCTACCTATAAGGAATTGAAACGTTGCAATCAAACGCTCTAATTTCCCCTGCGACTACTAATTTCGAGCCTACCTATAAGGAATTGAAACCCTTATATGGGTGGGTTTGGGTGGGAAGTTCTATAATTTCGAGCCTACCTATAAGGAATTGAAACGTTCTTCAAGTCTTCCCATATTTACACCTCCTTAGTGATATTTCGAGCCTACCTATAAGGAATTGAAAACTGGGAAAAAAAGTATTTCAAAAGGGAGTGGTTTTTTATTTCGAGCCTACCTATAAGGAATTGAAAATAATTCTAAATGGAAAAAAATACGAGAAAGGATTATTGAATTTCGAGCCTACCTATAAGGAATTGAAAAGAAGCAAAATTTGACCGTTTTTTTCAAAACAAGTAATATCCATTTCGAGCCTACCTATAAGGAATTGAAACAAATGTCTTTAACAATCTTTGAAGGGTTTGTTAAAAGATTTCGAGCCTACCTATAAGGAATTGAAACAAATGTCTTTAACAATCTTTGAAGGGTTTGTTAAAAGATTTCGAGCCTACCTATAAGGAATTGAAACAGTCCTTGAACCTTGCATATAGCGACTTTCCATTCCGTATTTCGAGCCTACCTATAAGAAATTGAAACGTAGGAAAAATGCTGGAAACCCTGAAAAATGGGGGTGAATTTCGAGCCTACCTATAAGGAATTGAAACTGCAAATTCCTGTCGGCAATACTGCAGGAAACAGAGATTTCGAGCCTACCTATAAGGAATTGAAACAAATCTATGCGGTTTATATCCCCGATGAAGATGTTGATTTCGAGCCTACCTATAAGGAATTGAAACTTGAATTTTTTGGATACTGCCAATTCTGGAGTTGCTTATTTCGAGCCTACCTATAAGGAATTGAAACTTTTTTACTTAGGTCCTGCTTTTAGTTCGCTTTATGTATTTCGAGCCTACCTATAAGGAATTGAAACGCATAAAAACCCATGGCAAAAAGGCTCAGATTCAAAATTTCGAGCCTACCTATAAGGAATTGAAACAAAGCAACTGAACCTACTACTTTTTTGAATGCCTCGAATTTCGAGCCTACCTATAAGGAATTGAAACTAATCAAATTCTCGCCTAAACCTCCTTACCCAATAAAAATTTCGAGCCTACCTATAAGGAATTGAAACGTTTCTCATGCGATTGATTCAATTCAAGCGGTATATGTATTTCGAACCTACTATAAGGAATTGAAACCTTTAAATAAAGAATCTTTTAATTAAAAATCGGTAAAAAGTAAATTTTTCAAAAAATATTCCCTTTTCCTGCAGAGCTTAAAAAAAGAATTCTTCTGGGAGAAAATAGAAAGAGAAGCTTTATGAAAAAAAATAGTGCTAACACAATAAGAATGGTTTATGGAACCCGTAAATCTGTCCTGTTCCTTCTCCCTTGATAAATTAACAAATAAGAATATTTGCTGGATTTTGTAAGTTTCTAAATTCCCTCCCCTTTGTGGAGAGGCTTGGGGTGAGGGTAATGAATGTGAGAAACAATGACTTAGGAAAAATCAAACCGTTCCAAATAAAAAGGCTTTTAGCTATAAAATTTAAAAACTGCCAATCTAACTATTTTTTCGCTTCAACTGCTACATCTGTGGAGACCTTTTTCCCGTCTTCTCTGATAACAACAACGGTTACATAAGCTGATACAGAAGGAGCTTCCTTCAGTCTTATCCTTATGCATCTACCTTTCCCTTCAACAGTTATAAGAGCTATCTCTTTATCTGCTTTCCATGTGGGAGCGATAGGAACCTCCTTCCCTTCTGAATCAACTCCTTTCGCAACTAACACAACTTCCTCTCCAACAGCAAGTTTTAGAACAGATACCCCAGGTCCTGTTCCCGGGGTTTCACCTTTATAAACAAGAATTGAATCCAGAGAGTTTGGAGCCTGAGCCCAAAGAGAAACGACCAAAACCCATGCGAAAACTAATACTAAAAGTCTTCTTAACATATTTCCTCCAATGGGGTAGAATAACAAATTTAAACAATAGCGTCAAATTTTCCTCTCATTAAAAAGAAAAATTCTTAAAAATTCTCTACTTAAAATTTACTCTCGGAAAAAACTACAAATACCCTTTTTTTATTCTTAGTTCAAGATAGAATTTTCAGTGGAGTCCTGGAAGGGGTGGAATCTCTGGAATTGGAATTGTTCCAAAATCCTTCTCATATTTTTTGATGTTGTCCTCAAGGGCAAGAAGGAATCTCTTTGCATGGGCTGGAGAAAGAATTATTCTTGCAACAAGCTTTCCCGCAGGTGCATCAGGTGGAGCATCGGGAAATAGAAAGGCAAAGTCAAATATAAATTCCTCCCTTGAATGCCTTATTGCAGCGATGTTGGAGTATTGACCTGTTGCTACTGACTCATCCACTTTCATATCAACCTTTTTTTCCATATTTCCTCCTCTTATTTACTAACTTTCTCTTTTAAAACATATCTTGCTATTTCTTCGTGGGTTGCAAACCAAACATTTTTTCTTGATAAAATATGTTGAATCAATTTTTCCAGCATTATTATTCTGCTTCTGTGACCTATTATCTTTGGATGCATTGTTAGTATAAAAAGAGTTCCTTCCTCATATGCCTTGTCAAATTCTGCAGACCATATGGAAAGAACATCATCAGGGGAGATCAGGGGACGAATAGCGCTGAACCGATCAAAACCAAAATATGGATAATCATCCATTATCCACTCAACAGGTAGCTCAACAATTCCAGAAGGTTTTCCATCTTCAAGAATCTCATAGGGTTTTTCATCAGCCATGAGGCTTGAGTCATAAATCAACCCAAGGTCTCTTATTATTTTTAAAGTAGAGAGGCTAAAATCCCATGAAGGAGTCCTTATACCAACAGGAGCTTTTCCTGTGAGATTTTTCAATGTTTCAAAGGACCTTTTCATCAAGTCCCTTTCCTCATCCTCGGAAAGAAGAGAGTTTCTCTCGTGAATCCAGCCATGTATTCCGATTTCATGCCTTCCCTTTGAAAGGATTAACTTTATTGAATCCTGATGGAGAAGGGCTGAAACTGCTGGAACAAAGAAGGTTGCTGGTATCCTGTATTTATCAAGAAGAGCAAGAATTCTTGGTATTCCAACCCTTGCTGCATATTCCCCTTGAGAAAGAACTCCAGGGGAGAAATTGGAATCTCTGAGGGCATTTGTTTCAGCATCAAAGTCAAAGGAAAGTCCTACCGCAACCTTTGCATCCTGGGGCCATATCTTTGGAGTTAAGTCTTTCCCTGCTCTAACCTTTGAAACAATGGAGTTTATCTTTTCCATGCTCCAATTCCAGGGTTTTTCCTCTTGACTCTGGGAGAAAATATTTTGATTGGAAAGCAAAAAAGAGAAAATTAATACCACAAAATAAAACTTTTTTGCCATCCCTTACCTCCTTTAAATCAAATATTCTTCTTTATAAAATGGGCAAATTCTTCAAAAACTGAAATTGTCTTTTTGATATGCTCCTCATTGTGGGAATAGGAGATTGCTCCCCCTCCATGAACTACATTTATTCCATTGTTTACAAGGAAAACCTTAAGAACCTTTTCCTTTAAATTAAGATCAACAATTTCCTCGTCCTGAACATCCTCTGGAGATTTTATCTCTTTCAAATCCTTTTTGAAGAAGTTTGGCATAAAGAAGGAGCTCTGAAGAACCCCTTCACGGTCTCCTCCAGAACATAGAACTGGTAAACCTTCCTTTGAAAAGCAAGAGTCAATCCCTTCCCTCAACATTTTGCCAAGCTTTCCGATTTTTGGATAGATTTCATTTTCGTTATCAATAAGATATTTCAAGAGAATATATCCTGACATCATATACTCGGGATGGGATGAATAGGTTCCACCTTCAAATTTAACCCTTCTCTGGATTGGTTCATCATCTCCGCAAAGCTCCATTATCTCCCTCTTCCCTGCAACTGCTGAAACTGCATGCCCTCCTCCTATTATCTTCCCAAAAGTTACAAGATCTGGCTCAATTCCAAAATATTTATGGAGAGCATTGGCACAGAACCTGAATCCTGAAATTATCTCATCAAATATCAGGACAATCCCTTTTTCCTCAGTGAGTTTCCTGCAAAGTTTTAAGTATTCAGGATCACCAGGAATGAAACCGCCAGCTCCTATAAATGGCTCTAATATGAAACATGCAATTTTATCACCAAATCTTTTGATTTTGTTTTCGAGGTCTTCAGGGTCATTAAACCTTGTAATTATTATCTTCCCACCAAACTCATCAGGAATACCCTTTGATTCAACCTCTTCAAAACCTTTACCCTTTTTAAATTTAACCCCTTTTAGAAGATAGGGAGTTGAACCATGCCATCCTCCTCCAACTTTTAGAACCATTTCCCTTCCAGTGTAAGAGAAGGAAAGCATGCAGGCATAGGTATTGGCAAGGGTCCCGCTTGTTGTAAATCTTATTTTCCAATTTTTATGACCTAAAGTATCAAGGATCAATTCTCCAAGCTTTATTTCCCACTCATCTTCAAATCCAGTATGTAGGCATCCTTTTTTGTGGGCTGATGAGGAAGCCCTGTTAAGAATATCAGGGTTATGTCCGAGAATATTGGCATAATGCCCCTGCCAGTAATCAATGTATTCATTTCCATCAACATCTTTTACAATTGCACCCTTTGCTGAAGAGACTATAAAAGGGAAGGGGCTCCACAACCTCAGGTTATGGCTACCTCCCTGAACCATTATATTTTTTGCTTTTTCCGCTAACTCCTTACTCTTCCTATTTCTTTTTTCAAATTCCTCAGAGAGCTTTCTTAGCAATTCCTCTAAATTTGCCATTTTATCTTTTTTCTATTACCTTCAAACCATCCATATAGGAGATAAGGACTTCTGGAATTTCAACACTTCCATCTTCCCTTTGATAGTTTTCAAGGATTGCTGCAACAGTTCTACCAATTGCAAGGCCTGAGCCGTTAAGGGTGTGGACATATTCTAATTTTGATTTTTCATCCCTTTTAAATCTAATATTGGCTCTTCTTGCCTGAAATTCCTCAAAATTACTGCAGGATGAGATTTCCATATAATCATTTCTACTCGGCATCCATACCTCTATATCATAGGTTTTTGCAGAGGCAAAACCAAGATCCCCTGTGCAAAGGGCTACAACCCTATAAGGAAGTTTCAGCTTCTTCAGGATATCCTCTGCATCAGAAGTAAGTTTTTCAAGTTCTTCATAGGAATTGTCAGGATGGGAAAAAACCATTAACTCAACCTTGTTAAATTGGTGCTGTCGGATGAGTCCTCTAACATCCCTGCCCCAGGAGCCTGCTTCAGCCCTAAAACATGGGGTGTATGCTACAAATCTCTTTGGAAGTTCGCTGGCTTTCAAAACCTCATCCCTGAAAAGATTTGTGAGGGGAACCTCAGCAGTAGGAATTAAATACCATGGTCTATCCTTAATCCTGAAAAGGTCTTCCTCAAATTTTGGAAGATTTCCAGTTCCAATTAGGGATTCTTCATTGGCAATAAAGGGAGGAAGAACTTCCTCATAACCCTTCTCCTTTGTGTGAACATCTAACATAAAGTTTATAAGTGCCCTCTCAAGCTTTGCTCCATAACCATAGTAAACAGTGAATCTTGAGCCAGCAAGCTTGCTTGCCCTTTCAAAATCAAGAATTTTTAGAGCTTCTCCTATCTCCCAGTGGGGTTTGGGCTCAAAGCTGAAATACCTCGGCTCACCCCAGTATCTAACAACCCTATTAAAAGAAGAATCTTTCCCCATGGGGACTGAATCATGGGGAATATTTGGAATTTGAAGGAGTATCCTTTCTGTCTCCCTTTCCCTTTCCTTTAATGAATCCTCAAGCTCCTTAATTCTTTCCTTTATCCCTTTAACCTCCTCAACAAGATGCTGGGCATCCTCACCCTTTCTCTTCAGTTGCTCAATCTCCTTTGTTATCTGATTCCTTTTTGCCCTTAAAGATTCAACTTCTGCAATTATTTCCCTTCTCAACCTGTCAACTTCAATGAATTCTTCAAGAATTTTACTATCATATCCCCTTTTCTCAAGGGATTCCCTCACCTTTTCAATATTTTGCCTCAACCATCCAATCTCAAACATAAGGAAATTATATTACAATTTGAGAAGGGATTAAAGTATCTATAAATTTGAATTTCTTAATATCTACCAGACCTTTTAATATACCTAAGAAAAGTCTAAAGCATCAGAAATAACTTCACTTAATGTTTTCACCTCAACTCCCAATTTATATATTTTGTTAAGTTCGTTCAATTGATCAATGCAATTGTGGCAAGGAGCTACAACAACATTTGCTCCTGTCTTCCTTATCTGCTCAGCCTTTATCTTGCCAGCATTTATTCTTCTTTCTGCATATCTTGTCATTGAAAGTTGTCCACCACCCCCTCCACAACAATAATTTTTCTCCCTGTTGGGGGTCATTTCAACAAAATTTTCTACAGCTCTTTTCAAAACATACCTTTGCTCCTCAATTATTCCACCCATTCTTACAAGATTGCAAGGGTCATGAAGGGTATAAATTTTCTTATTGAGAGAAGGATTCAGTTTTATCCTCCCTTCCCTCAAATACTCAAATAAAATTTCAACCATGCTCTTAATTTCAAATCTATTCCTTCTTTTAAGCCACTCAGGTCCCTCCCATCTATGGGCATTGAAACCATGACCACACTCACCAAGGACGAGAATCTTTGCATTGAGTTTTTCCATTGTCTCATAAAGTCTCTCTGAAAGAAGTCCTGCAGAAATATCATCACCACTGAAATAACCATAATTTGTGACATCGTAAAATTCACTGGAGAGGGTCCAGCTCTCTTTCGCAAAATAGAAGATTTTTGCAGATGCAAGAAGGGAAAGGGGGAAGAATTTTGGCTCCCTTGGGTTAACAGTATAAAGAATTCTTGCTCCCTTCTCATCAATGGGGATACATGCACAGGGATCGTTTACCTCTCCCCTCAACTCCTCCTCCAGCCATTCAAGGGTTTCAAGCCACTCTTTTTTCTCAATTCCCATGTTATTCCCCTTTTCCACTGCAAGATTAACAGTAGCTTGAAGTTCTGATGGAACAAGGGAAAGATCCGCAAGGAATGTCCTTCCAAGCCTTATTAAGTAGGGAATATTTATTCCAACTGTGCAGTTTATACTGCATCTTCCACAAAGGGTGCATCTTCCAAAGAGGGAGTCTATTAGCTCATCGAGAATTTTTGAATCGATTTCCTTAGACCTTTTATTGTAATTTCCTGAAAAATTAAAGAATTTTTTAAATAGGGAAATTACGAGATTAAGCTTGTAGGCTGGAGATGAACGAAAGTCTCCATCTACTAAAAAATAATGACATGTCTTAGCACAGAGTCCACATCTGACACATGAGTTAATATAGGCGAGAGCAAAATTGTCCATTTTATCTCTCAACTTTTCAATAGCTTCTTTAACTTCTGACATTTCCTCTATTGCTCCAGTTCAACAAATCTTCTTTTTTCAAAGACTCCTCTCCTTCCAAAGAAAATTCCAGAGAGGATTTTGCTATAAAAGAAGAAAAAACAATGGCGAATTTTGCCAAAAGGAATGTAGATAAGGAGAAGAATGGAGTAAAGATAAAGAAAAGAAGAAAGGGAGGGATTGAAGATTGTAATGGCTGAAAGAATTAAGAAACCATTAACAAGGAGATTTGAGAAAAAATCATCAGGTATGCTTATTTTTCTTAGATATAAATTCCAAACTCTCCTCAAAAGTAATCCAATGCCTGAGAGAAGTCCAAGGAGAAGGAAAATTTGGAATATAAATAGCAAAATTTTTGGGATTTCAAATTCAAATATTTTGAGAAAAAGAAAGACAAACGCAGAGAAAATCCCTGAATGAAAAAGGATCCCTGTAAAATAAACAATTAAATTTTTATAAGCACTTTCCTTCTCCCACGGCAACATCCCTTTTCCAAGGGAATATACTATCCCTTTAACAGGATTACCCCTTGCCCTTGAATAGAAGACTTTCTTGCCAAAGGAAAAAGTTTTTGCTATGAGGTAGGAAAGGGCAGAAATGGAAAATAAAAAAGAGGCTATTGTAAGTATTTTCAGAATTTTCAGCATCAAAGATTAGACACAGCCGTCAGGTTTTGGAAGACCAGCAAGTTTACAAGCCCCTTTTGCAGGACCTGATGGGAAAAGCTCATAAATTTTTTTGAGGGGTAAACCAGTGGTTTTACATACAGCTCTTACCATCGGTGCAAGTTTGTTTTCAAGGTAGTAGTTCCTTATGTAGTTTATAACTGCCCAATGTTCCTCGCTGAGATTTTCAATGCCTTCTTCCTTCTTGGCAAGAAATTTTGCTACCTCCTCATCCCAATCTTCAGGATTAACAAGAAATCCTTCCTCATTCACTTCAATCTTTTTCCCATTAATTTCTATAAATGGCATACAATTACTCCTTTATGAATTATTAGTATTTTATTTTAGCAAAAGGATAAATATTTTCAACAGTTAGAAATTGCTACAGTTGAAAGATTACCCCAGAATTTTGAATTTTTGACTCTTAAATTCCTTTTCTTCCCATTTTCTTTAAAAGTTCTTTGGGGAAAGCCAGACCTCTTCCCTTTCCAGTCTTTTCAAAATTTTCTTCATAGATATACGCTATTCGCTCGTCTTCATAAAAATTTCAATTTCAATCTTTTTTTATTTGGATTATTTCCTTGCTTTTATAGAAGCAATTTCTCTTACTGCTTGAATTGCCTTTTCAATATCTTCAACTTTGTTGAAAGGTCCGACACTGAATCTTACAGCACCTTTTATCCTGTCAGTTCCTATCTGCTCATGGACAAGGGGAGCACAGTGGAGACCTGTCCTACAGGCAATATTATAATCAACATCAAGGAATGTTCCAGTATCTCCAGCTTCAAGTCCTTCAATATTAAAAATGAAAACACTTATGTGATTTTCAAGGCTATCCTGACAGTATAGTTTTACTCCATCAATATCCTTCAACCCCTCTATCAATTTTTTGCAAAGTTCCATCTCATAATTCTGAATATTTTCTATCCCTCTATCCAAAACCCATTTTACACCCGCATTTAAACCAGCAATTCCAAGGAGATTCGGAGTTCCATATTCAAGCCTGTAGGGATACTCTTCCAAGTGATGCCTTTCAGCAGAACGAACTCCTGTTCCACCTGCCCTTGTATGCCTAATGTTAATGCCCTCCCTAACAGCTAATCCTCCTATTCCTGTTGGTCCCATCAGGGATTTATGTCCTGTAAACGCAACCAAGTCAATATTCATCTCCTCCATGTCAATCTTCACTTTTCCTGCTGTCTGGGAAGAGTCTATGAGGAATGGTATTCCTCTTTCTCTGCACAATCTACCTATTTCCTTTATAGGCTGGACAGTTCCTATTACATTTGAGCCATGATTGACAACTACTAACTTTGTATTTTTCTTGAATCTCTTCTTGAATTCATCAGGGTCGACAAAACCATTCTTGTCAAAGGGAACATAGTCCACTTCAACATTCTTGTATTTCTGTAAGTGATAGAGAGGTCTTAGAACCGAGTTGTGTTCCAGAGTTGTTGTTATTGCATGATCCCCTTCATCAAGGATTCCGAATATTGCAAGGTTTAGAGCATCTGTTGAATTATAGGAGAAGACAACCCTGTTGGGATCAGAAAGGTTGAAAAATTCAGCGAGAAGCTTCCTCGTTTCCTCGACAAGATGTCCAGCCTGAAGGCAGAGGTCATATCCTGATCTTCCAGGATTGACCCCATAATTTCTGTAGAAATAGTCCATAAATTTGTAAACCTCTTCAGGTTTTGGAAAGGAAGTTGCAGCATTGTCAAGATAAATTAATTTTTCCATATTACACCTCAATATTAAAAATTATTATTTCCCAATTAAAAATCCTTGATTTGTAATAGTATTCACTATTCATGATTGTCGGTTATCCTTAAATATGAAGCCACAATTTTACCTGTCTTTCTCTCGATGCAAAATATGCTGGCACGAAAAGCTGGAACAGAGAAATCGTATCTTCTTGAATCTATCTCAATGCTTCTTTTCAAATCAGAGGAAGATTCATTTATAAATATTGCAAAGATGTGATCCTTTGTTTTTAGTATACTTGTTGTAATGGGAATTTCACTAAAATAGAAGGGAACTCCAGAGTTCTTCAAGGCTTCTTTGAGAAGAGCAATGAGGGGCTCCTCCTCTCTGGCAAATTCAAGGGGTAAAGGCTCATTCCATATATTTCCTTCAAAGTTTATGGGCTTTGAACCCTTTTTGAGCCATTCAATCTCCCCCCTTTCAAAAGTTACAAAATTCAAAGGGTTGCTTTTAAGAGACCATTGAGTCTTTTCCCTTATACATAGAGGATTCCCTGGATCAAACAATCCTGATTTTAAAAGCAATTCTGGTATTCTTCCATAGCAATCTCCTGTCAAAGGTCCCGTGATTAATACTTTCACACCATTTTTTGATGCCTCAAGAATTGTAGATAGGGCTGATTCAGAAATAAACTCAGGGGATGGAAGGATAAGCAATTTAGCATTTTTTATCCTTTCAAAAGTAATCTTGAATTCTGATATTGCGATGGGAACAATTCCAAAATAATCCGATAAAACCCTAACAATTCTTTTTGTAGAGTCCAATGGAAATGGTCTCCTTGAGAAAATTCTTGAGTGGGGAATAACAAGAAAGATTTCACTACTTTCGTAATCTTCAAGGTGTGGAGCAATGAGATTGAAAAACTTAGAGAAGTTCATTAAAACATCAAGCTCAGGTTTTGCTGTTCCATCAACCCTGAATATTCCAATTACTGCTTCATTATCAATTGGTTGATAAGGGTTTATGTTCCAAATCCACTGGACAGCTCCAGCGGATCTTGAAGCAAAGGCATAGGCAAATTTTCTTTCGAGTAATTTCCATGATTCCTCTGAGCTCCTCCACAAATTCCCATCAATATCTTCCAGCCTCATTATTCCTGTTTCCTGAACAAGATTTGGCTTTTCGGGAACCTTTGTCATAACCCCATCCCAGAGGAGATCAGAGTTATTCCACCATGTGTGAATGCATGTGTAATCAACAGAGTCATAATGAAACTGAGGGGAAGGGCTGAAGGAAGTTCCAGCCTCATCCTGCCCAACAGTGACAAGGGTTCCCCCTGAGATTTTTTTAATTGTGGAGCTCATTTTTTTAGCCCATTCTGAAAAGATTTCCTCGGAAAAAAGGTGAAAATCCATGACTTTTCTATACTTTCTATTTTCAATTGATGGAGAATAACTGAACTCGTTACTCTGGGGTAGAGAGAGGGGAGAAAGGGAATCTTTCCATAAAATAGATAGATTCACAGGGTCTTTCCCATGCTTTCTATAAACCCAATCAATCCATGCTTTTCTCTCAAACTCATCGTAAAAGGGTCTGTTCTGCCATAGAAAATCCTTAGGAGCATAGGATGGCTCATTTATAAGATCAAAATGAATCCAGCCACAATTCTTAAAACGGTTCAAGATATTGGAAATAAAAGATTTCTGCCATTCAATGGCAGAGGGATCAAGGTAAGGATTCGGGCTCCAGGATGGAGGGGGAAGAAAGGCAAAGAATGTGAAACAGACAACTATTTTATGTCTTGCGGAGGTAAGAACAAAAGCCTCGAGGGCTCTTAGAAAATTCTCATCAATAGCCCAGGGATCAAGCATTGCCCTTGACCAGCCAGTCCAGATTCCTGTTCTGACAAAATTAATTCCTGCTTTTTCCATCATCTCAAAGTCTTTTTCCCAGATAAAGGGATTGGGTTCAAAAAGAAATTTTCTGTGGACATCAGAGCCCATATATGTTGTTCCAACAATAGGGAATACTTTCCCATCCTTCCATAACCAATCACGGGATACAGAGATCTTTGGAGAATCCTCCAGTAAATCTTTGTCTTTTATCCAGAAACCTGAATAACCAATCTTAGGATTAAAATCAGCATCAGGAATTAGAACTTCTATCCTGTAAAATCCTTGCTCACTCCCCCTTTTTGTCTCAAACAAAAATTCTCCAATTCTGTTTTCTTTTTCTCCATAAAGAGGAATTTCCTTTGATAGAACCTTTTCACCATCTTCTTTTTTTATTAACAACCTTGCTTTCTCTACAATTTTCTCCCCTTCTCTTGGCTTTGGTCTTCTTAAAACAATCCTTATCTTTACCCCTTCTCCTGGCTCAATACATGCTGGTATTGGGAAGACCTTTATTTCTGATGGTCCTTCAATAGCTCTTTTTACAATACTTCTTAAAATTGAAGAATCCAGCTTCATATTTGAAGTCAAAAAAATCCATCTCCCTCCCCTATAATTTCCAGCCAGTCTGTCAATCTCGATAAGGGGTGAAAACCGAGGGATACCTGAGCTGTCAAGGATATGGACCAAAGGTCTTAGGAGAGCCTCCCTCTGCCCTGAAGAACCATCCTCCTTTTCAAAATCTTTACTGGTGGCAAACCTTACAACAAGTTCAAAAACTTTTGTGGGTAGTGGCATTCTCCTTTCCTTCCATCCTGTCTCTCCAACATTTACAATGGAGTATTTCTCATTTTTGTCCAGATCAAAAGATTCAGAAGGTCCTATCAAAAGCTCTTTTGCCCATGTTGGTTGCCTTGTGCCAAGGACCCAGACTCCTTTTTCTCCAGAGACTTTCCATAAAACAGGTTGATGGAAAGGAGCTCCGCCAATATTTATAAAGTTTCCTCCATCATTCAGGAAATTTTTTATTGCACTCCATCCCTGAACAGGGAATGCACTACCGTAGGGAAGGATGAAAAGATCGAAGTTGGTTACACTTAAAGAATTTTTTAAATCCTCTAATGAAGAAATTATCTTTAAATTGAAATCTTTTAAAGCTTCACTAAATAATGATGGGGGGATTGGTTCTGCGTCAATTGTAGGGAATCCTTCTGCCATAAAAATAGCAATTTTTAAAGGAGGAATATTTTCTTTGGATAGGAGATCTAAAGGATGGAAGAGCAATAAAATTGTAAAGATAATTATCAGGAATTTGTAAAGCATTAAACCCCCTTCCTGAAGGGAAAATTTAGTTTTTTGAAGTATAAAAATGTTGAGTCAAATCATTTTTGAGACCCAAAAAGAATTTGCTCCATTTCAATTTCTGAGCTAACAATGTAGGGAGCACCAAAACTATGGATTGGTCTGTTTTTGAGAAGAAATAAAGCCCTCTTAACTATATATTCAAAATTCTCTCTAAAAGAGTGGCTTGAGGATATGGTATAAGCTCTCTTTATCATATCTATCTGCTCCTGTATAAGATCAGATGGAGGAGTGGTTTCTTCCCTCTTCAAAACTTTTTGTTTTTCTGCTCCAGAGATAAGGTCAAGTATATTGGTAGGAACCTCCCTTTTCCTGGTTGAAGGAAGAAGGAGGGCAGGGATTTTTTTACACCCCGATTCGTTAATTTCTTTGCTCTCAACAATCCAGCCAAGGCTTGTAACACTTAGACCAGAAGATACGAATTCTGATAACCTTGATAGAAAAGGTGAGATCACATAATTAACACTCTCATCAAGCTCATTGAATCTGTTCAAAACAAAATAAACCTTGAACTCCCAAACACTTTCCTTTAATCTTTCAACAATCTCCTCCCTCAATGCCTCTTCTGCTTCTTCTATTAATTTATCTATGTTTTTAAAAGTTTCATCGTAAACATCCTCTATTTTTTGAAGAATTTCAGAAAAGAGTTTAACATAGTCTATATCCCATTTTTTAAGGCTTCTCCACAAAGGAGAGGAAGGAGAAAATAAAACTCTGAGTCTTCTTAGAATTTGAGCCCTTACAATTTCAACAGCAGCAAAATTTGCAGAAGGGAGGGTAGGAGTGAAAATAAGTATTCCTGAATTGGAAAAGGGCATGAAATCAAGAACCCTCGAATCAAGACCAGCTTTTAGGTCAAGGATTATAAAATTAGCATCAAGGGAATTTATCTCCCTTATCAGATTCCTTCTTTTTTCCTCGTCAAGATGGACAAACTCATCCATTGAACCATATGGAGAAGCTATAAAACCGAAATTTTTGTATTCTCCCTTAGGATCCAATCTGCTATCAAGGGGTGTTATACAATCTTTTAAGGGAACATCTTTCTTGAAAAAGTGATAAAGGTCATATTTTATAGGAATATCTATACTGTTTCTTATACTGGAAGTTCCAAAATCGAGGTCAATAAGAACAGTTTTCCCATACTTTGAGAGTCCAAGGGCGAAATTAATTGCAAATGTGGTCTTCCCAACCCCACCCTTTCCTGATGATACAGGTATTATCCTCTTCATCGATTGAATATTATATCATACACCAAAAAATCAAACTAAAAAATTGAAGTTTTAATTATCGTTTTTTTATTATATAATTTTCCCTTATTTTTGCAATTATAGGAGGTTTTTTATGAAGAAGATTGATTTATCTCTCTCCAATTTAAAGGAGCTCTTTCCATCAGATTTTACGGAGGAGCAAATTTCCCATGCCCAGACCCTTTTCTTAAAGGAACTCGCCCTTTCCCTTCACAAGTTTTACAGAGGTAAGATTGCTGTTATTCCGAAAGCTGGTATTTATGGATTCAACTGGTTCAACATCTGGTATACCCCTGGTGTTTCAAAAATATCAACCACAATAAGGGATGTTCACGATCTTTCCTTTGAGCTTACAAACAGAGGTAATCTCGTAGCTGTTGTTTCAGACTCTTCAAGGGTTCTTGGTGATGGAGATGTTTCTCCCTCTGGTGGTCTTGGAGTCATGGAGGGGAAAGCATTCTTGATGAAATATCTTGGAGGTATTGACGCCATTGCCCTTTGTATTAACAGTTTTAATGAGAGAGGTGTCCATGACCCAGATAAGATAATTCATTTTGTGAAGATGCTTGAGCCTTCTGTGGGTGCAGTAAACTTAGAGGATATTTCCCAGCCCCAGTGTTATAAGGTTCTGGATACTCTAAGGGAAATATGTGAAATTCCTGTCTGGCATGATGATGCTCAGGGAACAGGATGTGTAACCCTTGCTGGTTTGATCAATGCCTTGAAAATTGTGGAAAAGGATCTTGACAAAGTTAAAATTGTTTTTTATGGTGCGGGTGCATCCAACACAACAATTGCCCGTTTGATAATAAAGGCAGGAGGGAACCCAGAAAAGATGATACTATTTGATACAAAGGGAGCCCTTCACAAGGATAGAACAGATATTAAGGAAGATCCGGCTTTCTACAGAAAATGGGAATTATGTGAGCAGACAAATCCTGATAAGATAAAGGATATAGAGGAAGCAATGAAGGATGCTGATGTACTTATAGGGATGAGTAAGCCAGGACCTAATACGATAAAGAAGGAATGGATAGCAAAGATGGCGAAAAAAGCAATTGTCTTTGCATGTGCAAATCCTGTTCCTGAAATTTACCCATATGCTGCAAAAGAGGCTGGAGCTTACATTGTTGCAACAGGAAGGGGTGACTTCCCCAATCAGGTTAACAATTCCCTGGGATTCCCTGGAATTTTAAAGGGAGCCCTTCTTGTTAGAGCAAGAAAGATAACTGATGAGATGGCAATTGCTGCTGCGTACTCCCTCGCTAAATTTGCAGAGAAGAAAGGAATTCATCCCGAATACATAATACCAACAATGGAGGAGACTGAGGTATTTGCTCAGGAGGCAGCTGATGTGGCAACTCAGGCAATAAAGGATGGAGTTGCAAGAGTAAAACTGAGCTGGGATGAGGTTTACAAAAGGGCACTCCAGGATATACAAGAAGCGAGAGGAATTGTAAAACTATTAATGGATAAGAACTTCATCAAGAAACCACCAGTAAAGCTTATAGAAGAAGCTCTGAAAAAGGCTATAGAGGCAGTTAAATAAGATAAAATTATAATTCTTTCTTAAAAAGATTAGATTTGGTAAATTAATAATTGAGAAATGTCGATAGTTTACTTCTATCCCTTTAATGGAAAAGAAACTAAAGAAGAATTAAAAAATGCAATTTTGAAGCTACTTTCAGCTACTGAATTCCTTGAGAAGGTTTCAGAAGGTGACATTATAGCTATAAAAATGCACTTTGGAGAGGAAGGGAACAGAGGTTTTATAAAGCCTGAATTTGCCAAGGTTGTCTCCGATGAGATAAAAAAGAGGGGAGCAAGGGTATTCTTTACAGACACAAATACCCTTTACAAGGGAAGGAGAGCAAATGCAATTGATCATTTGATGTTAGCCTATGAACACGGGTTTACCCCAGATTTTCTTGGAGCACCTGTCATTATAGCTGATGGAATCCTTGGAAATGCAGAGGTTAAGGTAAGGATTGATGGTAAGCATTTCAAAGAGGTTCCAATTGCAAGGGAGCTTGCCTTCTGTGATGGGATAGTATCATTAAACCACTTCACCGGACACATTGTTACCCAGTTTGGAAGTTGTCTTAAGAATCTTGGAATGGGTGGCTCATCAAGGGCTGGGAAACTCCTACAACATTCTTCTGTAAAGCCAAGGGTGAAGGAGAAAAGATGCACTGGATGCGGACTCTGTGTTTTATGGTGCTCAACAGGAAGCATTGAAATGAAAAATGGGAAAGCATACATAAACCTTGAAACATGCATTGGATGTGGTCAGTGCCTTAGTGTTTGCAAGTTTGATGCAATTTATTATAACTGGGAAGAATCCTCTGAAAATGTTCAGGAGAAAATGGTGGAACATGCTCTTGGAGTTCTTAAGGGGAAAAAAGCTGTCCACATAACCTTTCTAAATCACATAACCCTTGATTGCGATTGTATGGCTAAAGATGAACCTCCTGTTGTTGAAGACATTGGAATCCTTTCCTCCCTTGATCCTGTCGCAATTGATAAAGCAAGTCTGGATCTTGTTGAAAAAAGGATTGGGAAAAGCTTCGCCTTACATACTCAGAGACAGGAGATTCCTGCAAATCAGATATTTTATGCTGAATCATTGGGGCTTGGAAGTTCCAATTATGAGCTAAAAATAATTTCAATAAAGGAGTAAGTTATGAGATTAAGAATAATCCTGATTTCTATTTTCCTCCTTTTATCTCCTTCTTTTTCAGGAAATAATGACTCAATCCTTGATATTTTAAAGATTACTCCATCTCCAAAGTCCATTGATTATGTAAATAACAAAAAAGAGTTCCACCTTTTTCCCCTTTTGACAGAGCAGAGGCATCAGAAAACATGGAATCTCAGTTCAGTCATTCAGGAGAATACAATAAATGGACTAAGGCTTCTCCTTGATGTGGACAATGACATTGTAAAGAAAATAGAAGAAATTTCTGAAGATCCAGAAGTTCTCGAGCAGGCAATCTCTTCGGTTGAAAGGTGTTTGAAAGAGAAAAGGAAAATTTATTTTTATGGTTGTGGAGCGACAGGAAGGCTTGCAAAACAAATGGAATCCTCCTTCTGGAGACCTTTCTGGAAAAGGGTAAAGAAGACCTCTTTATGGGAAAAGATTAGAACCCATGTTTCTGAGGACATTGAAAATATGCTTATTGGTGAGATGACCGGAGGAGATAGAGCCCTCATAAGTTCCCTTGAAGGTTTTGAGGATTTACAGCTAATTGGAAAGCTCCAGTATATTGATAGAGGAATAGAGAAAGGGGATCTCGTATTCTGTGTAACAGAGGGTGGGGAGACTTCTTCAGTTATTGGAACAATTCTTTATGCCCTATCTCAATACCATGATAATGAAAGAGGAGAGATATCAAGGAAGAATCTTTATTTTGTCTACAACAATCCCGATAATATTCTTATCAACTTTGAAAGAAGCAGGAAGGTTATTGAGAATTCAGGAATAACAAAGATAAATCTTACAACAGGTCCCCAGGCAATAACAGGCTCAACAAGAATGCAGGCAACAACTATTGAAACCTTTGTCCTTGGAGTTGTTCTCGAAGAGGGAATTGAGAGATTCCTTAGAAATTTTTTATCGGAGGATGAGCTCGAAAATCTTGGATTTTCAAAGAATTTTAAACTTAGGGATAAGCTCCTTTCCTTCAAAGATTTAAAATACTCCATAGACAAAGAGGCTGAAGCAATATCGAAATTTACAGAACTTGAGGCAGAAACCTATAAAAATAAAAGATTCTCCACATATTTTGCAAAAAAAGCCCTTATAACAGTTTTTATAGATAGTACAGAGAGGAGCCCAACCTTCAGACTTTACCCCCTTGATACTGTTAAGGAAAAAGAGAGAAAGTGCTGGATACAGGTTTGGACAGAAGGGAAAGATATAAGGGATGCATGGAGAAACTTCCTTGGAAGGGATTTCAGAGGTTTAAAGGAAAGTTTTTACAGAGAACCCTTTGAAACTCAGATAGAAGATCCCTACTTAAAAGAATCTGCATTGAGGAGCTTAAAGAATGCAGGAGATGACCAGGAGTTCCTTTACGACTTTTCCTTTTCCGATGAGAACATCTTAAGAAGGGGACCTTCAAAAGGAGATCTCGGAGTTGTTGTCTGCATGGATGATGAGATAAAAGAGATTAATGATAAAAAGTCATTGATAGCAAAGTTTATAAATCTTTTCAGGGAAAGGGGAGGGAATATTGCATTGATAAGTGTTGGTGAAGGGAAAAGGGAAGAAATTGAAGGGATTGTTAGAAAAGCAAATTCAGGAAGAAAAGATGTTTTTGTCCAAATCTCAACACCTCCTTTCCCCGATCCAATTCTTCTCAGAAGGCACATAACTTTAAAAATGCTTTTAAACTCCCATTCCACAGCTGTTATGACAAAGCTTGGAAGGGTTGTTGGAAATACAATGACGAATGTAAGCCCGAGCAATTTAAAGTTGATTGGGAGAGCAACATATCTAATAATGAGCCATGTCAACGACACTTTATCACAAAAGGAGTGGATTGAAAAATATGGGAAGATAGAGCCCATAAGTTTTTCTGAAGCAAACGCTGTTCTTTTTGATGCGATGGATTTTGTTAATTCTTCCAACATAGGCCAGACAGCAGAGGTTTCCCTTTCAATAATCAGAATCCTTGAAGCATTTAAAAGGAAGAGTTTTGTGAGCTGGGAGGATGCTCTGAAAATTCTGGAAAGGGATGGGCTTGAAAATTACCTGATAAAGTTAAATCCAGCAATAAGGGTTAAAAGATAATTCTAATTGTTTTTTCAAGAATTTTTGGTATTATATTTTTTTATGGAAAGAAGAAATTTTCTAAGGAACATTTTTGGTGGAACTATAATTCTCTGGGTTGGAGGAATATTCTATTTTCTCCTCTCTTATCTAAGTTATGCGAGAAAAGGGAAAGAGGTATTTCCAAGGGTTAAAATACCATCAAGGGAAATTTCCCCTTCAAAACCTGCCCTAATAAAGGTTGGAGAGGAGCATGTTTGGCTTATTGAGAATGAAGGAGAAATTTTTTCAGCAATCTCAGCTGTTTGCACCCATAAGAGATGCATCCTTGAATGGGATAGGGAGAGCAAAAGGTTCATATGCCCATGTCATAAAGGGATATTCGATAAAGAGGGTAATCCCATATTTGGTCCACCTTCAAAACCTTTGAAGAGATTCAATGTCTTTAAGAAAGGAGATGAGATAATTGTCTCCGATTAAAAAAATTATAAAATGGCTTGAAGAAAGGATAAATTTAACGGAGATATTCTCCTTCTTTTCTGCCTTTGGACTTTACTATGGAGAGATCGACACAAAAGACTCCATTGAAGAAGCCCTTAAAAAAGCGAGCATCAAGGAGCTTCCTCCCTATGGGAAATGGCCCCATGTTCTTGGAATTTTAACATTTCTTCTTTTTGTATTTCAGATAATAACAGGTATGCTCCTCGCCTTTTACTATCAGCCAACCTTATTATCCGCCTATGAGAGCACAAGAGAAATAATAAGGGATATTAGTTTTGGCTGGTTAATATTTAACATCCATAGATGGGGAGCAGATCTTTTAATTATTATTTTAATTTTCAGAATTGCAAGGTTTTTTTATCATCAGGTCTGGGAAAAGCCAAGAGAGCTTTTCTGGATTATTGGGATAGCTATTCTAATTGTTTCAATGGGATCATTTCTAACAGGAAAACTTCTTCCCTTTGACCAGAATTCCTACTGGTCAACTGTAAGGAATCTTGAAATAATTGAAAAAATTCCTTTAATAGCTTCAATATTCAATTTCCTTGTTGGAGGATTCCTTATTGAAGAGGGAACGATTATAAGATTTTATTTTCTTCACATTGTTGTATTCCCTCTTCTTCTCTGGATTCTATTCTATCTCCATTTTTCAACAGTAAGAAGGGTTGGGCTTTCTGCATTAGAATTGAAGAAAGAAGAAAAGATTACCTTTTATCCCTCCCATCTGTTTTCTTTACTAACTGCGACATTTATTATAATTTTCATCCTTGTCACCCTTTCAGTATTTTTTTCCTTTCGACTTATGGGAAAAGCTGATCCCCTCAAAACCCCATCGGGAACAGGTCCTTCATGGTTCATGCTATTTTTGATTCCAGTTATTGAATATATTCCATGGGGATTGGGTGGCTTTTTGGTTCTTCTGCTACTAATTTTACTCTTTCTTTTCCCCTTTTTTGGAGAAAGAATTTTCCGCTCAAAAACCCTTACAAAGGTATTAACATTTTTCTTCGTTTTTCTATATTTAATCCTTTCCTTCTGGGGGTTCAGGATAAAATGAGTCTCCTATCAATCATTTTAAGTATTTCCCTTTGTGGAACCTGTCATCCCGATACAAATTCAATTTTCCAAAAAAGTATCCACAACACTGAAGGGGTTCATTGTGTATCCTGTCATGGAGGGGATCCAAACACTCTTGACGAAGGGAAAGCCCACTCCCAAAATTTCAGAAAAATCCCGCGAAACTTAATTCCTCAACATTGTGGAAGTTGTCATTCCAATCCTCTTCTGATGAAGCCTTACGGTATCTCAACTGATCAGCTCAGCCTTTACCTATCCTCCATCCATGGAAAGGATTTTGAGAAATCACCCAAAAAGCCAGTATGCACTGATTGCCACGGTGTTCATGAGATTAAAAAGAAGGATGAGCCTGAAGGTCTTACAAATCCTTTCAATGTTGTTAGAACCTGCGGGAAATGCCATGGAATTATCCTTCAAGAGTATCTCTCCTCCTACCACTATGAAGCATGGAAGGAAAGAAAAAATTCTCCAATATGTGTTACCTGCCATGATCCTCACCTTCCATTAAAATTCAAAACAGCTGACATAGACAAGCTCTGCGGAAGATGCCATTCAATTAGCAGGGAGAGCTTTATGGATGGACCCCATGGGAAATTTTTTTATGATAAAGGAGTTCCCTCATGTGGAGATTGTCACGGCTATCACTCTATAAAAAGAAGTAGAACTTTAGAAATTTCAGGCACATGTGGGAAATGTCACTCAAAGGATTCAAAGGAGTTTAAGACTGCAGAGAAGTTATCCACAATGTTGCTTCAAACGAAGGTGGAAATAGAAAGAACAGAAAAAATTTTAGATGATGCTGAAAAGATACCAATCGCAGTCGAGGATTATAGAGCAAGGATAGAGGAAGCCAAAACTTTTCTTATGGAAGCCCTCATTTTAACTCACTCTCTATCCGTTGAAAAGAACGAGGAAACGCTCGAAAAGGCAAGATTAATCTCAAAGGAAATAGAGAGGGAAATCCACGAAAAGATGAGAAACCTTAAGTGGAGGAGATTCGGACTTTTTGTCTTCTGGTTCTATATTTTTCTTACCATATTTATTATCATGAGATACAAAAGATGGCTAATCAAGAGAAGATCTGAAAAGTGAGAAAAATAGGTTTTCAAAATATTGGTCTCATACTGGGTATAATTATTGCTCTTTCTTTGATTTTTTTACTCCTCTCAATAGAGATTACATCTCAACCCCAATTCTGTGGTTTTTGCCATGTTATGAAGCCGTATGTTAGGTCATGGCAAACATCCACCCACAAGGGAGTAGCTTGTGTTGAATGCCACATTCCTCCGGGAATTACCTCAGAATTTAAGAAAAAGTTTGAAGCCCTTTCAATGGTTACAAAGTATATTACTGGGACATACGGAACAAATCCCTGGACTGAGATTGAGGACAGCAGTTGCCTGAGATGTCATGAAAAAAGACTCCTTCAGGGTAAGGAAATTTTTAAGGGTGTTCTTTTTAATCACACTCCCCATCTCCTCGAACTTAGAAGGGGTGAGCAACTCAAATGCACAAGTTGCCACTCCCAGATAGTTCAAGGGTCCCATATATCAGTTACCACCTTTACTTGTTTTATATGTCACTTCAAGAATCAAGAACTTGGAAAAGGAACTTCAAGATGCACTCTATGCCATGAAATTCCAGAGAGAGTAATAACAAAGGCTGGAGTTAACTTTGATCACAGTGAGGTGAAAAGACTGGGAATGGACTGCATTCATTGTCACAAGGATGTTGTTAGGGGGGAAGGGGAGGTTTTTAAGGAAAGATGTCTTACATGTCACAATGAGCCCAAAAGACTTGAAAAGTTCAATGACAGAGAATTCCTTCACAGGATTCATGTGACAGAGCATAAGGTTGAATGCATTAACTGCCACAGGGAGATTGAGCACAGGGTTGGAGAGATTGTGAACAGAGTTAATACAAAATGCGAGGTCTGCCACCAGCAAGGGCATTCCCTTCAAAAAGAACTTTACATGGGAATTGGAGGGATTGGAGTCAACCCTCAACCTGACTTTATGTATCTTGCAGGAACAAGATGCGAAGGATGTCATTTCCTTCCGCCAAAGGAAGGAGGTGAGACAATGGAGGCGAGTGAAATTAGCTGTATGAAGTGCCATGGTTATAGATTCAAAAAGATTTTCATTCAGTGGAAAGAAGGAATAGAAAAGAGGATTTCCGAGATTAAAAAGGAGTATGAAAAATACAAAGATTTGATAGATATAGAGAAAAGAGATAATATTCTCCATAACATACATTTAATTGAAAAAGGAAAGGGGATTCACAACATTAGATATTCAACAAATCTTCTCATCCATTCCTACTGGATTCTCTCCAATGAACTTGAAAAAAAGAAAATAAAGGCTGAAAATCCATTCTTAAAAGAGATTCCTTTTGAAAGCAGGTGCTTGAATTGTCATCTTGGGATAGAGATTAAGGACTTTGAAGGGGAGAGTTTTTCCCATAGAGTTCACATCATTCAAAAGGGAATAAATTGTGAGTCTTGTCATCCAAAACATAATGGTGAGCCTATGGAGAGGAAGCTTATTTTGGGGAAAAGTGGTTGTTCCAACTGCCATCACAGAGAAAAAAGGGAATGCGAAAACTGCCACAAAGATTATTTAAAAGTTTCTTTTGAAGGGAAGGAGTTTGATCATAGTCTGCATGTGAAAGAGATGGAGCTTTCATGTAATAAATGCCATAATTTTGAAGAATCAAAAGGAATGACTTTATCCAGAAGTGTCTGCTCAGAGTGCCATTAAAATATAACAATTTAATATAGTAAATTACTTCCTTTGTGGACTTGACTTTTCTTTTAAAAGAATTCAAAATTCCATATTGTTATGATTTTTTATGATAAAGATTGAGCCTAAGGAGGATTACTTATGAGAAGAAGGGAATTTCTTATCGGAGGACTAACAGTTTCCTTTTCATTCTTAGCACCAAAGGATATTTTCTCGAGAAAGCAGGAAGAAACCCATGAACTTTACAGTGGGAAAATTGTCCCAATTTCTGATGAGGAAAGGGAAGAAAGAATTCAAAGAGCAAAGGAGCTTATGGGTAAGAATAAAATCTCATGTATTCTGATTCCTCCAGGAACTTCTTTAAGATATTTCACCAATGTAAGCTGGGGACTTTCAGAAAGGTTCTTTGGTTTTCTCCTCCCCCTTGAGGGAGAACCTGTTTTTATATGTCCTTCCTTTGAAAGGGGGAGATTGGAGAACCAGTTGAAAAAGAATTATGAGATTAGAACATGGGAAGAGGATGAGAATCCCTTCAGGCTTGTTTACCAATTTCTTAAGGAAAAGGGTATTGCTACTTCCAATTTTGGGATTGAGGCAACAGTGAGGTTTTTTGAAGTTAACGGAATTTCCAAAGAGGCACCAGCTTTAAAAATTGTTTCTGCAGATCATGTAATAAATTGGTGTAGAGCAATAAAATCAAGGGCTGAGATTGAGCTTATGAGGATTTCCAATGAGATAACATTGAATGTTTTAAAGGAAGCTCTTAAGGACTTACATCCTGGAATGAGGGGAATGGATATTGGAAGAAGAATTTCTCAGACATTTAATAAATACGGTTTTTCTGGCGGAGCCCTTGTCCTCCTTGGAGAAAATAGTGCCTATCCCCATGGAGGAGCAGTAAAGGATATTGTTCTTGAGGAAGGAGTTCCTGTATTGGTTGATGGAGGAACATCGGTGGAAGGATACCGTTCAGATATAACAAGAACCATTGTCTTTGGTAAGCCAACAGAAAAGATGAAAAAAGTATGGGAGATTGTTAAGAGGGCTCAGACAGAGGCTTTAAAGAGAGCGAAGCCAGGAGTTAAAGCAGGAGATGTTGATAAATCTGCAAGAATGGTTATAGAGAATGTTGGATTTGGTCCTATTTATAAATATTTCCCCCATCGTCTCGGGCATGGGATTGGACTTGATGGGCACGAATGGCCCTATCTTGTAAAGGATAACCCATTAAAACTTGAGCCTGGAATGGTTTTTAGCAATGAGCCTGGAATCTACATAAATGGAGAATTTGGAATAAGGCTTGAGGATTGTATGGTTATAAGAGAGAATGGAGCAGAACTCTTCACACCCCAGGCTGAGAGCATAGAGTATCCTTTTAACTAAATTCAAAAAATAAATTCCCAAAAGATTCCTCTTAAATTTACAAGAATTGAGATGAGGATAAGAAAATATTCATAAGTTTTAATTTTCCCATTAGTAGATTCGACAAATAGAATTACAAGAAAAGGGAGGAAGTCCATTATAAATCTGTATCCATACTGGGCTCCACCGGTTGTGTAATAGAGAAGAATAGGGATTAAAATGAGGAAAATACTTGTCCAGGAAAGGAGGGGGATAATTTTTTTAGAGAGAGAGCGGTAAAGAAGAAGAAAAATTGGTGAGCAAAAAATTATTCCCATTCCCCATGGATCAGGCTTGAAAAAGGGGAATCCTTTCTGGAATTTAGGTGGTGCTAAGAGCATGTAATATAGATTTTTGGGTAGAAATTTAATATTGAACTGTCCTGATTTTATGTATTCAGAGTATGGCTCATTCAATCTCATCTTTAAGTAACCAAAGTCTTTGAAATCTCCGAATCTGAGATAATTGTAAACTCCCATGAGAATTAGAACAGCAATCACAGGTATTAGTAAAATAGCAACATTTCTAATATTTTTCCTGCTGAAAAGAGAGGAATCCTTTTCAAGAGCTATAAAAATAAAGTATGGGAATGCAAGGATGAGATGGAACCTTGTCATTATTGAGAAAGACCAGAAGAGACCAACTAAAAAAAATCTTCTCTTTTTAAGAGTTTCAATTATTGCAAGGAGAAGGAAAGTGACAGAGACAGTATGGGCAACATACCAGACTCCTTCAAAGTGGAGTATGCTGAGATGAACCGTTCCAAAACCGAAAGTTATAGGAATCAATATTTTATAAAATTTTGAGACTGAAATTTTTAAAATTTCAATATATCTTTTAGATAGTTCAAAGAATAGGGAAACATTGAGACTGCCAAAGAGAACTTGAAATATGAAGTCGTGAAATTTCGTTTTAAAAATAAGAGCAAAGGGAATCATCAATAGAGCAGGAAATGGAGGGAATGCTACATAAATTTTCCCATTATGAATTACAGGATCGTCAATATAACCTGAGGGAAGAATATCCAGTCGAAAATGGCATAGGGAGTTGGCAAGATAAACAAAGTGCTCAGCGAAGTAAGTTAGATTAAAAAGCTTTGGGATAGAAAGGATGGAGTAGAAAAATAGCGAGAGGAAAAATATATCATAGAGGTCAAGTTCCTTCCTTTTTCTATTCCTGTAAACAAAAAGAAACCAGAAAAAGAGATAAGTTAAACCAAGAATAAGAGAAGTATTCTGTTCTTTAATATACCCCCTATTTATAAATTTTATACTCCCTTCTTTCCCAAGAGCTAATAAAAGAAAAAATATGGAAGGGAAAGAGAGGAGAGGAAGTAAGATGATTTTAATTCGTTTCATTATTCAAGTATAGTATTGTATAATTAAAAGATGGAACGGACAATAGAGGAATATTTCTCGAAGATATCCAAGGTAATTGATAATCTCGAGAAGGTTATTATTGGTAAGAAAGAAGTAATAAAATTAGCTCTTACATCTTTATTTGCAGGAGGGCATCTCTTAATTGAGGATGTCCCTGGGACGGGGAAGACAACTTTAGCTCTCGGTATTGCAAAATCCATTGGTGGTATTTTTAGAAGAATTCAGTTCACCTCAGACCTTCTGCCATCAGACATAATAGGGGTTACAATTTATAGTCAGAAAAATGAATCTTTTGAATTCAAACCAGGACCCATCTTTGCAAATATTGTTCTCGCTGATGAGATAAACAGAACAACTCCAAAAACTCAGAGTGCATTACTTGAATCCATGAATGAAAATCAGGTGACTGTTGATAACAAAACATATCCCCTTCCTAAACCCTTCATGGTAATTGCGACTCAAAATCCCCTTGAAATATATGGAACATACCCTCTTCCTGAGTCCCAGCTCGATAGGTTTATGATGAGGATAAAAATGGGTTATCCTCCTTCTGATAAAGAGAAGGAGATAATCCTTTCCCATAAATTTTCAAGACCCCTTGACAATATTTCAGCTGTTATAAATCCTGAGGATGTTCTTGAGATTCAGAAAAGAATAAAAAATGTAAAAATATCCAATGAGCTAATGGATTATATTGTAGAAATAATAAAAAGAACAAGAAGCTCTGATTTGATAAAGATCGGCGCTTCACCCCGTGCATCCATTCTTTTCTCAAGGGCTTGTCAAGCCTATGCCTTTGTAAATGGGAGGGATTATGTAATTCCCGATGATATAAAGACCCTTGCAATTCCTATCCTTGTTCACAGACTCATTCCCAAAGGTAAGATAGGTGATGGAAGGAGAGAGGAGGTTGAGGACATTATAAGGGATATAATTTCTCGAATAACTGTCCCTCTTTGACAAATTAACTTTTTTATTGGTCTTTGGTTAAGACATGGTATCCACCCCTCTGAGTTTCGGGAAATATGATGTCAAGGATATGTATCATTTTGTCTAAGACTATGATAGGAAATAATACAATCTTTTTGGGAAATTTACCATATCCCCATAATTTTTGTTAAGGAGTTTTTCCTATCCCCGAGTGAAATCTCTTAATATTGTAGAACCACTCCCATCTAAGACCCCGATACAAAAACTCTTTTAAATCTTTG
>Ga0123519_10002990_pt1 | contig 28287 bp, 24 predicted proteins | sample YelNatPaOPRAMG02_FD_87396 | JGI IMG/M metagenome (GOLD analysis project Ga0123519, IMG submission 87396) | Hot spring microbial communities from Yellowstone National Park - Yellowstone National Park OP-RAMG-02 (version 2) | ecosystem: Environmental > Aquatic > Thermal springs > Hot (42-90C) ...
AAAGAAAGTTAAAGTAATTGCAAAGATCGGAATAAATACCGCGGAAAGTTTCGAGTTTTTATATGTCAAAAGTTGATCTTTGCTTTCATCTTGTTTTAAGGAATTCTTCGTCATCAAAAATGCAAAAAGACTCCAGGCAAAGAAATAAACAAAATATCTAATTGTAAAAAATGTTTGGTTTAAGTAAGGAGATTTAGACTGCAATAGTTTGTCTGTTTTAACCGCTTCTTCGTGAGCCCAGTGAAAAATAGAATGAGTATTAAAAACAATTACTAATCCAATGACAAAAACAAAAGGTACAAAGGTTATAAAAATTTCATTTACTCTTCTCATCACAGTTGACCAAACAGCACCAGACAAATATTCAATCGAAAACAAAAATAAATTTCCCACTGAAACACTGACGAGCAAAGCAATAATTACATCATAATTTGCCAGTGCACGATGACTATCAACTACAAAGGCAAGAACACTCAAAACTAAACCGATGAAAAATAATCCATAAGCAATTTTCTTGAACTTTGCTGGAAGCGGTTTTACTTCAAATGATTGAAATTCGTGACTCATCTCAGATCACTCTCCTTTGGATTAACAGATCTTTGTAAAACTCTGATGTAATGCACAATTGCCCATCTTTCATCTACGGTTAACTGCGATGCATAACTCGGCATTACATTTTGACCTTCAGTTATAATGTGGAAAATTCCTCCATCTTTCATATTTCTGATTTTATCAGAATGAAGTGTTGGTGGATTTGGAAACTGTCCTCTTAATCTACTATCACCAAATCCATAATTACCATGACAAGGTGAGCAGTAAGTTAAATATTTTGATTTACCGAGTTTTAAAACTTGTTCAGTCGGAACAAGTGGATTCACCAATTTCATTTCTGCTTCAGCTGGTTTTCCTTTGAATGGATAAGGCAAATATCCTCTTGCAACTGTTCCCTCAACAGGAGTTCTCATTCCAAAACCATCTTTGAAAACAGTTGTTGATGTTTGTGGATTTAATCGAAATTGTTTATGCATCCAGTTAAATGGAGACATAAACAAAAGTTGATTCAACACAAAATAAGTTATTGCAGAAACAATAACTGATGTCAATACAAGAAATGAGATAAATTTCTTATCAAAGATTTTCGGTCGATCCTGTAATTCATCAACTTTGTAATAAATTTCAAAAACTTCTTCAGCACCCAAACTTTTGAAAAATTCTTTGACCTTATAAAAATCAAATATTTCATCATTAGCTTGAATCGAAATTCCATATCTATCAACACTCACTCTCTTCATATAATCAGTATCAATTAATGGATGACTGTTGTTTGGAAATTTGAAGAGAATGAAAAGCATCCATACAACAGTAAATACAGCAGCAGATAAAACCGTAACTTCAAACATTACTGGAATATAAGCTGGCAATTGATAAAATGGTTTTCCACCAACTATTAATGGATAATCAAACACATTGACCCAATACATAAATAAAAACGCAAACACAGCACCTGAAAATCCAAAAACTAAAGTCACCCAGCCAAGTTTTGATGATTTCAATTTCATCGCCTGAGGTAATCCATGAACTGGGTATGGAGCGTGAACATCATAATTCTTATAACCAGCTTCGTTGATTTTCTGCACAGCATCGATTGTTTTATTTACATCACTAAAAGTTGCAGCAATTGAATACAAAGGTTTATTTTCCATCAGTGATTACCTCCGTGAGTTGGCTGAGCATCTGGAAGCACTGCTTTAACTTCAGCAATTGATACAACAGGCAATGTTCTAATAAATAAAAAAATCAAAGTAAAGAAGAGTCCAAAACTTCCAATCAAAATTCCAATATCAAAAATCGATGGGATATACATTCCCCAGCTTGAAGGCAAATAATCTCTTGATAGACTCGTAACCACAATCACAAATCTTTCAAACCACATTCCAACATTGACTAAAACACCAATCACGAACATAACTGGAATTGATCTTCTAATTTTCTTAAACCAGAAAAGTTGAGTGAAAAGAACATTACAAGAAACCATTGTCCAGTACGCCCAAGCATAAGGTCCAAGTGCTCTATTCAAAAACACAAATTGCTCAATTGGATTTCCGCTATACCAGGCAATAAAGAATTCCATTGCATATGCATAACCAACCATCATTCCAGTTGCAAGCATAACCTTATTCATTTTTTCAAGAGTATCTAAAGTGATTATATGCTCGATCTTGAAAACTTTTCGAATAACAATCAAAACATTTTGAACCATTGCAAAACCAGAGAAAACAGCTCCAGCAACAAAATAAGGTGGGAAGATTGTCGTATGCCAGCCTGGCATTATTGATACAGCAAAATCAAAACTAACAATTGTATGAACCGATAGAACAAGTGGTGTCGCAAATCCTGCTAAAATCAAATAAGCCATTTCATAATGATTCCAGTGTTTTGTAGAATGTCGCCACCCGAGACTAAAAATCGAATATATGACCTTCTTGAATTTATTTGTGGTTCTATCTCTTAATGTTGCTAAGTCAGGAATTAAACCGATATACCAGAAAACCAGCGAGACTGTGAAATATGTCGAGACAGCAAAAACATCCCACAACAAAGGCGAAGTAAAATTAACCCACAAACCATGTTGATTTGGATAAGGAAGCAAATAACCATCAAGCCATGGTCTACCAGTGTGAATTGCAGGGAAAAGTCCAGCACACATAACTGCAAAAATTGTCATTGCTTCTGCAAATCTTGCAATTGAAGTTCGCCATCTTTGTCTCAATAGAAATAAAATTGCTGAGATTAATGTACCTGCGTGACCGATACCGACCCAGAAAACAAAATTGACAATATCGAATCCCCAACCAACAGGTTGATTAACACCCCAAACACCAACGCCTTTTATAAAAGTTATAGCTAAACTAACTGCACCAATCAGAAGCATCGTTAAGCTAATTGAAATTGCAATGTACCAACCTTTTGGTGGTTTTGTCTCAAGTGGTCGAGCAATATCTTCGTTAATTGAACTTAAAGATGGTTTACCTTCAACTACTGGTGGCTCAATTGTGTAATCAATTGTTCTCACTACACACTCTCCGAATTAATGTTTCTGAGTTTTGCGATATAAGTGACATTTGGTTTTACATTTGTTTCTTCAAGTACATAATAAGCAAGCTTATGATTTCTTAATTTCGATACTTCTGAGTTCTTATCAAGCATATTTCCAAATACAATTGCATTGGATGGACAAGCTTGCTGACAAGCTGTCATCACTCCACTGCCATCAAATTCATTACCCTGTTCAATTGCTTTCTGTCTTGCTTCCATTATTCTCTGAACACAGAAAGTACATTTTTCCATCACACCACGAGAACGAACAGTCACTTCTGGGTTATTCAAGAAATTCAGAGGTTCTTGATATTGATATTCATTATTAAAGTGAGATCTGAAATCAAAGAAATTAAATCTTCTAACTTTATATGGGCAGTTATTTGAACAATATCTTGTTCCAACACAACGATTATAAGCCATCTGGTTCAAACCATCAGGACTGTGATTTGTCGCCGAAACTGGACAAACATTCTCACAAGGTGCATTATCACAATGCTGACATAACATTGGTTGATTACTAACAGTGACTTCATCTGGTGTTCCAGAATAATAAGTATCAATTCGAATCCAGTGCATTTCTCTTCCTTTTTCAACCTGATCTTTACCAACCATCGGGATATTATTCTCGGCAACACAACTCACTACACAAGCATTGCAACCGATACACTTATTCATATCAATTGCCATTGCCCATTTGACATCTTTATATTTGACTTCATTGACAATGCTTAGAAGTTCAGGTCTTTCTTTCTGGATAAAATCTGGATCTTTCTCGTATTGAAGTAATGTCCCTTCTTGAATAATTTTTCTCTTACGATGAAAATCTTTTACAAATGTATCGTCAAGTGAATGATGTTCTTGAGCTGTTACAAGATTATATACTTCGCCTGTTTTCTTTACATTAACATATGAATTATAAACTGAAGATGAATTTTTATTAATTAGAAATTGAACATTAAATCCAACTCCCTTTCCAATTTCACCACACTCTTCTCTTCCATATCCAGTTTCAACACAAATTAAATTATCCGCAAGTCCAGCTTGAACAAAAACAGGTAACCCTACATTATATTTTCCGTTGCTAACCTGAATAAGATCACCATTCTTAAGATTTAAATCTTTTGCAGTTTTAGGAGAAATAGCAGCATAATTATCCCAGACAATTTTAGAAATTGGATGTGGGACTTCGTGTAGCCAACCATTATTTCCAAATTTTCCATCGTAAAGATATGGATGTGGATAAATGCTTAATAAAATTTCATTTGATTTATTTTCATTTGATAAATTAAATGATTTTAATGCAAAAGCTGGTTTATTTGTGGTCTTTGATGGCAGCGTCACGAATCCATCGTGAAGACTTGCATACCAGAAAGTATCGAAATTATCTAATGTTGGAAATTTGGTAAAGACTTCATTCTGCCAGCGAGATTTTAATTTTCTTTGATAAATTGAATCGTAATATACTTCACCAGTTGTCCAGGTAATTAAAACTGATTCCTTTTGTCTTGTATCATACATTGGAGAAATTACTGGTTGCTGCAAATTCAAAATGTTGCTTCGTACTTGAAAATCATTCCAGCTCTCAAGTTCATTGTGAATTGGAAGAACAAAGTTACTGAAAGCTGTTGTTTCAGATTTTTGTTCAGTTAGAGTTACAACAAGATTAACTTTACTAAATGCATCTGATAATTTGAGATATGAAAAATCATAAACTGGATTACAATCAAAGTTGATTACTATTCCAACTAGTCCCTGATTAATTTTTTGTATTAAATTTTCAAAATCCTGGATTGAGTTTTCTTCAACAAGATTAACATAAGTTGAGCTGAAATCATAAAGACTTGTATTTCCTAAGACTTCATTCAAAATAAGAGCTAAAATTTGTTCGTCTTTTCCATTTCGATCACCACAAAGTACAATTGACTTACCCTGATTCTTAATTAAATCATCAACTAATGTTGAGACAACTTCTTTTGAGAGTTTATGTTTAGAAACAACTGAATTCAAATCATAATTTTTGATTTGAGAAACAAGTTCAGCTGGAAGATTTACTTTTGGATTTGTTCGTTTTAAAATTTCATTCAATAAACTTAAAAGAAAATCTTTTTGGTAGTCTGGTCTAAGCTTTATGCGATAATCAGCATTAGAACCTGTGAGAGTTAAATTTCCTTCAACAACATAAAGCCTGCTGAAATTTTTTAGATCATTCACATTTCGTGTCTCAGCAAATTGTCTAACCTGATCAATTACATCACCATCAGTACTTAAGAAGTCACTTTCAAGACTTAAAATTACTTTAGCTTGATTAAGTTTAATTGATGGAACTTCTGAAGTCCCATAAACTTCTTTCCATGTTTCAATTTTTGCTTTGTTTGAAAAATTAGAATAGAAATAGAATTTTGTTGTTGGATACTTTTGCTTGAACTCGTTAAGAACTAAAAGTGTAGTCGGTGAATTAACTTTATAGGAAATGAATGCAATCTCTTTATTTTGATCAACTGATTTTTTTAATGCATCAGTTATACTTTTATTAGCTTCTCTCCAACTAATTGGAGCAAATTGTCGATTTGAAACTCTCTGTTGTGGACTTTTTAATCTATCTGGATCATACAAATTCAAAATTGAAGCTTGCCCACGAATACAAACTTTACCCTGATTTACTGGATGATCAGGATTTCCATCAATCTTAATTGGTCTGCCTTCACGAGTTTTAACAAGGACAGAGCAAGTATTCTGACAGCAATTTAAGCTCGAAGCGTAATAATTCGCATTTCCAATTATAATTTCTTCTGGTTTTTTGTTGTATGGAACAATCTCACCTTTATCTTTAAAATTAGAGCAAGCCGCAAAAGCAAAAGCAGATGATGCGGATAACAAAGCCAGAAATCTTCTTCGAGATATGGGAGGCATTCCTGCCAGATCGACAGTATCAATTGTTCCTTCTAAAAATTCATCTTCTTTTAATTTTTTTAACTCTTCAGGATTGTAATAATCTCTTAAACTTTTCCAGTGTTTTCTGAAATTATCTTGACTCATTTTTGTCCTTCTGACTATTTATTTCTTTTTACTGAATCGGGATTCTCTTTGAAATAAATTTTTGGATTTTTAGTAATTCCAAAAATTTTACTGAATGGAAATCCAGTTAATAATGTTGCCAATATTGAGCCTTTAATTATATCCGATAAAAACTCTTTTCTTGTTTTTTTCTTTTCTGTCATTTCTGTTACCCTTTTATCTATGACAAGCAGAACAATTTTCTGGGCCATTTTTAACTTTTGAGATATAGGTCAATTTCAACTGAGCATTTCGATGACAATCCAGACAACTTGCCATTGTGAATGAAGAAACCTGTTTGATCACATCCATATTTCTTACATCGCCATGACATTCAGCGCAATCAATTCCACGATTAACATGGACTGAATGATTGAAATAAGCAAAATCAGCTAATCTGTGAACTCGTTTCCATTTCAACGGAATATTTTTCTGATACATTTCAGTTAGCTGAATGATTGCCGGTCGATTTTTCCTTGCAACCGAATGACAGTTCATACAAGTTTGAACCGGAGGAATTGAAGCAAATCTTGATTTCGTCACAGTTGTGTGACAGTATTGACAATCAATCTTCATTTCACCTGCATGAAGTTTATGTGAAAAGGGAATTGGTTGATCAGGTTGATAACCAATTCCATCTCTTTCAGGACGGGAGACATAATATGTAATTGCGAAGGAAATTATAATAACAAATATCGTTACCGGCACTCGAACTTTTAAGATATAATCAAGTTTCGAATGGTTCATCGAATTCCTATATTTTATTTTGATTTTTCAAGATGAGAGGCAATGAAAATTTTTCCCTTATCTGTATTACCTCTCCATCTTATTTATATAGTTTCACAAAATTAGAAAAAATCTCTTTTGCGAAAAAATACTCTTTAGTAAAGATTATTAAGTATTAACTTTTATTACCAAAACCTTTTAATGTCTTTTTCCAAAAATTGTTTTTTGTACTTTTCGAATTACATCTCAAAAATCAAATTCAATGCACAATAACATTTGAAGCCATTAATATAGTTTCACATTCACTACATTTTTGTTTTTATTAATTCCTTCACAAATAATTTTTGTAATTTCAAAATAAAAAAGGAAAAAAATGAAGATAAGATTTATTGGTGCGACAAAAACTGTTACTGGCTCAATGCATTATCTTCAGGTGAACAAAACAAAAATTCTACTTGATTGTGGATTATATCAGGGCAAAAGAAAAGATTACTATGAAGTCAATTCAAAGTTCGAATATTTTGATCCTGCTGAAATTGATTATTTGATTGTCTCTCATTCACACATTGATCATATTGGAAATATTCCAAATCTGGTAAAACAGGGTTTTTCGGGGAAAATTATTTGTACAAATCCTACAAAAGATTTAGGCAAAGTAATGCTTTTAGATAGTGGCCACATTCAAGAAAAAGATGTTGAGTTTGTTAATAAAAAGAGAAGAAAAAAAGGTGAGCCACCAATTGAGCCATTATATACTCAGAAAGAAGCGGAAAATACTTTTCCTCTTTTCAGAGGAATTAATCTCTACGAAACAATACAGCTTGATGAAAATATTGGATTAACTTTTTTTAATGCAGGACACATTCTTGGATCAGCGATAACTCAATTAAAGATAAAATTGAATGGCAAATCAATTAACCTGACTTTCACTGGTGATCTTGGCAGGCCGAATTTACCAATTATCAAAGATCCTGATATTGTAGATACACCTGAGATTTTAATTTCCGAAGCAACTTATGGTTCACGCATTCATCAACCAATGACTGACACTAAACAGATTTTGATTGATCGGATTTTCTATGCTTTGGATCACAAAGGTAAAATTATCATTCCAACATTCAGCGAAAGCAGAACACAACAGTTGATACTCTTATTTCATGAAATATTCGACACATTCAAATTTCAAATTCCAATTTACATTGATAGTCCACTAGCCACTGCGATTACAAAAATTTATCAAAATCATACTGAAGAATATGATGATGAAACAATCCAATACATCAAAAAAGGAAAAAATCCATTCGAGTTTGAATTTGTTCATTTCACTGAATCGGTAGAAGAATCAAAGGCATTAAATAATTTGAGAGAACCTGCAATAATCATCTCTGCTTCAGGAATGTGTGAAACCGGCCGAATTCTTCATCATCTTGCAAACAACATTGAGAATTCCAGAAATCAAATTCTAATAGTTGGATATAATGCAGAAAATACATTAGGAAGAAGAATTGGTGATGGTGAAAAAATTGTTAAAATTTTTGGCGAAGAATACAAAGTGAAAGCAAAAGTGACAGTTTTAGATTCTCTCAGTGCTCACGCTGATCAAAGAGAGTTATTAGATTATTTTCAAAATTTTGATAAACAAAAACTCGAAAAAATATTTTTAGTTCATGGTGAAGAAAATGAACTTCAAACTTTTGCTTCTTTACTAACACAAAAAGGTTTTAAAAACATCAACATCCCTGAACGAGGCAATGTTTTTGAATTTTAAGAAAACCGTAATTCTTTTATTACTTGTTGAAAATATTTTATTCGCTCAAACACAAATTGAAATTGCTGATTCAATTGAAGTCCCCGATGCAACAACGATTTTTACATCTTACAATAAAGTCCTGAATGTTCATAGTTTTAACTCTATTATTAAACTAAATCAGAATTTTGGGAAGTTTGACTTTAAGTTCACCAATAGATTTAATTCTAACATTATCTTTTCTTCTATAAAGAACATTCGAGATGAAAATTATCTTTCTTCTCAATTTGGTTACTCAATCACAAATTTTCTCAAACCTTCAATTGCAATTGAATCAAGAAGAATAAATGATAATCGAAAAATTGGAATCAGCCGATTTAAAGATCTATCAATTAAAAGTCTTCTAATCGTTAATCCTTATTCAAGCATTAAACTTTCTCCCTTTTATGGTTACAAAACAGAAGAACAATTTGAAAGAGAAGAAACTGGAAAAACTTTTGGACTTGAAGGTTACCTTAATGAGGCCTATTTAAGTTCTAACTTTCTTACGAATCTGAAAATTCAGAATGACAATCTCTCAATCAGAAAAAACAAACTACTCAATACAGAGATTTTAATCGAAAATTTGCTCTCAGATTATCTTCATTCGCAATCAAGATTTTATTTCAATAGAATCAGTAGAGACTACTTTACTCAAATTGATTCAAATACAGCCAGATTGTTTAATACAGACTTCAACATTGAAAATCGCGATGACAATGTACTGGATTTTACTCAAAGATTTGAAGTAATTAATATCTCAGATTTTAATCTAAGCCTTGCTGGAAATTTTTATTACCGCATTGTAGATAAGAATGTTAGATATAAAAATTTGAATGAGCCAACAAAAAACATTTTTGATTCAAAAGTCAATGAATTTCGTTTTAATCTTCAAAGTGAAACTAACTTCAGGATTGGAAGATTTTTGAATTCATTAAAAATTAATTACAGCGAAAGATCAGAAAAGCATTCAATCAAACGAATACAAAATGTTCCTGATTTTCTCTACTATCAAAGATTAGATGAGGAATTACAAAAAAATAATTTCTCCACGCGAATAATTCTTAATCTTCAAAATAAAATCAACATTTATAGAAAAGATACTTTAAGTCTGGAAGGCTCAGTTTCAAAATTGCGTTATGATACTCCCCCACTTGAAAATTATCTTAATCCTTCACTAATCATACGAGACGATAGAGATGAATTACTGTATATAATTCGACTTCAATATTTAAAATCGTTTTCTGCAAATCTTCAAACGAACTTTTTGCTTGAATCATTTAACAATCACCTGGTTTACATTTACAAAGAAAGAAGCTCAAACAATAACTGGAATCGAGTTCTTAGATTAGCAACAGCAACTAATTATTCCAATCCAGCATTTTCAACAAAAAATCATTTTGAAGTTCTTGCTAATTACACCGTTTACGATTTTGAAGATTTATTTCAAGGATCTCAGAGCTTTGCATTCAGACAATTTATTTTTAACGATTCAACAAAATTTCATTTGTCTTCCAAATTTTTCTTTGACATTGTTTTTAATTTAAGATTATCAGAACAGGGAACATTGAACTGGAAAAGATTTTCTTCAATTCCAGGAAGATACTTGAATGAACAATTCGGTGAATTTAAAATTGGAAATTTTTTATCTGATAAAAGTTTTATTTCAACTGGAATCAGGTTCACATCACTTACTGAATTCAATTACAAAGGAAAAGAAAAAAATATTGTCTTTAATCTGAGAAGCATTGGTCCTTTGATTGAAATGTTTCTTTTTCTAAGGAAAGATTTTTATATGAATTTGAAAGGATGGGTTGAATACATTTCTCAATCCAAATTACCAGATCGAAGGAATGTCAACTTAAGTTTTAATTCATACTTACTTTTTTAATTGCCTCTGTTTGAAATTTTTATAATTTTGCAATGCAATGTTTAGACAATTAAAATATAATCTTAAGACATCAATTTTCGAGATTGATAATATTCCAAATTATCTCGATGAAGCTTTAACCGGAATGAATGTTCCTCCCGAAAAATACAACAATATTTTACTGGCAATAACCGAAGCAGTAAATAACGCAATCATTCACGGGAACAAAAACGACATCAACAAAACCATTGATCTTGAGTTTATTTTAACTGATGATTTTCTAAAAGTCATTGTTACTGACGAAGGCGAAGGATTCGATTTAAACAAAGTTCCTGATCCAACTTTACCAGAAAATTTATTAAGCGAACACGGAAGAGGCATCTTCATTATGAAACATTTTGTTGATGAAATAAAAGTAGAAAAATCACCACAAGGAAGTAGCCTCATTCTAAAAATTAAACTAAACTAAAAACTCAATTATAGAGGAGGAATTAAAATGCCCAGAAAAAAAATCTCATTAATTGGTGGTGGACAAATTGGTGGAGTCCTCACTCAATTAATTGCGAAACGCCAGCTTGGCGATGTTGTTCTATACGACATTGTTCAGGATATGCCTCAAGGTAAAGCCTTAGACATTGCCGAAGCAGCAAGAGTTGATGGTTTTGATGTTAAAGTCACAGGAACAAATTCATATGAGGATACAAAAGATTCCGATATTGTGATAATCACTGCCGGACTTCCAAGAAAACCTGGAATGAGCAGAGATGATCTTCTTACAACAAATGCTGAAATAATGAAGGTCGTTGCTGAAAATGTGAAGAATTATTCACCTAATGCAATTGTAATTGTTATTTCAAATCCACTTGATGCAATGGTTACTTTATTTAAAAACATCAGTGGTTTTGAACCAAATCGAGTAATGGGTCAGTCTGGTGTTCTTGACTCATCAAGATTTGCGACATTCATTGCCTGGGAATTGGGAGTTTCAGTGAAAGACATAAACGCATTAGTGTTAGGTGGGCATGGCGACACAATGGTTCCATTAAAACGATATGCAAATGTGAACGGCATTCCTGTAATGGAATTACTCGAGAAAAAATATGGCAGTAAAGAAAAAGCCAATGAAGTGATGAATGCAATTATCGAACGAACTAAGATGGCTGGTGGTGAAGTTGTAAAACTTCTTAAAACTGGTTCGGCTTTTTATTCACCTGCAAGTTCAGCAGTTGCAATGGTTGAGTCAATCATTTATGATGAAAAAAGAGTTCTACCAGTTTGTGCTTACTTACAGGGTGAATATGGAGTTGATGGTTATTATGTTGGTGTACCTGTTATTTTAGGTGAGAAAGGTGTCGAGAAAATTATCGAAATTGATTTGAATGAAGAAGAAAAAGCTTTATTTGATAACTCGGTTAATGCAGTAAAGAATCTTGTCGCTGATATGAAAAGACTCGGCTATTAAATTTTTCAATTGGAAATTTAAAATAAAAAACCGGGGCAATTGCCTCGGTTTTTTGTTTTAAAGACTCTGGTCGCAATAATTAATTCAATGGAATTACATTAACGACTTTTTTATTTGCTTTGGTTACAAACTGAACCCGACCTGTAACTTTTGCAAATAAAGTATCATCACCACCGATTCCAACATTCAAACCGGGATGAAATTTTGTTCCTCTTTGTCTTACCAAAATACTTCCAGCGGTTACAAGCTCACCACCGAATGCTTTTACACCCAGACGCTGGGCATTGGAATCACGACCGTTTTTAGTTGAGCCCTGTCCTTTTTTATGAGCCATAATTCACCTCTAATTTATCTTTTCAATTAATATTCTTGTTAATTGCTGACGATGTCCTCTTAACTTTTTATAATCTTTTCTTCTTTTCTTTTTGAAAACAAGGACTTTATCGTCTTTTGTGTGTTCTAAAATTTTTGCAGTTACAGTTTTACCATCGATGTAGGGTTGACCGATTTGAACTTTATCGCCGTCAATTAACATTAAAACATTTTTCAACTCAACATTTTTCCCTACCTCGACATCAAGTTTAGGAACATAGATTTTATCATTCTCTTTTACTTTAAACTGAAAACCAGCAATATTTACTACTGCTTCCATTATATGTTGTCCTTTCATTAATGTTTAGCAAGCAAAAATAAAAATAATGTTCTCTAAAATCAATTTTTCAGAAAATTAGAAAAGCAGAAATTTTAAAAACTTTAAGATTAAAGTTTCACTTCCCTGTTTAATTTTGCTGACTTGTAAATTGCTTCAATCAACTTCATACGCAAAGATGCTTCTTGAATTGTGGAAACCCACTTTCCTAAACCATTGACCGCAGCAAAAAAATGCTTCAATTCATTTTCATATGATTTCAGATAAAGATTTGAAGAGGAAGATTTTTGTGTGTTTGTTAATTCAAGTTGAGATGTTCCAACTTGTTTAAATATCCTGAGAGGGTTCAGTAATCCAACACCATCAACACCGAATAAATTGAAATAAAAGAATTCATTCTCACTGCTTAAAATCCAGCTTACTTCGAAATTGACAATTTGATCATTTTTTGTTTTAATCATTGCAACAGCTGAGTCTTCGACATTTTTAGTCGTGTGGTAAAAATTATATGCTGTAACTGAATAAACTTCAGGATAATTTAACATCCACATTGCGAGGTCAAGAATATTAATTGCCAGATCCATTATTACACCACCACCAGCATAAGCTTTATTTATAAACCAAGATTGAGCTGAGCTCCTTGGTCTCAACCAGCCTGTTCTTACCAGATAAGGCTTGCCAAATTCATTTGCTTCCACCAGACTTTTTAAGAGCATTGCATCTGGTCTGAATCTCGTATTAAAACCAACCATTAAATTTGCATCGTGTTTTTCCAAGACTTTTCTAAGTTCTTCAGTTTCTTTATAAGTTCTGGCAACAGGCTTTTCTACAAATAAATTTTTACAATATTGACTTGCAAATTCAGCAATTTCTTTGTGTGTATTTGTTGGAGTTAAAATCATTACAGCATCAAATTCATTCTCTTCAAAAAATTTGTGTAAATCATTATAAGTTTTTTCGACACCATACTTTTCTTTAATGATGTTGAGTTTTCTCTTATCTACATCACAAATAGCTTTTATTACAACATTTTGCATCTTCTTTAGAATTGGCAAATGAATTATCTGAGCAACTGCGCCACAACCAATTATCCCAAGTTGAAGTTCTTTCTTCATAGAAAACCTTAACTATTTTCTGAAAGATGATTGTGAAGAGAATGCAACTCAGCTCTAACTTTTTCCGCAATTCCTTTTGGATCAATACCAAGCATTGCGTGAAGTTCTTGTTGTGTTCCATGCTCAACAAATTGATCAGGCAACCCAACTAATTCAATATCATTCTTTGCATCAACTTTTGAAGCAAATTCTAAAACAGCTGAACCAAGTCCACCAATCACTGTATTTTCTTCAAGCACAAAAATTTTATCAAAACGCTTGAAAATATCTAATAACAATTCTTCATCAAGTGGTTTCACAAATCTCATATTTACAACTTCACAAGAGATTTCTTCTTTTGATAGATTCTCAGCAGCGATGTTAGCATAGTTAACCATACTTCCAATTGCAAGAAGAGCTACATCCGTTCCTTTTCTCAAGATTTCACCTTTGCCAATCGGAATTTTTTCAAATTCTTTTTTAATTGGAACACCAAGGGCATTCCCCCTCGGATATCTCAAAGCTATTGGACCTTTTCGATATTCAATGGCTGTGAATAACATATTTCGTAATTCTGCTTCATCTTTGGGCGCCATCAATACCATTCCTGGAACTAAGCGTAAATAAGTCAAATCAAAAGAACCGTGATGAGTAGGACCATCAGCACCGACAAGTCCAGCACGATCAAGCACAAATACAACTGGTAACTTCTGAATTGCAACATCGTGAATAATTTGATCAAAGGCTCTTTGTAAAAATGTAGAATAAATTGCAACAACAGGAATGATTCCTTCAGTTGCGAGTCCAGCAGCAAAGGTTACAGCATGTTGTTCTGCAATTCCAACATCAAAAAATCTTTCAGGAATTTCTCGCTGAAGATGATCAAGTCCGGTTCCATCAGGCATTGCTGCTGTAATTCCAACAACTTTATCATTCATTCGAGCAATTTCAACAAGTGCTTCACCAAAGATTTTGGTGTAACTTGGAACATCGGATTTTTTAAGTGCTTTACCTGTGACTTTATCAAACGGAGTTACACCATGTAATTTCTGATGATCTTCTTCAGCAGGTTTGTATCCCTTGCCTTTCTGAGTTGTTACATGAACTAAAATCGGTCCTTTTAGATTTTTTACATGTTCAAAGATTTTAATTAACTGTTGAACATTATGACCATTAAAGGGACCAAAATATCTAAAACCGAGTGCCTCAAACAAAGCTCCTGGAGTGATGATTGCTTTAATTCCACCTTCGACTCTACCAATAGCTTTTCTAATTCGATCACCTATATCATCAAACTTTTGAGTTAATTCCCATACTTGAGCTTTGAATTTATTAAACTGCGGAGATGAGGTTATCTCTGTAAAATATTTTGATAATTGCCAGACATTTGGTGCAATTGACATATTGTTATCATTCAAGACAACAATTAAATCTCTTTTTTGTATTCCGGCATTATTCATTGCTTCGTAAACCATTCCACCAGTCATTGCACCATCACCGACGATTGCAACCACTTTGAATTTTTCATTTAATAAATCACGAGCAGTTGCAATCCCGAGTGCTGCTGAAATTGCTGTGCTTGCATGTCCAGCACCAAAAACATCGTATTCACTTTCAGTTCTTTTAAGGAAGCCACTGATTCCACCAAATTGTCGAATTGTTTTAAGTGCTTCTCTTCTTCCAGTAATAATTTTGTGTGGATAAGCTTGATGTCCGGTATCCCAAACAAGCTTGTCAATTGGTGTATTAAAAACATAATGCAGAGCCACAGTTAATTCAACTGCACCAAGTCCGGCGCCAAGATGTCCTCCTGTCTGGGAAACAACATCAATCATATAATCCCGAATTTCATCACAAACAATTTTAAGTTCAGTGACCGGAATTTTTTTCAAATCAGCTGGTGAATCAATTTTTGTTAGATACTTATATTCTTTCATTCTTCCTCTTCACTATTGTTTTCAAATTTAGTCTTTTTAATCATTCCATTGAGTTCACGCTTGAGTTGATTTACTTTCAACTCAGCTTGATTAAGTGTTTCGAGCAATCTTTTAGAAAGAATAACTCCTTCTTCAAAAAGCTTCAAAGATTCCTCAAGTGTAATATCGCCTGATTCAAGTTTCAAAGCAATTTCCTCAAGTCTTTCAAAATCTTTTTCAAAAGTTGATTTTGACTTAGCCATTAATCTTAATCCTCCCGTCGTAAAATTCAATTTCTGTTTCGTAATCTTTTGAGAATAAACTTTTCCTAGTAATTATTCTATCATCCTGACGAACTATTGCATATCCTTTTGAGAGAGTTAGTTTAGGATCAGACATATTTATCGTGTTGCTTAATTTGCTTAAAATCTGCTTTCTATCATTTAAGAAATTTTGAATTGATTGATTAAATCTAAAAAAAGCAAAATCAAATTTCTGTTGATTGTTCTTCAACAATGATTCAGGTAAAACAAACGAATAACTTCGAAGTTGATGAATTAAGTTCTCTCTTTTTCTCTTTAAAAAATCCTGAATTAATTTATAGAGTGCTTGATCGTATTCATTTAATAATTCAATCAGTTGTTCAAGTCGTGGTGTAACCAATTCAGCTGCTGCAGTTGGAGTAGCCGCTCTTAAATCAGCGACAAAATCCGCAATTGTGAAATCAACTTCGTGTCCAATTCCAGTTACAATTGGAATTTTAGATCTAAAAATTGCTCGTGCTGTCACTTCTTCATTAAAAGCCCAAAGATCTTCAAGCGATCCGCCTCCGCGACATAAAATTATGACATCAACTTCACCATATTCATTCATTAAATCCAGAGCATCAGAAATTTCTTGAGCTGCACCTTCTCCTTGTACCGAAGTATGGGCTAACACAATCTCAACTACTGGGAATCTTCTTCTAATAACAGCAAGAACATCTCTCAAAGCTGCACCATCTTTACTCGTTACAATTCCAATTCTCTCTGGAATTCTTGGAATTGGTTCCTTAAATCTTTCATCAAATAAACCTTCAGCAGCTAATTTTCTTTTAAGTGCTTCAAAAGCAATTTGTAACTCACCAACACCGAGTGGTTTCATTGAAGAAACTTCAATTTGATAATTTCCTCTCGGCTCATAGACATTAATTCGACCAGTGACAATCACTTTCATTCCATCCTGAGGAGTAAAGAAAACATAAGCATTTAATCCACGCCACATTACACAACTAATTTGAGAATTTTCATCTTTAAGCGTAAAATACCAATGTCCTGATTGATAGGCTTTGAAATTAGAAATCTCCCCAACTACTGTTACATAATCAAAGGTTGATTCGAGGAGAATTTTGATTTCCCTGTTTATTTCAGAGACTGAGTATATTTTAGCTTGATCTATCATCTAAAATTTGCTTTTTGTAAAATCAAATTACGAAAATTGAGTTTGTTTGAAAAACAATTGATATTTCGTCAAATATTTAAAATCTAACACTTACACCAATGGTTGGAAAAATTGGAAGTTGATAAGTTTCTCTTCGTTTCAAGTTCAAATTATCATCAATGTAATAATCATAACCAACAACATTCTTTCGATTGTAAACATTAATTACATCCAGATAAAACAGCCAGTTCAATTTCCAGAAGTTTGTATAATAAGATAATCTTAAATCCAACCTATGATAATCTGGTCTTCTTGCATTATAAAAATTAGGATCAATTCCGTAATCAATATTGAACAAAACTTCTTTTGGTGCATTTGGATTTAAATTGAATTTTGTTGCAATTTCTGGTGTCTCAGGTGTTCCATCACCATCTTTATCTTTCATTATAATTCGAGGTTTAATTCCAACAGGTTCAGTGTATGGTAAGCCACTCGAGTAATTCCATCTTAATCCAAGTTCTATGCTTTCTGTGAATTTGTAATTCATAACAAAATTAAAGTTATGTCGTTGTTCAAATCTGAATGGAATTACTTTTCCCATTTCTTCTCTTGTTGAGAAAGAAAGTGAATAGGAAATCCATCCATCAATTCTATCGTTGCTTCCTTTGTTGATTTTAGCAAGAAAAATTTCCCACCCATATGATTTCCCATTTGAGTTATTAACAGGAATTGCAGTTGCAGAGTCAGCTTGAATTGCAACAGGTTCAGTCCAGGATGATAAATACCTTGGATCTTTACCTAAAATTTGTTGAGTTACAAACTGAGTTCCTTTCACTTTTAATGGAACTATTAAATTTCTGAAATCTTTGAGATAAACTTCAGACTTAAATTGCCATTGTGGAGTTAAAAATCTTTCAAAACTTAAAATGTAATGAATCGCCTTTTCTGCTTGAAGATCATCTGTATATTTTCTCGAAAAATCATAAAGGACATTTTGATCTCTTAACTTCTCATAGCCAGGCGATTGATAGAAATGACCATAAAAAGCTCGTATGGTTGTTATATCATTTAGAGGAAACGACAAACCAATTCTTGGTGAGATATAATATTTCTTCAGAATATCGTAATAGTCAAATCTTAAACCGGGAGAAATGAAAATTTTATCTGAAGAAAAAACTGGCAAGTTTGATTGCACATAAGTTCTAAATCGCCAATAGTTCAAATTTGATTTAAATTTTTCAAGAATGCTTCTAAAATTTGAGAACGAATTGAGTATAGCTCTCAACTGAGGATCAATTTGAAGATCAAATTTAATTTCAGTTGTCATAACATCCAGACCGGCACCTAATTCAAAGTTACTTTTTCCAGAATAGAAAAACAGTCGATCTTCAATCGAATACTTCCTAAAATCAAATAAAGAATTAAATGAAAAGTTCAATAGGAAAGGTCTTAAAGTATCGCTTATGTTTCCATTGAAATCTTCTCGATTCAATGTTGGATCTAAAAATTTTGAATCGAAATTTGTCTCTCCATTATTGTTATAATAAGACAGAATGAGTTTATTACTAAAACTTTCTGAAGCATATTGATAAGAAATTCCATAAACGCTGTTATATGATTGATCGTTTATTCCAATACTATCAGGCGAAACTCTTTTTCCATTCGTAATCAGAGACACACCGTCTCTTGAGTGAACAGCTGTAAATGAAATTTTGTGTCCTGCAGATGGAAACAACGAAGTTTTAAATTGAAAATCATAAAAATTCGGGAAAGAGAAATCACCTTTTATAAGTCCTGCTTTTTTCACAAATGGTTCAAGAAGTAAATCATAATAAGTTCGTCTCGAATTAAAAATCCAGCTTCCATTAATACCAAAGGGATTTTTTCCTTCAATGACAACATTTGCATTGGTTAAATTCACATTCACATTACCAGAGAAAAATTTATTTCTAATTCCATCACGATTGGTTACCTCGAGAACAGCAGAAAGTCGATCTCCATATCGAGCAGGAAAACCACCTGTGATCAAATTTATATCTTCAACTGTTTCTGGATTGAACATACTAATTGCACCGTACAATCGATAAGGATTAAAAACTTCCACATCATCAAAGATTATGAGATTTTGATCTGGACCACTTCCACGAATTATCAATTGCGACGAAAAATCATTTATTGATGAGACGCCTGGCAATGCTTGAAGTGTTCTTAAAACATCTTCACCTGCACCAGGTAAAATTTTCGCAGATCTTGGTTCAATGTTGATTAAACTTGTACGAGTATCTTCCTGCGATTGAATCTTTGATGCACTGACTATTACAGATTGGATTTCGACGGCAACTTGTTTCAGAACAATTTTAATTTCAACTCGCTTTTCCTGAAGCAAATTTATTTCAATTACTTTTGTCTCATAACCTATTGCACTTGCTTGTAATTTATATTTTGCTGGTGGAATATCTTTCAAGATAAAATTTCCGTCGAGATCTGAACTTGTTCCATATTTCGTTCCAAGTAAAATTATATTCACATTTGGAATTGGCGATCCATCTTCACCTGTTATTTTCCCTTTAATTTCTCCAGCAAATGCATTAATACCGAAAATTAAAAATGCACTTATGATTAAAAAATCTTTCATATTCTACTCCAATGACTATTATATAACAATTAAGGCTCTAAAAAAATTTGAAAATGAAATTTGACATATTAACTTTTCAAGTTTATTTTTGCTCCAACAAAAAACGAATTAACCTTTAATTCTATCCAGCGAGATAGAAAAGGAAATCAAAATGAAGAAAAGAGTTTATCAATAACAAAAATAAAGGACCCGATTGGCTGAAGAAGTCAATCGGGATTTTTTTTATATGAAAGTTAAAGCAAAAATTTTAGACGAAATCGCAATTCAAAGAACCATCACCCGCCTTGCCCACGAAATTCTGGAAAGAAACAAAGGAGCAGATAATATTGCTTTAGTCGGTATCCAGACGCGTGGAGAATTTTTAGCAAATCGAATCAAGAATAAATTATTTGAAATTGAAGGTGTTGATGTTCCAACTGGAGTTTTGAACATAACTTTATATCGAGACGATGTCCGTGTAAAATTAAAACAACCTGAAGTCAAAGCCACAAATATCTTATTCGACATAAACGATAAAGACATCATCTTAATTGATGATGTGCTTTATACTGGTAGAACAGTCAGAGCTGCAATGGATGCTTTAACTGATCTTGGTCGCTATTCTTCAATTCAATTGCTTGTTCTTGTTGATCGAGGGCATCGTGAACTTCCAATCAAAGCAGATTTTGTTGGTAAAAATGTCCCGACTTCAATTGATGAAGAAGTAAGAGTCAAACTCAAAGAAGTTGATGGTGAAGATGCTGTTTACCTAATTCAAATCGAAAAATAAACAGGAGTTTTTAATGTTAAGTTCAAGACATTTACTTGGTCTTTACGGAGTTCCAAAAAAGGATATCGAATTAATTCTGGACACAGCAAAAACTTTTCGAGAAATAATTGAAAGACCAATTAAAAAAGTCCCTACCCTACAAGGTAAGACAGTTGTAAATCTTTTCTTCGAAAGTTCCACACGAACAAGAATTTCATTCGAGCTTGCAGAAAAAAGACTATCAGCTGATGTTTTGAATTTTTCAGCTTCCACAAGCTCTCTCACTAAAGGCGAAACTTTGAAAGACACAGTTCGAAACATCGAAGCAATGAAGATTGATATGGTGGTGATAAGACATTCTGCTGCTGGTTCTCCACATTATCTTACTCAGCTAATTGATGCAAATGTAATTAATGCTGGTGATGGTAGTCACGAACATCCAACTCAAGCATTGCTTGATATGTACACAATTAGAGAAAAAATGGGAAAGATAGAAGGATTAAATGTTTGCATAGTTGGCGATATTTCTCACAGCAGAGTTGCAATGTCGAATATTTTCGGTCTTCTAACAATGGGGGCAAATGTTGCGGTTTGCGGACCAAAGACTATGATTCCAAAAGATTTGGAAAAATTAGGCGTTACTTGTTTCACCAATATAGATGATGCAATCAAATTTGCTGATGTTTTGAATATTTTAAGAATTCAACTTGAAAGAGGCGCTGCTTCAAATTTCCCCTCATTAAGAGAATATCACAGACTTTATGGAATCACAAAAGAAAGGTTAATGAAACATAAAAAAGATATTTTGATAATGCATCCCGGACCGATAAATCGTGGAGTTGAATTGTCATCGGATGTTGCTGATGGATCAAATTCAGTAATTCTTGAACAGGTCACAAATGGAGTTGCCGTTAGAATGGCGGTTCTTTATCTAATTGGAACAAGAACTGAAGAAAATTAAATCATAGGAATTAAAATGAAAGTATTAATTAAAAATGCATTTCTGGTTGATCCACAAGTTAATCTCAATACCCAAAGTGATTTGCTGATTGAAGATGGAAAAATCTCAAAGATTGATACTTCGATTAAAGATAAAGTCGACGAAGTTTTTGATTTCAAAAATTTAGTGATTGTGCCTGGACTTGCCGATGTTCATGTTCACCTCCGAGAACCTGGAAGAGAAGATGAAGAAACTGTTCAGACTGGAATAGCAGCAGGAATGAATGGTGGCTTTACTGCTCTGTGTTGTATGCCAAATACAGAACCTGCAATTGATTGCGCTGAAGTTGTAACTTTTGTTAAAGATCGTGCAGCAAATTCTCTTGTCGATGTTTATCCAATTGGTGCTGTTACAAAAAAACGAGAAGGCAAAGAACTCGCTCTTTTAGGTGAAATGTATGAAGCTGGAGTTGTCGGTTTTTCTGATGATGGTGATCCAGTCTCAACATCAAAAATTATGAAATACGCACTTGAATACTCTTCAATGTTTGATTTACCAATCATCGAACATTGTGAAGACAAATCATTAACAGAAAATGGTGTAATGAATGAAAGTGTAAATTCAACGAAATTTGGTCTACCACCACATCCATCTTTAGCTGAGGTGATAATTGCTTTGAGAGATATCGCAATTCTCAAATACACTGGTGGAAAACTTCATTTAGCTCACATCAGTGCAAAAGAAACAGTTGATGTTCTTCGGCAAGCAAAAAAAGATGGACTTAATATAACCGGCGAAATCACTCCACATCATTTCTCACTCACAGATGAAGCTGTCGCAAGCTACGATACAAACACAAAAGTTAATCCACCACTCAGAACAGAAGAAGATGTCGATGCATTAATTTCTGCTCTGAAAGATGGAACAATAGATATAATTGCAAGTGATCATGCACCCCATTCTATTGAAGAAAAAGAGTGGGAGTATATTTACGCTCCGTTTGGAATGATTGGACTTGAAACATCAGTTGGACTTACTCTCACAAAACTTTATCACAACAAAATTTTATCACTTGACGAAATAATTTTTAAGATGTCAATCAATCCGAGAAAAATATTCAAATTAAGAGATGCAATAATTAAACCCGATTCACTTGCAAATCTTACAATTTTAGACTTAGATAAAGAATGGATTGTTGACAAATTCTCATTCAAATCAAAAAGCATAAACACACCATTTCACGGTTGGAAGTTAAAAGGTAAATCTGTCGGCGTAATTAACAATTCAAAATTTTTCTTTGAAGATAATTTGATAGATTTGATTTGAATTATTTGAATCAAAGTTTTTTAAGATGAAGAAGAACAGTGTTGCATTAGTATTAGGCAGTGGAGGGGCAAGAGGAATAGCTCACATCGGAGTCATCAAAGCACTTACAAAATTCAAAATCCCAATAGACCTTGTAATTGGTACAAGTATGGGTGCTTTTGTCGGTGGATTTTTCTGCAAAGGCTATTCAGCTGATGAAATGGAAAAGATTGCTTTAAGTGTCGATAAACTTTTCACACTGAAAATGCTAATTCCGTCTTTTCCAAAATTTGGAATCGTTGATCCAGAAAAAATTAAAGATTATTTGAAACAATATCTTGGTAATGTAAAAATTGAAGAACTTGATTTACCATTTTTTGCCGTATCTACAGATTTAATTTCTGGAAGAGAAATAATTTTTAATTCCGATTCGCTGGTAGATGCAATTGTTTCGTCTGTCGCCGTTCCTGGCTTGATTAAACCTCATTATTACCAGAAAAGATATTTTGTCGATGGTGGACTGGTCAATCCTCTGCCTGTTAGTGTTGCCTATAAATTAAAAGCTAAATACATCATTGCAGTAAATGTGACAAAATCACCAGTTAAAATTAAAAGAAACTACACAAAAAGTCCTGACCGAATTGATGTGTTGATAAAAAAATTCAAACAAAGTGACTTTGTTAATAAAATCTCCGACATTTTACCAGATAAATTTGTTTCGAATTTGTTAGAAGAAAAACAAAAAGAATTTGAACCTGAATATCCGGGAATGCTTCAAACTTTGCTTCAGAGTTTTTCAATAATGGAAAATCAACTTGTGAATTTGTATTTAAGATATTTCCCACCTAATGTCATCATCAATCCACCGATACAAAATTTCAATATGCTCGAATTCTACCGTTCTAAAGAATTAATTGAACTTGGTGAAAAAAGCACTTACTCTAAGATTCCTCAAATCAAAAAAGACCTCAAAAAATTACAAATCATCTAAGCGACTAAGAACTTTAATCATTAACGGTAGACAAAATCAAAAATTGTTGAAACCAAGATAGATAGTTATGGATCATTCAACAATTAAATTTTTTGATTTCAACAAATGAATAAATAATGAATTGAAAAATTCGATTGATGAGTAATGTGAATAGATTGGTTAATGATTAAGAAGCTAAAAGAAAAAATAGAAGAGAGGGAGGTAATCTTTTTATTGGGGGGTTAAGGCTATATTGGGCAAGTTTTAGGTGGGCTTCCTCCCTCTCTCTTATTCATTTTAAGGGCAACTCATAGTTTTTTTATTTCTCACACTCCTTAAACCCTCCACAGATAAAATTACAAATAATTTGTAATTTTAATCCGTTGAACAAATTTTTGGAGAACAAATGTCTACTCAAACTTATATGGAAATATTTTTAAAAGCAAGTAAAACTTTAGAAGAATATCGGAATTCATTTCCCGAATACAAACCATTCAAAAAAATTCAACTCAATAAAAAACAGGAAAAAATTTTACTCAAACTTGCCAGAAGACTTTTCAATACTTATCCAACTTTTCATCCTAATTACATTGGACAAATGATAAAGCCTCCAATCGACTTAGCTGCTTTGAGTTATTCAATTGCTCTGATTTATAATTCCAATAATCACGCTCTTGATGGTGGTCCAGAAACAAGTTATCTCGAGAAAGAAGCAATTGAACAACTTGCTGAAATGGTTGGTTACAAAAAATTTTTAGGTCATCTCACATCTGGTGGAACGATGGCTAATTTGGAAGGATTGTGGATTTCTAAACTTGTAACTCAAAATAAAAAATTTGCAATCTGTGAAAATGCACATTACACTCACACAAGACTATCTCAGGTGCTTGATTTTGAATATGAACTGATTCCAATGAATGAAAAAGGAAAAATGGACCTTGATTACTTAAAAGACTTATTAAGAAGAGATAATGTTGGAACTGTGGTTGCAACTCTCGGGACTACAGGATTTGGTGCTCTCGATGAAATTTATGAATTACTAAAATTGAAAAAAGAATTTAATTTCAGATTGCATATCGATGCCGCATATGGTGGTTATTTCAAAGTTCTGGCAAACAAAAATTCAAACTTAGTTGATAAAAAGATTTTTGATGCAATCAATAAATCCGACAGCATAGTAATTGATCCACATAAACACGGATTACAACCCTATGGCTGTGGAAGTATAATCTTCAGTGATCCATCGATTGGAAAATTCTATAAACACGACTCACCTTATACTTATTTCACTTCGAAAGATTTACATTTAGGTGAAATTACTCTCGAGTGTTCAAGACCTGGCGCTTCAGCTGCAGCGTTGTGGGCTACTCTTCAAGCTTTTCCATTAAAAGGTAAAAATGGAATGTTTGAAATCTTAAAACTTACAAGAATGGCAGCATTAAAATTTTACGAATTATTGAATAAAAGCGAGTTCTTCTCACCAATTCTAAAACCTGAGTTGGACATTGTAAATTATTTTCCAAAAGCCAGAACAACTTCAGAAATAAGCAACTTGAGTGAAATCTTATTTGAAAAATTGATGAACAACAAAGAGTTTCCAATTTATGTTTCGAAGTATCGATTAAAATCTGACTTTTTCAAAAAACTTTTTCCAGAAGTAAAAATCAATTCAAAAGAAGTTGTTATGTTAAGATCAGTCCTGATGAAACCTGAACATTACTTTTATATCTCAAATATTTTCAACGAAATGGAGAAATGCTGCAAAAAAATTTTGAAACGATGATTTATAAAACAGAAAGTTATAGAACTTATTATTATAGCTGATCTGTCTAAAAAAAAAATTAATCATTCAAAAATCATAAATAAATTTTTCGCTAATTATTGATTTTACTTTTCAATGTTTTTAAGTTTGCTTCGCAATGAATCAGAATTCCGAAGAGAAGACACTCGTAACGAATAAGAGAGCAGAGCATGATTATTTCATTTTGAGTAGATACGAAGCTGGAATTGCTCTCAAAGGAACTGAGGTTAAATCACTCAGACAGGGGAAAGCAAATTTTCTCGATGCTTATGTCGATTTCATTGATGGAGAAGCTTACCTTGTAAATATGCATATTAGCGAGTACACTCAAGCAAATCGATTTAATCATGAAGAAAAAAGAAAGAGAAAATTACTCTTAAAGAAAAACGAAATTTTAAAACTCCAGCAAAAAGTTAAAGAGAAAGGTTACACAGTAATTCCTTTAAGAGCTTATGTAAAAAACGGTAAAATTAAAATTGAGATTGCCCTCGCAAGAGGCAAAAAAATGTATGATAAACGAGCATCTATTGCTGAAAAAGATTTGAAACGAGAATTAGAGAGGAAGTATAAGATAAATTGAAAAGCAAATTTCCACCACTTAACGAACAACTCGATTTAATTCAACGCGGCGCCGAAGAAATTATCCCCATCGAAGAACTTGAAGCAAAAATTAAAAAGTCAATCGAGACTGGAATTCCACTCAATGTAAAATTAGGTGCCGATCCAAGTCGACCAGATTTACATCTTGGTCACACAGTCGTTTTGAAAAAACTTCGTCACTTTCAAGATCTTGGTCATCAGGCAATTTTAATCATTGGTGATTTTACTGGAATGATTGGTGATCCAACTGGACGAAGCAAAACTCGTCCGCCACTCACTCTCGAAGAAACAAGAGAATTCGGTAAAACATATTTTGAACAGGCTTCAAAAGTCATAGATGGGACAAAAGCAAAAATTCTATACAATTCTGAATGGCTTGCAAAAATGACTTTTGAAGATGTGATAAAGCTCGCTTCCAAATATACTGTTGCAAGAATGTTAGAACGAGATGATTTTGAAAAACGATACAAGAACGGTGAACCTATCAGCATTCATGAATTTCTCTATCCTTTAGCTCAAGCAATGGATTCAGTTGCAATTAAAGCTGATGTTGAGCTCGGTGGAACTGATCAAAAATTTAATTTACTTGTTGGAAGAGATATTCAAAGAGAATATGGTCAGGATCCACAAGTTATTTTAACAATGCCAATTTTACCCGGTACCGATGGCGTTGAAAAGATGAGCAAATCTCTTGATAACTACATCGGAATTTCTGAGCCACCGGATGAAATCTACGGCAAAACAATGTCAATCCCCGATTCACTTATTTACACATACTTCGAATTAGTGACTGATGTAAGTAAAGAAGAACTTAACTTAATCAAACAACAACTCTCCGATCCATCTGTTAATCCGAGAGATTTAAAAAGAAAACTTGCTCGAACAATTGTAGAGCAATACTACTCAAAAGAAGTTGCTCTTCAGGCAGAAGAAAACTTCGATAAAATTTTTGTGCGTAAAGAAATTCCAGATGAAGTAATCGAAGTTTTTGTTAATCAAGAATCAGCTTCAAATATTATTTCACTACTTAGATCTATTGGAGCCGCTCCTTCGAATAGTGAAGCGAGAAGACTTGTCGATCAAGGTGGTGTTTCAATTAATGGTGAAAAAATTCAAAATTCTAATTCACCCATTCAGCTTCAAAGTGGTTCAATCTTAAAAGTCGGTAAACGAAAATTTTACAAATTAATAATCAAATAGAGGAGGAAATTAAAATTGTTCGTACCAACTAAAGTATTTTTTACCAAAGGTGTAGGAAGACACAAAGAATATCTCCAATCATTCGAGCTTGCATTAAGAAACGCAGGAATCGAAAAATGTAATTTAGTTTCCGTTTCAAGCATTTATCCTCCAGGCTGTAAAAGAATTCCGGCTCAAGAAGGATTAAAATTGCTTCAGCCAGGTCAAATTACATTTTGTGTTATGGCCAGAAATGCAACGAATGAACCCAACAGACTGATTGCTGCATCAATTGGAGTAGCTATTCCAGCTGATGAAACACAATACGGATATCTATCCGAACATCATCCATACGGTGAAACAGATAGTAAAGCTGGTGAATATGCTGAAGATCTGGCGGCAACAATGTTAGCAACTACACTTGGAATTGATTTCGATCCTGAAACAGCCTGGAGCGAAAGAGAAAACATTTACAAAATGTCCGGCAAAATTATTCGCACTTTCAATATAACTCAATCAGCTGAAGGTGATAAGAACGGTTTGTGGACAACAGTTATTGCTGCTGCGATCTTTCTTCCTTAACAAAAATTTTCGATAGCTGGAATACAAACCCTGTAAGTATTCCAGCTATCATTGGTTCTATTTCTACATCGATCAATTTAATTTCCCGCAAAAGAAAAATTCCCGACGAAATTAAAGTTACAAACACTGTTTGGTACAAAGTCAAACTTGAGTTGAGTTTAAATTTTTCGTAATAAGATCCAATAACAGGGAAAAGAAGACCAGGAATAAAAATTGAACCAATTGTATACCATAAATCGATTACCGAAGGAATTAAAATTGCAAGTATCGAAGAGATAATGATTGTAATCAACAATCCAATCCTAACCAACAAGATTTCATCAAATTTTTTCTTCAATAAATTTTTCAAAATGTCATTTCCAAAAGTCTGAGCACTAATGAAAACATAACTATTCAATGTTGAAATGATAGTTGCGAGAATAGCAGAAATAAACAGTCCCTTAAACAAATCA
>Ga0123519_10002996_pt1 | contig 28271 bp, 23 predicted proteins | sample YelNatPaOPRAMG02_FD_87396 | JGI IMG/M metagenome (GOLD analysis project Ga0123519, IMG submission 87396) | Hot spring microbial communities from Yellowstone National Park - Yellowstone National Park OP-RAMG-02 (version 2) | ecosystem: Environmental > Aquatic > Thermal springs > Hot (42-90C) ...
CAGAAGTGGGCGTTTGCAACCGGGGGCTGGGTGGAATCCTCCCCCGCTGTGGCCGATTGCGACGGAGACGGCCAGATGGAGGTATTAGTGGGGTCCGGAGACTACAAGCTCTACTGCCTGCGGGGTTCAGACGGCGCTCAGAAGTGGGCGTTTGCAACCGGGGGCTGGGTGAGGTCATCTCCCTCAGTAGCCGATCTGGACGGCGACGGAGAGCTTGAGGTCATAGTAGGTTCCTTTGACTCCACGCTCTACTGCTTGCGAGGTTCAGACGGCGCTCAGAAGTGGGCTTTTAGGACCAGAGGTTGGGTCTGGTCATCTCCCTCAGTAGCCGATCTGGACGGCGACGGAGAGCTTGAGGTCATAGTAGGTTCCTATGACTCCACGCTCTACTGCCTGGAGGGCTCAGACGGGACCCTGAAGTGGGCTTTTACAACTGCCGGCGTTGTGCACACCCCCGGCGTTCTGGTTGACATAGACGGAGACAACAGGTTTGAATACCTTGTTCCGCAAGCAGATACCTCAATCCTATACTGCCTCAACGCTGAGAACGGAAGCGTGGCCTGGCAGATAAATTTGGCCTACGATGTTCACTCGCCCTTTGCCGGGGACATAGATGGGGACGGGTGCTCCGAGATAATCGTTGGGACTGCTTACCCTGATGCCCAGGGCTACCGCGTTTTCGCCATGGATGACCCGGCAGGGGCAACGAATTGCGGGATTCTGGGTATCGGAGAGGGAGGCCTCAAAAAGGGGTTTGATTTCAGGGCTATGGGCAAGGGCATATACCTTTTTATGCCAGAGAAAGCCCAGGTTTCGCTTACGCTATACGACGCGCAGGGCCGGCTCGTCCAAAGGCTTTATGACGGGGTCCTGACCTCAGGCGGGCATACATTCATCCCCCGTCTTGGGGCAAAAGGCATCTACATGGCTGTTCTGAGGTATCGGGAAAAGTTGGAGGCGCTGAAGATCATCAGATAGCTCCCCCAGGTTCACCTATTCAGTCGGACTAGAAAGTCCGACCTGGGAAGGTAGAGCTAGAACCCTGGCCTTCAGTCATTGAGCTTCACATCACCTATTCAGATATACCTTTGCCAGGCCGCGCTCGGTGGCCAGGTAGGCCGAATCTCCGAGCAATAGCACATCCCAGCAGAAATCCGAAGGAAGGCCGTGGAATGTGGTTATCCTATCCCACCGCGAGCCCTTCCTGTCCATGAAATAAGCGCCGTTCTCTGTGGCAAAAGCGAGGTATTTGCCGTTGCCTCCAGCGCCGTGTGCCCTCTGGGATATAGGAGAAAAGGGCAGGCTCATGTAGGTCCAGCTCGCGCCGTCCCAGATCGCGAGGCCCCCGTTCCCCACAATAAATGCCGTATCAGCAATGAGGAAGCCGCAGTAGGCCTCTCCGGAGAGAAATGCCCTCGGATCTTCCAGCCTGGAAATGGTGAGGCTGTCCGAGACGAGGTATGCGCCAGCGTCCGTGAGGATAAGGGTTCCCCACGGGCCCGGAAGAATCTCGTTGATCCTGAGAGCTGAGAATCCTTGCATCTCCGAAAGCTCGTTGGTGTTGGTGCTACCTGTGAGCAATCCTCCTTCGGTCCCAACCCAGAGCCTTTCGCCCCTGAGCGCTATTGAGCGAACGGGCCTCGCTGTTCTTGTAAGTATGAAGTTTTCGCCCTTCTTTCGCATTAGACCGCATGTCATCCCGAGAAAAACAAGGGTGTCCTTGACCGCAATCCCCGCGCCCCCGCCGCACCAGAAAAGCCTTCCCCGTTGGGTATATGTGAGCCAGAACCCATCCAGGAATCGGGACGCGGCGCTGTCGCCTATGGCCCAGAGCCCCGTGGAATCGCCATCAAGGGCGTAGGCCCTTCTCATGGGAGGGGAAACGCAGAGGGATTCCTGGAGTATCCAGGTCTCCATCCTGTATCTGTAGACGCCTCGGCCTCCTGTCCCTACCCAGAGGTCGCGCATATCCGGGTAGAATACTTTCATCTCCACATTCCCCATCTCAAATGTTGGCAGATAATATGGGGTGAGAAAGAGGGTTATGGTGTCGCCCTTTTTGGCGTTTGCGCGTTCTCCGGCCCAGACAACCCCGTCGGCCGATGGGTCGCCGCTTGCTGGGGACCCGCCCTTTGAGTAGGCGCGGCCGTCCATGTAGAGGAACCTTGATCCAACCCCAAGGGACCTCGCGCTGGCCTGGGCAAGCATGAAGGGCTGAGGCGAGCTGGGATACCAGCGCCAAAGCCACCCGTCGGATATAAAATATACATCCCCGTTTGTGGGATCGGGAGCGGCTACGCTCACGGGTTTCTCAGTCGCAATAGCGTGCTCCAGCCTCGGCGGATAGGAAAGGATGACGACTCCGACCCCCCCGTCGCCGGCGATGTAGAGCCTGTTTCCCCACCTGCACAAGGAATTGACCCGGGCCAGGTCAGGAAGGGGAAGGACCTCAAACGCCAGTATGAGAGCTATCATCGTCCTCGGGCCCCTCGGTGGTCTCTATGATGGCATCCGGCAGGAAATCGGCTATGTCAGAGGGGATCAGGGATGCCTCTCCGAGGCTATCCGCGGCTATATCCCCGGCAAGCCCATGCAGATACACCCCCGCGAGCGCGGAGTCCTCGGCCGAGACGCCCTGAGCGAGCAGGGAGCCTATGACTCCCGCGAGCACATCCCCCGATCCGCCGACAGCCATTCCTGGGTTGCCGGTTGGGTTCAGGTATGTGATGTCCTTTGTGGCGATGACGGTTGGGCCGCCCTTCAGAACGAGGATAAGGTTGTCCCTGGATGAGGCGAAATCCTCCGCGACGCGGAGACGGTCCTCGTCTATCTCGGCCGGATTCCCTCCCGTGAAAAGCGCCATCTCTCCGGGGTGAGGGGTGATTATGAGGGGAGAGCTTCTCCTTTTCAGGATATCGTCCAGTTCCCCGGCTATCGCCCACAGCCCATCAGCGTCAACGATTGCCGGGATATCAAGCCCATCAAGGATCTCCAGGGCGGCGCTTTTGGCTCCCTGGGTCCTTCCGAGTCCAGGGCCAAGGACCAGGGCATCCGGCCTCAGACCCTTCAGTTCCTTCAGCCCGCCGGGGGCAATGGAGCCCCCCTCCTCAGGAAGGCCGACGAGTATTGCCTCGCTCACTTTGCCGATGAGGTGAGGCTTCAGGCTCTCGGGCACGGCGAGATAGACTATGCCGGCCCCTGCCCTCAGGGCGCCTCTGGCCGCCAGGAGCGCGGCGCCGGAGTATTGCCAGGAGCCAGCAACAATAAGTAGCCTTCCGAAAGAGGACTTGTTCTCAGGCCCGAGCCTCAGAGGTATTATACCAGCGATGTCCTCGCGATCGGGGACCCATCGCCTGGCCGAGGATTCCAGGATGGGGGGTATCCCTATATCAACAATGAAAAGCTCTCCGGCGTATAGCCTCCCAGGGTAAATCATGTGGCCTATCTTGGGGTAAGCCATGGTTCCGGTCGCATCAGCCGCCACCGCTGGCCCGAGAACCCTCCCCGTGCCCGCGTCAACCCCTGATGGTATATCCACCGAAAAAACAAAGCCATCGGAAGCGTTTATGGACTCTATTGCCCAGGCGAAAAGCCCCTCAGCCTTTCCCGAAAACCCGGTTCCGAAAATAGCGTCAACGATAACATCGGCGTCCGCCAGGGCATCCTTGAAAGCCTCGCTTTTTGCGGTTATCTCCTCTATTTCAATTCCCAGCTTCTCAAGGACACCTGCGTATACCTTCGGACTGCCCTTGAGCTCGGACCTTTTTCCGAGGAGGAAGACCCTGACCCCGGCGCCGGCAAAGGAGGCGTATCTGGCCATCACAAAGCCATCGCCGCCGTTGTTTCCCTTTCCAGCAACAACGACAACAGAGGCTCCCGCGAGGTCCCCGAACATCTCCGCCAGGGCAGAGAAACAGCCCCGTCCAGCGGATTCCATTAGAACAGCGTCGGGAACCCCGAGCCTCTTTATCGTGAACTCATCCATCTCGCGCATCTCATCCGGTGAGAGAATCGCCCGCATGAATAAATTATATTGTAAGGGCAGGCCATCGTGCCTGGAATTGTTCCCTCAGACCACGAGGACGCGTCCGCCGCCTCAGAGGAGGGCCGTTCTGAGCGCCAGGAGGAGGTAAAACGCGAGGGTCAATAGGATGGTGCTCTTTTCGGACCTGAGGGCGGACAGCCAGTTTCCCCCGCGCCAACTAGCCCTTTTGGGGACGATTAAAAAACGGTGGGTCCTATCGCAATAATCCGCGAATTCCTGGCCAAACGCCCCCCTCAGGTAATCCTCCTCCGCGAGGATAATGAGGGAGTATTCAGCCCAAAAGAGAATCGCGAAGGCAACAGCCAGCCAAGGGAAAAGCGCTCCTGAGGAAATGGTCATCCCCAGGCCAACCAGGAAGTTCCCCCAGTATATCGGGTTGCGCGTCCAGGCGTATGGCCCCTCAGTAGCGAGACGGGGAGCCTCAATGCGGGACGAACGGGTTGTAGAACCCGAGAAGGAGACCGAGGCCCACCGGGCCATCTCACCTACGATGACCAGGGCAATCCCCGCTGATAACAGGACGAACGACGGCCTCGCGAAAACCAGGGCCAGGGCAAAAAAGGGTGCTCCGAGCCAACCCCGGTTCCTGAAGAGCCAACGGCCGATTTTCAGAAGCATGGGACAAAGCTTGGGGCAAGAGAGCTGGCGGGATCAAGGAGCGTGGGTAGCCAGGGTAAACCTGGGCCGAGAGGTTTCTCTAACTATAGAGTCGCGCTTGAGTTTACCTACCAGTTTAGTATATAATTTGAACCTGAACGATAGGAGCAGTTGATATGACCTACATAACCATAACTATGCTGATATATCAGGCGCTGATCGCGAGGACATACGGTTGGAGTCTGCAGGACTACGCCTTCTCGGTCATTCCAACCAGCGACGGGGGCTACGCTGTGGCCGGCAGCACACCGAACTCCGTGTTCGGCGACTTTGATCCAATCGCTATAAAGTTCACGAGCTCATGGGGCCTCTCCTGGGCCGAGATATTCGCGGGGATGCGCTGGGATGTGGCCTCTTCCATAATCCAAACCTCAGACGGCGGCTATGCAGTAGCCGGATGGACAGAAAGTTTCGGCGCCGGCTCTTCTGATTTCCTCGTCCTCAAGCTCACGAGCTCCGGAGCCCTCTCCTGGGCAGAGACATTCGGGGGTGGGACCAACGACGAAGCCTATTCCATAATCCAGACCTCAGACGGCGGCTACGCTGTTGCGGGATGGACAGGGAGTTTTGGCTCCGGCTTCTGGGATTTCCTCGTCCTCAAGCTCACGAGCTCCGGAGGCCTCTCATGGGCAGAGACTTTCGGCGGGCCAAGCTGGGACGAAGCCTACTCCATAGTCCAGACCTCGGATGGCGGATACGCGGTCGCAGGATACACGGAGAATTTCGGCGCCGGTAGCGGAGACTGTCTAATACTGAAACTAACGAGCTCCGGAGGCCTCTCCTGGGCAAAGACTTTCGGCGGGACTGCCTGGGACGGAGCATACTCCATAGTTCAGACCTCAGACGGCGGATACATGGTAGCGGGGAGGACGGCGAGCTTCGGGGCCGGCAATTACGATGTCTTTCTCCTAAAGCTTGACTATCTCGGAGCCCTGGATTGGGCCAGGACAATCGGTGGACCGGACGACGACATCGCCTACTCCGTAATCAACACTTCGGATGGCGGCTACGCGGTCGTGGGAATGACGGCTAGTTTTGGCGCCGGCGGAGGGGACTATTTCATCATAAAGCTCACGAGCTCAGGAAACCTTGCGTGGGTAAGGACATTCGGAGGGTTAAACTATGATGTTGCTTACTCCATAGCCCAGACAACCGGCGGAGGATACGCGGTTGCCGGAGAGACATCTAGCTTCGGCGTAGGATCAGTGGATATGCTTGTCCTCACCCTCGGCTCCGACGGAAGTTATCCCGGCTGTGTGGCGGATTGTTCGCCCACCGTTGCCACGCCCAACCCCCTCACATCAAACCAGTCCATCGGCGCCGCCTGTACTCCATCCATTACTAACCCCACTCCGAACATCACGATGCCTACGCCCCAGATAACTGACGCGTGCGCGCCTGTAGATATCGGTGAATCTGACCTACGACACGGAAACAGGCTAACCTGCTCTCTCTTCTCCGGCGGAATCGTTTTCCATTCTCCGGCTGATATTGGGATAAGGATATACTCAGCCGATGGCCGGGTCGCTTATTCCGGCCAGCTCCGGCAGGGCGAGAACCGGATAACCTTGGGCCAAGGCGTTTATCTCTGGATTGCCGGGCATTACAGGGGAAAGGCCGCGGTTCGCTGATATAGACACGGGTTCTGATTTAACTCTAGAGCAAAGCTATACAATTACGATCTAAGCCGGGAGTAAAAGTGAGATGATGTGCATCATAGCAACAACAAGCCTCTTGCTCTCGCAGGTTCTGTTCGCGAAGACATACGGCGGGACTAGCGATGAGTGGGTTGGCACCATGGTTCAAACAAATGATGGCGGCTACGCTGTCGCGGGACAGACAAAGAGCTTTGGCACAGGAATGACGGACATTCTCGTCGTCAAGATCACAGGCTCCGGAGACCTGGAATGGGTCAGAACATTCGGTGGAGCTGAGAGCGAAATTGCCTGGTCCATAGCCCCCACTACAGACGGGGGTTTAGCCCTCGCTGGCGCGACGGAGAGCTTTGGCGTTGGCTATTATGAGGTCCTCGTTCTTAAGCTCACTGGCTCCGGAGGCATCCAGTGGGCAAGGACTTTCGGGGGCACGGCTAATGACGAAGCCCGTTCCATAATCCAGACCTCAGACGGCGGCTACGCTATCGCAGGAGCAACATATAGTTTTGGCGCTGGCAATACCGATCTCATCGTCCTCAAGCTCACGAGCTCCGGAGGCCTACAATGGGCGAAGACTTTCGGGGAGGCAAACAGCGAATGTGGTTATTCCATAATCCAGACCTCTGATGGAGGCTACGCGGTCGCTGGATACACGCAGAGCTTCGGCGCCGGCAATGATGATCTCCTCGTCCTCAAGCTCACGAGCTCCGGAGGCCTCTCCTGGGCGAAGACTTTCGGGGGGACGAACTATGAAGATGCCTGGTCCATAATCCAAACCACGGACGGGGGCTACGCGGTTGGGGGAGTTAGCAGTATATCTGGGTATAACTTCCTCTTTATGAAGCTGAGCAGTAGCGGCGCCTTGGAATGGGCAAGGACTTTTGGTAGGACGAACAGCGAATATGTTTATTCCATAATCCAGACCTCTGATGGAGGCTATGCGGTCGCTGGATCCACGCAGAGCTTTGGCACAGGCGGAGAAGATTTTCTCTTTATGAAGCTGAGCAGTGGCGGGGCTTTGGAATGGGCAAGGACTTTCGGGGGTATGGCTGATGACCAAGCCAGTTCCATAATCCAGACCTCAGACGGCGGATACGCTATCTCCGGAGTCACAGGGAGCTTCGGCGCGGGCGCTTGGGACTTCGTGGCCCTAAAAACCTCTTCTGGCGGAGGTTACGCTGGATGCGTTAACGATTGCTCGCCAACGGTAATGGCACCGACCCTGAGCTCATCTTCTCCAACGATTGGGGCAGCCTGCACCCCGACCCCTCTCAGCGTAAATCTAACAGTTGGAACGCCATCCCTGAGCACGACCGACGCTTGCCCGCCGGCTGTTGAGGAAAGCGATGTTCTGCCCGGAAACAGGCTAACATGCTCTCTCTTCTCCGGCGGAATCATCTTCCATTCTCCGGCTGATATTGGGGTAAGGATATACTCAGCCGATGGCCGGGTTGCTTATTCCGGCCAGCTCCAGAAGGGCGAGAACAGGATAAACCTGGACCAAGGCGTTTATCTCTGGATTGCCGGGCATTACAGGGGAAAGGCCGCGGTCCGGTAGCCCTTTCGGGGCCATCAAAAAGCCCAGAGCCAGCAAGCCCTGGGCCAATTATATCCTATTCGTTGGCTATACCTTCTTCCACTTATTGGGCCCTTCGACATGAAGGTCTCTGCCGTAGGCGTCTATGGAGACAATGAGCGGGAAATCCTCCACAACGAGCATGGTTATCGCCTCAGGCCCCATATCCTCAAAGGCAACGACCTTCGCCTCCTTTACCCTCAGGGCGGGCAGGGCGGCCACCCCGCCTATGGCGGTGAGGTATATGGCCTTGTTCCTGACCATGGCGTCAATTACGGGCTTTGCCCTAGGGCCCTTGCCTATTGTGGCCTTGAGGCCCAGGTCATAGAGCCTCGGGGCGTAGGCGTCCATCCTGCTTGATGTTGTTGGGCCAACAGAGCCTATGGGTTTTCCGGGCGGAGCGGGCGCGGGGCCGGCGTAGTATATGGCCTGGCCCTTGAGCTCTATGGGGAGAGGCTCCCCCCTGTCCAGCATCTCCACCATGCGCTTGTGAGCGGAATCCCTGGCAGTGTAGATTATCCCCGAAAGCTCAACCTCGTCCCCTATCTCAAGGGACATCACCACATCGTCCGTAAGGGGTGTTGTTATCTTCTTTGCCATCTTGCACCTCCTATATCTCGCGGAAAGCGTGCCGGTTAGCGTGGCACTGGGTGTTTATGGCAAAAGGCAGTGAGGCTATGTGGCAGGGCGCAACCTCAATGAACACATCAAGGACGCTAACGGTGCCGCCGAGCCCCATCGGCCCGATCCCGAGCTTGTTCGCTTCCTCAAGGATCTCCAGCTCCTTCTCCGCCCAGAAGGGATCGGGGTGGCGCTGGCCTATCTTCCTGAAGACGATGGCTCGCTTGGCGTTTATGGCCGCAAGCTCAAAGTTGCCTCCTATGCCTATGCCTATGACGGTCGGAGGGCACGGGTTGCCTCCGGACTGCGCTATCCATTCTATGGCGAACTTCTTCATGCCCTCCCAGCCGGCCGAAGGCGGGAACATCTTTACCGTGCTCATGTTTTCCGAGCCTCCGCCTTTTGGAGCAAGGGCAAGCTTCAGCCTATCGCCGGGGACCAGGCTGTAGTGTATTATGGCAGGGGTGTTGTCGCCCGTGTTTTTCCGTGTGATGGGGTCGCACGCGGATTTCCTGAGATAACCCTCCTTGTAGCCCTTCCGAACGCCGTCGTTTATTGCCGCGGTGAGGCCTCCGCCGGTTACCTTGACATCCTCCCCAACCTCAACGAAGAAGACCGCTAGGCCCGTGTCCTGGCATATGGGCATCCTCTCTTTTTCGGCAACCTCAAGGTTCTTTAGGATCTGCGCCATTATCTTTTTGCCGGTCTCGGATTCCTCTTTCTCGTATGCCTTTTTGAGGACCTCCTTCATGTCGTCCTTGAGGAACACGCAGGCCTCAATGCACATATCGGCCACCGTGTTGACGACATCCTCGTATTTTATCTCCCGCATGGGAACCTCCTTGGTTCGTTTTTTGTTTCATTCTCAAAGCTCCCTAAAAGCCCGCCTGTTTGCCGGGCACTGAAGGTTTATGGCCAGGGGCAGGGAGGCTATGTGGCAGGGCGCGACCTCAATAAAAACATCAAGGACCGTGATCGTGCCGCCCAGGCCCTGGGGGCCTATGCCCAGCTTGTTCGCTTCCTCAAGTATCTCAAGCTCCTTCTCCGCCCAGAAGGGATTGTGGTTGCGCTGGCCCATCTTTCGGAAAGCGAAGGCTCGCTTGGCGTTTATGGCCGCAAGCTCAAAATTGCCCCCTATGCCCATGCCAACTATGGTCGGAGGGCACGGGTTGCCTCCGGCCTGGGCTATCCAGTCCAGCGCGAACCTTTTAATGCCCTCCCATCCGGCCGATGGGGGGAACATCTTTAGCGTGCTCATGTTTTCCGAGCCTCCGCCCTTGCCGAGAAAGACTATCCTGATCCTGTCGCCGGGGACTATATTATAATGGATTATAGCAGGGGTATTGTCGCCCGTGTTCCTGCGGGTTATGGGATCAACCACGGATTTCCTGAGGGGGTTTTCGGCGTAGCCTTTCCTGACCCCTTGGGTTATGGCCTCCGTGAGCCCCGGCCCCGAAACCCTCACATCCTCGCCAACATCAACAAAGAGAACGGCTTGGCCTGTGTCCTCACAAAAGGGCAATCCCTCCCGCTCTGCCAGGCCTAGGTTCTCAATAAACCTCCCAAGTATCCTCTTGCCAAGAGGGGATTTCTCTGCGTCCAAAGCCCTCCGCATGACCTCCTTCATCTCCTCATCAAGGGTCATGCAGGCCTCCGGGCACATCTCCGCAACAGCGTTCACAACATCCTCGTATGGTATTTCCCTCACGCGAACCTCCTTATTCCCTCAACGGAAAGGCACTTTCCCGTCCTCTCGTCCACCTCAAAGACCGCTCCCTCAAGCACGAGCTGGCCCCCAGCCGGCTTTGCCCTCCCGCCAAAGCCTGTCCTGAATGTGCGGAGAACCTCATCTGTCCTGACGCCTATAACACCTTCCCAACCCCCTGTCATCCCGATGTCAGAGATGAAACCAGTGCCCCCCGGCAAAACCCTCCAGTCGGATGTCTGGACATGGGTGTGGGTGCCATATACAGCCGAAACCCTGCCTTCAAGGTAGCGAGCGAGGGCGCCCTTCTCAGATGTGGCCTCAGCGTGGAATTCAACAAGGATAACCCTGGCGGAGATTCCCTCCAGGATGCGATCCGAGACCGAGAACGGGTCCTCCACGAGGGGATTCATGAAGAGCCTTCCCACGAGCTGGAAAACCGCTATGCCATCTTCGAGAAACAGCCTGTGGCCAGGGTTGCCGACCTGCGAGAGGTTTGCGGGGACGAGCACGCGGGGGTAATCATCAACGAAATCCCTTGCCTCGCGCTCAGCCCAGATGTGGTTCCCCGTTGTTATGAGGTCAACGCCCAGGCCGAGGATCTCCTCAGCTATTTTGCGGGTTATGCCCAGGCCCCCAGCCGAGTTCTCGCCGTTCGCGATCACCAGAGAGGGGGAAAACTCATCCCTGAGTTGGGGCAGGACCTTTTCAAGGGCAACTCGGCCGGGCCTGCCCACCACATCCCCGATTGCCAAAACCTTCATATACTCACAGAAGTCCCTTTATGAAATCAAGGAGGGGACCGGGGAAGAAGCCGAGGTAGACCGTTGCCGCGGCGGCTAAGGCCACAGCAACGGCCGTCCAGAACCTGGCTCTGAGCCTCGGAGGCTCCTGCTCGCCCTCAGGCTCCATCATATACATGTAGACCACCACGCGCAGGTAGTAATAAGCGGATATCACGCCGTTGATAAGGCCTATGATGGCGAGGGAGGTGAGCCCGGAGCGGAAGGCGCCGGCAAAGAGGTAAAACTTCGCTATGAAACCCGCAAGGGGGGGTATGCCAGCAAGGGAGAGGAGAAACAGGGTAAGCAGAAACGCCGTGAGAGGCCTTGTCTTTCCGAGGCCTTTGTAAAACTCAAGGGAGGAGCGCTCGTCCCCGATCACCGCCACAACGGCAAAAGCGCCTCCGGTCATCAGGGTGTAGACCAGGGCGTATAGGACGATGGTTGAGCTTGACCAAGGCCCTCCAGCCATAACAGGGATGAAGAGGTATCCGGCGTGGGCGATGGCAGAATAAGCGAGCATCCGCTTGACGCTTCTCTCCAAAAGCGCGGCCGTGTTGCCTACAAACATAGTGAGGACAGAGGCATACCAGAGCAATCCCCACCAGAGATCGGGGTTTGTCTGGAAGGCGATGCCGAAGATCGAAAGCAGAAGCCCAAAGGCCGCCATCTTTGAGGCAGTTGCTATGTAGCTTGCAACGGGCGCGGCCGCCCCCTCAAACACATCCGGGGTCCAGAAGTGGAAAGGAACAGCCGATGCCTTGAAAAGGAGCCCTATGCCGATGAAGGAAAGCGCGGCAACCAAAAGCCCTATGTTGTGGCCTGGGGCCGCAAATGACGAAGCGACAGCTGAGAAGGCGAAACTCCTGGTGAGGGCATAAAGAAGCGCTACTCCCATGATGAGGAAGGAGGAGCTGAAGGCGCCGAGAACGAAATACTTTATACCCGCCTCCGCGTCCCGCCTCGTTCCGCGTAGGCCCACGAGGGCGTATAGGGAAAATGAGAGGGTTTCCAGGGCGAGAAACAGCATCACGAAGTCAACGCACTTTGCAAGGAGCATCGCGCCGAGCGTTCCCGTCAAAATGAAGAAACCGCCCTCATATGGCAGGTCTTTCATGTCAAGGTAGACGAGAATGGAGAGAATGGCGGCAACCGCGAAGACAAGGTCAAGTAGCCTTCCGAACGGAGAGAGAAGTAGCATCCCGAATGCTACCCCTGAGACGCTCAGATGCGCGAGGCTAAGAGAGAAAAGCCCCACGAGGCCGGCGAGGGTAAGTATGCCCAGGAGCCAACGCCAGCGCCTGATAATGAGGCCCACGAGCAGGTAGACGACCGCGAACCCGGCCGTGTAAAGCTCCGGTATGACCAAATATAGATCACTCATGGCTCGCCTCCTGGGTTTCATCAGAAGGCAATTCGTGCATTTGGCCCACAGGGGTCTGCGGGTTCACGACCTGGACGATATTCGCGGAGACCGGGTCAGTGTATCTCAGGAAGGTGTGAGGGTATACCCCTATCCAGAGGATAAAAAGGACTAGCGGAGCAAGCACGAAGACCTCGCGCAGGGAAAGATCCGGCATCCGGGCGTTCTCCTCTTTGTCCAGCTTGGAGAAGACGACCTTCTGGAACATGGTAAGGAGGTATACCGCGGCGAGGATTATCCCGAGCACGCCCACCGCGGCCCATACGATATTTGACCTAAAAGCGCCGGCAAGGGCGAGGAACTCCCCGACGAACCCGTTCAGGCCTGGCAGGCCAACCGAAGAGAGCATGATTATCCCAAAAAGAACGGAGAGCCTGGGAACGGCCTTTGCGAGACCGCCGAAGGCCGCAAGTTGGCGCGTGTGCCTGCGCTCGTAGAGCATCCCAGCGATAAAGAATAGCCCTCCGGTTGAAAGGCCGTGGTTAATCATCTGGATCATGGCGCCCTGAAGCCCCCACTGGTTCAACGAAGAAGCGCCCAGCACGATGAACCCAAGGTGAGCGACCGAGGAGTAGGCAATGAGGCGCTTGAGATCTGTCTGGACCCAGGTCATCAGCGCGCCGTAGGTTATGCCTATGAGGGCAAGGAGAGCCAGCCAAGGAGCGAAAACCCTCGCCGCCTCAGGGAACATGGGGAAAGAGAACCTGAGAAGCCCGTAGACCCCCATCTTGAGCAGAACGCCAGCCAGGAGAACCGAGCCGGCTGTTGGGGCCTCGGCGTGGGCGTGTGGAAGCCATGTGTGGAACGGGAATAACGGAACCTTTATCGCGAAGGCTATCGTCATTGCGAGGAAAAGAAGTTCCTGGGCCGAAAGGGGAAGGCCCCTCGTTGCCTGGGTGAGGGCTATGAGGTCAAAGGTCCCGAACTGGATGTAAAGCCAGATTATTGCGGAAAGAAGAAGGACAGAGCCGGCCATCGTGTAAAGGATGAACTTGAACGCGGCGTAGAGCTTGTTCTCGTGGCCCCAGATGCCTATGAGGAAATACATGGGCACGAGCATGGCCTCCCAGAAAACGAAGAAAACAAGGGTATCCAGGGCACAGAACACGCCCACCATCGCGGCCTCCATGACCAGCATGGCGATGATGTATTCCTTGCGCTTTTTCTCTATGTATCTCGTGGAGGAGAGGAAGCCGAGGAAGGTGAGGAATGTCGTGAGCAGGATAAGAAGGAGGGACATCCCGTCAATCCCCAGGCGAAAAGAGGAACCTATGGAGGGAAGCCAATTAAATCTCACCTGGAACTGGAAATCCGCGGCCCGGCCAAGGTCAAACCAGAGGAGAAGCCCGAGCGAGAGGAGAAACTCAAGGCCCGAGATGACTATGGCGTATGTCCAAAGGGTCCTTCTGGCCTTTTCTGGCATAAAGAAAACCGGGACTATCGCGGCCACCGGCAGGATTATGAGGGCAGTGAGCAATCCCATTCTTCACCTCCTATTTCAGCAGGACCAGGTAAAAGATGATGAGCAATCCGGCAAGCATCAAGAGGGCGTATGTCCTTGCGTTTCCGCGCTGGAGCGCCCTGGAGAGCCTTCCGCCGGTCCTTGCTACCCACCCTGTCCCGTCAACCAGGCTCCTGTCTATGATGTATGTGTCAAGGCCCTTGTAGAGCGGATACAGGGAGATGTAATAGAGTGGTTTCACGATGAGCCAGTCGTATATCTCGTCAACCCAGTATTTCCGGTATAGGATGATGTAGAGCGGCCTGGCGATAAGGGCCAGGGCGCGGTTTCTGAAGCCGGGAACCCAATACATGAACCCGGCAACCACGATACCGAGAACACCTGCAGATACAGAACTAAGGAGCAGGAGAGTTGGGTTAACCTCAACCGAGTGGAGGGGGTGGGTGCCGGCGAAAACGGGCGCAACAAAAGCGTGATAAATTGGTCCAACCCACCCAGCCGCAACAGCGCCCAGTGCCAGAAACCACATGGGAACGGTCATGGTCCAGGGCGACTCGTGAGCGTGCTCGTAAAGGTGCTCGTCCCGCGGCTTGCCCGCGAAAACGAGGAAAACCGCCCTAAACATGTAGAAAGCGGTCATGAAAGCGGTAATGGTGCCGAGAACCCATATCCAGGTGTGGCCTGAGCTGGCCGCGGCGTGCAGTATCTCATCCTTTGAGAAGAAACCCGCAAAAGGTGGGATCCCAGCCAGGGCAAGAGAGCCGATTATGAACAGGGCCGCGGTCTGGGGGGCTTTCCTGGCCAGGCCGCCCATCCTTTGGATGTCAAGCTCCCCTCCGGCCGCGTGCATAACGGAGCCAGCCGCTAGGAACAGAAGCCCTTTGAAGAAGGCGTGGGTGTAGAGGTGGAATATGCCGGCGGCATATGCGCCGAGGCCCACGGCCAGGAACATGTATCCGAGCTGGGATATCGTTGAGTAGGCGAGTATGCGCTTTATGTCGTTGTTGACCAGGGCCATGGAGGCGGCGAATATGGCGGTTACGGCCCCCACGCTCGCGACGGTGTAGCCAGCCAGAGGAACAGATGAGTAGAGCACGGATGACCTTGCGACCATGTAGACGCCAGCTGTCACCATTGTTGCGGCGTGTATGAGCGCGGAGACCGGGGTGGGGCCCTCCATGGCGTCAGGGAGCCAGACATAAAGGGGGAACTGAGCCGACTTTCCTACGGCACCGAGGAAAAGCAGGAGCGCCGCGGCCAGAAGTATCCCCTCCGAGGCGTGGGACTCGTGGATAAGGGGGAAAAGCTCCGTGAAACGCAGGGTGCCGAAGGTTGTGAAAAGGAGGAACATGCCGAGGAGGAACCCGGCGTCCCCTATCCTGTTGACGATGAAGGCCTTTTTTCCGGCATCAGAGGCGGATTTCTTCTCATACCAGAAGCCTATGAGGAGATAGGAGCAAAGCCCAACCCCTTCCCACCCGACGAACATGAGGAGATAGGATGAAGCGAGCACGAGAAGGAGCATGAAGAAAACGAAGAGGTTCAGGTAGGTGAAAAAGCGCCTGTAGCCGGGGTCTCCCTTCATGTAGCCTATTGAGTAGAAGTGAACGAAGAAGGACACGGAGGTGACGGTGAATGCCATGACGGCCGAAAGCTGATCCAGGTAGAACCCGAATGGGATGTTCAGGCCGCCGGTGGGAAGCCAGGTGAAGAAGGTGAACTCCTGGGCCTGGGCCCCGCCGGCCATCATCTGCCAGAGGATGTAGCAAGAGAGGATAAAAGGAAGGGCGAGGGCCGGTACCGCTACATAGTGAGCCTTGTTCCTGAACCATGTGCCGATGAAGCCGTTGAGGGCCGCTCCTATAAGGGGCGTCAGGAGAAGAATCAAGAGAACCGTTGCCATCTTACTTTTCCTCCTTTTCCCTGGAGAGGCTCGTGAAAGCGTCAAGGGTCACATCCTCGTGCCTCGCCATCACTACTATCAGAGCAAGCCCGATCGCAACCTCGGCCGCGGCAACAGCCATAACGAGGGCCACCGTAGCCTGAGCGGATGGGCTACCCCAAGCGCCAAAGGCGCCGATGAGGGCGAGGCAGGCCGCGTTAAGGGTTATCTCCAGGGACATCAGGGTAAAGATGGCGCTCTTGCGGAAAAGGACGCCAAAAACGCCTATAAAGAAGAGGATAAGGGCAAAACCTATGACTATTTGTGGGCTCATTCTTCCCTCCTGCCGCGCGTTAGCGCTACCGCGGCGACCATTCCGATGACCAGGATTACCGAGGCCAGCTCAAACGCAAGCAGAAACGGCCCTAGGAGAACCTGGCCGAGCGCGGCCGCGTTCACATCCGAGACCCGATTGCTGGGGAAACGGGCAAAAAGAAGGACACCGAGGACGCCGAAGAGAGCCGCGAGGGTTATCAGGATGGAGAAAAAGCCTCTGGGCGAGAGGTCACGGTCGCCCGGTATCCACTTAAGGCCTAGCAGGCTTATGGCCATAAGGATGAAAACCGTTATGCCGCCCGCGTAGACGATGATCTGCGCTATTCCCAGGAAAGAGGCATCAAGCACGATGTATATCACGCCGAGTGAGAAGAAACAGAGAAGAAGTCCCAGCGCGGCGCGGAGGGGGTGTTTAGCCACGACAACGGAGACCGCTCCCCAGAGCGCGGCCAGGGCAAATATCCAGAAAAGTGCGATCTTCAGGATCATTTGGCCTCCTTTCCCTCGTCAAGGAGGAACTGATGAACCCTCTTCGCCCTGTTGTAGAAGGGCTTGTAGAGGGTGGGGTTTTCACGCCTAAGGTAGCGCTCATACCTCACATGAACGCCAAGAGGCTTCGTCACGGGCGAATCCGGCGGGAGCTCGCGGTAGAAACCGAGCCAAACCCTCCTCGGAGGGGTTCCTTGCGGGAGAAGTAGGTCCGCCTTGTAGAGGATGAGCTCGTCCCTAGTGTATTTCGCTAGCTCGTAGTCATCCGTCATGATTATTGCTTCCTCAGGGCACGCCTCCGCGCAGAACCCGCAGAATATGCACCTGCCCATGTCCCAATTCCAGACCCTAGCGAAGCGTTCGCCGTGGGATATGGGCTTGGAGAGGTCGTTAACAGCGCCCTCTATGTATATCGCCTCAGAGGGGCAGGCCGCCGAACAGAGCATGCAGGCTACACAGCGCTCCTTTCCGTCCTCGTGCCTCTGGAGGGCTATCCTCCACCGGGCCCGCTCCGGTATCCTCTTGCGCTCCTCCTTTTTGAAGATGAACCAGCGTTTCCTGTTCGGATACTGGACAGTGAATGTGGGGCCAAACAAGAACCGCCTCAGGGTGTGAAGCATTCCTTTTATCAATGGTATCACTATCATAGGAGCACCTTGAGGGTTGCCGTGGCGATAAGGTTAACGAGGGCCACGGGTATCAGTATCTTCCAGCCGAGAGCCATGAGCTGATCGTATCTGACGCGGGGAAATGTCCAGCGAACCCAGAGCATCAGGAAGAGCACGGCCGCGGCCTTGAGCAGAAACCACCACCAGCCCGGCGCAAGCGGTCCCTGCCAACCCCCGAGAAAGAGGCTGGTCATCACGAATGAGGCCACAACCATGTTGGCGTATTCTCCGGCGTAGAACCAGCCCCACCTAAGGGATGAGAACTCGGCCATGTAGCCGGTGGCTATCTCCGCCTCCGCCTCAGGCATGTCAAACGGAAGACGGTTCGTCTCGGCGAACATCGCTATGGTATATACGAGGAAAGCCGGGAACTGGCTCACGCAGAACCAGAGCTTTGCCTGGGCTGATACTATATCCTGCAGGGAGAGCGAGCCGGCCATCACCGCTACGGACATCATGGAAAGGAGCATGGGGACCTCGTATGAGATGAGCTGGGCGGCAGACCTGGTTCCTCCGAAAAGCGGATACTTTGAGCCAGTGCCCCATCCGGCGAGCATCACGGCGTATGTGCCCATACTCGCGGCCGCCACCACGAAAAGGATGCCGAAGTCAACATCAGTTATGTAGAACCAAGGGTCATATGGGATCACGGCAAGCGCAGTTATCGCCATGGTGAAGATGATGCAAGGCGCAAGGAAGTGGATGAGCCTGTCGGCCTCCCTCGGTATCACCTCTTCCTTGAACGCCATCTTCAGGATGTCTGCCACAACCTGGATAAGGCCCATGGGGCCGACGCGGTTCGGGCCTCGCCTCTGCTGAATGAAGGCGGAGACCTTCCTCTCCGCCCAAACCATGTTCATGACGAACCCGACCATGACGACCACGAGCACAATGAGCACCTTTGCGATAAGCCATATCCAGCTGAGAATCTCAGGGGATAACAATTCAGACCTCCTTCTTTACCTCCACCCAGGCGGTCATGTCCTGGCCCAGAAGGAGATTTACCGGGGAATCAAAGAACAGAGGGGAGAACCTCATGACCCCGGGCTGTGTCCTCTCCGAAACCGTCGCGGAAAGAAGGACCTCGTTCCCGTTCCTTGAGAGCCTAAGCCTCTGGCCATCGGAAATCCCGAGCCTCTCGGCATCCTGAGGGTGGACTTCAACCTTTCCTGTGGGCATGTATTGCTCAAAGATATCACAGCGAAAAGCGTAGTATGAGGACTTGTAAAGCGAGGGCGCCGCGACGAGCAGGAAATCCCCTTTTTCCTTTCTCTCCGGAGAGGAAAACGCTATTTCCTTAGGCTTGTGCTCATACCTTGCCCGGCGAAATATCCTCCTCTCTCTGAACCTCGCCAGGCTCGGCATCTCATCCGGATAAGGGTTTTTTCTGATCTCAGGGGGCAGAACCGCATCGCGGTATGCCGGCAGCGCGGCCGATATCGCTCCGGTCACATCCAAGACATTCCTGTAGCCGGACCTGCCGGCCATCTCAAGGAGCCTTGAGAAGAGCACGCCCGCGGGGACCGCATCCCCCGGAGGCGAAACAGCCCTCTCGTACCAGAGGACCCTGCCGTCAGAAGAGGTCCTTGAGCCCCACGACTCATACGGAAGGGCAACAGGAATGGCGAGATCAGCGTAAGCGAGCGAGGGGTCATCGGAGAAGCTCCCGAGCCAAACTACGAGCCCCGCGTTCCTGAGGGCGTTCTCAACAAGCTCAAGTTCGGGCCACTCAAGCAAAGGATCAACATCCCAGAGCACGAGAAGATCTATCTCGCCCCGCGAGGCGCGCTTCAGGATCTTCACGGTGCCGTTGTCGTCGGCTGGAACAAAGCCCATGTCGTAAAACCCCTGGCCGTTCGGCTGGGTCCTCAGGAGAATCAGGCCGGCGTCCAGAAGCCCTGCCGAATAAGCGAGAGCCCTTTGAGCGCCCCGGGCCGCGTCGTCAGGGAATATAATTACAGGGTCCTTCGCCTTGGCTATGTCCTCACCAACCGGGTGGGGCTGAGCCGCAACCCCCTCAATCCTGAGCCCCCTAGCCCTGGCTATGCCAGAGAGAATGGAAAGTGCCAAAGCCTCCTCCTCCAGAGGGTGATAACTCAAGTGCTCCCAGCGTTTAGCGTATTTGTCCTTCCAGGGCGAGGCTATGACTATGCGGGCGCCGGTTTTTTCGGCCTCAGAAAGGTAAAGCGCCAGAAGCGGATGGCGCTCGCTTATCTCCTCTCCGAATACAAGGATAAGGTCAGAGCCCGGCAATGAATCCAGGGAACGACTGCTTCCGGAGTATCCGAGGGCCTCTTCCACAGGCTCAGGGGTGAAGGCGTGCCAGGGCGCCCTGAAGTCCATGGATTTTACCTCAAAAACCTCCCTGAAGAACCTCACGGCGAGCCGGGCGGCCTCGTTGGAGCCTCTGGCACCCGAGAGAACGGCTATCCTGTAAGGGCTTCTGCGCCAGGTATCCCTCACCATCCTGAACATGAGCTCAATCGCTGAGTCCACACTTAGGTGGACGAGCTGGTCGCCCTGCCTCGCGAAGGGCTTTTCAAGGCGGCTGTTGTTCAGGTATTCGTGGGAGAACCTGTCCCTGTCGGATATCCAGCCGGGGTAGCCCTCCGCATCGGCCGCGGTTACCCGCAAAACGCGGTGAAGGTCCTGCCTCCTGCCTCCGGTAACGAAAGGACCCCTGCACTCTGAACCCGTTTTTCTGACTACGAGGTATACCGGAGCGGCCAGGGAGTCCTCAGGGCTCACAGACGGCACAGAGGCGTTTTCCCAGGGACGGGAGGAGAAGGCGTAGTCGCCTGATGTGATGGCTCCTACGGGACAAACATCGGCAAGGTTTCCCGCAAACTCAGAATCAAGAATCTTGTCCCTGCCCGGGCCGACCGTTATCTCCCAGCCGCGCTCCCAGCGGTCCCAGTCAAACTCGCCGAAAATATCCTGGTAGAGCCTCACGCACCTGGTGCAGTTCACGCAACGGTTGGGATAAAGCCTTAGGAAAGGGCCAACCTTATAGAAGGGCAGCTCGCGCTTCGGGAAATCGTAGAGGCTTTTCGCTTCGCCCATCGCGAATGTAAGCGATTGCAGGTCGCACTCTCCTCCCGCGTCGCAGACAGGGCACTCAGTCGGGTGGTTGGCGAGGAGAAACTCAAGGGTCCTTGCCCTTACATTCTCCCTGACCTCCGGGGTGTCCGTCATCACCCTCATTCCCTCCGCGGCCTTGGTGGCGCAGGCCGGAGCAAGCCACCTTCGGCCGCCCTGCTCCACCTCAACGAGGCACATTCGGCACGAGGCCTCGGGCCTGAGCTTCGGGTGATAACAGAACACCGGAATCTTAACCCCTTCTCGCCAGGCCACCTCCAGTATCGTTTCCCCCTCGTTAAAAACCACCACCCGGCGGTCAATGGTTATTTCCGGCATCTTAGCCTCCGGGTAGAGCTAATATTTTAAGGCTTGCGCTGGGCCGGGTTCAAAGTATGCTCTTGTAGAAATCAAGGAGGGCGGGAAACGAGTCCAGGCTAAACCTTTCGGGCTTCAGCGAAAGGGCCTTTTGGATAGCGAGAGCCATGTCCGCGGGGTCGCCCGCCCTGAAGAGAAGGACGCCACCAGGCCTCGGAACCGCGTCCGACGCAACAACAGGAACGCCGAGCTCAAGGGCCTCTGCCAGAGAAATTCCGAAGCTGTCAGAGAATGTGGGCCGGAGGAAGAGTTGCGCCAGGGGCAGGCAGGTCCAGAATGGCTCGTCAGCGTCAAGCCTTATAAGCACATCGCGCTCAAGCCCGAGCTCGGCTACCCTCCCCTTGAAAGACCTAAAAAGGTTTTCCTCGCCTATCTGAGAGAGGTAGATGATCATGCCAGCCTCGGGCATCTCCCTTCTGATAAGCGAAAGCGCCTCCAGCGCGGAAAAAAGCCCGTAGAGGTCTTTGTTATTCCAGCTTTTGAATAAAAGTGCCGAAAGGCATATGAGCGGACGGTGGGTTGAGGCGAATACCTCCACATCAAGGTGGGGCTTACCCCAATCAGGAGGGGATATGTAGGGGTTTATTATCGCAACATTTCTTGCGCCCGCGGCTGAGAGCTTCTCCGCTATCTCCTCGTTCACCGCAATGAAATGAGCCTTCTGAAGCATATGCGTGAACTCCGGCCTCTTCCGGAGAGGGATCCGCGGGGGGTTCCTGAGGCTGTGGACAGTGAAAATGACCTTCTTGCCGAACAAGGTCATCAACGAGAGCCTCATCCGAGCTCCCCACGAATGGGAGTGGTAGTGAACTATCCTCTCGCGCGCCCTCAGTGCGAAACGGTTAACCCACTTGCCCTTCAGGGGGAAAATGTTGGGGCCGGAATGGAGGCCCGTGTCGTCGTAAAGGAAGGCCTCAAACCCCTCCTCAAGGAGCCTGGGCAGAAGGCGGAAAAGGTGAACGGATATGCCTCCCCAAGGTTTCGGCCACGGCCCCACCAGGGCTATTGTAGGCTTAAGCATCTTTCGCCCCGAGGGCATCTGATGCGGCTAGGGTCAGGAGGGTTGAAGAGACAGCCTCCTCAAATGCCAGAGGCGCCGGCTCCCGCCCGAGGAGAAGGTTGGAGAGAAGCTCAATCTGCCTCCTGTGTCCCTTGTCCTGAGAGGGAATATTTATGTCCTTCCGGGCGGCCCCATAGAACTTGAGGGAAGAGAAATCATCCAGGAGTGATGAGGCGCCTTTCCCCATGACCTCAACTCGTTCCTTCGGCATATCCTTACTGCCCCGGCCCGAGTAAACCACAACCCCCAAAGAGCCATCCGGCCAGGCAACCGAAACCACGAACTCATTGCTGTTACCCGTAGCATCAAGGAGAGTGAAGTCATTGCCGAGCAGAAACACTAAGTAATCCAAGAAATGACACCCCTCACCTATTAGCCTCCCCCCGCCCACATCGGGATCGCCAAGCCAGTGGCCTTTCGGAAGAGGGCCAGCGTTCACCCGGTAGAGGATCGTGGAAGGCCTGTGTTCCTCAACGAAGGCCTTCAGCTCGGCCGAAAGCGGCGAATATCTCCTGTTGAAACCCACAACTACCGGTAGCCCGGATCTCCTCTGAGCCTCAACTATCTCCTCAAGCTGAGATAAATTGAGGGCGAGGGGTTTCTCAACGAAAACGGCCTTACCCGCGCTGAGGGCTTGCAAAACCAGCTCAGCGTGGCTGTTGTGCCTGGTTGTCACGAATACCAGATCAACGCCCTTGTCATTGAGGGCCTCCTGAAGGGACGAGCACCTAGCGCCGTAGGCCCGAGCCACTTCCACAGCCTTCTCGCCAGAGGATGAGACGATATGCCTTAACTGGAAATCAGGTGAAGCCGCAAGAAGCGGAAGGTGAACCTCCCTGGCAAACCTGCCCGGCCCAACGAAGGCAACCCCTATCCTGCCCTGTGGTTTCGGGGGCAAGGGCCTTGCCGCCGTGGGTGCCCGCTCATGGGCATAGGAGAAAAGTATGGCCAGCGGGGCATCCTCTCCCTCAAGCATACGGTATGCCTCAGGCGCCGATTCTACCGGAAGGACCAAAGCCTTTAGGTCTCTGGCCGGCGAGAACTTGCCCTGAGCGAGGAGGGAGAGGAAATATTCCATATTCCTTTTCTCGGTCCAACGGATGTATTTTGCAGGGTAATCTATGCCCTTTTCCTCGTATGCAGGGTCATACCTGCCGGGGCCGTAAGAGGTTGCCATGACGAGCTCCAGCTCCTTCTCGTACATCCTTCTCCTGTCTCCACACGGCTCCGTGTTCCCAACGAGCACAACCCTTCCGCCTGGCCTAGCGAGATCAAACCCGAGGTTCACGACATCAGGACCCCCTCCCGATGTGCAGAGGAGGACAGCGTCAGCCCCGAGCCCTGCCGTGAGCTCCATAACCGCATCTACCGCCTCTTCTAGGGCAAACGCCTCAAGCCCGAGCTCCCTCGGAAGCGCCAGCCTTTTAGAGTTTTTCTCAACGCCTATAACCCTGAATCCCGAAGCTCTTGCCACGAGAGCCGCGATGGTGCCGATGAGGCCGAGCCCGATCACAGCAATGGCCTCGCCTGGGTCAACCCCTGCGCGCCTTATGGCGTGGACAGCTATGGCGCCTACCGAAACGAAAGAAGCGTCCTGCATCCCAACTCCCTGCGGAACCGGAACGCAAAGGTTGACTGGAACCGAAACGATCTCAGCGTGATGGGCGAACTTGGTTCCCCCGCAGGCTACCTTCATCCCCGGCAGGATATCGCTTATTCTCTGTCCTACGCCGATAACAACTCCGGAAAGGCTATACCCGAGGGGTTTCGGCGATTCGGCCTTTTCCTTAAATTTCTTATAGGAAGCCAAAGCCTTGCCCCTAATGAGCCTCTCAGCGGCCTTGAGGAGGAGGGATGGGTTTTGAAGCAGGCGACTGGCCAAGGTAGGGGAGTGCGCCGCCACTGCGCTTCTTTCGGTCCCCGAGCTCAGGAGGGAGTATTCCGCCCTTACAAGAACCTCACCGGGGCCGAGGAACGGCTCGGGCACATCAATAACCTCCACCCCTCCTGCCCTCACTACGACCTTTCGCATTCTCTAGAAATAGGCCCCCATGCCGAAGAAAAGCCCCCAGAGGTTGGAGTGGGATGTTACGGTATCGTCCCCGAACTCCGCCACAAAACCCTGGCCCATGAAGCCCAGTGTAGCGTATATGGGTTTGTAGTAGTAGCTGAGCCCCACCTCCCCGGCGAACCGAGCGCCTTGGCCGTCGTCCGTGTCGCCAGCGTTGCCCCAGGTGATCTTGCGTGTAGCCGTGGTATAGGCCAAAGTGCCCTGAAGATAGGGGGCGATGCTCATGTGTTTCGGCGCGGGCTCGTATCCCAAGACAAGCCCGAAAGAGTTTGCGGTGTGGCGCTCCTTGAAGGTCCAGATAATTGGCGCGGACCACTCCTCGGAGTGATAGTTAAAGAGAAAACCCAGGTAGACATCCGTCGGATAAAACCTGCCCTCAAGGCTGAAGTCCATCCTGGAGGCATCGGCGTCCTCCACCTCATTGACATCTCCGGTTTCGCTGTCGTGCACCTCAAGACTGCTGTAACCAGCCGTGAGAAAGCTCATCCCGATCCCGAATTGTCCGGAGCGAACGAGGCCGCCCGCTCCAAAAAGCGGTCCGGATGCCACTATCCTGTCGTTATCGCGCTGGTAAAAGCTCCACTCCGACGGAACTACCGCGCGGAAACCAGCCGAACCCGCGAGCTGGATCTGCGTTTGTGATATTATGAAAATAACGAGCATCTTAATCCTCCTTTGAACTCTTTAATCGGGAAACAACCCCCTCCAGCTCCCTCAGATGGCTCATCAAACGCCTGAACCCCGGGAAATCAAGGGCCTGAGGCCCATCAGAAAGAGCCCTGGAGGGATCAGGGTGAACCTCCACCATAACCCCGTCCGCGCCGGCGGCCAGGGCCGCCCGTGCCATCGGGATGACGAGCTCGCTTCGGCCGGTTCCGTGGCTCGGGTCAACGATGACAGGTAGGTATGTCCTGGCTTTCAGGAGAGGCACGGCCGAAAGATCAAGGAGGTTCCTGGTCTCCGTATCAAAGCCCCTTACCCCCCTCTCGCAGAGGGCTATCCTCCTTTCGCCCTCCAGCGCGATGTATTCGGCTGACCAGAGAAACTCCCGGAGGCTCGCCATCATGCCCCTTTTGAGGAGAACAGGCTTGCCCGCCCTGCCGACGGCCTCAAGGAGCCTGTAGTTGAACATGTTCCTGGAGCCGACCTGGAACATATCCACAACCTGCGCCATTACGGGTATGTCCTCGGGGGACATAACCTCGGAGACAACCGAGAGCCCGAAACGCTCCTTTGCCTCGGCTATCATGGGCAGGGCTTCCTCGCCGAGACCGCGGAATGAGTAGGGCGAGGTTCTGGGCTTGAATATTCCCGCGCGCATTATCCTCACCCCCTCCTCAGCGAGAAGGTGGGCTATCTCAAGGAGGCTATCACGGGACTCAACAGCGCATGGGCCTGCTATGACGACAAACCCAACGCCAAGGCTCCAAACAGGGCCGGTGACCTGGTTTCCCTTGATAACGATCCGCGGTTCCTGCAAGCGCAAATTATAACCCATTTTGCGCTTTGGATTCACCATATCCGCGCACAGTCTCAAAAGAGAAGGGGCCCGCGAGGGCCCCTCTCAGAGAAGGAGGTTGGTGGGGTATCTTTTAGAACCACATCGGGCCAGGGCCTTTTCCGAGCCTGCCTTTGCCGCCCTTGCCAGGCCTGCTGGCTCTGAGTTCGTTCAGCTTAGATTTCTGCTCAGGGGTAAGGAGATTCTTAATGGCAATCTCCGTCCTTATCCTCGCCATCAGGAGTTTTGCCTGAATGCTACTTATCTCGCCGGTCAGCTTCTCAACCTTGGCCATATCCGGCTTCTCCTTGCTCAGCTCGGTCCGGAGCTCAAGGCGCTTTGAGAGCATCTCAGCCCTCAGAGACGCGGTAGATGTGATGTGATCCGAGATTATCTTCGCCAGCTTCTCGGACTGATCCTGGGTGAGGCCTATCTCCTCCTGAACCCAGGGGTTCATCAGGAACCTGAAACCAACCCCGGGCCCTCCGAGGCTCATGACAGCGCTTATGATTATTCCGGTCATCTTCTTTCCTCCTCAAGGTGGGGGTTTTGCTTCCACCTTTCGGTTAATTAGACACATCCGGGCGGTAAAATGTTCCGGGCTAAGGCGCAGGTATTCCAGCCCTCCACGCTGACCATCCCCCTCCCTTTCCCGCTCCCCAGACAGCGAGCGCGAGCGCCATCACGCAGTCATCGTGGAATCCGGCCTGGCCCTCCATCCTCTCGCCGACCCTTCTGAAATGCTTGAGCTCCTCCAGGAGGGTCAGCTCCGAGGCCGGAAGAAGAAGAGAACCGGTCTCCAGGGCAAGCCGCAGTCTCGCGACCATCTCCTCCTTCCTCTCTTTGGTTATTACAGCGTGCACTGCACCAGGAACCGCCTCCGCTACAGCCTCGCCGACGCCGGTCGCGTCTATGAGGACCTTTGCCCTGTAGCGGGCCTTGAGCGCTTTGATGAGATCGGATATCTCAGCGTATGCCCTTAGCCTGAACCTGTGGAATTCCGCTATCTTCCAGGGTTTCTCTGATACATCCAATATGATTATCGCGGTGCAGTCCCGGATCTTGGCGAGGTCAACCCCCATCGTGTAAAGGTGGCCGGGGAAGGGCTGGCCGGCGGGCGAGTAATCCTGGACCGCCGAGAGAACGAGGCTCTGCGGGAAAACAGCGTCCTCCGAATCCGGGAACTCAGCGAGGAACTCGCACTGAAAGTAGTAATCAGGGACCTCTGACCTTACCCTTTCTATCTCCTCCTTTGATATGTGGGGCGCCTCGTATGTCGTTGCCCTTGTGGCTGAGTAATACTCCCCGTCAGCCGTGCCCCGGGTGAAGAGCTCGTAAAGGTAGGAGCTCTTTGACCAAGGCGTGCCCTCAAAGTCAATGATTGCCCTGGGGTTCTGTAGGACTGCCGGCCTCAGCGCCGCATAATAAACCTCGTCCGGGACAAAAGAGGCCTCTGTCACGGTAATCCTGTGGTAGCCGCGGCCCCTCACGAACCTTCCGCCCCTGGCGACGGACCTTGAGGTTATAAGAGAGCCGTTCCTGAAACTTATCTCGTGGAACGGGGAGCGCCTGTCCTCCGCTATCATGTATTCAACGAGGGGGCAGGATTCTGCCCAATCCCTGAAGTAATCAAAGTAGACCCTCGCCTGGTCAAGCGATGGCCCCACGACCAGGGAACGGGTTCCGGGGTGAGTCAGGGCGTAGTGAAGGAGGTCAAGCGCCGAAAGCGCGGTCTTTCCAAATCTCCTGCCAGCGAGGCGAACCCTGATCCTGCCGGAGAGAAGGAGTAGCCTCCTCTGGGCCTGGTTGAGCCTGAAACCCGATACCTTCTCAGCGAAAAAGACCGGGTCTGCCCTGAGCCTCACAACAGCAGGCATGATCTTCTCAAGGAGCTCGCGCTGGATGTAGGGCACAAAGGGAATAGTGCTGAGGCTAAGGGGTGCCCGGGGTTTCGGGATTATATGGATTGAAGCCCCCAACACCTCCCCTATAAAATATTCCCCTGAGCCATAGGAGGTGAAAGATGCTTAGAACAGCTGGAATAAGCTTGGTTGGCTTGGTCCTTCTCCCTGGTTTCGCCAAAGGAGAAACCACAAATCTCGGAGAATACGGGCCGTTTGAGAAAATAGAATTTCTCGCAGGCACCCCGGACGGCTCCGTCTGGGGGTTCTGGGCCAAGAAGCCCAACGGCAAAGAGTATGTCATCATCAACGGCAAGGAATGGGGTCCGTATGAGGATGTGGGGTGGTGGCCTCAGTTCTCCTCAGACGGCTCCACCTGGGGGTTCTGGGCCAAGAAGCCCGACGGCAAACGGTATGTCATCATCAACGGCAAGGAATGGGGGCCGTATGAGGTGGCGGGAAATCCTGAGTTCTCCTCGGACGGCTCCACCTGGGGGTTTGATGCCATGAAGCCCAACGGCAAATGGTATGTCATCATCAACGGCAAGGAATGGGGGCCGTATGAGGTGGCGGGAGATCCTAAGTTCTCCTCACACGGCTCCTCCTGGGGGTTCTGGGCCATGAAGCCCAACGGCAAATGGTATGTCATCATAAACGGCAAGGAGTGGGGGCCGTATGAGGAGGCGCGGGAGCCTGTGTTTTCCTCAGACGGCTCCGCCTGGGGGTTCAAGGCCAAGGAGCCCGACGGCAAATGGTATGTTCTCATCAACGGCAAGGAGTGGGGGCCGTATGAGGATGTGGAGTGGTGGCCTCAGTTCTCCTCAAACGGCTCGTCCTGGGGGTTCTGGGCCATGAAGCCCAACGGCAAATGGTATGTCATCATCAACGGCAAGGAGTGGGGGCCGTATGAGGATGTGGGGTGGTGGCCTCAGTTCTCCTCAAACGGCTCGTCCTGGGGGTTCATGGCCAAAAAGTCCGACGGCA
>Ga0123519_10002997_pt1 | contig 28257 bp, 27 predicted proteins | sample YelNatPaOPRAMG02_FD_87396 | JGI IMG/M metagenome (GOLD analysis project Ga0123519, IMG submission 87396) | Hot spring microbial communities from Yellowstone National Park - Yellowstone National Park OP-RAMG-02 (version 2) | ecosystem: Environmental > Aquatic > Thermal springs > Hot (42-90C) ...
TCGCGGGGCGAGAGAGCATAACCTGAAGAATCTCAGTGTCTCGATCCCTCGCGACAAGTTTACGGTCATCACCGGTGTCAGTGGGTCGGGGAAAAGTACGCTGGCGTTCGACATCCTGTTTGCCGAAGGACAGCGACGGTATCTTGAGTCGCTCAACGCTTACGCCCGGCAGTTTGTGCAGCCGGCGACACGGGCGGATGTGGATGCGGTGTTTGGGATTCCGCCGACAGTAGCCATTGAACAACGTACCAGTCGGGGTGGACGCAAGAGCACGGTCGCCACGGTCACGGAGATTTATCATTTTCTGCGTCTGTTGTTTGTCAAACTCGGCACTCAATTTTGCCCCGACTGCCATGTCCCGATAAGTTTACACAATTTTGAGACGATCGTCTCAAAAATCTGTACACTTCAACGCGAGCAACGGGTGCCGTTGTTCGCGCCGTTGGTGGTGGGACGCAAAGGGCTTTACAATGACCTCGCCGAGTGGGCAGCGCGAAAAGGGTTCTCGCATCTGCGCGTGGACGGCAATCTGGTGCCGACGGACCACTGGCCGCGACTGGACCGGTTCAAGGAACACAACATCGAGTTGCCGGTGCGAACGGTGGAGGAAGGATTGGAATACGGCAAGGGCGTTGTCATCGCAGGGGACACGATCTTTTCGACGCGCCGGGCTTGTCCGAAATGCGGACGGAGTTTCCCGGAACTCGATCCGCGCTTGTTTTCCTACAACTCGAAACATGGTTGGTGTCCGAGTTGTTACGGAACTGGTCTGCAGCTTGCCGGGTTTGATGAGGAGCAGACGGGCGAGGAGATTTGGTGGAACGAATGGTTTGAGGGACAGGAACGCCCCTGCGCGGCGTGTGGCGGGAAACGGCTGCGCCCGGAAGCGTTGGCGGTGCGGTTTCACGGGAAGAACATCGCGGAGTTGACGGCTCTATCGGTTGCCGAAGCGGCGGAACTGTTCGGTAAAATGAAGCTGCGCGGACGCGAGGAGGAGATTGCGCGCGACATCCTGGCGGAATTGCGGTCGCGGCTGGCGTTCTTGAATGAAGTCGGGCTGTCGTATCTGGCGCTTGATCGCGCGGCGCCGACGTTGTCCGGCGGCGAGGCGCAACGGATTCGGCTGGCGGCGCAGCTCGGCTCGAACTTGCGCGGGGTTTGTTACATTCTTGACGAGCCAACCATCGGCCTGCACCCGCGCGATAATTTGATGTTGCTCGACACGCTCCACAAACTCGAAGCCAAAGGCAACACCGTCGTGGTCGTTGAGCACGATGAGGAGACGATTCGACGGGCTGAGCATGTGATTGATTTGGGACCGGGCGCGGGCGTCAATGGTGGTCGTCTGGTGGCGGAAGGCACGGTGAAGGATGTGATTCGCTGTCGGGAGTCGGTGACCGGAAAGTTTTTGCGGGAACCGTTGCGGCATCCGCTGCGGAAAGGTTCAAGCTTCAAGGTTCAAGGTTCAAGATTAGAGATTGTCGGCACAACTCTCCATAACTTGAAGAACCTGTGCGTGAAGATTCCGCTGGGACGGTTGGTGTGTGTTACCGGTGTCAGTGGCAGCGGCAAGAGCACGTTGGTACGGGATGTGTTGTATCGGAGTCTGAAAGGGGGACAGCCAGTGGGCTGCGAGAAAATCATCGGCGCGGAACAAGTGCGCCGGGTGCTTGAAGTGGACCAGACGCCGATTGGCAAAACGCCGCGTTCGTGTCCGGCAACGTATGTCGGGTTCTGGGATGATATTCGTCGGTTGTTTGCCAGTGTGCCGGACGCAAAAATGCGCGGATACACAGCAAGCCGATTCTCGTTCAACGTCGCGGAAGGGCGTTGCCCGGAGTGCGAAGGGCAAGGGATGAAGACCATCGAGATGTCGTTTTTGCCCGATGTGACGGTACATTGCGAAGTGTGCCGGGGACGACGGTTCAATGAGGAAACGCTGGCGGTGCGGTGGAAAGACAAGACGATTGCCGATGTGCTGGCTATGAACGTGGACGAGGCGGTCGAGTTTTTCGCGGCGCACCACAACATCCATCACGGCCTGCAACTGCTTCAGGAAGTCGGGCTGGGCTACCTGACTCTTGGCCAGCCGTCGCCGACGCTCTCTGGCGGCGAAGCGCAACGGATCAAGCTGGTCACCGAGTTAGCCAAGGCGAGTAACGCCGCGACGCTCTATGTTCTCGATGAACCGACGATTGGGTTACACATGGCCGACGTGGAGAAGTTGATTCGGGTGTTGCATCGGCTGGTGGACGCCGGCAATACCGTGATGGTGATCGAACACAATCTCGATGTGATTGCCGAGGCGGACTTGGTGATTGATTTGGGCCCCGAAGGCGGCGACGCCGGCGGGCGGATTGTGGCGCAGGGACCACCGGAACGGCTGCGCGGTTCTTACACAGCGCGTTTTTTGGAAAGATTTTTGCGTTCGCGCCAGAAGCGGGCGTGATAGCTAAGACTGGCGAGGAACAAGGCGCCGCCGATGGCGATGTAGCCGAGCGCCAGATAGTGACGGGAGGCGTGGGAACGTCGAAGCAAAACACCGAGAGCAATCATGAACAACATCAACCCGTAGCTGCGCCAGGCTTGAAAAGCGAACAAGCAGGTCATGGTGGGCCGCTGTTCGATGCGGGCGATGTTTTTCCACGCAAGTTTTCGGAACATGAAACGCCACGCCAGCAGGGCGAGAGACAAACCCGGCACAACCACCCAAAGCGCCCTCCAACCACTGTGCCGCAGCCAGTGACCGGCCAGAGCGCAAAGCATCAGGCCAACACCACTCCAGAGCAGGCCGCTGATGGCAAACAACCAGTGTCGCGGAACGGCGGGGGTATATTGGCGGAAACTCATGCCAACAAAAGCCGAAAAAGCTCACGGTGATTGCGGACAATATGGTCGGCTCGGTAAAGTTTTTCCGACGGCAGACTGGTCGTGAGTCCGATGACCGTCATGCCGGCCGCCGCGGCGGACTCGATGCCGACAGCGGTGTCCTCGATGGCGCAGCAGAGAGAAGGGGCAACGCCAAGACGCCGGGCGGCGGTGAGATAAACAGCGGGATCGGGCTTGGCGGCAGCGACGTCTTCGCGCCCGACAATGGCCTGAAAATATGAACGCAGGCCGGTGACCTCCATAACGACATCCACGGCCACATGCGGCGCGCTGGTGGCCAGGCCGAGCTTGTAACGCCGCGCCAGCGAAGGCAAAAGGTCGCGCAGGCCGTCGAATTCGATGTGATGTTCGCGGAGCAATTTGAGCAGGTGGCGGAGCTTGCGCTGAATGAGTTCGTCGGTGGTGTACGGAAGACGGTGACGGGCGATGAGATCACGCAGCAGGACGCGGTCGGAGCGGCCAACGTAATCGGTGAAGACAATGCCGTGATCATGGGCATGACCGAGTTCGGCAAACAGGAGGGTCCACGCCTTGTCGTGAAGCGGCTCGCTGTTGACGAGCACGCCATCCATGTCGAAGATAACGGCCTGAAAGGTCTTCATTTCGTTTCGAGCAGTTCGACTTCGTAGCCATCGGGATCGGTGACAAAGGCCATTTTCATGCCGCCGTGGGAAAATTTCCCGCGCCAGTCATCGGGCCAAATGACGAGGCCGCTCTTTTCGAGTTCATCGCATTTGGCGACAAGGTCGGGGTATCCGATGGCGATGTGCATCAAGTCTTCGGGCACGGCCAGCTTGTAATCCGGCGAATAGCAGAGTTCGAGAAAGTGTTCGTTGCCGGGGAGTTCGAGGAACGCGAGCTGGTTGCCGGCGGGCGAACGCTGGCGACGAGCGCAGACAAAGCCGAGCCGCTCATACCAGCGGATGGCGCGGTCAAGGTCGCTGACGCGAATACGAGTGTGCAGGAATCTGGGCATGAAGACATCTCCTTTCAGAATCGGTGGATTTGGAACTGGACACGGTTCCCCTCGGGTTTGAGGAACAAATTCAAGACGGCGCTGACAAGGCTGAGCACCAGCGCTCCGCCGATGGCGGTCCAAAACCCCTCGACGTGAAACGCGGGAATAAGCCAACTGACCAGCTTCAGCATTCCGGCGTTAATGAGGAGCGTGAACAGGCCGAGCGTCAGAAAGTTCAGCGGCAGGGTCAGAAAAAGCACCATGGGGCGGACATAGGTGTTGACCAGCGCCAACACAATGGCCGCGGCAATGGCGGCACCGGGAGTGTCGAACCAGATCCGCGTAAACATTCCATCCACAACCAGTAACGCGAGGGCGTTGACGGCCAGCATCGTGATGAGGGTGATGATTTTCTTCCACATGCAGGCGTCACTCTAGCGCAACCTTCGTCGAATGCAAACAGGACCAGACTTGAGCGCCTCGATGGTCTGTGCTACAGACTCCGGCATGACCGATCAATGGATCATTTACGGCCTCGCCGTGGCGACCGCCGGGTTGGCTTCGCTCACGCTGGTGCTATACTGGTTTGTCGTCTGCGTGACGCTCTATCTTCACGGCGCGAAGTTCCCGACCGGGCTGATGCCGTGGCGGTATTTCCGCGATCTGCGCGACTACAAGGAAATCCGCCTGGCCAAAGGCCGTTCTCCCACGTTGTACTACGTCGCCATCATTCTGACGTGGACCACGTTGGCCCTCTCACTGGTACTGGCAGGTTTGCTCTGGCAGTACTACTCCCAAACCACTCCCTCGCAACGTCGGCCGTGGTAACAAACTCCGCGTTTTATCAATGCTGCCCGCAGCAGCAATGCGGTGCCAGACTGTTTGCCTCCGTGTGCGCCACTCCGTAGCGGTCGGCCAGATCGTTGGCAAGCCGTAGGAATTTCTCGTGCGTGCCTGCGCCCATGTGGTCGCGCTCGACGGCCTCAAACGCCACCAGCAATTTCTCCTGGTCGGCCGGCGTGAACGCTTGGTCCGCCATGGCGAAGAGGCAATGGTCTTCCTTCTGGATGTGTTGCCGCAATAACTCGATGTAGCCGCAGGCGTTCCGCGCGAACGCTTTTGCCGCGCCCTGTTCGATGGCCTCTGCCATCGCACGCACAGCGGCGCGTCCAAACTCGTGTTCGGCGATCATCACGCCGGTCGGTCCACCCTGTCGGGGGAATCCTTTTGCTTCCATGGCTGGAAACAGTTGCGCCTCTTCCTTGCCGTGGTGGCACTGGTCGGCAAACACGCGAAAGAACGACACGGCATCCCGCGCATCTTGTTTGTCGAGCGTACCGTCCGCCTCGGCGCGGTCGGCCATTTTCTCCAGAACGTTCAACACCTGTTCGATCACCCGGTGTTCCGCCATCAAGATTTCCGTCGGTTTCATGGCGGAACCGTAACATGACCTGTCACGGCGATTATTGACCCCGGTCAACAAAACCGTCGGGCACGCCGACGCACTTGCCGGAAGCGCCGTGGGTCTGCTAGGGTGCGGGGCATGAAGAGCGAGGTTCGAGTACGATTTGCGCCGAGTCCAACGGGGTTCCTGCACATTGGCAGCGTTCGCACGGCACTGTTCAACTGGTTGTACGCCCGCCACACGGGCGGCACGTTCATTTTGCGAATCGAAGACACCGATACCGCCCGCAATACCGAGCAGTCGTTGCGCACGATTCTTGACGGGCTGAAATGGCTCGGTCTGGACTGGGACGAAGGCCCTGAAAAAGGCGGCCCGGTGGGACCGTATTTCCAATCCCAGCGCGCTGACATCTACAAACGCCGTGTTCAGGAGTTGATGGACAAAGGGATGGCCTACGAACGCGAAGGCGCCATCCGCTTCCGCATGACCCGCCAACCGATCGAGATTCCCGACATTATCGTCGGCGGCGTCGTTCGTTCGCTGAACGAAACGGAAATGCTTGACCCGGATTTCGTCATCGTCCGCAGCGACGGCACCCCGGTGTTCCATCTGGTCAACGTGGTGGACGACATGGAGATGCAGATCACCCACGTCATTCGCGGCGAGGATCATCTCTCGAACACGCCAAAACACATCGCCCTGTTCCGCGCCTTCGGCGTCGAGCCGCCCAAGTACGCGCACATCCCCATGATCCTCAACCTCGACGGCACCAAAATGAGCAAACGCGACCCCGACCCGGCGAAGGCGCGGTTGGCCTCGCTGGCCAGTTACGTCGAGGATGGTTTCATCCCCGAAGCCGTCCGCAACTACCTCTGCCTGCTCGGATTTTCTCCGAAGGACGGCAGAGAAATCCGTCCCATCGAAGAGTTCATCGAGATGTTCGATTTGCCGCAGATTCTCCGCCACAATGCCCGATTCGATGTGACGAAACTGACCTGGATGAACGGCGAATACCTTCGCGCCATGCCGTTGGAACGATTCATCGAGCTGGCCGAGCCGTTTGTTGCCCGTCCGGACCCGGCGGTATTGGCGCTTGTGAAGGAGAAGGTCAAGCTGTTGAAGGAACTGCCGGACTGGACCCATTACTTTTTCACCGAAGATTATCCATTTGACCCGGCTGCCGTGGCGAAGTCCTGCAGCGCCCCGCAGACCGGCGAGCGGTTGGCCGGGTTGGCCGACAAATTCGCCGCGGTCACAACATGGGAAGCGACCTCGTTGGAGGCAGCGCTGAAAGCGTTGGCTGCCGAACTCGGTGTCAAAACGGCGGAACTGATTCATCCGTGCCGCGTGGCGGTGTCCGGCAAAAGTGCCGGGCCGTCGTTGTATCACATGCTGGAGGTGTTGGGACGGGAGCGGGTGCTGGCGCGGTTACGGCGGGGAGCGGAGCGGTTCAAAGCATGACGGAGCCTGTTACCAAGTTGACGTTGGCCAACAAGATCACGCTGATTCGAATCCTGCTGATCCCGGTTTTCATCTGGCTGACCCTGGATTACATCCGCGATTTCCAGCGGGGACAAGGGCGCGAATGGGAGCGACTTCTGGCGTTTGTGGTCTTTGCCGTAGCGTCTTTTTCCGATGCCGTGGACGGCTACATTGCGCGACGTTACCGGCAGAAAACGGAGTTGGGATCGTTTCTAGACCCGCTGGCGGATAAGTTGTTGTTGATGTCGGCGCTGATTTTATTGAGCATTCGGTTCAAGGAAGGCTCGCCGTTTGACCTGTTGCCGTTGTGGTTTCCGATTCTGGTGGTCAGTCGGGACCTGATTTTGCTGGGCGGGACGATTCTGATTCACATGCTGACCGGCCATGCGACAGCCCGTCCTCGGCTGGTGGGCAAGTGCGCGACATTTTTCCAGATGATCACGCTGGGCTGGGTGCTGTTGAAAATCCAACAACCCTCCTATGAATGGCCGTTGTACGCTGCGGGATTGTTCACGTTGGTGTCGGGGATGTGGTATGTGTTTGACGGCGTGCGACAACTGAGCGTAGCCGAGGCAAAAAAATAGGGGCGCACCACGTGCGCCCCCCTGCAAGAAGATGGATCGGATGGTTCAGGCGGTCGTCAATTGTCGGACCAGTTCTTCCCGCGCACTTTGATCCGCGCAGCGGTTTGGGTCGGCCATACCGGAGTCGAGACGAGATTTGCGCGTGGCGTACTGGCCACGCTCGTCGGTGAGGATCTGCCACGGATCGGTGGCGTCCTGTTTGGCCGCGACAATCTTGCCGGTCCATTCCTCATTGACCATGGAGGCATGCGAACCGAACTCGCTTGGGAACGTTGGGGCCTTTTCTTTGCCGCCTTTCTTCTCGTCCTTTGCTTTCGGTCGCGCGTGTGTAACGCCTTTAGGTGCTGTTGCCATAGTTGTAATTCTCCTGCTTCCCCATCGAAGGGGCAGTTATTTAATCTCCCTCCCGCACCCTCGTCAAGCCGGGTGTGATCAAAAGTGGGAACCCCTGAATCATTGGCGTGGAGGGGGTCGTTTTTGGGTGGATGTTTTCCGCAGGGGCCGGTCAAAGAAGTGTATGAGCAAATATAATTCGCGGTAGCCCTCCCGGTGTGTAATTGAGTTTCGGCCAGCTTCTCAGGCAACCATGCACGGCGGACAACTGACCGTGGCGGTGTCGCTATCACCGACGGAGAGCGGCTCGATGAGGATGAGTCGTTGAAGAGGTTGTTGGGCGTGGAGAAGAATCCCGATCAGAGCGCGTTGGGCGAATGGTTGCGGACCGTCGGCGAGCCCGGTTGGGAGGCGTGGGCCGGATCAGGCGGGAGTTTGTGGCCTGGACTTTGGCGCGAGTGAAGCGGGAACGGTTGTTGGTCAACGGACGGTTGGAATGTTTCTTTGACGCCCCCCAGCTCGAAGTGTCGGGCAAACGGTTTGAGGGAGCGACGATCAATTATGAAAGCAACTGGCTTTATTCATGGAAGATGTTATGGGTGGGGTTGTTGCTGGTGCGCACGTTGATTCAACATCTACCGTTGATATGCTAGAAATGGAACGGCACGCGTGGCGAATCAAGGGGAGTCTGTACGCGCCGTCGGCTTGGGCGGCGTGGAGTCTTGGTGGAGCTATTGCCGAAGTGGCAACAATTGGGACGATGGCCGGTAGCGGTTGAGAGCGTTTCTGTTGGTCCCAAGAGGTCTCACACCGGTGCTTGTGCGCCGGAGGTGTGTCTTGGTGAGGCGTTACGGGGCTGCTGTTGGTTATCGAACGGGTCGCGGCCTTCAATCCGTCGCGTTCGCCTGCCGCGACGAGGATTACTCCAGCACTCCTAACCGCGCCCTATTTCCATTCACCTTCACGCTGATGATTCAGATTACGATGCCACAGCCACAAACCCCTTTCCACCACCCTCCTCCTGTGATAAGTAACACTCCAATGAAGCGTCTGATCACCAGTCTCATCCTACTGAACATCTCCCTCTGCCAGGCAGCCGACCTCTTCCACATCCTCTACCCCTTCGAAAAAGGCGCCAACGACGGCGATAACCAGGAATCCATCGCCCCCTTGATCCGCGACAACCCCCTCTACGCCGCCACCCGCAACGGTGGCCACAACGAAACCGGCCTCCTCTTCCGTCTCAACTCCGACGAAAAACACTTCCGCGTCTTCCTGCGCTTTGCCGACTCCGCCTCCCTCCCCGGCGCCACCAACGGCACCGAACCCTACGACACTCTCACCGTCCACCAAAACGCCCCCTACGGACTCACCCGCAGCGGCGGCAACGACGGCGACCTCCTTTTCCGTTACGACCTCGACTCCCCATGAAATACCGCCGATTCGGTCGCACCAACCTCCTAATGCCCGTCATCTCCTGCGGCGGAATGCGCTACCAACACAGTTGGAAAGACGAAGACGCCCCCGGCATCACCGCCGAAAGCCAGGCCAACCTCGAAACCTGCATCCACCGCGCCCTCGAACTCGGCATCCACCACATCGAAACCGCCCGCGGTTACGGCACCTCCGAACTCCAACTCGGCCGCATCCTCCCCTCCTTTCCCCGCGACAAAATCATCGTTCAAACAAAAGTCTTCCCCACCGCCGACCCGAAGGAATTCCTCACCACCTTCGACCGCTCCCTGCACAACCTCCGCCTCGATTACGTGGACCTGCTCGGCATCCACGGCATCAACAACGACGAACTTCTCCATTTCACCCTTCGCAAAGGCGGTTGCCTCGACGCCGCCCGCCAACTCCAACGCGATGGCCGCTGCCGCTTCATCGGATTCGCCAGCCACGGCACCGAACGCATCATCACCACCGCCGTCCGCACCAGCGAATTCGACTACGTCAACCTCCACTGGTACTTCGTCAACCCCCTCAACTGGCCCAGCATCGAAGCTGCTACCCGGCTCGACATGGGCGTCTTCATCATCAGCCCCAACGACAAGGGCGGCATGCTCCAAAACCATCCCCCCAAAATGACCCAACTCTGCGCTCCGCTCTCTCCCATGCAATTCAACGACCTCTACTGCCTCGCCCGCCCCCAAATCCACACCCTGAGCTGCGGCGTCACCAAACCGTCCGACTTCGATGAACACATCGCCGCCCTCGACCATTACGACCGCGCCGCCGAAGTCGTTGCCCCCATCGAAGCCCGTCTCCGCGCCGAAATGGAGCGCATCCTTGGTGCCGACTGGTGCGCCCATTGGAGCGACGGCCTGCCCGAATACAAAGACATTCCCGACCAGATTAACGTCGTCGAAATCCTCCGTCTCTGGACCTATGCCAAACCCCTCGGCCTCGACGAATGGGCCAAAATGCGCTACAACCTCCTCAGCGGCGGTGGCGGCCACTGGTTCCCCGGCGAAAAAGCCAACCGCATGAGCGACGAAAACGCCCTGCGCACCGCCTGCGCCAAAAACCCATTTGCCGACCGCATTCCCGCCATCCTCCGCGAAGCGCACGCCCTTTACAATGCCGAGCCAAAAAAACGGCTCAGCCAAAGCGACTGAAACTCCGTTTTTCCCGCCGTCACTTATACGGCTTGCAAGCGGCGGCGTTTTTTGAGACTCTGCAGGGCATGAGAACAGCCTTCTGTCTTCTCATCTGCCTCATCGCTACCATCTATCTCAAAGGAGCTGCTCCCGCCATGGCCATTTCGTTTCAGGATGATGTTGATTTCCTCAAAAAACACACCGATGTGATCGTGCTTGCCGATGGCAACGCCCAGGTTGCCGTCGTGCCCGCTTATCAGGGTCGTATCATGACCAGCACTGCCGACGGAGCAGATGGATTCAGTTTTGGCTGGGTCAATCGCCCACTTATCGCGTCGGGCAAGTTCCAAAAACACATCAATGTGTTTGGCGGTGAAGACCGTTTCTGGATCGGTCCGGAGGGCGGACAGTTCTCGATTTTTTTTGCCAAGGACGCGCCGTTTGATTTGGAGCATTGGTTCACGCCGGCGCCGATTGACACCGAGCCGTTTGAGACAATCAGCGCCAGCGCCACAAAAGCCGTTTTTCGCAAGACGATGAAGCTGACCAACTACTCCGGCACGAAATTCGACCTCGAAGTTGTTCGCGAAGTCCGTCTGGTGGACGCCGCCCAACACCTGGGGATCCGTTTGAAACCGTCCGTCAAAGCCGTGGCCGTGGAATCAGTCAACACCATCAAAAACATCGGCGCCGAGCCATGGCGAAAAGAAACCGGACTACTTTCGATCTGGATGCTGGGAATGCTCAACGCTTCACCGGCCACCACCGTGGTGATCCCGTTTGTCAAGGGACCGGAAACGAAACTCGGCCCGATTGTCAACGACGCTTATTTCGGCAAAGTGCCCGCCGAGCGGCTGGCGGTAAAAGATGCGGTTCTCTATTTTGCCGCCGACGGGAAGTATCGGAGCAAAATCGGATTGTCGCCGAAACGCGCAAAATCCGTTTTGGGCAGCTACGATGCCGTCAACAAAGTATTGACGGTTGTGCAATTTAACCGGCCAAACGGCGCGACCGAATACGTCAATTCCATGTGGCAGTTGCAGGAAAATCCGTACGACGGGGATGTCATCAACAGTTACAATGACGACGGAAAGATGGGGCAGTTCTATGAACTTGAAACCTCTTCGCCCGCGCTGGCGCTGGCGCCCGGCCGTTCCGGGACACATATCCACCGCACCATTCATCTCCAGGGCGAGGAGAAAGATCTCGACCCGGTTGCCCGACGTGTGTTTGGTGTCACCCTGGCCGATATTCGCAACGGCTTGAAATGAAACAACTTCAAAAAGCTTTTACACTGATTGAACTGCTCGTGGTGATTGCCATCATCGCCATCTTGGCGGCATTGTTGTTTCCAACATTCGCCGGCGCGAAAGAAAAGGCGCTACGAACCGTTTGTCTGGGTAATCTTCGTCAACTGGCGCTGGCTTCCATCCAGTACGCGTCTGAAAACAACGGTTTTTTGCCGTTTCCCAACTGGGCGTCGAAAGAAAGCTGCGGAGCGGGCTGGGCGTACAATCGGGCGGTCTCCTACACGGGTAGCACCACCGATCTGATGTACGGAGTGCTTTGGCCCTACCTGCGGAACGAAAAAATCTATCGTTGTCCCGCGGACAAACCACCCTACAAATCCACTCCACACAAACTCAGTTCCTATGTCATGAATGGCGCTGTTTGCGGGTTTGGAGGAACTTGTACCTATAAACTCTCCCGTTTCAATCCCGATGACATTCTGTTCTGGGAAGGCGACTCCGTGCAAATGGGGGCTGGCGACGATCTCAGCCAGTTCCCCTCGCAGGGCTTGGACACCCGTCACAGTCCTGGCGCTTGTATCGGTTGTTTTGACGGACATGTGGAATGGCTTTCGATTGCGCGTTTCAACGAGATGGCTTACTCCACCGGCGTGCGGAACCGGCTCTGGTGCAAACCCGGCAGCGCCACGGGCCATTAGTGGCCCGCCGCTTGCTACAGGAAAATCGCCGGCTGTTTTTACACGAATGAGAATTGACAGATGAAATCTTTACTTCGTCCCATGAGTTCGCGCGGTCTTTTGCGGGCCGCGGCGGTTTTTGCGGTTTTCGCCGCGCTGTTTGTGGCGCTCTTCCTGGGGGTGGCCCACTCAATCAGCATCTTATCCCAGGGAACTGTCCCAGAAGCCTATCGGCGCGGATTTGACAGTGAAATCCGCCTTCTACGTCTGACCACCGCCGGTTCGGCCATCTGCAGCCTGGCTCTCGGAGCCTGTATCGCCACCATCTATTTCCTCTGGCGGGCAGCTTCTTCAAAACAGAACGGCAACCAACCGCTCCCCCGCTAACGCTGTGCCGCGGGATGTCTCTCTTTCCAGCGCTGACGCAAAACGTCGTGCAACCGCTGATGACAGTCGGACGGCAGATCATACGGCTGGCCATTTTTGTAAATGGTAATGGTCTTGCGAATGTTGTCCACCACCACCTGACAGGGATTACATCCCGCCAGATGTTTCTCAAACGATTCGCACAGGCCCGGATCCACTTCGCCGTCCACGTATTCGTTGAGCAGCTTCAAAAGTTCTTCGCACTTCATCTGACGATACTGAGCCTCATAACGTAAAAAGGTTACTCTTCCTCCTCGTGACGGTGCGGTTCCAGACGCCGCGTCTCATCGCCAAACAACCGGGTCAGATGTTCCCGCAGTTGCAGACGCGCCCGCAAAAGACGGACTTTCACATTGGCTTCGCTCAATCCCAGCGCCTCGGCAGTCTCCTTGACAGACAAGCCTTCGACATCGCGCAGCAGAAATACCAACCGATGTTTCTCGTCGAGCGCCGCCAGCGCCTCCTCAATCAACCGCTGCGTCTCATGCCGCTGCGACAATTGTTCGGGCGACTCCTTCCAGTCGGCGACGTACTCCGGGTGGGGGATCTTCGCGTAGTCATCGTCGGGATCGGGCGCCACCGCCTCGTCCAGCGAAACGGTCGGCAACCCCTTGCGTTTGCGAAGGATCTTTAGCGCCCCGTACGTCGCAATCCGAAGCAGCCACGTCGAGAAACTCGCTTCTTCTCGAAAACTGTCGAGATGTTCCAACGCGCTGATGAAGGTCTGTTGCGTCACATCCTCGGCATCGTGTTCGTTGCCGGTTACCCGACGGGCAATCGTGTACACGCGCCGCTCATAACGATCCACCAACTCCTCAAACGCTCCCAAATCGCCGCTGCGGGCACGGCGAACAAGTTCACTGTCACTGGGTTGGACGGGTATCTCCGGCACAGCCCTGCTCATAACATGATTGCGCTTGTGCGGGCAAGCCCAAGCAGGTAGCCTTCAAACGTCCATGGCTTACGATTCTCTGCGCGAATTTGTCTCAAAACTCGAAGCGGCGGGCGAATTGAAACGCATCCGCGTCGAGGCCGATCCCGTGCTGGAAATCACCGAGTTCGCCAACCGCGAAATGAAATCACCCGACGGTGGCAAGGCGTTGCTGTTCGAGAAATGCAAAGCCAGCCAGTTCCCGCTCCTCATCAACGCCTACGGCTCGACCAAACGAATGGCCATGGCGCTTGGCGTCAGCGATGTCGAGGAGATTGCGCGCGAACTGGAGTCGCTCTTGAAAGCCAAGCCGCCAACCTCGTTCAAAGACGCCATCGCATTGCTCGGCACGGCACTGGAACTGCGACACGCAAAACCGAAGATCGGAACGGCAACGTTCAGCAAGCAGCTTTCCGCACTCGGCGAACTCCCCATTCAAAAATGTTGGCCCGGCGACGCCGGGCGATTCATCACTCTGCCGCTGGTCATCACCTGCGACCCCGATACCGGGGCGCGCAACGTCGGAATGTATCGAATGCAGGTCATTGACGACCGCACCACGTTCATGCACTGGCAACTGCACAAAACCGGCGCGCGCCATTGGCGACGATACCGCGAGTTGAACCAACGAATGCCCGTCACCGTCGCCCTCGGCGGCGATCCTGTCTATGCCTTTTGTGCCAGCGCACCGTTGCCCGATGGCATGGACGAAATGCAACTGGCCGGGTTTTTGCGAAAAAAGCCCGTCGAACTCGCCCAATGCCAGACCAACAACCTCGAAGTGCCTGCTGACTGCGATTTTGTGCTGGAAGGTTATGTGGACCCCAACGAACCGCCAGAGATGGAAGGCCCGTTCGGCGATCACACCGGCTACTACACCACACCTGAACCGTACCCGAAATTCCACATCGAACGGATCGCCGCCCGGCCCGACGCGATTTACCCCAGCACCATCGTCGGCATCCCGCCGATGGAAGACTTCTACATGGGCACCGCCAGTGTGCGAATTTTCCTGCCCGTGTTCAAGATGACGTTCCCCGAAATTGTGGACATCGCTCTGCCGGCGGAAGGGGTTTTTCACAACCTCGTCATCGTTTCCATCAAGAAACAGTTCCCCTATCACGCCATGAAGGTCATGCACGGCCTCTGGGGCATGGGACAGATGATGTTCAGCAAAATGATCGTCGTCGTGGATGCCGACGTAAATGTCCACGACACACGCGAGGTGTTGTTTCGGCTCTGTGCCAACATTGACCCGCAACGCGACCTCATCTTCACAAAAGGCCCCGCCGACGTTCTGGACCACGCCACGCCCATGCTCGGATTCGGCAGCAAACTCGGTATTGACGCCACCCACAAACTTCCCGGCGAAAAAGACTGTCGCCCGTGGCCACCGCTCATTCGAATGGATGAATCGGTCAAGCGTCGCGTGGACGACTTGTTGCAACACCCCCACGACCCGCAATAATCCCGCAACCTCTACTCCCCCCTTTCTCATTCCTCCTTCAACCTTGCGCCCTCTCCATCCTTCCCCATCCCTCCTGACACACCTCCCCCAAAAAAACGGCTAAACTTTGGAACGATCGTTCCAAAGTTTAGCCACTTTTTGTTTTGGAAGGATGGAAAGGGGCGGAGTTGATCGTGGGGAGATGGAATTGCGGCGACCTCCCATTGGCGCACCACATCAGTTGGCAATTGTGAACAAGGGATAAATTCGGATAGTATGCGCGCATGAGACGGACGATTTTGTTGATGATCGCCGTGACGACGTTGGCGTTGGCGACCCGCATCTTTCATGTGGGAGACCGGGTTCTCTGGTTCGACGAAGCGGTCTCGCTTTTGGTAGCAAAAGCAAGCGTCCCCGACATTCTCACGGCAGCGCAGGATGATACACACTCGCCGTTTTACTATCTCATTCTCCATTTTCTACCGCGCGGTGAATTGGCCGCGCGCGCCTTTTCCGTCGCCTGCGGCGTGTTGACAGTCGCGCTGGTGTTCCTCATTGGGCGCAGAGTGGGCGGCGACGTTGCCGGCGCAATCAGCGCGGTGTTGATGGCGTTGTCTCCGCTGCATGTCTGGTACTCACAAGAGGCGCGGATGTATGCGCTTCAGACGTTGTTGGTCACGGTCTCGTGGTGGCTGTTATTTCTGGCTTTGGATTCCCGTTGTTGGCGGTGTTGGACGGCGTACGCGGTGGCAACGGCTCTGAGCTTGTATGCGCAGTACACGTCAGCATTTGTGCTGGCGGCGCAATGGTTGTTTGTGATCGTGTTTCGGCGCGAGGCATTGCGTCCGTGGGTGCTGGCGCAAGCGGGTGTGGCGCTGTTGTTTGCGCCGTGTGTGCCGTTGTTCATGCATCATCTGGTCGGCGGCACGTTTGGGTTTTGGCTCGGCAAGTTTTCATGGGCTGATCCGCCGCGGTTTTTTGCGTTGTTAAGCGGTACCATCCCGAAACAGCCTCCCTACTGGCCCTGGGCAACGCTGAGCATTTTGCTGCTGGTTGTTGCGGCCATTCGTCGGGGTAAACAGGTGGGGGCGATTTTGTTGTGGCTCCTGGTGCCGGTCATTTTGCTGGCGCTGGTGTCGTTGCGGTCGAATGCGTTTCTGCCGCGCGCGTTGCTGATGGTGACGCCGGCGTTTGCGTTGCTGATCGGCTGCGCCGCTGCGGATGCAAAAGGCGCAACACTGGCGGTGCTGCTGGCAGCAGCCAACCTCTTTGCGCTGCAACGCTACTATTTCACGCCAAACCCGTGGATTCGGTCGCCGTTGCGCGAGGCGGCGGAAACGATCGGACGGCACTACCGGTCGGATGATATCGTGGTGCACTCCTCGCGGTTTTCCTACCGTCCATTTCAATTCTATCTCGGCGACAAAGTCATCCAAGGTCTGGTTCGCCCCACCGACGAGGAGCCGTCGTTGTGTCGGGCCATCGGCAATGGACGACTTCCGTCGCAAACACCAAGACGAATCTGGCTGGTGTTGTGGCCGGACTTCCAGCAGCCGGGGTTTCATAATCAGGTGCTGGCAGAGATGAACGCGCGTCATCCGCGTCATCGTGAAGTTTTCTCGTCACCGCAACTGCTGGTGATGCTCTACGAGTGCAGGGAGACGACTTCGCCGCTGTAGGTTCAATCGGTGTGGCAACGGAGCAGTTGGGCACAGGCGTCGGCAGTGGCTTGGATGGCGGCTTCCATGCCGGGGTGATCAAGGAACTTCTCCAGCGGTTCGTCGCGACGGTTGAATATGGCGTTGAGACGGAACTTCCGGTTGCGGGAAAAGTTGAAATCCACCTTGAAGGAATCCGTGATCGCCGCCCAACGAAAGCTGTTCGGGTTCGCGCCCATCCACGTTCCCATTGCTGTCAGTAGCCCGGAGCGCGGCGGGTCGGAAATCACGGATTGGCCGAGGCAACAGGTTTGAGGCGCCAGTTTGACGCCGAGCAGGTCCAAGAGCGTCGGGATCAGGTCGAAGTGCGACGTCAGCGTGTGGATTTCCCGTCCGGTGTGGCCGGGAGCAGACAGGATGAAAGGAACGCGGACTTGTTCATCGGTGAACGCCGTCATGTGACCGAACCGGCCATGCTCGTAAAACTCTTCACCGTGGTCGGCGGTGATGATGACGATGGTGTTGGTCAGGTCAACTTTCGGCAGCAGCCGTCCGATGAGGTTGTCTGCGTAGCACAGGCTGTTGCGGTAGCGGTTGACGATTTCCGCCCGGTGTGTCCAGAGCGCGTCGGGTTTCCATTCCGTGATGAACATCCGAGGCGCTGACGGGGCGAATACTTGTTTCGTTGTTGTGTAAGGATAATGTGGCGCATTTATTCCCATCAACAGGAACTGCGGTCCCGGCTCGGACAGCCAGTGTTCCACGACGGCGAGCACGTTCTCGTCGGTACGGCTGTTCATCGCCAACGGCGCGGTTTCAAATCGTCGGAACACAAATTTATCCAAGCCTTCAAACGTCAGAAAATATGGGCTGGCCATGCGCAGCCGGTATCCAAGCCGGGCCAACAACTGACACGCATCCGGTTCGCGGCCTGCGGCGCGCCATTCCGCGTATTGCACCGGTGCCTGGGCAGACAGCAGGCCGAACAACGATTGGTGCGTGGTATTGGCCGCCGCGTAGTGTTGACGAGCCACGATCTTGTCCTGACGGAACGCCATCAAGTGCGGCATGGTTTGGTCGTCAATGAAACGTTCCGCACCGGTGTCAATCAGGACCATCAGGATGTTCGGCAGCGGTTTCGAGAGCGCCGGACATTCGGGAAAACGGAACGGGCGGATTGACTCCGTCGCAGCATGGACCGACAACAACTGGTTCACACGCGTTTCAAATGCGCGCTTTTCGGCCGCCCGCCCGCAACGCGCCTCCCTCGCATGGCGGACGCCCCAGTCGGGATAGAACGGCACCATTTCGGGCAACCGCACCACAAGAGTGTCGTTCCGAAACACCAGACAGGTGTAGATTACCCGATCCACTCCTGCCACTAGGATCAAAACCAGCACCAACACGCGCCACCGCACAGACCCGCACCAGCGCGGTCGCCAGACCCAACGGGCGACCCCGTAGCTGATTGCGGCAAGCATCGGCGGCGACAACGCCGCCATCAGCAGAATCCGCGAAGCCCGGCGGATGGATTGCTCGTTCAATCCCATGTGTGTCAACGGCGCGGAACTGGTAAGGATCTGCAGGTCCTCCCAAGCCAGATGGCGCTGGAACAGCCGGAACACCTGCAAATCCATCCGTGCCCACAATTGCAGCAGCGTCAACACCCCCGCAGTCAATGAGAACGCCAGCCACAACCGTCGCACCCGGGTTGTCAGGGCAAACAGCGCACTGATAATGCCCACGACAACCAACCAGAAGGAACAGAAGACAAACGCCCGCACCCACAGCGTTTCCATGGCGGAACCATAGATTCCAAAGGCGCCCTTTACCTCAGACCGAACGTAACCGAACGTCGTGAAACCGAACGACAGCACAGCGCTCATCCAGAAAAAACAAAGCGCAGCAGCGCGCACAGTCGTCGCTTGTGCATCCCCGTCTTTCATGAGGATTGCGACAATACAGTCGCACACCGATCACACAGGGTAATCGAGCGCTTCGGGAATCATCACGTGGGTCAACGCCTCGGCAGCACGGTCTTTGGCCAGACGCGAACCGGTCAGGCAACCGTCGAGTTTGGTGCGCAACCGAATGAACTCGTCCATACCCTCGAAGTGAACACACGGGCCGGCTTTGACCGGGTGTTCCTGTCCCTGGCCGGCGACCTCCCCGTAGGCGGACGCGGCACCGGCGATACCGGGAATGACGTTTTCGATCTCTTCCAGCTCGATCTCCCGGTAACACTGCGCCATGCCGGCGGCGTCCCATGCGGGATGACGATTGAATCCGTAGGCCAGTTCGGCGCAGATGCGACCGACTTCCCCGGCAGCGCGGGCAACCTGGGTGTGGGCGAGGTCGGTGTAAAAACGCAACAGGCCGGGCAACGCTTCGGCCACGGTCGGATTCTGCGGGCCTTTCGCTTCCAACTCCAGCACATCGAGGATGAACGCCCGCGCGGCCAGCAACCAGCAAAGCGCATCGGCCAGCGGGAACGTTACGCCATGTCGGTTGCCATGAAAGAGTTTCTTGCCATCGGCATCGGTGGCTTCCTGCAAATGCTCCAACGTCCAGAGCCACATCTTCATTGCCGTGGCCAGCGCGCAGGCGCCCGTGCCGGGACGCTCGGCACCGATGCGGCGCATCTCGGCGATCCAGCCTTTGAATTGTTCGAGGAACAACTCGTTGGTCATGGTGACGGACAGTTGTCGGCGCTGGACGGCTTCGGGGCCTTCGTAGGTCGCTTCGAGCTGGGCATCCATCCATTTGTGGCCGAGGAAGCCGGGACAATCTTCGGTGATGCCGTAACCACCGACGAGGCTGACGGCTTCGCGCATGACATTGGCGCCGTGGCCGGTGTTCCAGAGTTTGCAGGCCGGGCAAAGTACATTCGCCTGGCTGGCCCGCAACACATACTGAATCATCGGATCCTCGCCGGGCACCTTGCCGGCGCGAAGCGCTTCCATGGCATCCTTCTCAAACTTCTGGATCGCCTTGAACTGAGCACGCGCTCCCGTGAGTTTCTGTTCCGCAAAATAGGCGTTTTTCTGTTTCGTGAGCGGGTCCAGTTCGTCGAAAAGCCGCGCCGTGGCGAATCCGAGCGAAGCGGCAGCTTCGCCCGTGGCCCAGACATCCACGAGCCGCTGGAGGGCGTCTTCTTTCGTCTGCAAACCAAGGTCATAGCGCGGCGTGCCGGGCGAAGCGGCGGCGCCACCGCGAAACCGGGAGCGGTGATAGCGAATGACCGGCTCGATGGAGGAAAGCAATTTGGCCGCCGTCATCAGGCCGACCGTCACGCGGGTGTGACTGAACACGGCCTCGATGATCTCGCCGTGGCTGAGGTTTGGCACAATGACACCGTCCTTGATCGTATAGCCGCCGATGATACGGCTGGCAGGCACTTTGACGTTCAACACCGGGTCGCAGGTCGAGGAGAGTTGGTGAACGAGTTTCTTGGTGGCCGTGCCCCGGTCCCACGTGCCGGGATCGTCCTCGTGAAGGATGATCATGCAACTGGATTTGATGCGCGGATCATCGGTGTCCACGGCGGCGGTGACGAAGTTGGCAAACCCCATGTTGGTGATGAAACGGCCGCGCTTGTTGACTTCGAGAATCGGTTCCTGGCCTTCCTTCCACTCGGCCACGCGCACCTTGCCGCTGAGAATGCCGGTCTCGACACCGACATACGGCAGCGGCTCGGTCAACGCAAATGCGCCGCGCCAAACCTTGCGGTTCTCGCCCGGTTTCGGCGGACAAGCCATGCTCATGTAGAAATGGCGTTGCTCATCGGTGCCACACTCGTAAATGGGCGAAAGAGCGAGGTTCCCAGCGAGACTGCCCGTGGCGGCGCCGCCGTCCACCCACGACAACTCAAACGCGATCAACGCCAACACGAGATTTTTCGGCCCTGCGATGTAACCGCCGTCTTCGGGGTCCATGAACGCGGCGGTGATGCCGGCGTCGTCCATCGCTTTGAGCATCTCCTCTTTGCGGGCGTTCCAGTCGTGCGTATTGCGCACGCCGTCGGCCACCAGGCGGGCGACGAGGCCGCGTGCGACGGAGCGGGCGGCCTGCACGGCCATTTGGAGGTCGTAACGGTCGCTGTAGCGCCACATGATCTGGCGGACTTCGTCACCGGGCAGTGTGCGCAACGTTTCGGTCGTCGGGGTGGAATGACTGTTCTGCATGGGGCAGGATGATAAGCAGTGACTCGCGCGGGTTGCAAGGTGAAACCTTTTGGGATAGAACATCGTCGTGTTTTTCACCGTGGCAACTGCCGTGTTACTGGCCGTGGCGACGGGAGAACATCCCCGGTTGTTCTTCCACAAAGAGGATGTCCCCGCGCTCCGCCAAAAAGCTGCCACTCCCGAAGGACAGGCCATCGTTCGACGCCTTCGTTTCCTGCTCAACGGCAGCGACGGTGAAACCATGCCGACAGCGAAACGCCCCCTCGATGCCCCGTTTGGCGACAAAAGCCCCGAAATCGAGTTGCCCGAAGGCGCCTACTCCATCAGTCACGCCGCCGGCTTCGGAATGCTTTACCAACTGACCGGCGACAAAAAATACGCCGACCTCGGACGCCAATGTTTCGAGTGGGCTTTCGCCGGCGTGCGCGACCGCGACAGCAAAGGCCGTTACAGTTGGAAAGAACCGAGTGGCGCGCTCCGCGCCGGGCCGTCGGTCGGCTGGTACGCGGTTGGCTACGACCTTTGCTATGATGGCTGGGAACCGGCGTTTCGAGAGCGTGTCGCCCGCGCCATTCAAGACTACGAAAAAGGCACGCCCCACTGCAATCTCGACGACCTTGCCCGCGGCAAACGCCAACACCCCGGCAGCAACCACTGGGGCGCCCAAATCGGCGGCGCCAGCCTCGCCCTGCTGGCCATCCGCGGCGACCCCGGCGTAGATGCGCCCCACATCGAAGAACTCCTCGCCGCCAACGAGAAATGCATCGAACGCCAGCTCGCCACCGGCTGGGGTGATCACGGCTGGTTTGCCGAGGGCGACGGCCCCGGCGCAATCTCCTCCGATACCGCGCTGGTTCCCGCGTTACAAGCCTGGCGCACGGCAGCCGGGAAAGATTTCATCACCACACACACCGCCGCCCAATGGATGACGTTGAAATGGCTGATGCTCACCCAAATCGTTCCCAACCCGACAAAACAAAACTTCCCTCACCGCGGCGTGTACGACCACAACGTCTGGGCGCGCCGCGGCCTCAGCGGCAGCGGCACCTTTGCACAAGGTTTCGGCGCCATTGCCGACGAGTTCAAACCCGCCCTGCTCTGGATGTACAATCGCACCTTCAAAACCGCCGACGACATCGCTGGCGCCCCCTGCGACACCGTCAGCCCCTATCCCCACCGAGCCGTGCTCGCGCTGGTAAACTGGCCGTTCGGTCTCACCGAGAAAAATCCCGGCGAGGTCCTGCCACGCGCCGTTCAAGACAAAGCCGCCGATTTCTACATGTTCCGCAACCGCTGGGCCGACGCCGATGACATCATCGTGACCGCCCTATTACGCGCTTCGCGCGGTAATTACAGCGTCCCCGGCGGCGACATTCTGGTCTGGGGACTCGGCCAAAAGAAAACGTTCCCCGTCCGCGTCACCGGCACCGTGAAAACGTTCCGCGCCACCGAACGCGGTGGCGGGTTCAGCACATCGCTCGGCTCGTTCCTGGTGGACTTCAGTGACCACGACGCGCTACTGGTCCTCACCGGGCCCGTGCAAGGTAACGTCAAAAACCGGCTCGAAGCCGGCGGTGTCTGTTTTACCGTAATGACGCTGCAGAAGGGGGCCGCACCGGAGCCGGAAGTGCAGGGCGACAAGGTTGTTGTCGGCAAACGGATCATCTCCATGGAGAACGGTCAGCTCCAAGTGAAGGATAGACCGGATTGAAAGCGACGGACAAAAAGTAGCCGTCAAAAGAAGCGATTTTTGAGCGGTACCGACGGCGCCACAATTCTTTTTTGCGCCTTGTCTCACGCAATCCTTCGCAGGAAGGGCGGCGACAAGGATAACAAAAGGCGCCCTCGTGACAGAGGAGGTTCTGGCCTTGATGATGTACGATCGCTGGACCGATGGCTGTTTCCGCATCACACCAGGGATGCGCCGAGTCACGAACAACGCTTCTCTCGTCACGGGTGACAGCAGCGTCTCTATTACGGGGAAAACACAAAAATTTCTATTGTGACACCGGCCGCACGCCAACGGAAAGGCGTCTTTGAGCAAGATAGACCGGCCGTTTCGCCGTATCATCCTCCGCGCGAATTCAGTATTTCTTGCGGAGATTGCTGGGGAGAATGTTTAGTTCGTTGCGATATTTTGCCACGGTGCGGCGAGCAATCGGGATACCCTGTTCTTTGAGGATGGCGACGATTTCCTGATCGGAGAGCGGATGGCTCGGGTCTTCGCGCTCAACAATCTGGGCAATTTGATCTTTGACGCTGGCATTGCTCAGGGCACCGGCCGCCGTCTCAAAGCCGGGTGTGAAGAAAAATTTCATTTCGAACAGTCCCTGGGGGGTCTGGACGTATTTGTTGGCAACGGCGCGGCTGACCGTGGTTTCGTGGACGCCGATTGCTTCGGCCACTTGGGCCATGGTTAACGGTTTCAGGTGCGAGATGCCATGCTCAAAAAAGTCCCGTTGTCGCTCTACGATGACTTTTGCAATGTTGTAAATGGTCTGCTGCCGTTGGTGGATGCTTTTGATGAGAAACTTGCCGGCCCGGATTTTCTCTCGAATGTAGTCGCGGGCCTCACCGGTCTGATTGTCTTGGGTCATGAGTTGTTTGTAGGTGTCGCTGATGCGCAGATGCGGAATCTGATCATTGTTCAGTAACACCACATATTCGTCGTCCACCTTTTGGATGATGATATCGGGAGCAACATATTGGTCCTGTTCAGCGGTGAACATGCGACCGGGTTTGGGTTCGAGGGTGGAGATGAAATTGGCAATCTTTTGAACCTGCTCGACTTCGAGATTGAGGGCGCGGGCGACATCTGTAAACCGTTTCCGTGCAATATCATCCAGATACTGGTTAACCACCACGGCTTCGATGGATTCGGATTTTCCAAGCCGGTCGAGCTGGATCAAAAGGCATTCTTTCAGGTTGCGCGCGCCAACCCCCACCGGATGGAACGTCTGGATGACATGCAACACGCGCTCCAATTGTTCCATCGGCAGACCGGTGTTGATGGCCAGTTCTTCTAGCGGCGTGAGCAGATAGCCGTCGTCGTTGATACTGCCGATAATCAGTTCGGCAACCTTGCGGTCTTCGGCGGTCAGATCCGTATCGTCAAGTTGCCCAAGGAGGTGTTGCTGGAGCGATTCGCGTTGAACAATGGAATCGAAAAAGTGCTGATGTTGTTCTTCCTGTTCGGGAGATCGTCCCCGAAACGAACTGGTCTGGGCAAAATATTCCCGCCATTCGTCGTCCAGCTTCGATAACACCTCAAACTCCCGCTTGAAATCATCATCCACTTTGGCTTCATCGGGCAACGGCTCGCGTTCAGCGGCGGCGACCTCGGTCTCGATACGCGGTTCGTCCTTTGGAACTTCTTCCAACAGAGGGTTTTGCTGTAATTCCTGGTGCACCAGGGCGGTCAATTCCAACGAAGGCACCTGCAGCAAATGCAAACTCTGCTGCAATTGCGGCGCAAGAACCTGCTGCAGGGTTTGTCGTTGAACTTGTTGTAAACCGGGAATCTGAGCCATTCGTTATGTTCCACTCGTCTCAATATAGTCTTCTTTTCAACAAGGAAAAGGCTAAAAGTGTTTTCGACTGTGTCTCCACCTTGAACGACCGTTTACAAAGCGCAACGACGTGGCGTTGTTTCGCGATATCACGGTGTACCGGCGATGATACAGTAAAGTTCTCGATCAAAGAGCCGTCCGGGTTGGATTGACGTTTTCGTCTGTATTCGGCTTGAGTCGTCCCGGCCGTTGTGCTACAGAGGCGGGCTGTGGGGATTCAGATCACAGTGCTGGGCAGCGGCAGCGGAGGCAACTGCACGCTGGTTGAAACCGACAAAACCGCCCTTTTGGTGGATGCCGGGTTAAGTTGTCGCCAAATCACCCAACGGCTCGCCGCCGTGGGGCGTTCGCTCGATCACATCCACGGCATCGTCCTTACACACGAACACAGCGACCATGTCAGCGCTCTCCCTGTGCTCTGCAAATCCCGATCCATCCCCATTTACGCCAATCGCTTCACCGCCGAAGCGGTTGGCGACGACATTCATCAACCACTCCCCTGGCAATTGTTCCTGACAGGCAACCGCTTCGACATCGGCGACCTGACACTGGAATCGTTCAGCGTACCCCACGACGCACAGGACCCCGTCGGATTCGTCATCCACAACGGTACCGCGGCTGTCGGATTCATCACCGACCTCGGACACCCCACCCGACTGGTGGCCGACCGCCTCCGTGCGCTCGACGCGCTGGTGTTGGAGGCCAATCACGACGTGAAACTGTTACAGGAAAATCCCCATCGCCCCTGGGGCCTCAAACAACGCATCCTCAGCCGCCACGGCCACCTCAGTAACGACGATGCCGCCACTCTCGCCGGCGAAATCGTCACCGACCGCCTCCGACACGTCATCCTTGCCCATTTGAGCCGCGATTGTAACCGACCCGAACTTGCCCACAAAACTGTCACGGGAAAACTCCATCGCCTCGGTGCCACCCACGTCCAGGTCACTCTTTCCCAGCAACACCAACCCACCGCCACCCTGTGCGTATGATGGTCGGCGTCCCCAAAGAAATCAAAAACAACGAATTCCGCGTCGGCCTCCTGCCTGTTCACTGTGAAGCCCTGCGACAGGCCGGTCACACCGTCCTTGTCGAACACCGCGCGGGAGAAGGTAGCGGTGCCACCGACGCCGACTACCGGGCCGCGGGTGCCCGCATCGTCCGATCCGCCCGCGAGCTTTGGCAACGGGCTGAATTCATCGTCAAAGTCAAAGAACCGCAGCCCTCCGAGTTCCCCTGGCTGCGGCACGGACAAATCGTATTCACCTATTTCCATTTTGCCGCCGACCCCCTCATGACCGCCGCCGTCCGCAACAGCGGCATCATCGCCATCGCCTACGAAACCATTCGTCTGCCCGACGGCAGCCTGCCATTGTTAACGCCCATGAGCGAAATCGCCGGACGCATGGCGGTACACGAAGGCGCCAAATATCTCGAAGAACCCATGAAAGGCCGCGGCCTGTTGCTGGCTGGCGTGCCCGGCGTCGCCCCGGCCAACGTGGTCATTCTGGGAGGTGGCGTGGTTGGCTCCAATGCCGCCAAAATGGCCGCCGGACTGGGTGCTCATGTAACCATTCTCGACATCAGCCTGCCACGCCTGCGTTACCTCGCTGACGTGATGCCAGCCAACGTCATCACCCTGATGAGCAACGCCCACAACATCCGGGAACAAGTCCGCCAAGCCGACCTGTTGATTGGTGCCGTGCTCATTCCGGGCGCGCGCGCCCCAAAACTGGTCAACCGCGCCCTCGTGCGACAAATGAAACGCGGCTCCGTCATCGTGGATGTTGCCATTGACCAGGGCGGTTGCGTTGAAACCTCGCGTCCCACCACCCACGCCAACCCCACCTTTGTCGCCCACGGAGTCGTCCACTACTGCGTCACCAACATGCCCGGCGCCGTGGCCCGCACTTCCACCACCGCCTTGACCAACGCCACCTTTCCCTACGTCCTCGAAATTGCCAACAAAGGCTGGCGACAGGCTGCTGCCGATAATCCCGCCATTGCCGCCGGACTCGCCTCGCCCCGATAAGAGCGCGGGGACGGAGGAGTCTTTCGTAAAGACAACGCGCATTAGCGTTGAAGGAGAGAGAAACGAGCGGCGGAGTGCGCGGCAGCAACGGATAGAAGGCGTTTGTAGATTCTGCTGAACAACCACGGTGGCGGGACAATATCACATGAAATCGAAATGATTCGTGCGGCGGGGGAATTCGGAGAGGAGTGTCTGCCCTATGATCCTTGTTCACCGGGCGCTCTCAGTGGAATTTTTGTATCATCGCTGTATCGCCCTAGTGTGGAGATGAATTGACTGCTACCGGTCATTTTCCGGATTTCAGGCCCGGACTGCTCGCCTTCGATCACTACGGCCCGTTTTTGAGACGCTCGTGTTAGAAGGTTGTCAGTTGGAGGAGAGACGGTAAACAAAAAGGCGCAACCCTAACCAATCCAAAAAGGAATTGAGCCGTTGTGCCAGAGACCATCACCGTCTCCGTGCCCTGTGTGCTCAGCGTAGAAGACCGCTTCACGGATGGCAGGTACCTGAAACAAGCCATTGTCGCCGAAACTTTCCGCGCCGGTTAGCAACTCTACCGGCAGGCAGCCGCCGCCTACCAGAACGGTTGGCTAGCAACACACGCGGATCGTTACGTGGCCATTCGCTGGTGGAAGCGCGCCCTGGTCAGGCCAGCGGCGAGTTGCGCCTGCCGGTGCGCGTGTGCGAGAACGGGTAAAACTAATCTCATGAATGGCATTTGGTCATTTCTGATCCACAAGGAGGTCCGTATGCGGAAGAGAAACTTGACCGACGAGCAGTGGGGACTGCTCAGCGGTTTGTTACCGCCGTTGCCACGCCGTCCAGACGGTCGTGGCCGTCCATGGAAGGACAGCCGTGCCGTACTCAACGGCATTCTCTGGGTCTTGCGCACGGGAGCGCAGTGGAGGGAATTGCCCGAACGCTATCCGCCCTATCAAAGCTGTCACCGCCGTTTTCAGCGGTGGGTGCGCGATGGGACTTGGCAGAAGACTGTTCGTGCACTCGCTGAGCAACTACGCAACCAAGGTCAATTGGAACTGGCCGAAGCGTTCATCGGTGCGATGTTCACGCCGGCCCAAAAGAGGCAATGCCATAGACAAAACCAAGCGGGACAAGGGTTCGAAGGTAATGGTGGTGGCAGAAGCCTACGGGTGGTTGCTAGCGGTTGCGGTGGCCAATGGCTTTTCGCACGAGGTCACGCTGGTGGAGGCCACGCCCCAAAACCAGTTTGTGGATGAGATACCCGAACACTTGATTGACGACAGGGTCTACGACAATGATCCGCTCGATCGGTGGCTGACTGAACGCGGGATTGAGCTGATTACGCCGCACCGACAAAATCGCCAGAAATTGGCAATGCAAGATACGCGGTGCTTATGGCGTTATCGGCACCGCTGGAAGACCGAGCGGTTCTGGGCGCGGCTTCAAAACCACCGTCGTCTTGTGGTGCGGCATGAGCGTTATGCCGAGAACTATCTCGGCTTTGTTCTGCTTGGCTGCCTGCTGCTTCTGATGCGTGCATATTTATGAGACCACTTCTACTGATTTTCCGTTTTGCTCATCGGCTGTTTTTGCGCACCAACCGTTTACCAACAATGACCACTGTCGGCGGAATCCCAAACACCGCATCCACATCCGCCCGTGTCGCCGGCTGTATAAACTGCCGGGCGTAAGCGTTGAGCGACTCAAGATACCGTCCCTGTCCTTCAGCAAACAGGATGTCGAACGCCAGCGTACTTTTCCCCGACCCACTGACACCGGTGATGACCGTAAACTTGTCGCGAGGGATCGAGACACTGAGATTCTTCAGGTTATGCTCTCTCGCCCCGCGA
>Ga0123519_10002999_pt1 | contig 28253 bp, 25 predicted proteins | sample YelNatPaOPRAMG02_FD_87396 | JGI IMG/M metagenome (GOLD analysis project Ga0123519, IMG submission 87396) | Hot spring microbial communities from Yellowstone National Park - Yellowstone National Park OP-RAMG-02 (version 2) | ecosystem: Environmental > Aquatic > Thermal springs > Hot (42-90C) ...
CAGATATTTTTAGATATTTGTAACTGCCATGGTGTCCCCGTTCTGCAGTCAAATCTTACAACAGACCAGGTAATTAGCAAAACAATTCTATTCCTTGCGGAAAAGTTTGCCCCGGAAACAACTATCCATGGAACGGTAGTGGATTGTTATGGTATCGGAGTGATTATTGTTGGTGAATCTGGAATTGGTAAAAGCGAGACTGCACTTGAACTTGTTGAGAGAGGTCATCGTCTTGTTGTTGATGATGTAGTGAGATTAAGAAAAGGTATAGAGGATATTGTAATTGCTGAAAGTGACCCTCAATTAGAACATTATATGCATATTCGAGGTATCGGCGTGGTTGATGTATTGTCTGTCTATGGTGCAGGTAGAATCCGTAGAAGAAAACAGGTAGGACTCATTATAGAATTAGTAGAAAAGATGGAAGATTATCATATTATTTTAGATGTATGGCCAGAAAAAGAGATATTAAATGTAAAAGTTCCCTACTTGAAAGTTCCTGTAGGACCGGGACGAAATCTGGCGGTTATTGTAGAAGCAGCTGCATTAAAATGTCGTATGCGGGAATTAGGGATAGACATAGACCAAAAATTTTCAGAGCGTTCTAAACAAGCCACCACCCATCATCCACAAACATAATAGGAAGTAGTATCAATGAATCCATTAAATTTAATTTTTGCTTTACACTCACATCAACCCGTAGGGAATTTTGATTTTGTTTTTGAAAATGCTTATCAAAAAGCCTATTTACCTTTCCTCGAAGTATTGAGAGACTTTCAAGATATTCATATAACTTTACATATAACAGGTCCTATTTGGGATTGGTTAGATAATAACCATCCTGAATTTTATGATTTGGTAAGACACTTTGTAGATAATGGACAAATTGAGTTAATGGGGGGTGCTTTTTATGAACCTTTAATCTGTGCTATTCCCGAAGAAGATGCTTTTAACCAAATTTTATATATGCAGAATTTTTTTAATGAACGATTTGGCAGCAAACCAAGAGGTATGTGGATAGCGGAAAGGGTATGGGAACCTTATTTCCCCAAAATATTAGCGAAAGCAGGTATAGAATATACCGCACTTGATGATACCCATTTTCTAAGTGCCGGCTTAGAACCTAATGATTTATTTGGTTATTACTTAACAGAACATGAAGGGCACATTGTTAAAGTCTTCCCTATTCTTGAAAAATTAAGGTATACAATTCCTTTCCGACCTATTGTAGAAACCATAGATTATTTGAAGGAAAAATCAAATCTCCATAAAAGTGCTTGTGCCGTATTCCATGACGATGGTGAAAAATTTGGTATCTGGCCAGGAACATACCATAGTGTTTATGAAGAAAAGTGGTTATATAACTTTTTTGAATCTGTTACGAAAGAGAAGGAATGGTTAAAGGCTATTACTTATTCGGAATATATAGACAAAAATCCTCCTACCGGTAGAGTATATCTGCCTTGTGCTTCATACCATGAAATGATGGAGTGGGTTTTGCCTACAAAATCACAAAAAGAATATTTGAAAATAAAGAAAAATTTCCAAAGTGATACAGAACTCTGGGAAAAGACTTCCCGCTATTTCAGAGGTGGTTTTTGGAGAGGTTTCTTATCCAAATATGAAGAATCAAATAATATGCAGAAACGAATGTTAAGAACAAGTCGTAGATTAAATGACTTAATAAACAAAGATGGAGAAAATATTTTACTTAAAAAGGCACAGAGAAAATTATTTCAGGGACAATGTAATTGTGCATACTGGCACGGAGTTTTTGGAGGACTTTATCTCAATCATTTAAGAACGGCGGTATATAGCAATTTAATTGAAAGTGATAAATTAATTGATGAGTATTTGAATATATCTTCTAATTCTCATTCTATCACTACGACAGATTTTAATTGTGATGGGAAAAAAGAAATAATTTTTGAAACGCCTGTTGCTAATTTTTATTTTAGTCCCGAAGACGGTGGGACATTATTTGAATTGGATTACAAACCCAAATCATTTAATTGTATGAATATCCTCTCCCGTAGAGAAGAAGCCTATCATGAAGACCTTTTCCGTGTGGATATATCTCATAATGTAGAAGAGGAGGGACATAAAAGTATTCATGAGTTAGTTAAGGCAAAGGAAAAAGGATTAGAAAAGTATCTTATATATGACCCCTATATACGAAGTTCTATGAGGGACCATTTTTTGCCTTTAAATATATCTATTGAAGATTTGAGAAAAAACAATTATGTTGATTGGTGGTCATTATGTAAAGATAATTATGAGCATCAATGTAATGGTTCAAAGATTTCCTTTACAGGTAAAGGAATTGTTTCTATAAGTGATTTGAAATGGAATGTTGATGTTATAAAAGTATTTGCTCTTTCTTCCTCCCAAAATGAAAAAGAGGTTTCATTTGAGATAAAATATAGCATTATTAATAATTCTACGGGAGAATTTGAAGGATATTTTGGGTCAGAGTGGTGTTTTAATCTCCTAACAGGTTCCGCTGATGACCGTTTTCTTTATTCCAGAGATAAAATTCTCTCTGTGCGTAAGTTGGGGGATATAGGAGATGAAATAGGGTTAAGCCATATATCTATTAGAGATGAATGGCAAGGTTTGGAAATAGAGTTTCTTTTTGATAAAGAAGCAAGGATTTTTAATTTTCCGATAGAAACCGTAAGTCAATCGGAAAATGGTCAGGAAAGAGTATATCAAGGAAATGTATTAATTCCTTGTTGGAAAAATGTATATTACCCAGGTTCTAATGTTGAAATAAATATAAAGGTAAATATTAAATCGTTATAATCTGATATGAATAACAATCGAACAGAGAAAATAATTAAAGTCGTTAATTCTTTAGGTGTTCATGCACGCCCTGCGGCTATGATTGTGCGTGCTATGCAGAAATATGATGCCCATATTTATCTTGTTTATAATGGAAATCGTCGAAACGCCAAAAGTGTCCTGCAAATATTAAGTTTAGGCGCCCCAAAAGATGCAGAAATTATAGCCATTGCAGAAGGGAAAGATGCACAGCCCGCCTTAAAAGAATTGGAAGAGATATTTGAAAGTGGGTTCGGAGAAGAATAAATGGAAAAGGTTTATCATGGAATACCTGTATCACCCGGGATTGTTTGGGGCGAAGCACTTGTATATGACCCCGGAACTATAAATGTCCCCCGCTTTAAGATAAAAAATCCCAGAGATGAATATAAGAGAGTTCAATCTGCTATAGACATAACCAAAGAGGAATTAACACTCCTATACCAGAAAACACTTGAGAATTTTGGTAAGAAACAAGCAGGCATTTTCGATGCACATTTAATGCTTCTTGAAGACGAGACAATATTGGTTGAATTGAAAAGGCGAATTCACGAGGAGTTGCTGAATGCAGAATCTGTTTTGTATGACATCGCCCAAAAATACTCGAAAGACATAAAATCTACGGGTAACTCGTTTATTGAGGAACGGACTGCAGATGTTATTGATGTTATTGACCGTATTATTCGAAATCTTTTAGAGCAGAAACGGCCTGACCTTGATAACATAAAAAAGCCCTACATTCTTTTATCTGTGGATTTACCTCCCTCAGAAACCGCTCGTTTACATCCTGAAAAAATTCGAGCTATAGTTCTTGAAAGAGGTAGCACTACTTCCCATGTAGCCATATTAGCAAGGTCAATGAAAATACCTACTATTGTTGGAGTAAGCAATCTATTTAATAGTTATACTGCTGTTATAAAAGGGGCAGCCGTTGATGCTATTTCAGGGATACTATATATTAATCCTACCTCGGATACTATTCTTAAATTGCGACAGAAAAAAATCCAATTATCACGACGATTTTTACAATATGAAAAAAGGATAATATCACATCCTTCCCAAACAGAAGATGGAAGGAGAATATCTGTTCTTGCCAATATTGAACTTCCCAACGAAGTAGATGATAATGTAAAACATTTATCAGCAGGTATAGGACTGTATAGAACTGAATATTTATTTTTAAACAAGACAGAACCGCCTACGGAAGAAGAACAGTATAAAGAATATTTATATGTTGCTAAAACATTAAATCCTTTACCTGTTATATTAAGAACTATTGATATCGGAGGCGATAAATTAGCAAGTTATACAAATTTCATTAAGGAACAAAACCCGCAGTTAGGATGTAGAGCAGTTCGTTTTTGTCTTGCTCATAAAGATTTTTTCAAAATACAACTTCGAGCTATGTTGCGTGCCGCAGCGAATGGAAACATAAAGATTATGTTTCCCATGATAAGTAGTATTGAAGAACTTCGTGATGTTAAAAAAATCTTACAAGAGGTAAAAGATGAACTGACATCAGAACAAATCCCTTTTAATAAAGAACCTGAAATTGGGATTATGATAGAAATTCCTGCAGCTGTTTTAATTGCAGATGAATTAGCCAAAGAATGTAACTTCTTTAGTATTGGAACAAATGACTTGATACAATATTCATTGGCTGTTGATAGGAACAACGAAAACATTGCTCATCTTTATGACCCTGCACATCCATCTATACTTCGTATGTTAAAAATGACCGTTTCATCTGCTATAAAAGCCAATATAGCTTGCAGCATTTGTGGAGAAATGGCAAGCGACCCATTGTTTACAGAGTTACTCATTGGTTTAGGCTTAAATAGTTTAAGTATGTCAAGTGTATCCATTCCGCAAATTAGGGCATTAATAACTAAAATTACATATACAGAAGCGACAGAGTTTTCTGAAAAGATATTGAAATGTTCTTCTTCCAAAGAGGTTCGAAGCATACTTAAAGAAAGAATTAATACAAAATTTAAAAATATCATTTCTATAGTTTAGATGTATTTTATTTATGCAATCTCATACAATACCAAAGAAAAAAATAACTATATTAGGTTCTACGGGTTCTATTGGTCGTAGTGCATTAGAGGTTATCCGTTCTTTTCCGGAATACTTTCAGGTTGTAGGGCTATCTGCATATTCTAATATTGATTTGTTAAAGAAACATATAAGAGAGTTTAAACCGCAATTTATATCTGTATTTGATACAAAGCACATTCACGAACTTCAACATGAATTTAATAATATAACGATATATTCGGGATTAGAAGGATTAAAACAAATTTCCTCTATTAAAGTGGATATTGTTTTATGTGCTATTGTAGGGGCTGTGGGTTTAGAACCGTTATTAACAGCCATAGAAAGTAAAAATGATATTGCTCTTGCCAATAAAGAACCTTTAGTAATGGCAGGACATTTAATAACTCAGAAAGCAAATAGTTATTCTGTAAAACTCATTCCGGTAGATAGCGAACATAGTGCCATATTCCAATGTCTGATAGGACAGGATATAAATACAATTGAAAAGATTTATTTAACGGCATCGGGAGGACCTTTTTACAATAAGTCTGTGAAGGAACTTGAGGAAGTAACCCCGCAGGAAGCGATAAAACATCCTACTTGGAATATGGGTAAAAAAATTAGCGTTGATTCTGCTACATTAATGAATAAGGGTTTGGAAATTATTGAAGCCATGTGGTTGTTTGGATTGGGAGAAGATAAAATTGATGTTGTAATACATCCACAAAGTATTATTCATGGACTTGTAGAATTTTCAGATGGTAATATGCTTGCACATCTGGGACCTACGGATATGAAATTACCCATTTTATTTTCATTTACATATCCAGAAAGGGCATTAAAGCCGTTAAAAAGAATCAATATTAAGGAATTGTCTAACTTGAGTTTCGATTACCCAGATGAAAGAAAATTCCCTTGTTTAAAATTAGCAAGAGCTGTTGCCCAAAAAGGAGGCTTGCAACCTACTATATTAAATGCATCTAATGAAGTAGCGGTTCAGGCTTTTTGTGAAGGGAAAATTCGTTTTACTGATATATATCGAATTGTTGCAAAAACACTTGAAGAAAATTCATATACGAACTTTAATGATTATAATTTAGAGACAATATTAAGCATTGACCAAGAAGTAAGAAAAAAATCTAATGAAATAATTAAAAATTTAACATAAAGATAGGATAATGTAATGCTATTCAGTATATTTGTATTTATTATTGTATTAAGTATTTTAATCTTCGTCCACGAATTAGGCCATTTTGTATCCGCCAAACTTTGCAATATCTATGTAGACCAGTTCAGTATTGGCATGCCTCCACGATTATTTGGTATTAAGATAGGAGAAACAGATTATTGTGTTGGAGCTTTGCCTATAGGTGGGTATGTAAAAATGGCAGGGCAGGAAGATGTTCCTTTGGATGAAAAAGAAAGAGAAGAGACTTATGGACATGTCCCACAAGAACGCTGGTTTAAGTTCCGTCCCCTTTGGCAAAGATATATTGTTATTATTAGTGGACCTTTCATGAATTTTGTTCTTGCTATTATTATTTATATCATCCTTATTTCTAAAGGAACTTTAATGCCTGAAATGGAAGTTAATTCAAAAATAGGGAAGGTTGAGGAAAATAGTCCTGCATCTCATGCCCCACTTTTTATATATGATGAAACAAAAAATGACAGAAAAGACTATGCAGAAAATCCCGATGAAATAGGTTGGAAAACAGGAGACCGTATCTTATCTATTAATGGAAATACCGTAAGAAAATTTAGTGATTTGTTTGTTAATGCTACATTAGGTGGTTCTTCGGAAGAACATAAAGTAGTTCTTGAAAGGGAATATTCGGATGGGACAGTCAAAAGATATATCTCTTTTATAAAACCAGAAATTATCGAAGGTAGCGAACTTCCTCGTTATGGCGTAGGTCCTTTTTATTCTGCTTTATTAAAAGAAGTTATCAAAGGTATGCCTGCAGAAAAGGCTGGATTGAAAGAAGGAGACATAATATTTTCTGCAAATGGAATTCCTGTTGACCGAACAACTTTTGTAGAATTAACAGAAAAAGCCCCACCCAATCATCCTATTTCCCTTGTAATTATAAGGAATGGAGAAAAACAAAATTTACAGGTTGTTCCCGCCACAGTTGGGAGATTACGCGGAATTAGTTTGGTAGAAGCATCGAATTCCAAAGAAGATAAAAAAGGGTTAATTGTTGTAGATATAGAATCGGAAATTCAAAAAAAGACTGGTTTGCGAAGAAAAGATGTTATCAGAAGGATTAATGGAGAATATTTTACCATTGAAAAACTTCATCAATTTGAAAGAGAACATGCAGGAGAAACTATTGAATTAGATGTATATCGTCCACCGGTTTTATTCGGGCTTCTTGAAAAATCCTCCACATTAAATTTAAAGGTTACATTAGACCCTGTGCAAGCGATAGGAGTAGCCTTAGGAGAAAAATTAGTAAAGGTAAACTATCCTGTTTCGCAATGGATACCCGAAGCATTTAAGAGAGGTTATGACGATTTAAGACAGACAATACTTGTTTTAAAGGGTTTAATTGTAGGTAGGGTTAGTCCTAAAGTTTTGGGTGGACCCATAATGATTTTTGATGCTACATCAAAAGCGGCGAATATGGGGATAGATTGGTTGTTAGGTTTAATGGCTCTGGTAAGTGTAAATCTTGCTGTTGTGAATCTACTACCTATACCAATACTTGACGGTAGTCTTGTTTTTATATTGACTATTGAATCTTTAATGAAAAGGCCGCTTAGTCCTAAAATACAAGAACGAATTCAACAAATGGGATTTGTTATAATTATATTACTTCTGCTGTTGGTGAGTTGGAACGATTTAAGACGAATTTTTAGTGATATAATTCCCTAATTGTAATAATAACTAACAAAAACAAAAAGGAATTACTATGGGTGCAATTACATGTAAATTTGGTGGAACATCACTTGCAGATGCAAATTGTATAAAAAAAGTGAAAGAAATAATACTTTCATCAAATAATCGTAGATATATTGTTCCTTCTGCTCCCGGAAAAAGAAACCCTAATGACAAAAAGATTACAGACCTCTTATATCTATGGTATAAAATTGCCCATGAAGGTTTGGATGCATCCGAACCTGAAAAGATTATTAGAGAACGGTTTAATACAATTGTATCGGAACTTTCTTTAAACATTGATATAAATAAAGAAATAGATGAGATAGCCCGAAATGCAGGTATCTTTGATACACCTGATTATATGGCCTCAAGAGGAGAATATCTAAACGGAAAAATTATTGCGGAATATTTGGGTGCAACATTTGTAGAACCTGCAAAATCTATTTTCTTTACCGAATCGGGTTTTTTGGATACAAAAACATACGATATTCTGGGTGAACAATTGCAAGGGTCGGGGCTTTTTGTCGTTCCTGGCTTCTACGGTTCAATGCCTGATGGTAGTATAAAGACATTTCCAAGAGGGGGTAGTGATATTACAGGTGCTATCGTTGCCCGAGCAAGTAAGTCTATTCTATATGAAAATTGGACGGATGTTAATGGTTTCCGTATGGCTGACCCTAAAATTGTTCCTAATGCAAAAAGAATAGAGGAAATAACCTATCAGGAATTAAGGGAACTATCCTATATGGGTGCAACGGTTTTACATGATGAATCTATATTTCCTGTTCTTGAAACAGGCACACCCATACATATTAAAAATACACATGAACCTGATAATCCAGGCACGATGATTGTTAAAAGCAGACTACCCAAAGGTCCTGTGTGTGGAATTGCTGGTTTGGGCGGGTTTAGTATGATTAATATTGAAAAGACCTTTATGAATAAAGAAAGAGGTTTTGGTTTGAAAGTTTTATCAGTCCTTGATGAGTTTGATGTTCGTTGGGAACATATGCCAACAGGTATTGACACAATGTCTGTAATTATCCGTAATAATGAATTGGGAAACAAGGGGCAATTAATCGTAGATGCAATTAAGAAAAGATGTAATACGGATGATGTTAGTATTACAAAGGGTCTTGCAATGATTGCTACGGTGGGTTTGGGCATGAACCATCACATTGGAGTTGCCGCAAGATTATGTTCTGCACTTGCACAAGCACAGGTGAATATCCGTGTTATTGACCAGGGTTCTTCTGAAATGAATATCTTAATCGGTGTAGATGAATCCGACTTGAATAAATCAATCCAAGCCATTTACAAAGCATTTGAAGACTGGTCATAGTGAAACTATAAATACTTTACTCTTTCTTTAATTGAATTTATATATAAAGGATTTTTTATGCGTGGAACTAAAATTGTTTGCACGATGGGTCCAGCTACAAATGATGAATCTATCATTAAAGCCCTTATAAATGCAGGAATGGATGTAGCGAGACTAAATCTTTCTCATGGTACACATGACTATCATAAGGAAATGTATAAAAAAATTCGTTCTGTCTGTAAAGAATTAGGAAAAGATATCGCCATTTTATTTGATTTGCAAGGGCCTAAAATTCGAACAGGGTTGTTGGAAAATCATAAACCTATCGAATTAATTCGTGGTGAGCATATAATTATTACATCAGAACAGGTTATAGGGAATAATAAAATTATCTCTACGGACTATTCCCATTTACCGGAAGAGGTAAAACCAGGGAATAGAATACTTTTAGCCGATGGAACTTTGGAACTTAAAGTAATTAATTCTCATCCTCCGGAAGTTGAATGTGAAATTATAAGAGGGGGTATTTTGGGTGAAAGAAAAGGAATGAATTTACCTGAAATTCCCATTAAACTTCCATCATTAACGGAGAAGGATTGGGACGACCTTGATTTTGGAATTAGTTTAGGTGCTGATTATTTTGCTTTATCTTTTGTTCGAACACCCGAAGATGTTATTCAAGTAAAAAAGAGATTACAGGATAAAAATTGCACTGCTAAAGTTATTGCAAAAATAGAACGACCTGAAGCCTTACAATGTATTGACCGTATTATAGAGGTATCGGATGCTTTGTTAATTGCTCGTGGAGACCTTGCAGTGGAGACAACATTAGAGGAAGTCCCCATGGTTCAAAAAAGAATTATACGCAAATGTAATATTGCTGGAATTCCTGTTATTACAGCGACACAAATGCTTGAATCAATGACAGAACATCCTATACCCACTCGTGCTGAAATGTCGGATGTGGCTAATGCAGTTCTTGATGGAACCGATGCCGTTATGTTGTCTGCAGAAACAGCAACGGGTAAAAATCCCATATCGACTGTTGAAGTTATGGATAAAATTATCCGTTGTGTAGAGAAAGACCAGAGTTATTTTGAGTGTCCTTTAGATGAGATGTGTAAATCGACATCTTTGAAACAAGATAATAAAAAATTTCACAGCAAGATTGAAGACACTGCTATAGCATCCGGTAAAGCAGTAAAACAATTGGTGATGACACTGAATACAAAGGCTATTGCCTGTTTTACCTATTCAGGTTATTCCGCTATGGCTATTTCCAATTCCCGCCCTAAAGTTCCTATATATGCGTTAACTCCTAATGATAATGTAGCGAGACAATGTTCCCTTTTCTGGGGTGTTCAGGCTATAAAACTTCCTGAAGTCCAATCTATTGAGGATATGCTTCTTGCTGTAGAAAAAACTCTAATAACGAAAAAATTGGTGAAACGAGGTGATATGGTAATAATTGTCGCAGGTTATCCTTTATCTGTGGCTTGCCCAACAAACCTTATTAAAGTGCATGTTATTTAATATACCTTTATGAATAATCAAGAATGGTATACAAATGCCTTTGAGGAATGGTACCCTATTGTTTATCAACATAGAGATGAAAAAGAAGCCCAGCAACAAGTAGAGTTTGTTCTTTCCAAATTAAACTTTCAGTATAATCAAAAAATATTAGACTTATGTTGTGGTTATGGTAGGCATTTATTTTTTTTGTATCCCAAAGTATCCTTTTTAGTAGGATTTGATTTATCCTTATACCTATTAAAAAAAGCACAGAATTTTTTACCCATTAAAATATCACTTATTAGAGGGGATGTCCGATATTTGCCTTTTTCTCAAGAAAGTTTCGATATAGTTTTGAATTTTTTTACAAGTTTTGGATATTTTGATGAAGATAAAGAGAATATTCGGCAAATAGAACAGGTTTCTTTTGTTCTGAAAAATAAAGGGACATTTTTTTTCGATTATCTAAATCCCGCACAGGTTGAAAAAATAACAAATATGGAAACAGAAAAGATATATCAATCCTATATAATAAAAGAAAAGCGTTATTATAATAAAAACAAAAATGAACTTAAAAAAGAAGTGTTCATTTATTTAAATACTCAATTGATAAAATCATATATAGAAAAGGTTAAGGTATATAGTCTTGATGAGATATCCAGCATATTTTCATCACAAAGTTTATCTATCCAAAAAATATATGGCGATTATAATGGAGAACCGTATACAGAAGAAAGTCCAAGACTTATAATTATTGGGGAAAAGAATGAATAATCTGTTTCGTGATTTTTTATTATCAAAAAATGAGTTAAGACCATTTTTCCCTTGGTTACCTGCTGATGGAATAGAAAAAATTCATGAGTTCATTAATAGTTATATCTCAATAGAAAAAAGCAACAACTTATCTCCTGTAATTATTACAGGACAACAGCCGGCTATTTTCACTGGACCTTTATATACTATTTATAAGATAGTTACTTCTATAAAATTATCTTTATCGTTATATAACAAATATGGGAAGAAAATAAAGCCCGTTTTTTGGGTTCATTCATGGGACCATGACTGGGAGGAAGTATGTTCTACGAATTTTTTAACTTATAATTATGAAATATTTCCTTTTAAGTTTAACCCCGATAATTCTGAGAAGGGAAAACCTTTATATAAATTAAAATTGGATAAAAATTATTTTCAAAAACAAATACCTGAAATTTTCAGGCATGTTAAAGGGTCAGAGTTTATTTATCAATGGCAAGATTTTCTTTTAAATTCATTATCTTTATGCGATACTCTTTCGGATTGGACTGTAAGTATTCTTAAACAAATATTTAAAGAAGAAAACCTTTGTTGGTTTGAACCTCACAAAACAAAAGATTTCAAGATATTACAGGAACTTATCGAAATATCTATTGATAATCATTCCTTATTATTTGATAATTTTAAGAAAGCAACAAATCTTTTAAAAGAAATGGGATACAAACCTCAGGTGCATAAGCTCCCTGATAATGCCTTCTTTTTTCTTGAAGAAAATGATTATAGAAGTAAAATTACATTCCAGAATGGTATTTTTTATTCTGAAATATCTAAAAAGGAATATACAGCCTCTGAGATAAAACATATATTACATTATGAACCAGAACGATTTTCTCCCAATCTTTTACTAAGATGTATTTATCAACAAATGATTTTTCCCTGTGTTGTGTATATAGGTGGACCTGCTGAAGTTGCATACTGGGCTCAATTGAAAGATTTGTTTAAATTCTTTAAATTGCCAATGCCTATTGTATATCCTCGTAGCAGGTTTATATTGTTGCCCATAAAAATAAAAAAGTGGCTTTCTGAGCTAAATATAGACATACATAATTTACCTCAAACCTACGATAAAATAAAGGGAAGGAATTATTACTTTATACCTGACAGTCAAAATGAAGAAATAGAACAAGCGAAAAATAAGTTTATAAATAATGCAAGTTTATTTTTTGATGATTTATCTGCAATATTTAACGACAATTCTTTAGATAATTATCATAAAATATATCTATCAAAAATAGAAATCGAGGCACAAAAATTGATTGAAAATTTTATCAAATCCCAGAGAAATAAAAATGAAATATTTCAAAAACATCTTTATTATGTATTGAACACAATTTTCCCGAATGGTCTGGAACAGGAACGATTTTTTTCTCCTTTTTCTTTTATACCTGAATACAATTATGACTTTACAAAAATGATAATGAATAAAATAGATATTACAAATTTTGATATAGGTATCGTGGAGTTATGAATGAATTAGACATTTTAGCATTTGGTGCTCACCCTGATGATGTTGAATTGGGAATTGCTGGAATTTTATCAAAATGTGTTCGGAAAGGTTTGAAAGTAGGTATTGTTGACTTAACACAAGGAGAAATGGGGTCGCGGGGAACTGTTGAAGAGAGGAAAAAAGAGGCAGAAGAAGCTGGAAAAATAATTGGGATATCTATTAGAGATAATTTATGCTTAAAAGATTCAGAGATTCAAAACACTCCGGAACAAAGACTGTCTGTAATTTATGCTATCAGGAAATATCGTCCTAAAATTATCTTTGCCACTATGAGAGAGGATAAACATCCTGACCATCACCATGCGCATTTTTTAATAAAAGAAGCCAATTATTTCTCTGGTTTGTTTAAAATACAAACAGAACATGAACCTTATCGTTGTCCGACATTACTATTTTATTACCCATATTACGAAGTAAAATCCCCTGATTTCATAATTGACATTTCAGAATATTATGATATAAAGATAGATGCCTTAAAGGCTCATCGTTCACAATTTTTTAATCCAGAATATAAGGGAAATCAAACTTTTATTTCTTCAGAAAGGTTCTGGAATAGTATTCGTGACCGATGTGCATATTGGGGTAGTAAAATTAATGTATCTTTTGCAGAAACAATTTATACTATAGAACCTATAAATTTATCATCACTTAAAATAATTATTTAATATGAAAATTAACAAAGAAAAATTAAAGATTGGTATTAGTTGTCATACTTCAACGGGTGGAAGTGGTATTGTAGCAACGGAACTGGGTTTAGCACTTGCTTCACGAGGACATGAGGTTCACTTTGTTGTAGACAATATTCCCTTTCGACTAAGGGATAATCTTGAGAATGTTTTCTGTCATATTGTAGAACCTGTAAATTATCCTGTTTTAAATCAACCTCCTTATTATCTGGCTATGGCGTCACGAATTGCCGAAGTTGTAGAAGAACATAACATTCAGTTATGGCATGCACATTACGCAATACCTCATGCAAGTATTGCCTTACTTGCAAAAGAAATGCTCCCCCAGGAATTAAAATTTTGTCTTATAACGACTCTTCATGGAACGGATATTACTATTGTAGGTGCAGACCCATCATTATACAGAATAACAAAATATGCAATGGAACATAGTTGTGCAATAACAGCAGTATCTAATTGGTTAAAACACGAAACAGAACGGGAATTTCATTTATCAAAACCTATTCATACTATCTATAACTTTATAGACCTATCGCGTTTTACTATAAAGAATAAGGCTCGTATTCCCTTTATTGAAAAAGATAAAAAAGTTATTATGCATATATCCAATTTTAGAGCTGTAAAAAGGGTTACGGATGTAATTCGTGTTTTCAAAAAAATTTCTGACAAGATGGATGCCCAATTAATCATGGTTGGAGAGGGACCTGAAAAAGTTTCCTCTGTTGGAGTTGCAAGACAATTAGGGATATTAAATAAGGTAAAATATATAGGAAATTATCACAATATTGAGGAGCTTTTACCTCATGCCGATCTGGTAATACAACCCAGTGAACATGAAAGTTTTGGAATGGTTGCATTAGAAGCCATGGCGTCGGGAGTTCCAGTTATTGCTACTAAAAGTGGTGGAATACAAGAATTAATCGTAGATGGAGAAACAGGCTTTTTATGTGAAGTAGGTGATATTGAAACTATGGCAGATTGGGCAATTCAAGTGTTATTTGACAAGAAATTAAAGAAAGATATTGGTAAAAGAAGTATAGAAAGAGTAAGAAAATATTTTAGTGTTGATAAAATAATACCTCAATACGAGAGGTTATATATAAACACAATAAATAAAAACATAAAATAATATTATGGAAAACAAAAATATCAAAAAAATTGGCATTTTTTACGACGGTAATTTCTTTTTTCATGTAAGCACCTACTATAGATATGTTCATCCACCTCGAAAGAGAATGTCTATTGGTGGATTGCATGAATTTATTCGCAATAGAGTTGCAGAATTTGAAAATACGAATAGACGCTATGTACATATTGTAACCGCTCATTTCTTTAGGGGTAGATTATCGGCTAAAGATGCCGAACTTGAAGGAAGACTTTATTCAGAGCGTGTTTTCGAGGATATTTTAATGAGTGAAGGTATAGTTACGCACTATTTGCCTATTAAAACAAAAAGTGATAAGCGACATGAGACAGGTATTGATGTATGGTTTGCATTAGAAGCCTATGAATCTGTTATTCATAAAGAATTGGATATACTTGTCTTAATTACAGGAGATGCTGATTTTATTCCACTTGTAAAGAAAGCACAATCAGCAGGTGCAAAAGTTATGATTTTAGGATGGGATTTTAAATATACCGATGAAACCGGAATGGAACAATCTACATTAACATCAACAGAACTTTTAAATATCTCCACCTATCCTTTGAAAATGCACTTGTTAATTGAAGAAGGTTTGCAGAAAGATGACCCTGAAATATTAAGTCTATTTTTTGAATTAAAAGAAGAACCCCAAAACAATTATGTGAAGTCATATATTAAAGGGAAAATTCATTCTTTGAAAGAAGGATATGGATTTATTTCATCTCCTGATTTTCCCAATAATGTTTTTTTCCATTTCTCTGCGCTATCTAATCATAATTATCAGGATTTGTATATAGGTCAAGATGTAGAATTTCTTATTCGCGAAACAGAAAAAGGGATAGTAGCTCATCCTGTTATTGTCATTCATAATCCATATAACGGGGATAATTCAATAAAGTAGTTTCTACTCTTTCTCGAGTTCGTCTTGCCAGGGAAGTTCTTCTATTTTTTCTATTTGTGTCCCTTTTACAGGGTGCCATCTTTTATTGTTTGGTGTAATGGATACCCAATCATATTCACCAGTAGATGGATATAGAGAATAAAGTTTACCGCCTTTAGGAACGCTATCGGAGCCATATCCCCCTTTTCCTGTTGCGCGTCCATAGATTAAATCAACATCTTCAATAACGCCCGAATAATCATTTACATGGTCATGCCCACAAATACATGCTTTAAGTCCAGGAATTTTCTTTAGAAAAGCTAATGATTCACCCTGTTCTTTTTCATAACAGACATTTTCGAATTTTACGCCTGAGGCTATTTTATTTTCCCATATAGTATGGTATTGATAAATTGGAATATGACAAGCCATAAATGTCGGTATAAGTTCTGTATTTTTGGTGCACCATTGGTCAATCCATTGCCTTTGCTCGTTCATTAATCCGTATCTATTGCTATTCAAACATACAATCCTCCATAATTTTTGACTGGATTCGTTTTCAATTATCACATGGTAGTTTCCTTCGTTAATTCCACCTCGATACATAGAGTTTTTAGTTGTGGCTAAAATATCATGTCCTTTTGCATAGTCCGATAACATATCATGATTTCCCCATGTGTAAAGCCAAGGAATGTTTAAAGAAGCAATAAATTCTGCCGCTTGTTCTAAATACATCAAGCCTCTCCCAAAAGCATTTTCATTCCATACATCACCGGTAACTGCTAATAAATGGGGTTGTGTGAGGTCCAATAATTTTTTAACAATATCTCTTGTTGTTTCATCTACCTTTTTATCTCTACGATATGGATTAAAATGTATATCCGTTACTTGCAATAATTGTATAGATTTCGGATTTCCCGAAATCTTTAATGTATAAGAATCTTCCTTAACTGTTTCTGATTTTTGCATACCTACATTTATTTTTGGCTCTTCTTTTTTTGCCCATACCCTTTCTGCATTTAGAAGTGTAAATGTTCCAACTAACCCACTACCGATAAAAAATCTGCGTGTAATTTTGTTATTACTCATATAACTATCCTTCTTTTGTTTTAGTTTTTTATAATATAAAAAAATTTATTCACAATGAAAATTTTTATCTTATGAAACAATTTTTTTTACCCATTAATTCTTCTATAAGACTATCTATATATGACTTTGGTGGCAAAGGACTGCCTATAATTTTTTGCCATTTCACGGGTGGGCTGGGAAAATTGTGGCATAGCGTCATTACACCTTTAAGGGAAAAGTATCATTGCTTCGCTTTTGATGCCAGAGGTCATGGAGACTCATCGAAACCGTTAGAATTGGAATGGTATGATTGGAATGAACATCTATCTGATTTAATTGCTGTAATTAAATATATAAGAGAGTTGACAAATTCCGATTGTATATTTGGTGTTGGACATTCATTTGGTTCCGCATGTTTATCACAGGCTGTTGTTAAGACCCAAAAATACATTTTATGGAAAAGAATTGCTTTAATAGAACCTATTTTAGGTCCAGAAAATTTTGATTTTTGTAAAATGAAAATGTCAGAAATTGCCCGAAAAAGACGCGGATATTTTGAATCCGAAGAACAAATTGAAGCAATATTACGAAAAAAACAGCCCTATAAGAATTGGGATAATGAGGCTTGGAATATATATAAAAAACATGGATTTATAAATAGTAAGGGTTGTGAATATTATTTAAAATGTAGCCCAGAAATAGAATCATATCAATATTTGTATGGTAATCCTTCTGGATGGTTTGAACGATTAAAAAAAATAAATACACCCGTTCTTTTAATTTACGGTAAAAATAGTGAACTGTTGCCTTTAAGTAATTATCAATTAAAACAAATGAAGAACGCTTATTTATTGAAAATTCCAGAAGTTGGTCATTTTTTTCCTCAAGAAAAACCTTCACGCCTTGCCGAAATATTAAAAAATTGGTTTTCTTAATCAAATAATTATTGACATAAGTATTAATTTTGTTATATTATTTACAAAATATTTATAAAAAAGAAACAAAGAAAGGTAATGCTATGCAAAAAATTATTTCTTTACAACTGATTTTTTTTATTACTTTAATCTTTATTTGTTCTTTTTCTCTGTATGTATTCTCCGATGAAACATGTGAGGCAAAGAACTGCAATCTAAAACTTAGATTAGAAATGGGTTCTTCTTTTAGAATAGCCCATGATAGTAATGATGCAGATGGTGTTTTAATTTCTTCCACTGTTGATATTGGGAAGGAACTTTCACCTCGAACAACCTTATCTTTAAGGCTTTTGCCCGTTTTTGGTTATATACAGGAAGGAAATATAGAAGACATAATAGGATTTGGAGCCGGTGGTGCTTTAAGAATTTATTTTAAGAAGAATCAGGAAAAAGGATTTTTTACGGAATTACATGAAGTTGTTTGTCTGAATGAAAATAAATTTGAAGGAAATGATTCCAATATTAATTTCTATTCAGCCATTGGTATTGGTTATCAATTTTGTCCTAATTGGGATATGTTATTACGATTTGGTCATATATCTAATGCAAATATAAAAGATGATAATGAAGGAACTAATCTTTTAGGTTTTGGGGTTGGATATACATTTTAATCAATCATAAGTATTCAGAGGTTGGAAATGAGTTATAAACTCATTTATCATATTTAAACTGTGGGTATAGGGAAATACTCCTGAGTAAATGATTTTCTTTTCGATATTTATTTTGTTTTTATCATTTTCTGTTAATACATAGATAGGCAATTCATAGGGTATGTGGGAAAAGTATCTTATTTCAAAGACTTCCTCATTTGATAATTTTAATGCTTCTTTATAATCCAACAATAAAATGTCATAATGATTATGGAATATATGTTCTTTAGCATAATCGATGTTATTTAAATGAGTAACTTCATGCCCTAATGCTTCTAATTCACTCACTATAGGCTCTGCTAAAATGCTATCGCTTATAATCAATATTTTCAACATACTTTAAATTTTCCTCTTACTTAAATTATACATCAGAAAATTAAAAATGTAACATTGTTGACAATTAATAAAACTTAAATATAAAATATATTCAACTAATTAATTGACATAAGGACTTTTAATATGAGAAGTAATGTAAAAAAAGTAATCTTTGTTGTTTTTGTAGTTCTATTTGTTCCTTTATACTTATATGGACAACAAGACAAACCAGAAAATAATTCCGATACTTCTCCTCCCCCCCAAGCATCAACAGAAAAAGATACTGGAGACCAAACTCCTTCTGAAAGTGAAGTTGTCCTCCCCGGGGATATTATTTATTTTAAGTCGGGGAAAAAAATGAGTGGCGTTCAGGTACTTCGGGAACTCCCGGATAAAATAGAAGTTCAAGTTAGCGAAAATTCCGAACCTTTATTGTTGCCAAGACGGTTAATAAAATCCATTGAATACGACAATATAGACCCCTTAAAAAATAAACTACAAAAAGATATTTTATCTTCACAAAAACCTGATGAGAATGTTATTCCAGGAGAGGAATTATCTCAGGAGTTTAACCAAAAAATGAGGGCTCCCCTTTCCGATACGGTTATATCTTATAAAGATGAAGGGTTACTCAAAATTCTTGGAGAATTAACACAAAAAGCTGGGGTTACTCTCGAAATTGATGAGTCCATCCGAACTATACCACCTGAAGAGAGAAAAAAAAGTTTTGATATTCCTGCAGGAACATCGCTCTATAAATTTTTACAAACAGATTTCGCAATGGCATGTCCAAACATTCAAATTACATATAAATACGACAAGATATTTATTTCTTTAAAAAATCCCGCTGTGAACAATAATAACCCACAATAGAATAAATTACCTGCGGGGTATTTTTATCTTTTTAATATTACTATGCTTTCGATATGTGGGGTATGTGGGAACATATCTACACCGATTACTTTTTCTATTGTCCATCCCTTTTGACTTAATTCTTTTATATCTCGACACATGTTTACAGTCTCACAAGAAATATATATGATTTTTTTTGATTTCGCTTCTTTTAAATAAGGAATTAATTTTTTTGCTCCTGTTCTTGGAGGGTCAAGTAAAACCGTGTCCCAATTTTCATTCATTAAATATTTACGCATCTCATTTTCATCGCCGACTTGATATTTGAATGTTGTAAATTCTTTCGCTCTTTTTATAGCAATAGGGTCTATATCTATTCCGACAACATATCTTTCCTTATCTAAATCTATTGTAAAGTTGCCACTACCACAATATAGATCTAATATTTTTTGGTCATTCTTTATAATCTTTTTGACCTCATTTTTTAATATTTTATTAAGTATAAGACTATTTTGTGAAAAGCATCCATTTACAATAGGGACATTCTCATAGAGGAAATAATCTTCATAATTATCCATTATTTTTATTTGATGATTATTGCTGTCATTAAACATATATTTGTTTATATACGGTGGATATAGCATATATTTATTTGTATCTGGATTTATTGTTATGCATATATCTTTATGTATATTATTTTGTGTTAATTTTCTTCTTATTGTTTCTATTTCCTTGTTCGTTATCACACATTGGGATACATCAACTATTTGTTTTGTATGAAACTTAAAAAATCCCAAATTTTTCCCATCTCCATGGTATATAACCCGTGTTCTATAATGATATTGATTATTTTCGTCATAGATTATTTCTACATTTACTTTTTTCCCTTTTAAACTTCTCTCAATATTTTCTTCTATCAATTGTTTTTTAAGTTCGATTTGTTTATGATAATCTAACATTCCCCACATACAGGCTCCGCAATTTCCCATTTGTGGACACAATTTTGCTTTTCTATATGGAGATTCTTTAATTATGCTTTTTATTTCTGCCCAAACTAAGTTCTTCTGTTTTTGAATTGGTGCTATCAAAACAACATCTCCGGGAAATGCAAAGGGAATGAGGTGAACCAAACCATCTATCTTTCCTAAACCATATCCCCCATTTACAACTTTTTCAATTTTTATCTCTAACAATTTATTTTCTGTCATTCTTTTTTCTCTTGCATTATTTTTTCATATTTTTTATGGGCATCTATGATTTTATAATGTAGTGTTAAAATTTCATTTTCATTACAATTATTTATAGGACAAATGTATATTTGTGGTAACTGGATTATAGATTTACAATCGTAACTATTGTTTTTCTGCATCCCCATATATACAGTTCGTATTTCTTTCTTGTCTATTATATTTAAATTTATTCCCCACTCATTATAAAACAGGAGAGCATTTCCTGTATTGGATTGGATATATGCAAGTTTTTTATTATTGATATCGATTTCTTTTTTCTCTATATTTTTTATTTCTTTATTAATATTAAAACAAAATGGGATAAATTCAATATCTTTATGTAAGGGATTATTAATTAATAATTCACCTTTTATAAAAATGACGGGGAGGTTGTTTAAGGCATAATAAAGCATTCTTAATTGGTTTTGTTTCCAATATAGTTTTTGTAATATTCCGAAAGATTTTTCATCATAATACTCAGAGAATTCCAAATCGGTAATTTCATAATTCATTTTCTCACCATTTTTATTACGGAATAAGATATTAATTTCACTTTTTCCGACCCATTCAAAATTTTCTGGTATAGATATAATAGAATCAAGACTTCCTGTTACTATGTACCATGAAATTTTTAGTTGGGAGGTGATTATTTCGGCTTTAATTCTATCAATGCAAGATGAACACATAACTTTACAACGCTATACCATTAAATCAATTATAAGACCTGCTGGATTATCCAGTGAATTTAATAGACCTTGCACAGCATTATCATTTAAGGGATTGTCCGCTTCTTCTTTATCATTCTGCTTCTGTTCTTGTTTTAATTTTTCTATCTTTTTTAATTCATATTCTATTTCTTTCAATCGTGTTTCAATAATTCTTTTTTCTTCTCCTTCTACATTCTTTAATTTTATTTTCAACATTCTTCGTTCTGCTTTGAGTAAATTTTCTTTTATTTTCAGTGCATTATCTGTTTTATCTGTATTTATGTTGGTATTTATTTTTTGTTCTCCGTTCGCTAAATCTAATATTTTTTTCTTTTCTTCGTCTTTTTTTTCTCTTGTAACAATAGTTGTGGTTCCGCCTACCATTGTCAGAAAAGACCCATTTTTCCGAAGTTTATATTCTGTATTTAAAAACACTACCTCTTTCCCTTCCATAAGCGCCTCTGCCTTTAATCTTTGTCTGTTTCGTGCTTCTTGTGAAAAAACAGTAAAGGCACTCAGGGAAGCAGGAGTTGGGGGAGCAACACCGGGTTCTCCCGGGTCTAATCTATAAAAAGTTAATGGGTTATTTATGATATTTGTATTCAGGACATTCATAATATATTTAATTCTTTATTTATATACACTATATAATTATAACAAAGATTTTCGCTATTTATTAGAATATTTATCCGATTTTTTCGTTTCTTATATCCTGTAAACTATCCCCTAATAAATTTAGCAGTAGTAGTATTAACACGAAAAAACATCCTGGGAAAAGCAGTAACCATGGATATTCTTCCATCACTTCTACACCTTCACGGATTAATACACCGAGAGAACACATCGGGGGTTGCACACCTAAACCAAGAAAACTTAAAAAAGCCTCTAATAAGATTACCTGAGGGATTGTTAATGTAGTATAGACGATAACGATATTTAATAAATTGGGGATAACATGTTTAAATAGAATACGGGGAGTAGAAAATCCGAGTGCTTTTGCAGAATATACAAATTCCTGTTGTTTAATGGATAAGACTTTCCCTCGAACAATTCGAGCCATAGTAAGCCATTCTACTGCACCGATGGCTATAAATAACAGATAAAAATTCCTGCCGAAAAATGTCATTAAAATAATTACAAACATAGTAAAAGGCATTGTATATAGGATATCTACGAAATACATCATCCATGTATCAATCCATCCGCCTACATAACCTGAAATAGAACCATAGCTAACTCCAATTAATAAGGCAACAACCGTTGCACATAAACCTACCCAGAAGGATATTTTGATACCATAAAGTGTTCTTACAAATAAATCCCTGCCTAATAAATCTGTTCCGAACCAATGTTCATAAGAAGGTTTCACTGCACCTAATTCAAGATTTTGTTCTTCATAAGTAGTATTTAAAAATATAGGAACGATAAAAGAAGAAATTATGATAGTAAGTAATAGTAATAATGCCCATTTTCCTTTTTTATTTAGTTCAGGTATAACTTTTTTTATTAAAGTTTTATATTTATCTATTTCTTTTATTTCCATATTTACTCGTAAGAAATTCTTGGGTCAAGATAGCCCTGAATAATATCTGCAATTAAATTTAATATAAGTATTAAAAGTGCATAGACGAAAACGATACCGATTATCATTGTATAATCTCGATTAAAAGTTGCTTCAACGAACTCCCGACCTAACCCTGGAATTTGAAAGATAGTCTCAACAACAAACGACCCGGTAAGGAGACCTGCAGTGGCAGGACCTAAAAATGTTACTAAGGGTTGGAGTGCCCCTTTTAACGCATGAATAAGCAATACTCTCTTACCGGAAGCCCCTTTGGAAATGGCTGTTCTTATATAGTCCTTTTTTATCACTTCTATTATTCCCGAACGCATAATGCGTGTAATATATGCAGAATATACAAAACCTAAAGAAATAGAAGGCAATATTTTTTGCTGTGGGAAATCCCATCCAGCCACTGGGAGTATTTCCCATTGTAGTGCAAATATAAGAACCAATACGGGACCTATAACGAAGGCAGGTATACATATTCCTAAAACAGCAAAGTGAGTAAGACATGTGTCTATCCATGTGTTTTGGTAAAATGCAGATACTATTCCGCATAAACAACCTACAAAAAGTGCAAAGATTAAACTATATATGCCTAATTCAACAGATATGGGAAGGCGCATTAAAATCCACTCCCGAATTGTATAACTTGGTTTACGAAAAGAAGGACCGAAATCGAAGCGAATAACTCCGTATAAATATCTAAAATATTGTTTTATTAGGGGTTCATCCAGATGGTAATATTTTTCTAAACTCCGCTGAACCTCTTCTGGGACATTCTTATCTCTATCAAACGGGCCTCCGGGTGCTAAACGGACCAGAAAGAAAGTAAGCGTAATTATTGCTAATAATATGGGTATAAATAGCAATACTTTTCTAAGTAGATATCTCCTCATGGGTATCATTCCGGATTAATTGGGAATATTTTTTATTTTTAATTCTTGCCATCGGATATAACCGAGCACATTAGGATTAAAATTTTCTACTCTTGATGAAATCAACATTTTCCAAGTATAGAAGTATATCGGTATAATTGGCAATTCATCTAATATTATTTTTTCTGCTTGGAACATAAGTTCATTTCTTTTGGTTTCATCGGCTTCTCTATATGCTTGTTCGACAAAAGTATCGTATTGTTTGTTTTCCCATCCTGTTCTATTATTACCGCTATAACTTAAAAAGCATTCGAGAAAATTTATGGGGTCAAGAAAATCGGCAATCCATGCAGAACGAGCAATCTGATAGTCTAATTGATTCATTGAAGAAAGATACACCTTCCAGTCCTGGTTTAATAGTTTTACATCTATATTTAAATGTTTTTTCCACATTCTTTGAATAGCCTCTGCTATGAGTTTATGGGCTTCCGAAGTATTGAAAAGAATTTCAATTGTCGGGAAATTTTTTCCATCGGGATAACCTGCATCTGCGAGTAATTGTTTTGCATATACCGGGTTGAAGACGATATCTTGCGGGGACTTATAAACACCCATACCATTCGGAACATAACATAATGCGGGTTGTTCGCCACCTTTCAAAACAAATTCTGTAATTTGGTTGCGGTCTATTGAATAAGCCAATGCTTTTCTTACTAAAGGATTGCTTAACACGGGATGTTTTACATTTATTCGATAGTAATACACTCCGATATACGGGTAAAGGACCAATGATTGGGGTTGATTGATTTTATAATAGTCTAATTTTCTCAAAGGAATTGTGCTTGTTAAATCTAAATAACCTATTCGAAAAAGACGTTCTTCTGTCATCTGATTATCAATGGGATAGAAGGAAATTTTTTCTATAAGAACATTATTTTTATTCCAGTAATATGGGTTCTTTTTAACTCTTATTATCTTATTGGGTGTCCATTCTTCTAATTGATAAGGACCGTTGCTTATATGATTTCCTGTATGTGTCCATGGATTATTTCTTTCATCTATAGCCCCATATTTTTCTACTGTTTTTTTATGTATGGGATACCATATATTATGAACCTGCATTTTTAAAAAATACGCTGTAGGATATTCCAATTCTACTTTTAGCGTATGCTCATCAATTGCTACAACACCTACATCTGAGAAATTTTTTATTTGTCCCTCATAATATTTTTTTGCATTTTTTATGCAAAAAAGAAGGTAGGCATATTCTGATGATAGTTTTGGAGAAAGTATCCTTTTCCAAGAATTGATAAAATCTTGAGAAATAACGGGGTCTCCATTTGACCAATATGCATTTTTCCTTATATAGAAAGTATAAATTTTTTTATCATCAGAAATATCCCATTTTTCAGCTACAGCAGGTATTGGCTCTAATGTTTTTGGGTCAAGGGATGTTAAACCTTCAAAAAGTGAACACAAAATCCGATGTTCGGTTACACCGGAAACTGTTGCTGGGTCTAAGTCCTGAACCTCTGCCCCATTTCCTACGAATAATTCATTTGTGTTTTCTGATTTATAGGATGAACAAGAGAGATAAAATATAGAAAGTAGCAGTATTAAAAATATTTTGTATTTTTCATTGTGCATTTTGTTTGTTTATTTGTCCCATTTATCCCATGGAGCCGTATTTTTGGGTTTATACTCTTCGAGTATAAAGGAATTAGCGATAACTTCTCGTATTTCCTGTGGTGATTTTAAGGCTCCGACGGCTAAGGCTTGAACACCTATATTGCCCAATACAGTTGCTTCTATGGGACCTGCTATTACAGGGATATTACAGGCATCCGAAGTCATCTGACAAAGAAGTTTGTTTTGCACACCTCCACCTACAATATGTAATTTTTTAATTTTGCAATTTAATAATTTATTTAAAGATTTAATAGTTTGCCGATAATTCAAGGCTAAACTTTCAAGAGCACAACGAACAATTTCCCCTTTGGTTTTAGGGATATGAAATCCTAATTCTTCGCATATAGTCTGTATGGCTTTTGGCATATTTTCAGGGGCTAATAGTCTGGGTTCATTTACCGGAATAAGAGCCTTAAAAGGTTCTGCTTCTTCTGCTTCTTTGGTTAATTGTTCATACGAAATTTGGAAACCTTCCCGTTCCCAAATTCTTCGGCACTCTTGAACAAGCCATAATCCAAATATATTCTTTAAATAACGAATTTTGTTCCCGACGCCTCCTTCATTTGTAAATCCTGCTTCCATACTTTCTTTTGTAATGTTAGGTTCATTAAGTTCTGTTCCCAGTAAGGACCATGTGCCACTGGATAAATATGCCCAGGGTTCGGATGTATCTGTAATGGGGATAGCGGAAACAGCACATGCGGTATCGTGTGTTGCGGGAGTTATAATAGGGGTTTCTGGAGAAATACCTGTATAATGGGCAATTTCGGGTAATAATCCTCCTAATATTGTTCCGGGTGGCACAATCTCCTCTAATATATTCTCAGGAATTGAAAATTTCTTGATTAATTCCTTACTCCAATTTCTTTGTTTTGCATCCAACATTTGTGTTGTAGAGGCATTTGTATATTCGCAAGAACGAACTCCGCTTAATAAATAACCGAATAAATCTCCCATTAATAAAAGAGAATCGGCTATTTTCAAAAAAGGTGATTTTGTTTTTATTAAACTTAGAATCTGGAATAATGAATTGAATGGTAAGAATTGTATACCTGTAATTTTGTATATATCATCTTTGGGGACAATTGAAAAAGCATATTCCATCATATCCTGTGTTCTCTTATCTCTATAATGGACAGGATTGGCTATTACAGAACCATCTTCTGCAATCAATCCGAAATCAACTCCCCAGGTGTCAACACCAATACCATCTAAATCTGATGTATGTTCTTTTGCACATTTTCGTAAGGCAAAACACATTTCTTCATAGATTCTTGCTAAATCCCATTGGCGAACACCTAACATTATTAAGCCTTCGGTTCTGAAACGGTGTATTACCTGTAAGTCTATTTTGTGGTCTTTTAATGTTCCTAAAACAGCCCTTCCACTTTCAGCACCTAAATCGAATGCCAAAAATTGGTATACTTTTTTACTCATCTTACATGCCCTTTCTTTTATGAATATATATTATGTCTTTTTATTTTATTCATAATTCTAATCAATTACAACTACACCACTTCCATTAAGAGTTCCTTTTTTTAATCTTTGGAGTATTTGATTCGCATTTTTTAAGGATGTTTTTTCGATATGTGTATGAATGTGTATATTTTTCATTTCTTCAAACAATTCTTGACCGTCGTTTCTTGTATTTGCAGAAATGGAAATAATTTGTTTTTCATAAAAAAGATGTTTTTCATACTCCAGAGAAGGAGTATCTGACATATATATTCCTGCTAAAACAAGTTTACCTCCTTTTTTTAAGTATTGTAAAGAAGGAGGGATAAGATTTCCATTTGGTGCAAAGATTATTGAGGCATCTGGCAACTCTGGGATTTTTGATGGGTCATTATTTGCCCAGTCTGCACCTAATTCTCTTGCTAATTTTTGATGGTTTTCATTGCGACTTACTACAAAGACACAAGCCCCTTTTGCTTTTGCAATTTGTAAAATAATATGAGCAGATGCCCCGAAACCATATAAAGCCAAAGTTTGTCCTTTTTTAATTTCTGATTTTTTCCATGCTCGATAACCTATTATTCCGGCACAAAGTAAGGGTGCTATCTTTGCTTCTTCTATGTTATTAGGTAGGGCATAAGCATAATCTTCATTTATAAGAGTATATTCTGCGTATCCTCCATGTTCATGATAACCTGTATATAAACTGTTCTCACACAAATTTTCTTTTCCTGTTTTACAAAAAGAACAGTCTCCACAAGTTTTTCTTAGCCAGGCAATTCCAACTTTATCTCCTCGTTTAAACTGGGTGCATTTGTTCCCTGTTTTTTCTACAATACCTACGATTTGATGTCCTGGGATTATGGGTAATCGTTTGGGGGATAATTCTCCTTCAATAATATGTAAATCTGTTCTGCAAATAGCACAACATATTACCTTTACTAACAACTCTTTTTCATTAGGTTCGGGGATGTCCCATTCTTCCATAGTCAATGGAGAAACATCTATAGAATCTTGTTGTTTTAAAACCATAGTTCTCATAGTCGTATTTCTCTAATACTTGTGAACATTTTTTACTTTGTATGTATTATAATATAAGTAGATTGGTAAGGAATAGACTATGTTAAAACAGCCTGCCCCTGATAAAAGAATTATCTTTGTTTGCACGAATAAAAAAGAAGACTCGTAGAAGCCCGGTTGTGCAGCGAAAAAAAGCGAGGAAATAGCCATGAAATTAAAGCAAATGGTTCGAGAGAGAA
>Ga0123519_10003000_pt1 | contig 28232 bp, 25 predicted proteins | sample YelNatPaOPRAMG02_FD_87396 | JGI IMG/M metagenome (GOLD analysis project Ga0123519, IMG submission 87396) | Hot spring microbial communities from Yellowstone National Park - Yellowstone National Park OP-RAMG-02 (version 2) | ecosystem: Environmental > Aquatic > Thermal springs > Hot (42-90C) ...
AATGAAACATAGCTGAACATCCCGTCCTGAAATCGCTCGTCTCCTCGCATGATCGTTAGACGAACAACACATCAACTGCGACTCTCCACACGGTGCCTATTTCAACGAGTTCCTAGATCTTTCATTCATCCTGGCAAGCACGAAGGATGAGCGTGGCACATGGTCGCCATTCATGCTGACTTGAGGGCCTCGCTCTTTGACGCGATGCACTCCATCAGGTCCTTCCACGATTTGACGAACGAGGCAGCTCCTTCATCCTGAAGCTGCAAACCAAGAGCATTCGTATCAATGCCCGCCTTGGCGAATCTCTCCAGCGGATTCTCAATATGAGCGGGCAGAATTTCGCCGATAGCCCCGTGATCGGCGAGGGCTTTCAACGTGGCCTCGGGCATGGTGTTCACCGTGAAGGGCGCCGCGAGAGCCTCGATGTACAGCGTATCGGAGGCTTTGGGGTCCTTGGTCCCAGTGCTCGCGAAGAGAAGCCGCTGGGCTCGGGCACCAGCATTGAAGATGCGTTGCCAGCGCGGCGAATCGAGCGCGGTGCGATAACTCTCATAAACCTGTCCTCCTATGGCAATGCCAAGCTGGTTGCGCAGCTCCGCAGGAGCTTTGTACGATATCGCAACATCCCAGCGGCTGACGAATAGCGAAGCCACGGACGCAACATCGGGATTCAGGCCCTCTGCGATACGCCGCTCAATGCCGCGCAGGTAAGCCTCGGCCGCTGCGACATACTGTGCGCTGGAGAATAGGAGCGTCACATTGACGGGCACGCCCGCAAAGATCGCCTCCTCGATCGCAGGCAGTCCTTCCTTCGTTCCCGGGATCTTGATGAAGAGGTTGGGACGTTCTGCCCGCGTGTGGAGCGCTTTCGCCGCGGCGAGCGTGCCGGATGTGTCATGCGCCAGCAATGGCGAGACCTCAAGAGATACCCAGCCGTCCACACCGTTGGTCCGGTCGTGAATCGGGCGAAAGAGATCGGCAGCCTGCCTGAGATCCTCGACAGCCAACTCGAAGAACAGTGCTTCTCCCGACTTGCCATCCTTCACCTTCTGCCGGATGGCGTCGTCATAGTCACGACTGTTCTTGATGGCGTGATCGAAGATAGTCGGGTTCGAGGTAAGACCTGTGACCGAAAACTCCTGAATATAGCGGTCGAGGGTTCCACTGATCAGCAGGCCCCGGGTGATGTTGTCGAGCCAAAGGCTTTGGCCCAATTCGTAAAGTTTTCTGGTCGCTTTCATGATTTCTCCTTTCGTCTGGGGTTTTGCCAACGATCGCCGGAAGCAAGGATTGCGTCGGCCTCTTGCGGACCCCAGCTATGGCGCTTGTAGATGCGGACCTTCTGGTGGCGCTTGAGGACAGGATCAACCACCGCCCAGGCTGCCTCGACCGCGTCCTCACGGGTGAAGAGGGCTCCGTCGCCGTGCATGGCGTCGCCCAACAACCGCTCGTAGGGAGCCTCCTGTCCTGGCCTCTCTTCGGACAGGTAGAGCTCCTGTTGGTCCCCGATGAAGTCTTTCCCCGCGACCTTGACCCGAGCGGCAAGTGCGATGGCGGAGTCAGGAGAGAGCCGGAAGCGCAGATAGTTGGACCTGCCGGCCGCCGGTTCGGCGTCCGCGAAGAGCCGCTGCGGTGACGGCTTCAACTCCACCAGGACCTCGGTCACGTTTTCTGCCAGGTATTTGCCGGAACGCAGATACCACGGAACTCCCTCCCACCTCCATGAGTCGATAAACAGCCGCAGGGCGCAGAAGGTCTCGACGTCGGAGTTCTTCGCGACGTCTTTCTCCTTGCGGTAGCCCTCGTATTGACCACGGACGACATCGCTGGACTTCAAGGGGCGCATGGCCTGAAAGACCTTGGCCTTCTCGGTGTGCAGGGCGCCAAAGTCTCTGGTGGCCGGAGGCTCCATAGCCAACAGCGCGACCACCTGAAAGAGATGGTTCTCAATCACGTCCCGCAGGCAGCCGGCCGTCTCGTAAAACGCGCCTCGGCCCTTCACGCCGAAGGTTTCCGACAGGGTCACCTGGACACTCGCCACGTAGTTTCGGTTCCAGATCGGCTCGAGGAAGGAGTTGGCGAAACGGAAGTAGAGGATGTTCATGATCGCCTCCTTCCCGAGGAAGTGGTCGATGCGGAAGATCGAGTCTTCCGGGAAGATCGAGTGCGCGACGCGGTTAAGCTCGCGCGCGGAGGCCAGATCACGCCCAAATGGTTTCTCGACGATAACCCGCGCGTTCTCGGCCAGACCGGCGGCGCCAAGTCCCTCTATCACCGTCTCGAAGAGCGACGGGGGAATGGCGAGGTAATGTGCTGGGCGCCGGGCGCTGCCCAGCTCCTTCTTGATCGCGGTGAACGTGGTCGGGGCCTTGTAGTCGCCGCTCACATATCGGAATAAGGAGAGAAGAGTGCGGAGGGCCTGCTTATTGTCGATTCCGCCCGATCGCTCGATGCTGTCCGCCACGCGTTTGTGCAGACGCTCCAAACTCCATTTGGGAAAGGCGACACCGATGACCGGCACCTTGAGTGTGCCGTGTTTCACCATGGCATAGAGGGCCGGGAAGGTCATCTTGTGAGCGAGGTCGCCCGTCACACCAAAGAGCACCAGCGCGTCCGACTGGGATCGAGCCATCAGACGCTCCCCTTGGCGGCTGCCTTTTCCTCATGGCCGCCAAACTCGAAGCGAAGAGCCGACAAGAGCTTGTCGGCGAAGTCGTCCTCGCCACGCGAGCTGAAACGTTCGTAGAGCGCGGCGCTGAGGACGGGTGCCGGCACGGACTCGTCGATCGCAGCCTTGATCGTCCAGCGTCCTTCACCCGAATCAGAGACCCGCCCAGCAAACTTGGCGAGATCGGGGCTAGCGAGCAGCGAGTTCGCGGCCAGATCCAACAGCCAGGAGGCGATGACGCTGCCGCGACGCCAGACCTCGGTGATGTCGGCCACGTTCAGGTCGTAGGCATAGTATTAGGGATCGCGCAGGGGCGTGGTCTCGGCGTCGACTGCACTCTTCTGCTTTCCTGCATTGGCATGGCGCAGGATATTCAAGCCTTCCGCGTAAGAGGCCATCAGGCCGTACTCGATGCCGTTGTGGACCATCTTGACGAAGTGGCCAGCGCCACTTGGCCCGCAGTGCAGATAGCCATGTTCGGCGGTGCCCCCGACCTTCTCCCGGCCGGGCGTGCGCGGAGCTTCTTCGATTCCTGGGGCCAGAGCGGCGAAAATAGGTTCGAGGCCCCGGACAACGGCTTCATCGCCGCCGATCATCAGGCAGTAGCCCCGCTCCGATCCCCAGACCCCTCCGCTGGTGCCGACATCCACATAGTGAATGCCCTTCGCTTTCAAATCGGCAGCGCGTCGGATGTCATCGTGGTAGTAGGAATTACCACCGTCGATGACTACGTCTTCTGGAGCAAGGAGCGGGATGAGGCTCTTCAAGGTTGCATCGACCGCAGCCGCGGGCACCATCATCCAGATGGCGCGTGACTTTTGCAACTTATTCGCAAAGTCTTCGAGCGAGGTCGCCCCGACCGCGCCTTCTTTCGCAAGTGCCTGCACGGTTTCGTGATTGGTATCGTACACGACGCAATGGTGGCCGGCTTTCTGAAGCCGTAGCACCATATTGGTTCCCATCCTGCCCAAGCCGATCATGCCCAGTTCCATGTGTTTCCTTTCGATTTATTCTGCTGTTCGAGTGCCCGACTTTCACCACGGCGGGTGGAACAAGCGTCCTAGACGAGTCCGGCGCGTATCCCGCGAATTCCGTTCGCAGCAATGCTTGGTCAGATGCCGACGAGCATGGGCATGCATCAGGCTTATCTCATCTTGGTGTCCCGCAGAAGTTTCGCTCTGTGTTCCTCATATTCCTCGGATGTGATTTCTCCGGCGGCATACCTTCTTTGCAGGATCTGCAAAGGCGTCTGCATGTCGCGGTAGCTGGCCCAGTTGCTTCGCCTCACCGGCATTAGGAATGAGAAGAACAACATCCATAGGATGACCCAAAAGATCCACCAATATGCATGCATCCCCGCCCAATAATAGTGGTACATAGACACCTCCCTGGTGTTGTTACGTAATATTGCGAAACTCGAACCGTTGGATCTGGCCCGACGAATCAGCGCACTCTATGCCTGCCTTGCCGGCCCAACTCCCCAAAACCAATCATGCGACGGTTGCGTGCGATTCCCTTTCGATTAGTTCTGCTGTTCGAGCGCATGCACTTTTTCCACGCGACGGAGATGGCGGGCTGCGTTGCTGAAGTGGGCGGCCAGGAAGGTCTCAACCAGTTCCCAGGCGAGCGCCGAGCCGATGACTTTTCCACCCAGGCAAAAGACATTCATGTCGTCGTCTTCGACGCCCTGACGGGCGGAGAACACATCGTGGATGAGCCCGGCACGCACACCGGGAACTTTATTCGCGGCGATCGATGCACCGACGCCGCTGCCGCAGAGCGCGATCCCGCGCTCGACCTCACCCGCGGCAACTGCCTTTGCCAGAGGGATGATGAAGTCGGGGTAGTCATCCGCGGGGTTCAGTTGGTGCGCGCCGTAGTCCACGACCTCATACCCTGACGCACGCAAAGAGTCCTCCAACTGCCCTTTCAAGGCAAAGCCTCCATGGTCCGCCGCGATGCCTACGCGGATCATGATCTCCTCTGGGTTATGTTGAGACATAATCCATCGAGCGCGGGCGGAGCGATGAGCGTCGAAAGTGCCGTGGAACCTGTCATGGTTGCATTGCGCCTCTTCTTGTTATGCGGGAAGATTGTTCAGGCGTCGACGACCGGCGAATCGACTACGATTTCAAGGCCTGACTCTGGCACGCGGGATGTTGGCATTGACAGGTTAGTTCCGTTACGCTCTTTGCATCAGCGCAGGTCTCACTACAGTATTTCTTACCTTCGGCAGGAACACAGTTACAAGCGGCACGGGCGCATTTCGTTTTGACAGTCATAAGAACTCCTTCGCTTTGAACGCATGCTTCTCTTTAAGAGAGGATTTTGTGCGGGGAACTCGCTTATCCATAGGGCGGGCATCCGTACTCATCGCTAGAGCGCAGCCGCACTAGCGCATGATGACAGCATCCCACCCGTGCAAGCAGCAATCTGTTCTGTTTTGCTCATCTTTGCCGGCTAGCTTCGCGCTGGGTCCAATGGCATATAGGCGAGACTCGATCGTCTCGCCATAGCCTTTCCCACAGAGGGTCATCAAAACAAAGATACGGAAGATGACATCATCAAGTTGACGCGTGAAGTCAGCGTGTGCGACATGTTTCTAACACAGCCGAAACTACTTTCGTGCAGCGTTTCAGACATGCCTCTGAGCCAGAGAACGCTGGCCTCGCTTTTTCGCTCCCGGAACTCTGTGGTTGGCGGCAGCATCTTCCAGGATGGCGTTGATTTCTCCGCCAACCAAAATCGCGATGCCGCTCAGGTAGAACCAGAACATGAGGATGATCAGCGTACCAAGCGAACCGTAAAGCATCCCGAAGTCACTGAAGTGACGAATGTACAGCTTGAACAGAATGGAAGCGGCCATCCAGATTATTGCCGCGACGATGCTCCCGGGAAGCAACCATTTCCACTTCTGCTCCTGAATGTCCGGAGCGAAACGGTATAGGCCGAGAAGTGCCGAGATGAGCGGCACTGCGGCGGTTGGCCACTGGGCGAGCCTCCAGACGTTGAGCGTCGCTGAACCGGGCGCGATCTTGTGCAGGATTACGGGACCATACACCACAAGGATCAATGCCACGGTAAGCAGCACCCCCAGGGCGATCGCCAGGACCACAGCAAGCAGGCGGGACTTCCACCAGGGCCGGCTCTCTTTCACATCGTAGATAGCGTTGAGAGTATCGATCAGTCCGGAGGTTGCCGAAGAGGAGGACCACAAGGCGAAGAGCAGTGAAAGCCAGGCTCTCCCGCTGCCGGTAGTCTGCGCCAGTACCTGTCACACGAGAGTGGTAGCAGTGGAGGGTAGAACTTCCCCCACGTATTTCATCAGAGCGCCTTGCGAACCGGGAGCCGAGCTAAGCATCGCAACCATGCTGGTTACGGACAAGAGCATGGGGAAAAAACCCAGGAGAAACCAGAAGGCCAGCTCTGCGGCACGGTTCACAACATTGTTGCTCACTGCTCCCCGCCAGATCGAGCGAAGCAGCTCGCCAACTCAACCCCGCCAACTTGAGAATGGCTGCCATGCGGGTCCCTTTCTGCCTTACGGTTTCACTGCCTCATATTTCCCTCTACGGTGGTTGCTATATCCTCCATCCTCCACAACCTTGAAAAGAGTACCTGTAGAATCTGCTCGGCTCTCATAAGCCCTACACATGCTTTCCCGATCGCATGTACGCTTCAATCGGTTCGAGGGGTTTACCCTTCGGTTTCCGGCATCATCCGATAAAAGAAGACTCCGTCCTCGGCGGCGCCAATCCAACGAGTCTCGTCCCCGGATCTCCGAACGCGCCTCTGTTTCTACGAAAATGCGCCATTTACGATGGCTCTGTCGCCGCTCGGATGATAGCCAGAAACTGGTCGGCCTTCAGACTCGCGCCGCCGATCAAAGCGCCGTCCACGCCATTGCGGCGAAGAAATGCGGCGGCATTGTCCGGTTCGACGCTGCCGCCGTACTGTATCGTGACGGCATCAGCCGCTTCCTCGCCAAACAGCTTCGCAAATCGGGCCCGGAGTATGGCATGCGCATCCTCAGCCTGCTGTGGGGTGGCATGGTGGTCGGCATTGCCGATCGCCCAGACCGGTTCGTACGCGATGCTGATGCGGGGCAACGCAGTGACCGGCACACCTGCCAATCCCAGGCTGAGTTGCCGGTCGAGCAGCGCTTCCGTCTGGTTGGTCTTGCGTTGTTCCAGGGTCTCGCCGACGCACAAGATGACGTCCAGGCCGGACGTCAGGGCAAACCGCACTTTTTGATGGATGAACGCATCCGATTCGCCCAGCTTGTGCCGGCGCTCGCTGTGTCCCAGGATGACGTACCTGCAGCCCAGGTCGATCAGCATCGCCGGGCTGACCTCGCCGGTGAATGCGCCCTCGTTTTCGGGATACATGTTTTGCGCCCCGAGCGCGATGCGGCTGCCCTTGAGAATCTCCCGGACCAGGGCCAGGTAGGGGAAGGGCGGAAACAGAATGACCGAGACTCGGTCTTCTGTACGCAAGCCATCTACGACCCCACTTGCCAGTTGCCTGGCTTCTGCGCCGGTCGTATGCATCTTCCAGTTGCCGACAACAACCTTCCGGCGCTGGCCCGGTTTCATCGGGCGCTTCCTGCGGGCTCTAGAGATGAAACGGCGAGTGGCGCATTGTCCCGGTGATCCGCTTCCACTGTTGCGTTGTATTCCCCAAGGCGCGCAGCCCGGTCGCACCTGGCTCGATGATAGAGGGCTTGCTGTGCCGCCGAAACATTGGATTGCTCGCCATGCCAAATCTCCAGAGCCGGCTCCTGGATAGCGCGCCCAAACGAAAACGCTAAGGCCCAGGGGAGCCGCGACCTGAACCTGACGTTCATGGCATTCAAACGGGCGGAGGCAAGCTCGCCGGTCTGGCCACCCGACAGGAATGCAACCCCTGGCACGGCAGCGGGAACGGCTCGCAGCAGACATCTCACCGTAGCGTCGGCTACCTCGTCCACGGTCTCCTGCTGGGGGCATGTCGATCCTGGAAGCACCATGTTGGGCTTCAGGATCAATCCTTCCAGCCTTACGCGTTGCGAGTAAAGCTCTTTGAATACGGCTCTCAGCACTTTCTCCGTTACATCGCCACACGTTTCGAGGGTGTGAGCGCCGTCCATGAGCACTTCCGGCTCGACTACCGGGACCAACCCGGCTTCCTGGCACAATGCCGCATAGCGGGCTAACGCGTGTGCGTTGGCCTCGATACATCCTTCGCTCGGAATGCCATCGCCAATGGCAAGCACCGCGCGCCACTTGGCGAAACGCGCGCCCATCTGCGCGTACTCCGCCAGGCGTGCGCGTAGTCCATCCAGTCCCTCGGTGATCTTCTCGCCGGGGTAGGCAGCCATTTCGTTCGCTCCTGCGTCGACCTTGATGCCCGGAATGATTCCCACGTCGGCAAGGGCTTTGGCGAATGGAGTGCCATCGTCCTTCCGCTGCCGAATGGTTTCGTCGTAGAGGATTGCGCCACTGATCGACTCGCCAAGCCCGGGAGTATTTACGATCAACTCTCGATACTTGCGCCGCGTCTCCGCAGTCTGCGGAATCCCCCACTTCGCAAATCGTTTGTTACAGGTTCCAGTGCTTTCATCGATCGCTATCAGTCCCTTGCCGTTGGCGACGATCCTCTTCGCGGTAGCTTCAAGAGAGTGTGTATTCACTTGGTGGCGCTCCATTTCCAGTTCAGGATTTCCGGCATGTCCTGGCCGTGAGCGTCGATGTAGTGTTTGTGCTCGATAAGCTTGTCCTGCATCTGCTGCTTCAGATACGCTCCCTTCGAACCTAGATTCGGCACCCGGTCCACCACGTCCATGACCAGGTGGAAGCGGTCCAGGTCGTTTTGCACCCTCATGTCAAAAGGCGTTGTAATCGTGCCCTCTTCCTTGTAGCCCCGCACATGCAGGTTGTGGTTGTTGCGGGCATAGGTCAGCCGATGAATTAGCCACGGATACCCGTGAAATCCGAAGATGATGTGTTTGTCCTTCGTAAAAAGTGAATCGTAATCCTTCTCAGTCAGCCCGTGCGGGTGTTCTGTGCTGGGCTGCAGCTTCATCAGATCGACGACATTGACCACACGGATCTTCAGCTCGGGCAGATGTTCGCGAAGGATGGAGACGGCGGCAAGAATCTCCAGGGTGGGGGTGTCCCCGCAGCAGGCCATCACCACGTCCGGCTCGCTGTTCTGGTCGTTGCTGGCCCATTGCCAGATCCCTACGCCCTCCGTGCAATGCACGACCGCCTCATCCATCGTCAGCCATTGGGGGAGTGCGTGCTTTCCTGCAACCACCACGTTGACGTAATTCCGGCTGCGCAGGCAGTGATCGAAGACGGATAGCAGGCAGTTGGCATCGGCCGGGAGGTAACAGCGCACGATATCGGCCTTCTTGTTGATGACGTGGTCGAGAAAGCCGGGATCCTGGTGCGTGAATCCGTTGTGGTCCTGCTGCCAGACGTGGGAGGCCAACAGATAGTTCAGCGAAGAGATGTCTCGTCGCCACGGCAGTTCCCGGCATACCTTAAGCCACTTGGCGTGCTGGCTGAACATCGAGTCGACGATGCGAATAAAGGCTTCGTAGCTGTTGAACAGTCCATGCCGTCCGGTCAGAAGATACCCTTCCAGCCAACCCTCGCACTGGTTCTCACTCAGCATCGAGTCCAGCACGCGGCCCGCCGGCGCGAGGAACTCGTCGTTGCTGTATTCACGCGCATCCCACTGACGATTGGTGACCTCGAATACTGCCTGCAGGAGATTCGAGACTGTTTCATCCGGACCGAAGACGCGGAAGTTATGCTTGTCCCGATTCAATTTGGCAACATCGCGCAGGAACGAGCCCAGCACGAGCGTGTCTTCGATCTGCACCGCACCCGGTGAAGTTACGGTTACGGCGTGGTCGTGAAAGTCCGGCATGTGCAGATCGTGAAGAAGAATGCCGCCGTTCGCGTGTGGATTGGCGCCCATCCGGCGAGTGCCCTGTGGGGCCAGTTCTGCCAGCTCCGCAATGAGTCGTCCCTTTTCATCGAAAAGTTCCTCGGGCTTATAGCTCTTCATCCAGTCCTCGAGCAGCTTGACGTGATTGGGGTGCTGGGGATCGACCAGCAGCGGCACCTGGTGGGCCCGAAATGTCCCCTCGATCTGCAGGCCGTCGACGACCTTTGGTCCTGTCCAGCCTTTGGGCGATTTGAGGACGATCACGGGCCAGCGCGGCCGAGTCGTGTCGTTGCTACTACGGGCATCGCTTTGAAAGCGATGAATGTCCTCAATGGCCTTGTCGAGGGTGGCGGCCATGAGTTCGTGCATCTTCTCCGGCTCATCTCCTTCCACAAAGTAAGGCGTCCAGCCGCAGCCCCTCAGGAATTGATCCAGTTCCTCATGCTCAATGCGCGAGAGGACGGTTGGGTTGCTGATCTTATAACCGTTCAGGTGCAGGATCGGCAGCACCGCTCCATCGGTCTTTGGATCGAGGAACTTGTTGGACTGCCACGAGGTCGCCAGGGACGCCGTTTCTGCCTCACCGTCACCGATGACGCAGGCGACGATCAGATCGGGATTGTCGAACGCCGCACCAAAGGCATGACTGAGCGAGTAACCCAGCTCGCCGCCTTCGTGAATCGATCCCGGCGTCGTCGGCGCAACATGGCTGGAGATCCCTCCGGGAAAGGAGAACTGCTTGAAGAGCTCTTTGAGCCCGGCTTCGTCCTGGGTGACGTTCGGATAAACCTCGGTCCAGGTGCCTTCGAGGTAGACATTCCCCACAATCGCCGGGCCGCCGTGGCCGGGGCCGGCGATGTAAAACATGTTCAGGTCGTACTTCTTGATGACCCGGTTCAGATGAACGTAGATGAAGTTCTGGCCTGGCGTTGTGCCCCAATGGGAGACCACGAGAGGCTTGACGTGCTCCAGCTTCAGCGGCTCCTTCAGCAGCGGGTTTTCATAAAGATATATCTGGCCGACCGACACATAATTGGCCGCGCGCCAGTAGGCATTCATTTTGCGAAGCAGGTCTGGATCGAGCGTGTTCGTGTCCCTGACGGACTCTTCTTTGCTTATCGCTTCGGGCGTCTCGTGGAGTAGGTCCTCGGTGGTGAGCGTGTTGGTCGGCATCGTTTGTTTCTCCCTTTGTTTCCATGAGCGTGAAAAAGTACGGTTGAACTCGTGTTATGAATGGGCTTCTTGCTGCGTCTGCAGTCCGAGAGAAGCCAGCCTGGCGCAGGTCGACTCGTAATCGACATGATGAATGCTTCGAATGCCGAGGCGTTCCGCGATCTGGACGAACATCGGCGTGTTGTCGATGAAGACGGCCTGCGCCGCGGGTGTCTGGGCAATGTCCAAAGCAAGCCGAAAGATCTCGACGTCGGGCTTGCGCATGTGAACGAAACAGGAAGAGATGAATGTATCGACGAGGCAGTCGAGCTTGAAGGTGCGAATGCGATGCGCATTCACTGCGCGCGATTCATTGCTGACTACAACGATCTTAAGGCCGTGCCGGGCCTTGAGCTCGGTGACAAGCTCGATCATTCTCGGGTAGGGCTTCGATTGAGCAAACATGAAGTCTCGAAACTGGTTCCGGGTGAACGTCCGCTTTTCGTAAAAGACAAGCCAGCCCAGATACTCTTCGAAGCTAAGCTTGCCCTCCTCATGCGTCTCGAAGACCAAACGGTGCCGCTCCTCCATCTCCGCCCAGTCCAGTTTGAAGTTCTTGGCCGCTCTTCTGCGAGCGAGATGATCCCACCCGTTGGTGAGCAGAACGTCGCCGACATCCACAAACAGTGTCGTAATCGGGATCGCTCTTTTCACTGGTCCTCCGTCAGAAATCTCTCTTTGTGCAGGCCGATCCAGCGCCTCCAGTCGACGATTCCGCTCGCCCGCGATTCGCTCACGGTCTTTTCGCGAGGGAGGATTCACGCCCGCACGCATGTCCGTGTACCGCTCTGGGGCACATTCGCACTTGTGCCTAAAGACAAGCATCGCACCGGGGCAAGCAACAACCTGTTCAGTTTTGCTCACGTTCGATATATCCCGGAAGGCCGGGTAGGATAGTCGACGTCGATGCGGTTGTGTCTATCTATATGGAAACGAATCCCGCAAACGCTGGCAGACACTCGGTTGCGGCCATCGCAATCCCGGCACAGTCTGGGATCGACCGGATTCTCCTGAGCATTGTCAGCCTCGATCCCGGCAACTCCCGATTCATCCTGAAATCCATGACCTTGAATCAGAGAAGCTCACATGCCGGGAGGTTTCGCTATGGGCATTGATAGCGGCTTCCTGTTGACAATAGCAAGCTGCAGTCAAACATCGACTCATACATCACGACAGCATCGCATCACCGCAAGCAACAGCCTGTTCTGTTTTTGCTCATGACTTCGGGGCTTCTTAAAACTTCGGTTAAACGATCAATCTCAATGGTGTTGTGGATGCGTGGAGAGAAATCACGCGGTTGTCGTAGTCCGTCCGTGCAGCCATCGCGGTTCCCCAAACGGATGGTCCGATCGGCCTTTTGTGAGCAAAGTTGCACAGTCTCCACATTTCCGCTGCAAGATACTGTTTCCATGAGTGCCGTTGGCAGCCTCGCAAGGCTGCGAAGGCTTCGTCATGCTGTCCAGACTCCCTGGGATCTGGATCGCACCCATGGCGCAATTGACGGGGTAGCAACCTTTTCCATTCCAGTCAGGCATGCCACGGCATGGAGAGCAGGAGACAAATCATCGTGAGCCCGAATGCGGAGACCGCCCAACAGAAGCCTGCCCCCGAGGACAAGTCCAAGTCCGACGCGAAAGCTCAGGCCAAAGTCGATTTGACGCCTGGTGCAAACCCTGAGTCCAAGGACGATCTCAAGTCGCTTCCGATGCCGGAGCTCGAGAAGAAACTGGCTTCGTCCCCAGACGGGCTCAGCCAGGCTGAGGCTCAGAAGCGACTGATGCAGTATGGCCCGAACGAGATTGCGGAAAAGAAAACGAATGTATTCCTGAAGTTCCTGTCTTACTTCTGGGGCCCCATTCCGTGGATGATCGAAGCGGCTGTAATTTTGTCGGGAGTTGTACGGCACTGGATGGATTTTTTTATCATCCTCTTCCTGCTCTGTTCCAACGCCGTCGTCGGATTCTGGGAAGAACACCAGGCAGGTAACGCCATTGCCGCCTTGAAAGCCAAGCTGGCGGTCAACGCCCGGGCCAAACGCGATGGGAAGTGGACCACCCCGAAGGCAAGCGAGCTGGTGCCCGGCGACGTCATCCGTCTTCGCCTGGGCGATATCGTCCCGGCAGACGCGCGCCTGTTGGAAGGCGACCCGGTGGAAGTCGATCAATCCGCGCTGACCGGGGAATCTTTGCCGGTCACGGTCAAGCCAGGCGGAGCAGTGTTCTCCGGCTCAGTTCTCCGCAAGGGCGAAATCGACGCTATAGTGTACGCGACCGGGACGAACACGTATTTCGGCAAGACCGCGCAACTGGTTGAGGAGGCGCATACCGTCAGCCATTTCCAGCGTTCCGTGCTGAAGATTGGCGACTATCTCATCATTCTGGCGGTTGTCCTGGTGGCGGTCATTGTTACCGTGGCGCTCTTCCGCAAAGACCCGATTCTCGACACGCTGGAATTCGCTTTGGTGCTTTTAGTGGCGGCGATCCCTGTAGCAATGCCAACTGTGCTGTCCGTCACCATGGCCGTCGGCGCGCGCCTGCTGGCGAAAAAGCAAGTGGTGGTAACGCGGTTGTCGGCGATCGAGGAACTGGCCGGCGTAGATATCCTGTGCTCGGACAAGACCGGGACTCTGACCCAGAACAAGCTGACACTGGGCGATCCATTCACGGTGAACAACATTCCCGGCGATCAGGTGATTCTCTGGGCCGCGCTGGCTTCACGCGCGGAGGATAAAGACACGATCGACCTCGCTGTGATCGGTGGCGTGAAGGACGAGAAAGCCCTGAAGGACTGTCAGATACTGCATTTCCAGCCGTTCGATCCGGTGCACAAGCGGACGGAGGCTACGGTTAAGGACGGAAACGGAAAGCAGTTCTTTGTAGCCAAGGGAGCGCCGCAGGTCATTCTGGAGATGTCGACGAATAAGGATGACATAAAGCCCGCAGTCGAGAAAGCCGTGAATGAGTTTGCCGGACGCGGTTTCCGGTCGCTCGGGGTAGCCCGGGCGGATGAAGAAGGAAAATGGCAGTTTGCCGGCGTGTTGCCGATGTTCGATCCGCCTCGCGAGCAAGCCAAAGCAACCATCGCGAGCGCAGAGCAAATGGGCGTGAAGGTCAAGATGGTCACCGGCGATCAACTGGCCATCGCGCAGGAAACGGCTAGGCAACTTGGGATGGGCACCAACATTCTCGATGCCAGTTCGTTGCAGGACAAGAAGCAACAAGATAGTTCGCAATCCTCTGCGGCCATCGAAAAAGCGGACGGCTATGCCCAGGTATTTCCGGAAGACAAGTTTCACATTATCGAGGTCCTGCAGAAGCGCAATCACTTCGTCGGCATGACCGGCGATGGCGTGAATGATGCCCCCGCGTTGAAGCAGGCGGATTGCGGCATTGCTGTTTCCGGCGCGACGGACGCGGCCCGCGCGGCGGCCTCCATCGTGCTGCTGGCACCGGGCCTGTCAGTGATCATCGACGCCATCAAGGAGAGCCGCCGCATCGTCCAGCGGATGAACAGCTATGCGATCTACCGCATCGCCGAAACGCTGCGCGTGCTGCTTTTCATGGTTCTGGCGATCCTGGTATTTAACTTCTATCCGGTCACCGCCGTGATGATCGTGTTGATTGCGGTGCTCAACGACGGAGCCATCCTCTCCATTGCCTATGACAATGTTCATTACAAGGACAAGCCCGAAGCCTGGAACATGCGCCTGGTGCTGGGGATCGCCACGGTGCTGGGCCTCGTCGGTCCCATCGCCGCGTTCGGCCTGTTCTACATTGGCGACCGGGTCCTTCATCTTGGCCATCTGCAATTGCAGACACTGATGTACCTGCTGCTGTCCGTGGCCGGACACCTGACCATCTTTTTGACACGCACGCGCGGTCCATTCTGGTCTATACGTCCGGCTCGAGTTCTGTGGATCGCGGTCCTCGGCACGCAGACGGTGGCGACCCTGATTGCAGTCTATGGCCTGTTTATGACCCCCATCGGTTGGAAGTTGGCCGGGATCGTCTGGGCTTACGCTCTGGTTTGGGCCTTCGTGACGGATCGCGTAAAACTCGTCGGCTATCGCATCTTCGATCCGACGAGTGCTCCTCTGCTGAGCAAGGCGCCGCTAGATCTTACGCCGCGGATCGCTTCACGCGCCTGGGAACTCTACCAGCAGCGCGTCAATAGCGAAAACAGAGGCGAAAGCCAGCAGGACCAGGACTGGCTGGAAGCCGAGCGCGAGATTCGCAAAGATCAGGCGGGACATCCGAAGGTCGCGTAGATGTTCGGGCGAGTCCATAAGCGAAAAGCACAATCCATGCTAGCCGTGACACGGAAGGACAACGGAAGATGAAAATCGATGCAAAGGATTTCCGTGTAGCGTCCGAGAAAAAGGTCAAACTCTCGAAGTGGCCGACGGTTGTGAAGCCGGTGTACACCTCGAAAGAGGAATATAAAGAACTCCTCGAAAAGCATGTTACGGAGTTGAGCTCGCTGCAAGAGCTGCACTACGCTTCCAACCGCTATGCGCTGCTGCTGATCTTTCAGGGGATGGATGGCGCCGGCAAAGACGGCGCCATACGCCACGTCATGTCCGGGGTCAATCCGGAAGGCTGTGAGGTCTTCAGCTTCAAACAGCCGAGTGCGGAAGAGCTGGAACATGATTTCCTCTGGCGCACAACGTGCCACCTTCCCGAGCGCGGGCGGATCGGCATCTTCAATCGGTCCTATTACGAGGAAGTGCTGGTGGTCCGCGTGCATCCGGAGATTCTCCGCAGCCAGGGACTTTCCGAAGAGCTGCGCGATGAGAAGACCATCTGGGAGGAGCGGTACCGCTCCATTGTGGATCTTGAGAGGCACCTCCATCGCAACGGCACCGAGATCGTCAAGATATTCCTCCACCTCTCCGAGGAAGAGCAGCGGAAGCGGTTCCTTGCGCGCATCGATGAGCCCGACAAGAACTGGAAATTCAGCCTTGCCGATATTCACGAGAGGAAGTACTGGAAGGATTACGTCAAGGCGTATGAGGCCTGTCTTGAGGCAACAAGCACCCATCACACACCCTGGTATGTGGTGCCGGCCGATGATAAGGAGAACGCCCGCCTGATCGTATCCCGTATCGTCCTCGACGCACTCGAAGACCTCAAGATGGCGTATCCAAAGACCACTGCGAAGCGACGCGCAGAATTGCAATCGATCCGCAAACAGCTACAGAAGAAATAAGGTTTGACTAGCGCCGCCGGGTTCTCAGGGCGGTGCAAAGTAGAGAGGATCTTTCAGTATGTCTACCAAAGAGCAGGTCCTTACCGTCGATGAGGATAGCAGTCCGGGATTGGCCGGCAGGTGCTATGAGAATGTATTCATGCCACCCGCATTTGTCTTCGATGCCGGTTTGGAGGCACATTGAGCGATCCAAAAGCAGTCACTGTCTGGTCGAAAATTGAGGGGGTGGATGCGCTGGCTGAGCTGGCTCTGAACCTGCACTGGTCCTGGAACCATGAGGCCGACGAACTGTGGGAAGGCCTCGATCCCGAACTCTGGGAGGCTACGCAAAATCCCTGGGTGATCCTGCAGACGGTTTCCAAGGACAAGATCCGATTGCTGTTGGCCCAGCCGAAGTTTCGTCAGCGCGTGGACGTCTTGCTGCGCCAAAACCGCGAGGATTTCAGCTCACAGGCGTGGTTCCAGAAGAAGCATCCGGACGCGGCGCTCACCTCGGTCGCCTACTTCAGCATGGAGTTCATGCTGACCGAAGCGCTGCCTATTTACTCGGGCGGACTCGGCAACGTGGCGGGCGATCAGATGAAAGCGGCCAGCGACCTGGGCGTCCCGGTGATCGGAGTCGGGCTGCTCTACGGGCAAGGATATTTCCGCCAGGACTTTGACTCGGAAGGGCGGCAGCAGGTGCTCTATCCGGTCAATGATCCGGGGCAATTGCCCATTCGGCCGTTACGGGAATTGAATGGTGAATGGCTCAGGTTCCAGATTCAGCTACCCGGCTCGAAGATCTGGCTGCGCTGCTGGGAAGTCTCGGTGGGGAGGACAAAGCTCTACCTGCTCGATAGCAACGACTTCTCGAATAACGCAGCTCATCGCGGTATCACCAGCGAGCTCTATGGCGGGAATGCCGAGATGCGGCTGAAACAAGAGATCGTACTTGGCATTGGAGGCTGGCGTTTACTGCGTGCGGTGGGGTTGCAGCCTGAGGTGTGTCATCTCAACGAAGGCCACGCGGCATTTGCCGTGCTTGAAAGAGCGCGCTGCTACATGGAAGACAATAAAAAACCATTTGATTTGGCCCTGAACGCCACGCGGGCGGGAAATCTCTTTACCACGCATACGGCAGTCACCGCCGGGTTCGACCGCTTCGATCCTGAACTCGTCCGTAAATATCTCGGTCATTATGCGCAGGACGAGCTCGCTATCTCATTTGACGACCTGCTCGCGCTGGGCCGGCAAGACCCTGGCAATACTTCGGAACCCTTCAATATGGCGTGGCTCGCGGTTCATGGCAGCGGGCAGGTCAACGGCGTGAGCAAGCTCCACGGAGAGGTGAGCCGGCATATCTTCCAGCCGCTCTTTCCACGCTGGCCGCAACAGGAAGTTCCGATTGGTTCCGTGACCAATGGCATTCATGTGCCGACCTGGGACTCGGCCGCGGCAGATGCGCTCTGGACCACGGCCTGCGGCAAGAAGCGATGGCGCGGCGACAGCCCGGTCGAGGAGGATATCCGGCAACTGACCGACGCGCAGTTGTGGCAGATGCGTACCGAAGAGCGAAAGACGTTGATCGAGCGCATGCGGAAGCGGTATACGCGTCAGCTTGCTGCGGAAGGCGGAAGTCCGTCGGATGCGAGCGGCATTTTCGATGAGAACGTACTCACGCTGGGGTTCGCACGCCGATTCGCTACTTATAAGCGACCCAATCTTCTCCTGCATGATCCCGAGCGGCTGGTTCGCCTGCTCTCCAATTCGCAGCATCCGGTGCAGTTGATCCTCGCCGGGAAAGCGCATCCTCAGGATCTTCCTGGGCAGGCGCTCGTCAAAGAGTGGAACGACTTCCTCAAGCGCCCGGAGATCCGCGGCCGTGTCGTTTTCCTCAGCGATTACGACATGCTGCTGGCGCAGGAGCTGGTCCAGGGTATCGACCTGTGGATCAATACGCCGCGACGCCCGTGGGAGGCCTGTGGGACGAGCGGAATGAAAGTGCTCGTCAACGGCGGCCTGAACCTATCGGAGCTCGACGGCTGGTGGGCCGAAGCCTATTCCCCCGAAGTCGGCTGGGCTATCGGGGACGGAAAAGAACATGGCGAAGATCACGCATGGGATGCTCAGGAGGCTGAAGCCTCATATACGTTGCTGGAGAGTGAGGTCATCCCCGAATTTTATGCGCGGGATAAAGCGGGGATGCCCTTGAAGTGGCTGGGGCGTATCCGCGAGAGCATGGCGAGGCTTACTCCGGAATTCTCCGCCACGCGTGCCATCCGCGAATATACGGAGGATCATTATCTTCCTGCCGCCTCCGGTTACCACGAGCGCGCCGCCTGGGACAGCAAGGTGGCTGCCAGTCTGCTCCAATGGCAACAGGACATCGCGCGGCATTGGAACAGCGTGCGCTTTGGAAACGTCACCATCGAGACCCACGATGGCAGGCATGCGTTCCGAGTCGAGGTTTTTCCCGGCGATCTCAAGCCCGATCAGTTCAAGGTCGAACTCTACGCGACTCCTTCAGGGAAGGACGGATGCCATCTTGAAGCGATGACTCTGTGCAAAGCCTCTGCGGAGGTGGCGGGCATGCTGATCTATTGCGCCGAGATATCCGCAACGCGCCCTGCGAGCGACTACACACCTCGTATTGTTCCGCACCATGCAAATGCCTATGTGCCGCTCGAAGCTGCTCAGATCCTTTGGCAACGCTGATGGAGGACACGGGACGCAGGAACGAGCGTAGCGAATATGATGGCGACTCTGAGTTTGAGGGATCGTCGATTCGAGGAGAGGGCCACATGATCAACACTTCGACCTCGATAGCTCCGGAAATCGACCAACCCTTCGACCCCTCGCCGCCGTGGCTCGAAACGCAAGCCGAAGTCACCGCCTGCCACTACGAATCCGCCGGAATGAATACCCTCACCCTCGGCATCGCTCCGGACTCCAATCGTTTCTCGATCTCCTTCACGTACTACGCCCACGCCAAAACCTTCAGCGGCGAGCTCACCTCACCCGTTGCCATGGAGCAGGGTAGGACATTTCCCATCTTTTACAACCCTTTGAATCCGCAGGAGAGCAGACAGTCGGAATCCGGAGCCACCGGATCAGGCTTGACCGGCAGAAACCCCCTTGTCGCCATCGGAATCGCCGGATCTGTCGTCATTTCGCTCCTATACCTGGCCATGATGCATGGCTGCAATTAGGCGGCACTCTTGGAGTGGAGTCTTGTTTGGCGGAAGCGTTTCGAAGGACTGCCCAGATACAGGTCGCATTTGATTTGAATGGAGTGGAAGATGGACACACATCAGAAGTCTATTGAGTTTCACGGCCCTGCCGCTCAACAGATACATGTCAGCCATCCCTACCCGCTCGGCCCGACGGTAACTCCTGAAGGAACAAACTTCAGTGTCTTTTCCGCCAATGCCACAGCAATGGAGATCGTCCTCTTTGACCACGCCGATGACCCTCAGCCGTCGCGCCTCATTGGTCTGGATCCGGCTCTCCATCGCACGTCTCACTACTGGCACATCTTCGTCCCCGGAATCAAGCCTGGACAACTCTACGGGTACCGCGTCGACGGACCGAATGATCCACCCACCGGACATCGTTTTGATCGTGACAAAGTCCTGATCGATCCCTACGGCAAAAGCGTCTCTGTCGGTCAGCACTACAATCGGGCCGATGCCTGCAAGCCGGGGGATAATGCAGCCACCTCGATGAAAAGTGTGGTGGCAGATCTCAGTACGTTTGACTGGGAAAAGGATGCACCGCTCAAGCGACCGTTCCGCAGGACGGTCATCTACGAAATGCATGTGACGGGATTCACCTGCCACCCTGCTTCAGGAGTCTCTCCCGCCAAACGGGGCACCTATCTTGGCGTGATCGACAAGATTCCGTATCTCCAGTCCCTGGGCATTACGGCAGTCGAGCTCTTGCCCGTCTTCCAGTTCGACGCCCAGGATGCTCTTCCGGGGCTCAGCAATTACTGGGGATACAGCCCGGTTTCCTTCTTTGCCCCTCACCAGGCGTACAGCACCGGCAACGACCCGCTGGTCTGTCTGGATGAGTTTCGGACCATGGTGAAGGAGCTGCACCGCGCCGGCATCGAAGTCATCCTCGACGTGGTCTACAACCACACCGCTGAAAGGGACGAACGAGGACCGACGTTCTGCTTTCGGGGGCTGGAAAACAGTTTTTACTACATCCTGAACAAGGACAAGGCCACCTACGCGAACTTCACCGGTGTCGGCAACACTCTCAAGGCCAACCATTCCATTGTCAAGCGCCTCATTCTCGACAGCCTGAAGTATTGGGTTTCCGAGATGCACGTCGATGGGTTTCGTTTCGATCTTGCCTCTGTTTTCTCGCGAGATGAGTCGGGTAGACCGATGCTGAATCCGCCCATCCTTTGGGAGATCGATTCCGATCCTGTTCTTGCGGGAACCAAGCTCATTGCCGAGGCATGGGATGCGGGAGGTCTCTATCAGGTCGGCAGCTTCGGACAGGACCAGTGGAAGGAGTGGAACGGGCAGTTCCGCGACGACATTCGCGGTTTTATCAAGGGAGACAGGGATACCGTAGTGAAGCTTCGAGAGCGTGTTACCGGGAGTTTCGATCTCTACAAAGTGGGGGATCGGCCAGCCGGGCAGAGCATCAATTTCGTCACTTGCCACGATGGCTTTACGATGAATGATCTTGTCTCCTACAACCTCAAACACAACGAGGCGAACCACGAGCTGAATAACGATGGTACGAATGTCAATCTGAGCTGGAACTGTGGTGTCGAAGGCCCTACTACCGAGACGGACATCGAGCGCCTGCGAACACAACAGATCAAGAACTTTTTCGCACTCACTCTGCTCTCGGTTGGAACCCCGATGCTGCTGATGGGCGATGAAGTTCGGCGCACCCAAAAAGGAAACAACAACGCCTACTCCCAGGACAATGAAACCAGTTGGCTCGACTGGAGCCTTTGTGCTGCCAACGCAGATCTATTACGGTTCGTGCGGCATATGATCCAGGTGCGTCTCGACTTCGACCATGGAATCGAAGGCGGGCGGATAACCCTCGAAGAGTATCTCAGCAAGGCGCGTATCGAATAGCATGGTGTTGAGCTGGGCAAGCCCGACTGGGGCAACGACTCCCACAGCGTTGCTTTCACTCTGCATAGTTTCGTCAGTAGTCAGGTGCGGTACATTGCGATCAACGCCTATTGGGAGCCACTGGAGTTTGAGCTTCCCCCGGTCACCGGCGGTTCGCGCGCAGGATGGATTCGCCTTATCGACACTTCGTTGCCATCTCCGGACGACATATTGGAAGAGGGGACGGGAGTCCCTGTGGCGACTCCGAAGTACCTCGTCAATCCACGCTCCATCGTCATGCTGCATTACAACTATGCAACGAAAGATCCGGCTTCGCCCGATCGCCGATCCCAGTCCTAAGAACAGAATGAAGACTGTCGCAGACAGTGCTGGACCCTCGATAACCTTAGGCGGTCCATGGTTGCAGCTCGCAGCGTGTATTCATGGTCTGGCAGGACAAGCACACGCCGCGCCGGCATCTAAACGTAGAGATACGTACGCGGGATGACCAAGAGCGGAAGGCCAATAATGAAGATTGCTTTTCTCCATAGCGATAATGATTTTAACGCTGAGATGCTGCGCGAGCTTCGCTCCCGGCTTACGCGACATGAAGTACTTCCATGGATCGCCGGCAAGAGCGCCCCAGCTCACGACCTTGAGGTGCTGCTATCCGTTGGCAGTGTGGGACGCGAGCAATTGGAGGATCAACCCAAACTTGCGCTCATTCAAACGGCCAGCACGGGGTATGAGAATGTCGACATCGATGCCGCCACTGAACTCGGCATCTGGGTTTCGTATGCGCCATCGGACCTCACCGGGAATGCCACGTCCGTTGCCGAGTTTGCGGTCCTGCTTCTCCTCGGCGCATCGAGACATCTCGGTCAAGCGCTGCAGTCCCTTCATGACAAGGCTGTAAAGCCGTCGCGGCTGAATCCGGCCCTCAGCGGAAAGACGGTGTGCATCGTTGGGCTGGGCAGCATCGGTCAACTGCTTGTCGATCGTTTGCGCCCATTTGGCGTGCGGATCGTAGTCACGGACGAACATCCGGAGCATGCGCCCGCCGACGTCACTGCCTTTCCGCCCGATCAACTGGAAACAGCAATCGCTCAGGCAGATTACGTGGTCGTCTGCGTTCGGGCCAGTAAAGAGAATGACAATCTCATCAACGCGTCTGTGTTGCGCGCGATGAAGCACGGGGCCATCCTGGTCAACATCGCTCGCGGGATGTTGATCGATGAGGGCGCACTGCTTGCCGCAGTGAAGGATGGACAAATCTCGGCCGCCGGACTCGATGTGTTACAAAGCGAGCCGCCGGATCCGAAGAACCCATTGCTCGATCTGCCCCAAGTCCTCGTCACTCCTCACATTGCAGGATCTACGGACCTCATGCTGAACGGAACAGTCAATTACATCAGCCAGGTAGTGGAGGAATTCGCCGCCGGCAGGAAGCCGAAGTCAGTCTTGAACACCCCTCAGAAGCCCCGGCGAGCATTGCTAGAGTAGATTCAGTGTCATACCCTTGCTTCCGGTGGGTCGGCGATTCTTCCCGGCGGCAGGAGGTCCGGCACGTCCAGGCGCGCCACGCCAATCCGGTTGTCGGCCATTCCATAATAGACATCGAAGCGGTCCGGTAAGCCCAGATCCTCACGACGATCGATGCCGGTGGGGAACACAACATTGGAGATGGTCCCGCTGCGTTCCTGCGACAACTCCGGTTTCAACACCGGCTCCGCCGAGCGATAGCGGATTACTTGCGGGTGCTGCTTTGAGAGCACCATCACACCGGCCGAATAGCACAGTTGATGCGCTTCGCTCCCCGGCTTCGCCAGGCCGCTGACTCCGTGGTAAACAATCAACCAGCCATGCCGGGTCAGGATAGGCGGAGTGCCCCCACCGATCTTGAGCCGCTCCCAGGGCGAAACCGGAGTCGCCAGCCGGTGATGCGAGGTAAACTGGCCGAGCTGCTCGGGTCCACCACTCTCCGGGATCATTGGGCAGTAGGAAATCCAGATACTTTCCCGATCAACATCCAGTTCGCGGGATTCCGGACGGCAGGCAGTTTCCTCCGGACGGGTGCCGGGAAAGAGCGGGCGGTGCAGGATGGCCAGCTCTGGGTGCCCGGACGGATTCGGAATGGCGACCGGGAAGAGGCTGGCGTCTTTGTCATCCACGTCGTCGAATTCGATGCCATTACATGGAGCAAAGCTCGCGAGCCCCAGACGTTGCCAGTGGAAGAGGTCTTCCGATAGGGCCAGGGCGATGCGCGGGCCCCGGGGCGAAAACGCTGTATAGCTCATGAAGTAGCGCTGAAGCGGCTCCACGAAGGTGACGCGCGGGTCCTCGCAGCCACCACCACCGCCGGGTCTCCGCTCATAATCGGCTTCCGGCTCGAGCGCAATGCCGAGCCTCTCGACGCCTGCTGGGTCTCCGTCTGCATTGAACCGCACCCGCGCAATGCCAATGCGCGAGTAATTTCCTTTCGCGACCAGCCGCGGAAAAAGGTAGAGCTGACCGTCAGGACCGCGAGCGGCAGCCGGATTCAGAACGCCTTCGACCTCCTGGGGGTTGCCCGGCTCCGGTTCCATCAACATGCCGATGCGCTTTAGCCTAAACACGCTCATTTAACCCTGCCTGAAAGTCAGCCTGTTGGTCGCCGCCTAAACAGGCGATGATCGCTTCGATCACCCGCTTCGTATCTTCAGGCCCCCGAACTGGAATCGAAATCACTCCGACTTGTTCCGCGGGATAGTCGTTGCCTCCCGGAAACAGAGCATCGCCAACATAGATCATCTCTTTCAGTGAAATGCCCAGGATGTCTCGCAGCTTGCGCATCCCATAGGCCTTGTCGATCCCGGGCTTGGTGACATCGATGGAAGTTGCGCCGCCGAGCCGCACGGAGAAACCGGGAATCAAAGGGTCAAGAATTGCTTTGATCTTCTTCCGCTTCGCGAAATCCGGGTCCCACTTTATCTTTTCCTCGAGTGGTGCCTGCTGGCCCAACGCGGAGAGCGTAATCTGGCTCCCGCGGTCTTCAATGACTTCTCCCCAGACCTTTTCGACTTTGAAGGCCGCCACCTCGAATGCTTTATTCAGAGAGTCGATGATTTTCTTCTTTTCGTCCGCGGTGAAGTCTTCCGAGTAAATCTTCGTCCAGTCGCCGGAGTAGCGAAAGAACTTGGTTCCACACGTGGGAAGGAGGGACAGATTCGCGAGTTGTTGGTCATGGGGAAGGTGGGACAGTACCTGCTTTTCAAACTGTGGCCAATCCCCTCTGGATTTGATGGCCACACGGGCGCCACCGAGAAGATCACGCAGCAGCGTCGACATTTCGGCATCCAGAGACGATTTACTTGCGGCAAGCGTCCCGTCGAGATCGAAAACAATCAGCTTTTTCATTCGCTATCCATCCCTGAATTCTTTCTGGCCTGACCGCTTCCGGATTTCTCCGGTATTGCGATTTCCAATAGATTTATTGTGCTGCTCGGGTGAAGAGTGCAAGCGCCGACCACTGCGGGCAGGAGCCATACCTCGCCTTTGCGGATTGCATAGGTATCGCTGGCGTGCTCGATCTCTCCTGTGCCGTCGATGCATACCAGTATGCGCGGCACATCCTCGGCTCCAACGGTAAACGGCGATTCTCCGTGCAGACGCCACAACCAGAACGGATCGCAATGAAAGAGTCTCTCGCGTTCGACAGGCGCCTCTTCCTCCACTACAGGTGTCACCAGGCCGGCCGCGCCATCCACAAAATCAATGCAGGCAAGCGCCTGATCGACTTCGAGTTCCCGCGGCCGGCCCGTTTTCGTATCGACATGACCCCAGTCGTAGAGACGAAACGTCGTGTCGCTGTTCTGCTGGACCTCGAACACCACGACGTCTCCGCCCAGAGAGTGAACCGTCCCAGCCGGGATGAAGATGCCGTCGCCGGGCTTCGGGGTGATCGATACAAGATGGTCAGCCAGTGTTCCGTTCGTGACCGACTGCCTAAGAATGCCCGGAGTGGCCCCTGCCTTCAAGCCCGCATAGATGCGGCTTTCTTTCCCCGATTCGAGCACGACCCATGCTTCGGTCTTCGCGGTTCCGTCCGTCGCTGTCGGGTCTGCGCGCGCAGACCCGGGATGCACCTGGACAGAGAGCATCTCATGCGCGTCGAGGAACTTCAGCAGCAAAGGGAACCGTTGGAAACGCCGGGCCAGCTTTCCCATCAATTGCTCCTGTGACTGCTCCATCACCCGACCGATGGTTTGCCCTTGGAGCGGTCCATTGGCGATCTTGCTCGGATGGTCGTCGCGGTCGCTCAGGATCCACGCTTCGCCGATCGGTCCGTCATTCGGGAGCGGCTGGGCGAGCAGACTGCCCAAACGCCGGCCGCCCCAGAGCCGGTACTGATAAATCGGTTCAAAACGCAGCGGATACAAACTCATCTCGGTCATGGAATCTCTCGTCGCTCTTATCACCGTCTGGTGATGTCTAACTCATTTGTCGAAGCTCTCGCGGCTCTTTGCGAGTTCGATGAGAGAGCAAGAATCCGGATAGCTCGGCTACTGGCCAACGGGAACGGAATGAGGGTGCTTGCTAGGCACCAGCGACAGGTCAACGCTGGTCACATAAATGAACAAGGCTGAGCCGATGAAGAACACGGCTACCCAGAAACGCCAATCACGATGCGCGCGCTTCCAGTACGGACGATGGTCATGGTGAACGCCTTTTTGGTGCGGCCCCTGGTCGTGATGCGCGTGCGCGCTCTCACTCATTCGCTCCCTGCATTCTCAATCAATTCCCAAGCCTCGAATCTTTGCCGCGTCATGCCGCCTCGGGGACAGGCGGGATTTCCAACGCCTCACCTGCGGGAAGTGGCTTGGAACCATTGCCGGCTACGATCTGGCCCTCCTTTTCTTTGGTCGCGCGGTCCTGGCCGATGCCCATGGTCAGCGCCGTCAGGCCGGCAAGACCGCCGAGCTGCATCGTTTCAATCGCGGAGCTGGGAACAATGACGATCGTAGAGTTTTGCTTCAAACCCTCATACAGCATGTTCATGCCTCTTAGATGGAAAGCGATGGGATCGTTGGCATAGGTCCTGGCCGCTTCGACGAACTTCTCCGCCACCTGACGCTCCGAATCGCCCAGAATCACGCGGGCCTGACGTTCCCTCTCGGCCTGTGCCTGCATCGACATCGCGTTTTCCAGAGCCGGCGGGATCAATACATCTTTGACTTCGACGGAAATGACGTTTATGCCCCACGGCTCGGTGCGTTGATCGATAATCGCCCGCAACATGCTGCTGATCTTGTCCCTTCCTTCAAGCATGTCGGAAAGCATGGTCTTGCCAATGACATCCCGAAGAGCAGTTTGCGAAGCCCAGCCGATTGCGCTTTGGTAGTCCGCTACATCGAGCGCCGCCTTCTTCGGGTCTATGATCTTCCAGAACAAGACTGCATCCACATCCACGGGCACCGTATCTTTAGTCAGGGTCTTTTCCGCTTTGAACGAGCTGGTGAGAACGCGGGTGTCGATCCAGTACGGGATGGTGTCGATGAGCGGAATGATCAGAAAGAGCCCCGGCCCCCGAAGGGCATGGAAATTGCCTAATCGCAAGACAACCGCCTTGCTCCATTGATCCGCAACCTGAATGGCGGAAGAGACAATGCAGGCAACGACAAAGGCACAAACCGCGATCCATAGGCTGGCGAAGTTGGCCGACATTCTGTAAGAGGTATATGCGAGCGCCGCGCCAATGCCCAGAATTACGATGAAGACCAATCCCTGAAACGACCTGTTCTTCGTCATTCCTCGTACCTCTTTTCGATTTCTCTGACTTGCCATCTGCCCGGTAATTGCGGGCTTGCGCCTTGATGGTCGGAGCGATGGCAACGATTTGAAGCCACACCTTGCGTCCCCGGCGAGGGATCCTGCTCTGGGAGTTGAGTACCTTACCGGCGCGCTACATCAGTGTTCCACTCCGCATATCTCCATACTGCTCACTTTTGACCACGCCATGCTTCTGACTGCATGAACTGGTGTGAATTACCTTCATGGAGAGAAGTTGAGAAGGAACACCCCTGGTGATTACCTCGGGCAGGAGCAGAAGCCAGCGGTCGCAGATCGCCTGAACTACTTCTTCGATCGAGCCATCTGGTCCACATGCGTGGCGATCATGAGATCTTCCTGGGCGGGAACGACGAAGACCGCCGTTTTCGATTCGGAAGCGCTGATGAGGCGGACGCCACTTGCCTTCGCCTCATTCAACGCAGAGCTGATGGAGATTCCGAGGTTCTGGAGATTATCCAGAATCTCGGCGCGTCCCAGCACATCGTGTTCCCCGACGCCTCCCGTGAACACAATCGCATCGAGTCCGCCCAGAAGCCAGGAGAATCCCCCGATGGCCTTCGTCACGCTCCGCGTGAAGATCTTCAGCGCCAGAATGGCTTGCTCATTGCCCTTGGCCGCCGCCTGCCGCACTTCTTTCATATCGCCCGCCATTCCTGCCAGCGCAAGCATCCCCGACCCATGATTCAATATCGTCTCTAGCGCTCTGATTGCGTTGTTGTCGCCGCCCTTCTGCTGTCGCAGGAGATAGAGAATCAGCCCCGGATCAAGGTCGCCCGGCCGCGTTTCCATCACGACTCCTCCGGTCGGAGTCAGACCCATGGTCGTGTCCACGGAGCAACCGTCGAGCAACGCCGTGACACTGCACCCGCTCCCGAGGTGGGCAATCACCATGCGCCTGGAAAATGCGCCACCCTCTGCACGCAGTTGCCGAACAATCGACTCGCAGCTCAATCCGTGAAAGCCGTAGCGGCGCGCTCCCTTGTCGCGATAGGTCTGCGGCACCGGATAGGTTGTCGCTTCCGCCGGCATGGTCCGGTGAAATGCCGTGTCGAAGCATGCGTAGTGGGCGACATCGGGAAACCGCTTCATCCCGCTGCGGATGACGGCAATCGCCGTTGGATCGTGCAGTGGAGCGAATACTACTGCTTCCTCAAGGTCGCTCAGGAGCTTACTGATTTTAATGGCGTCCCCGACGGGATTCGAACCCGTGTTACCGCCGTGAAAGAGGGTATCAGGCTCTTTTGCACCATTTGCAGTGCTTTACATAGGTTCGCGTAAATCCATGATTCTCAAAACAGATAAGC
>Ga0123519_10003001_pt1 | contig 28232 bp, 22 predicted proteins | sample YelNatPaOPRAMG02_FD_87396 | JGI IMG/M metagenome (GOLD analysis project Ga0123519, IMG submission 87396) | Hot spring microbial communities from Yellowstone National Park - Yellowstone National Park OP-RAMG-02 (version 2) | ecosystem: Environmental > Aquatic > Thermal springs > Hot (42-90C) ...
CTTTAATTGTGGGATCTTTGTGTGTAAGTGAATTGAGCAGATGTTCTGTCGATTTTGTGCCTAAAGAAACAAGTGCAGCAGTAGCAGAAGGCGAAAGACTTGTATTTTCAAGTGCCTTAATCAAAACAGGGACTGCACGTTCGTCACCTAATTTTCCAAAAGCAGAAATCAATTCAAGACAAATAGATGGAATTTCATATTCAAGAGATTCGATAAGTGGCTCGACTACATCTTTTCCACCGATTTTAACAAGACTTTCAATAGATGTTTTTCTTATAGTTTCATTGGAATCCACAAGACCATATTGGACAATTTTTCCGATTGCTTCCTGTGCTTTTAGTTCACCAAGAGCTTGAATTGTGGCAAGCCGAAGTTGAAGTATAGGGTATCTAAGATGGAGCATCAAAGGTTGTATTACGCTAGTATCTTTTTCCTTGACTGCTTTTTCAATCATTTTGATTTTTTCCTCGGTCTCGCGGTCAAGAAAGCCTTTATCAGACATCATATAAGCACCTTTAAGAGAATATATATCCTACCATAAAAACCCTACGAGTTTGTTTCTATTGTTTATGTTTGCATTGTTTAGTTTGGATTGTTCATATACATAATTATAAGTTAATTGGAAAAAATATAATCGAAGGAAAAAGTTAAATTGACAATCATCATTACCCATTCGAATGTTAAGTTGAGACAAATGCAAACTTCTCTGATTTGCCATTTGGAGGGAGAATATTGCCTGAAGTAATTAAGATTAGTAAACAAAGGCAAGAGCAACCAGGATATGAGGAAGCAATTTGGCAAGCCAAGCCAAGTTGGAGTTATCCCACGCAAGGATATGCTCTTGGAGTTGCAATTTCAAGTTCTGGTGAAAGCATACTTGTAGGAGGAACACAAGACGAAAAAAATGGTGCAATCCATATGTTTGATAGAACAGGGAAACTTCTTTGGAAGTATAAAACATCCGAACCTGTATCTACAGTAGCAATAACGCCGAAAGGTGAGTATCTTGCTGTTGGATGCGAAGATAAAAACCTAATGTATTTCGATAAAATGGGTAGAATACCATTATGGAAACAAGAATTGAACTCACACATAAAAAGTCTTGCAATTTCGGGCGACGGAGCATATGTGGTTGCAGGATGCGAAGATGGTAATTTACATTTCTTTGATTCGAATAGGAAGGTAAGAAAGTTTGTATGGAAACATAGATGCGACAATTCAGTAGGAACTGTGGGGATAACAGAGTCTGGAGAGTTTAGTTTTTGTGGTTCTGATGATGGTAGAGTCTATTTCTTTGACAAAACTGGGCAGGTTTTATGGGATTTTAGAACTGGAGAAGCAGTAAATCAAATTTCGGCAAGTGGGAAATGTGATATAATAGTAGGAAGCAACGATAAATGTGTTTATTGTCTGAACCTAGCGGGCAGATTGAGTTGGAAACATCTTACCAGTGGAAATGTAACTTCTGTAGGTATATCAGTTACAGGCAATTGTGCAATGGCAGGGTCTCAAGATAAGAATGTGTACTGTTTTGATGGAAAAGGGAACATATTATGGAAACTTCAGTTAGAAGCGCCTGTAACAAAAGTTACTATTTCGAAATCAGGAGAATACATGGCTGCTTGTGCAGGGGACAAGACAGTATATTGTTTTGATAAAGTTGGAAATATACTATGGAAATACACATCTTCAGATTTCATTTGGGGAGTTAAAATTTCTGATGACAAGGAGTATATTTTAATCAATGGTCCGACTGGTATTACGTGCATCCAAATGAAACACACATTCCAAGAGATGCTTAAAGGTGCCCAGGTTCGGTTTTCAGATGCAAAGAGGATTGGTGTGGACATAAAAGATGCAGAATATCTGCATCAGCAAGCCTCTATGGCTCTTGCGGCTGGAAATTACACTGTTGTTTATGATAATCTCAAGAGAGCAGAAGATGCTATGTTAATTTACAATACTGCTTTAAAGAAACTTAACGAAATCCAAGACAAGTTTAATACATATTCAAAAGAGGGGATTGACCTATCCTTGCCCCAGACATATTTGGATAGTGCGAAAGAGACGTTCAGGCTTGGAAAATATCGAGAAACCGTAGATTTAGTTGATAAGACTTCGGAGGTTTTGACGAGCACTTTGCATAATCATAAATTGAAGAAAGAGGAATCTGTAAAACTTGTAGAAGAGGTTACGTTGATTCTCTCTAAAGTTAAGGATTTTGGAATTGAGGTTTCACAGTCTGAGGCACTTCTAAAAGCGGCAAAGATTGCAATAGAAACAAAAGAATATTCGAAAGCAGTAGATATGCTTAAAAGGGCAGGAGAACTTGCGAAAGATTCTTTGAACAGAAAGGGCTTGGGAGCTGAATTTTATCTTGCGAATGCAAGTGCGCTTATATCGAAGGGACAACTTACGCCGAAAGAAGGAAAAGTTGTAGAGGAATATTTGCAGAATGCAATTTCAGAATATCTGGAGCGTAAAGATTTCAATAGGCTTGGGGAGTGTTATGAGAAGTATGCAAGTTACCTGGCGACACTTGACCATGATGAATCGTCGCATAGAACCTATCTAAATGCAGTGAATGCTGCCATATTTGCATACCGAGATGGAGGAAACATGGCAAAGGCAGTTGAGTTATGTAAATTAATAAAAGACTGGCGGAACGCTGCAAAGTATCTTGAGGAGATGGGCAAGCATGAAGAAGCAAAAGAGATGTGGGCAAAAGCAGGTATTGCAACGAAAAAAGCAGTTCCGCAGTCGAGTTTAATAACGAGAGCAAAGTTAGATGTTATAGAATCCTTCCTCAAAAGCAAGAAATATTTTGAGGCTGCAGATGCTCTTGTTGAGATAAAAAGATATGATGAAGCGGTCCAGGTCTTAGTTATGGGAGCGAATGACAAAAGATGTTTTACCTATCTTATGAGGTTGCTTTACAATCTACAAAGGTATGACGAGATGCATAAGCACTGCGAGAAAGCAACTGCGAAAGCGCGTGCTGATTTTCTAACAGAGATTGGAAGCGAGAATTTGCAATTCATAGGACATATAGCAATAGGAAATCTATTTTTGTCAAAGATATTTGGAAAGGCGCACGATGCTGAAAGGATACTTGACGATTTGATGGTATTTGAAGCAAACTATACAAAGGCTGTAGATGAGAAATCAATATTATCGACGGCGTTATCAGACCAGATATGTGCAATAGTATATTTGTTAAGTGGCGATTTTGTTAAGTTGAAAGAGTTGATAAAAAGAAGAGGGGGAGATTATTGGACAGATTTGAAGTTGATAGTTGAAAAACTAGATGAGAAAAACAGAGAGGGATTTGGAGATGCGGTAAAGAACTTTTCGAATAGACATGTGGGGATATGCTACAACATAGGTTCTATGTTACCTGATATAGCACCGAGAGGAGATTTACATCAGAGTCTAAATCAACTCTATCCATTTAATGTGAACCTGCATATTTCACAATGGTTCAGTAGGTTACTTGACTTGGATGCGCCAAAGAAATTGAAAGAAAGAGCAGATGTCTTGTTTGCAGAACGAAATTGGGTATCAGCAGCAAATGTATATGAAGAATTGCTTAATAGAGATAGGTTTGATACTCTTGACCATGTCGAGATACACATAAAAGCAGGGGCGTGTATGAAAAGTTTTGGTGATATGGAAGGTATGAAAAGACATGCGATTTTAACAGGTGTGCCATATGAGGATGCGGTTGCCCGTATTGATGCTGTTTTAGGAAGTTCAAAACCTACAACTGAAACCCTTATAGGGAAACCTGCAATAGTAGTAAATCCAGATGAATTATATTCTAAGAAGATTGTAGTTCCTCCAAAAATGAAGGGGACAGAGAAAGCGCCTGAGAAGGTAGATAATGGCTTGGCATGTCCGAGATGTGGCAAGAGTGTTCCTAGGAATGCAGTAAGATGCATGAACTGTGGAAAATTACTATAGTTTTTTGGAGATAGTATGGATAGCGAAAGGATAGTATTTGGAAGGAGGGCGGTATTTGAGTCTATAAAGGCAGGGGCGCCCATATTAAAGGTATATGTGGGGAAGAATACCGAGGGATTAGAAGAGATAGTAAATGAGTGTACAGCAAGAGGGATTGAAGTAAAACATGTAGATAGAGGAGTGCTTGAGTCAATCTCGGGTACGAGCAAGCATCAGGGCTTGGTTGCTCTTGTCTCAAAAGGAGAAAGATATCAGGAACTTGATAGTGTTATTGAGGAGATAAGGAAGAGAGGAGGTAAGCCGAAATTTTTGATACTTGATGGTATAGAAGATCCGCAAAATTTTGGAGCAATCCTTCGTTCAGCAGAGGGAGCGGGAGTAGATGGAGTGATAATATCCGAGCGAGGGCAGGTTGGCTTGGTGCCTTCGGTTGCAAAGGCATCAGCCGGAGCAGTCGAGTATGTTTCTGTGATAAGGGTGAGGAACATATCGAAGGCAATAGATAAATTGAAGAAAGAAGGTATATGGATAGCGGGTGCGAGCGAGCGAGCCGAGAAAGTTTACTATGAAACGGACTTGAGACCACCTATTGCAATAGTGATAGGTTCTGAAGGGAGAGGGATAAGTAGGCTTGTATTGGAAAAATGTGATTTTTTAGTAAAAATACCTATGCTTGGAAAGATATCTTCTTTAAACGCCTCAGTGAGTGCAGGCATACTTCTTTACGAATCGTTGCGACAATCTGTAGAAAAAGATAGGAATTAAGTAATAGGTGTAAGTATGGAAAGTATAACGCTTATAGCACTTGTGATATTTGTATTGACTTATTTTTTGATATCAGTAAGAAGGTTAAGTTCAGTACCAATAGAGAAACCTGCGGCGGCTCTTCTTGGAGCGGCTTTAATGGTGATATTTTCGGTAGTAAAACCGGAAGATGCGCTAGATGCGATAGACCTACATACGATTGCATTACTTCTTGGAATGATGATTATGGTTGCAGTTCTCGATTTATGCGGTTTCTTTGGATATGTATCAGTGCAAATAGTGCGTCGTGCAAAGAACCGAACACAATTTCTTGTTATGCTAATGGTTGCGACTGCAGTCCTTTCTGCTTTGATATTGAACGATACAGTTGTTCTTCTATTTACGCCTATAATAATTCGTTCGTGTGCTATGATGAAAGTTGACCCTGTGCCCTATCTTATCTCAGAAGCGATATCTGCGAATGTGGGTTCGGTTGCAACTGAGATAGGTAATCCGCAAAATGCATACATTGCGATGGCATCTGGGATTTCTTTTGTTGAATATTCTTTAAGATTAGTTCCGGTAACTGCGGTATGTCTTCTAATATCGATAGGGATAGTTTATGCAATTTTTAAAGAAGAACTCTCCAAGCCGTTGGCTATTCCTGATAAGGGACTAATATCTAAAGAGAGCGAACTGTTTACGTTTGGAAATAAAAAGGAAGGAAAAGGGGAAGTAGGGGATAAAGCAAGCAAGGGTGTGAATGGTGTTTGGCGTGTAATTCATTCGATGAGGCTTGAAGAGATTGGTAAGATACGTGTGAAGGGGATACCATATGTTGCGCTTTTTACATTGGTGTGTGTGTTTGTTGGTTTTTGTATAGGTCCGTATTATGAAATGCCGATATCTATAATTGCGGTTCTTGGAGGTGTGGTTTTGCTTTTTGTAACGCCTATATTTTCAGATATAAAACCTAACAAGGTGTTACAGTCTGTAGATTGGACAGTTTTGCTATTTTTTGTAGGTCTTTTTGTGGTTTTAAGAGGGGTAGCAGAGTCTGGATTGCTTGCATTGTTTCAGGATTTTTTCGATATGATATCAGGGGGTCGAGCAGGCGAGACCGGTTGGCTGTATGTTATATGTTCGGTTCTTTCAAATTTGATAAGTAATGTTCCTGCAGTGATGCTTCTTGCGGGAAGTGTGCCCATGACAGATAAATCTTGGCTTGCACTTGCAGCCTCGTCTACTTTAGCAGGCAATGCAACAATCTTAGGGGCTGCGGCGAATATAATAGTGGCAGAGAGTGCATCAAAGATGGGGGTGGAAGTTGGTTTTTGGAAGTTTATGAAGGCGGGGTTGCCAGTTACTGTTGCAACCTTATTTGTGTCTTATCTTATGATTGAGTTAATGTTTTAGAAAAGAAAAAGGAATAAGCAAATAAAATAAGGAGATAAAATAAAGTATATCGGAATCCGATAACTAGAAAAGAATAAATTATCATACAGATATGCGATAAATAGCGGTGAAAAAGTGGGCTTGGCTAAGGGTACAGCGCATATCGTATTGGTCCCGGTGATTTTTTCTGTGTTACTTATTTTGTTAGGTATATTCTTAAGACCCGGGCTATTTTCTGGATATTACTTTGCTATACTTTTGTCTTTATTTATGGCGGGGTTGCTTGCTTGTTTTTTTAGAGACCCTGAGAGAGGACTTGCAGATGGTATAGTATCTCCTGCAGATGGGTATATTCAAAGGATTGAGGAAGTAGATGAGGATGAAAGGAAGTATTTCAAGATTGTAACTTTTATGAACGTCCATAATGTGCATGTGAACAGAGCGCCCATAGATGGAAAAGTGGTTAAATTATTACATTTTGTAGGTTCGCATATACCTGCATACAAAAAGGAATCAGAGAGGAACGAAAGGGTAACGATTTTGTTAGATACCTCGATAGGTAAAGTAAAGATTGTGCAGATTGCAGGGATAGTTGCAAGGCGGATAGTTCCCTATATTCGTGAGGGAGAAGAGATTAAGAAAGGAGATAGGATAGGTATAATAAGGCTTGGGTCGCGTGTGGATTTGTATCTTCCAAAGGATAAGGTTGAATTGACTGTGAAAGAAGGGGAAAAGGTGTATGCAGGGAGCAGTAGACTTGCGAAAGATTTGCAAGAGGTGAAATATTGAGGATTTTCAAATTGATATCTATTGCAGATGTTTTCACTTTATGCAATGCAGTAATGGGATTTCTTGCGCTTGCATGTGCAACAAGAGGGCTTGTTACCGAGAGCATAATGTGTATAATGGTCGGGATATTGTTTGACGGCTTGGATGGTGTTATTGCAAGAAGGTTTGCAAAGAAATGGAATTTAGGCGATTATTTAGATATAATGTGCGATACAACCTCATTTTGTGTGGCGCCATCTGTTTTGATATTTACGATATATTGGAATAAGGATTGGACATTTACTTCTGGGTATATTCCAAGCGAAATAGGTGTGAATTTATCACAGATTATACTTTTGATAGCCTGTGGAACGATAGTGGTAACGGGCGTGCTAAGGCTTGCAAGGTTCTGCTATCAGTCAGGTGGAGGCTCGAATATATTTATTGGCTTGGCAACTCCAGGGTCTGCGCTTATACTTGTGCTCCTATGTGCAGTTTCATTTCCGGGTTGGACAGAGGATTATAATCCCGGAACAATGCCAGGTTATGTTGTTGTTCCAACGATGTTTCTTTTATCCTATCTTATGATTTCAGATATTAGGTATCCGAAGATGCGAGGAAAATTTGGCTTGGTAGCAGGCATATTGGTTGTTGTTGTGATAAGCATGCTTGCGTTTCCTTCGAGAAATCTTGCAATAATAACTGCGCTGTGTATAGGTTTTGGCTATATTATAGGAGGTCCAATCTTGCTCAGGATGGATACAAAGCGAGAGATAGAGGTGCCTGCAGTTGATGGTGTTATGAAGTAAGATGATGATAATTAAAATGATAAATAGAAAAAGATTAGTCGGCAGGCATGCCTCTTTGAATGATTACTTTTTGGAGGATTACGGGCATTAGAGGTTTGTCATTCTGGTCTCTGGGAACTCTTGCTATTTTCTTAACAACCTCCAAGCCTGAAACAACCTCTCCGAATATTGTATGATAGTTATTAAGATGAGGTGTGGGGACTTCGGTAATAAAGAACTGAGAACCGTTTGTATTAGGACCTGAATTAGCCATTGCTACTATACCAGGTCTATCGAACCTTCTATTCGAGCAAAACTCGTCTTCGAACGAATAACCTGCATCGCCTGTACCATCTCCAAGCCGGTCTCCCATTTGAATCATAAATTCTGGGATTACGCGATGTATTATTGTTCCGTCGTAGAAAGGTCCATGTCCTTGTCTGCCTGTTAAGGGGTCGAGCCATTGTTTTGTTCCTGTTGCAAGTCCTACGAAATTTGCTACGGTTTTGGGCGCATCGCGTTCGAACAATCTTATTTTTATAGTTCCGAGCGAGGTTCTTAAAGTTGCATATAAGTCGTTTGATTGCATGCTTGATTAATGGTCATTTTAGTAAAAGTAACTTGTGGTAAATATGGATAGTTTTATGGGAAGGAATTTCGATACGAAGGGTATGGCAGGTAAACGCATACATGTTATAGGCACTGGAGGAACTTTAGGGCAGAAGTACGATTCTGCAAAAGAGACACGTGATATTGCATACGGCTCTAAGGAATTGTTCTCCAGGTATAAGGAATTCAATGAGAAATACGAACTTACCTTTACAGATGTATGCAAGGTAGATTCTTCAGATATGTCTCCTGGGTTGTGGGAAGAGATAGGTGCCGAGATAGTGGATGCGCAAAACAATCCTGAAATAGATGGGATTGTAATAACACATGGCACAGATACCCTGGCTTGGACTGCTCAATTTTTATATTTGTCTTTAAAGAATGTATCTACCCCAGTTGTTCTTACGGGTTCGCAACTTCCTCCAGACGAGAAAGATTCTGATGTATATGCGAATTTAAGAGATGCCCTGATAGTTGCATCCACATCTGAAATAATGGAACCTGTCGTAGTGTTTGCTGGAAATGTATATGGTGCAGAGAATCTAAGAAAGACCAAGATTTGGGCATTTGATGCGTTTAGTTCGATTGGTAGAGAAAAGTATGGTGTCCTTGAAGGCGAAGGAGATAAAAGGAGACTGAAGATGCTAAGAGATGATTATATAAAAGGTAAACCTGCTGTAAAATCGTCGTTTGATTATTCGCTTTCTAGGTCGGTTGAGATAGTATCAATCTGGCCCGGGACCGATTACTCGCTTATAGGTCAAATATTAGAGAAGTTAGACGGTGCGGTAATAATAGGTTTTGGAGCAGGTAATGCGAACAAGAGGTTTAGACCTGTTGCAGAGTCAGTAAGCATTCCCTTGGTTATGTGCACAAGCGGAGAAGGAGAGGTAGATATACTAGCTTACCAAGCAGGTAAGAGGTTCAAGCAGCATGTAGTCTCAGGAGGCGATTGGATTCCTGAATATGCAGCACTAAGACTTGCATATATTTTAGGGCATAAGGCAGTAAAGAACATGGATAAAAAAAGAATATTTGAGATATTTGCACAGGGTATTAGGATAAAAGATATAGAGAAATACAAAAAGGAGACTGGACTTAACATACAACCAGTCGATAGGCTGCCTGGTATGAGGTTTGAAGATATGCTAAAGTTTATTTGAGTTTGATAAAGGTAAGTAACTAAGCGAATGAACACCCAAGCCATTTATCGTCTATTCTCTTATACATTACAAAAGCGGCAATTAACATGGATATGGAGATTAAGAAAAGGATAAGTATCGATACGAAGAATATCTTATCGAGAAGCATGGAGAATGCACAGAGTAGAGTAAGTGGAATTGAGACCATTAGATTGAATTTTGCAAGGACCTTTGCATCGAATAAATAGATATTTGTTTTCAAGCCTGTAAGATATGCTGTGGTAATTGCAGTATAGGAAAGAGAGACTAAGGTAACGAGCAATGCAAAAGGGAGCATTAGAAAAGATTTCTCAATTATGGATACTATAAAGACGAATGCGAAAGATATGGAGATGGTAAGAATGAAAAAAAGGCGTAGTTTTACCTTGATTACTTGTGGTACTGTGATGGGTAAAGTCTGAAAAGATGCAAGGTTATCAATGTTGTTTTGCCATGAATAGACAGTCATTCCAAAAAATCCAATCATTGCAGAATAGAATAATGTATTTGCACCTATATCGAATAGAGCAGATTTAATTACCCAGATTGTGCCGTATGTGAATAGCAGAGGTACAACGAAACTACCGACCATGGGAAAGATTGCTCGGCTCCTTTTCATGTCGAGCATCTCTTTAGGAACAAGTGGAACGTCAGAGAATTTTGCAAATCTTTTCAGTTCGTCTTGATACCTGCCTGAAATCTTTTCTGAAGTTGAAGAGAATCTAACTTGCACGAAAGGTGCGGAAAGAACAGAAAATAATATGAAAAATAAGAATGAGATAATAGCCTGTGTTGGAGCGTGCGAGAATTGGTATTTTACAGAAGGGAATATTGTCTCTAGTGGCAAGAAACCAAGCAGAGCAAGAATGACAGATAAGAGAAATAATGCAAGAACCGCACCCCCAACATATTTGGAACGAGTTAATATTGCAGAGATTAGAAAAGAGAGTGAGATTGAGAATAGAAACGAAAGGAGTATCGATAAAGAAAGATGAAGAACAGATGATATTGCAAAATGAGAAAGAGGAATGGAAATAACCAAGCCGATGTCCAATGGTATTATGGATAGCAAGAGGTAGTAGATTAAATCCTTAAAATAGAAAGCAAGGAATGTTTCTCTGTAATGGATTGGCAATAGAGAGGGTGTTTGGATTAATAATGCAACATCGCCGAAACGTCTTTCAACCATCTCTTTTCCTGCGAGAGCCAAGCCGCCAACGCCCAAGCCGTATAGAATTACCACACCATGAATAATTGTAAGAGTACGAACATACCCTATTTTTAAAAGGAGAACAGGTGATATTACAGATAGAACAAAAGATATAAAGAAAATCATAACAGGGAAAAAGAAAAATCCAACTTTACCAATCATTGCAGAATGTAATCTCATCTCTTCTTTCGTCATGAACCAAATCGTGTAAAGAAGTCTTTTTGCATTCATTTATTCCCTGACTGGTGTAGTAGGATATAGACTTTTCAAATCAGATGCTATTAACAGGTAGAGGTCATTAACGATTAGATTATCAACAAACAAGTTATCAACAAACTTTTTTATTTTAATATACAATTGAGTTGCGATGCATAGGAAAAATGAAAAAATCGAATTATTGAGAAAGAGAATAGAAAGAATAGACGAAAAGATAATAAAACTTTTTATTCGTAGATTAGAATATGCAAAAGTTCTTGGCTTGGAAAAGAAAAGACTAGGCTTGGATGTTTACCAACCTTTGGTCGAAGATAAAGTTATTAAAAGATACATGGAAGGAATAAAAGAGGGAGGTTACGACGAAAATCTTGGGGTAGAACTGGCAAAATTTGTCTTGGCACAATCAAAAAAGGTTCAAGAGAAAATATCTAAAGATGATATCTAAAAAGGAGAAATCTAAATAAGAGAGTTTGATATGAGTGGGAGCGCAATGTCTTCTGAAGAAAAAGGCAGGAAAGAGAGATTTATTTCGCATCCTTTAATAAAAGGAGGAAAGATTGCAGAACGAGAATACCAGGTAAACATAGCAAAGACTGCGATAGAGGGTTCTACACTTGTGGTTCTTCCTACTGGGATGGGTAAGACTGTTATTGCGCTATTAGTGATTGCAGAAAGGTTGTTAAGAAAAGACGGAAAAGTTCTCTTTCTTGCGCCCACCAAGCCACTAGTTGAACAGCACGCAACATTCCTTCGTGAATATCTTTTATCTGGACCCGTGATAATGTTTACAGGCGAGACACCACCCGAAAAGAGGGCTCAATCTTGGAAGGATGCAAAGATAATAGCCTCTACGCCACAAGTTGTTTCGAATGATATAATTTCAGGAAAGATTGACTTAAAAGAAGTAACCATGACAGTATTCGACGAAGCACATAGAGCAACAGGGAATTATGCTTATGTGTTCATTGCTGAGAAATACAAGGAAGCAGGCGGTCTTGTGCTCGGTATGACTGCCTCTCCAGGTTCGAACGCAGATGAGATTCTTGAGATATGTAACACTCTTGGAATTGAGAGAGTAGAAATAAGGTCAGAATACGACGACGATGTCAGACCCTACGTTCAGGATGTTGCCATAAAATGGATAAGAGTAGATATGCCCGAAAAGGTAAGGTTAATTTCACAAACTTTAAGGCGAGCACTTGCCAACCAACTTCGTACACTTCAATCTTATGGACTTATAAGAAAATCAGATAAGGTATCTACTAAAGAAATCCTTGAGGTTCAAGCACGAATAAGGAGCAAGATAGCAACAGAGGGAAAACCAAGCCAGGCTCTATTCCATGCAGCAAGCGTGCAAGCATGTGCAATGGCAATCAACCATGCACTTGAACTCGCAGAAACACAAGGAATCTCGGCACTTCAGGCTTATTTTGAAAGAATGAAAGTTAAGGCGACAAGTAAAGGTGCATCAAAGGCATCCAAGATGGTATTGAACGACCCTGATTTTCAGGAAGCCCTCGCACTTACGAACGAAGTTGATTATGACCATCCTAAAATTGCAAGAGTTGCCGATTTGATTTCAGAACAGTTTAGTTTGAAGAAAGACAGCCGAGCAATTGTATTTACACATTACAGGGATACATCCGAGCGTGTAACCGATGCATTATCTAAGATAGATGGAGTAAAACCAGTTAAGTTCGTGGGGCAGGCAAGCAAAGGAGATGACAAAGGATTAAAGCAAAAAGAACAGATTGAGATAATACAAAAATTCAGAAATGGAGAATACAACGTTCTTGTAGCGACGAGCGTTGGAGAAGAGGGTCTTGACATACCTCAAACAGACCTCGTAATATTCTACGAACCTGTCCCATCAGAGATTCGCACGATCCAGCGCAGAGGGCGGACAGGCAGAAAAATGCCCGGAAAAGTAGTTATTCTAATAACAAGAGGAACAAGAGATGAAGCATATTACTGGTCAAGCAGAAACAAAGAATTTACAATGAAACGAGAATTAGAAAAACTACGTGAAGAACTCTCCTCAAAGGTAATAGTTGGCAAGCCCAAACCTGTAGATTGGTTTGATTATGATGTAGAGAATGGAGATAAAGCAAGCAACCTACCGCCTGCAGAGAACTCAAAAGTTGTTTTTGAGGATACCTCAAATGGAAAAGAGAAAAAAGAATTAGACGAAAAAGAATTAAAAGAAAATATACAAGAAGAAAAGGTAAAAGATGAAGGCTCTGAAGAGATAAATCTCGTAGAGAATAAAATTGAGAATGAAGAAAATAAGGAGAAGAAATCAGAGGCATTCGATGCGGTAAGAGAGATTTTATCAAGAAAACCAAAACAATTGACACTTGTTGATTTCCCTCAGGATGAAAAAAAGGAAAAGTTAATTGTTGATACCAGAGAATTCAATTCTGAAGTTGTAAAAGAACTTTCGAAAGCAAATCTAATAATCATACCAGAACAACTATCAATCGGCGATTATCTGATATCTGACAGAGTTGCAGTAGAAAGGAAGAGCACAGAGGATTTTGTTAAATCGATAATCGACGGCAGGCTATTCCAGCAGGCAAAAGAACTAAAAAACGCATACTTGCATCCTGTGCTTATCGTCGAAGGAACCGACCTATATACCTCAACAGGTATGAACGCATCATCTATAAGAGGTGCAATATCTTCTTTGATTTTAGATTACTCTATACCCGTGGTTTCAACTAAAGACGCAAAAGATACCGCAGAGATGCTGATTGCATTCTTAAAAAGAGAGCGTGCAGAGGGAAGAACTCCAAGCCTGAGACCCGAAAAAGGGAGCATGAGTTTGCACGACAGGCAGCAGTACATTGTCGAAGGGCTTCCAAACATATCAGGCACACTAGCTCAAAGGCTTCTTTCACATTTTGGCAGTGTAGTTCGAGTTATGAACGCTTCTGAAGATGAACTTGCAAACGTAAAAGGGATTGGAAAGAAAACAGCAAAGGAAATATACAATACTTTAAGAAGCCAATGGCTTTCCTGAGGTGAGAAGATGCACCGCGCAAGATGTTTAGTTATAGACGACGAAGATGATGCGAAAATATTGATGGATAGACTCGGAACGCATCCCAAAGGCTTGGAAATTATGGCACCTAAAACCATTCATCTCAATATATATCTTGAAAATATACCAAATGTTCATGCAAACATACTCAAACAAGAGATGCTTTCCATAGGCGGTGATGCATGCGTACGCAAAGACACTATTTACGGCGGAAGTAAAGAACACACGGATGTTATTTTAATGGGTAATTTAAAGCAGTTCAGATTACTTGCTAAAAAACTTGAAATTCAGCCGCTCGGTTTGAAAGATATCGGCTTGGAAATTTTGGATTCCATAAGGAATTTCAAAAATGAAAATAAAAACGCAGTTACAGAATTAGGTAAGATGAAATTCGAATGGGGAAGTCGCACGTATATCATGGGAATTTTAAACCTTACTCCTGACTCCTTTTCAGGCGATGGCATAACTGACTTAAACAAGGCTGTTGAACGCGCAAAAAAAATGGTTGAGGAAGGAGCAGATATCATAGATATAGGTGGCGAATCAAGCAGACCTGGCGCTCAACCTGTACCCCCCAACGAAGAAAAAAAAAGAGTAATCCCCGTAATAGAAAAAATTGCACAAGAACTCGAAGGAAAAACTCTCATCTCTATAGATACTTACAAATACGAAGTTGCAAAAGAGGCTGTTAAAAAAGGCGCACATATCATTAACGACATCACTGGACTTTCAGACCCAAATATGCTTTCCCTTGCATTAGAGAATAACATCCCTGCCGTTGTTATGCACATGCAAGGTAACCCAAGAACCATGCAACTATCCCCATCTTATTCTGACGTCGTAAAAGAGATATACGATTTTCTTTCCCAAAGGGTTGATATCGCAACAAAAAAGGGTATGAAAAAAGAAAAAATCTGGCTCGACCCCGGAATTGGTTTCGGAAAGAACCTCGAACATAACCTTACCATAATTCGCAGATTGAAAGAGTTTAAGTCTCTAGGTTGCCCAATACTCATTGGCACATCAAGAAAATCGTTCATCGGAATGACTACGGGCTCTGCCGTCTCTGAACGGCTTGAAGGCTCTATCGCCTCCATATCCGTTGCCATTGCAAACGGCGCAGATATCGTCCGCGTGCATGACGTAAAGGAAACTAAACGAGCAGTTAACGTGTGCGATGCAATCATAAGAAGACGCCTGAGGTGAGGATTTGGTCTCGAAAAAAAGAAAAAGAACGGATAAGATAGTGTTAAAAAACATGGCATTCTATGCCTTCCACGGCTTGGATGCTGAAGAGGCAAAACAAGGTCAGAGATTCTTCATAGACGTGGAATTATACCTCGACCTTATGCCTGCTGGTATGCAAGACGACATCCACTTGACAACAAACTATGCAAAGATTTATGCAAGAGTAAAAGAACTTGCTCAAGATAGAAGATTCATACTCATTGAAGCACTTGCAGAATCTATTGCCTCTGCAATAATCAAGGAAACAAATGGCGATGAGGTCGTTGTTCGTGTACGCAAACCTTCAACTCCCATTAAAGGAATTCTTGACTACGTAGAAGTGGAATTGCGTAGAACAAAGGATGATTATAGATAATTTAGAAAATTTGAAAATTTATCTAAATTTTCAGACCTTCTTTTTCGGCTCTCCTTCTTTTATTAGCATAGACGCAATTATAGCCTTTATCCCGATGAAATCCGATAAATTACCATCCCAAGATGAAAGTTGCTCCCTATACTCGTTCTCTATCTTATCTGCAGTCCTCTTTAGCATCCTATGTATCTTGTCCCAGTCGTATCCATCAACTACCAACACAAGAGTAAATTTCTCTCTCTTATCTATAAGTATCTTCTTTCCAGACCATTCCAATTTCCCAACTTTTCCACTTGAATTGTATTGATTCTTGAACGAATCTTCCATGAAACTCTGGACCGCAGTAAGCATACTCGCAATTATATCCGAATCTCCTTCGTTATCTCTTATCGACATCTGAGAAATCAATCTACCATCTGAATATATCATCATCGCATTCTCAACAACAAAACCGCCTAGTTTCCATTTCCTATATAGATTCACTCCCACAACTGAACAAACTGCCGCTAGGATGGCTGCTAAACATATCGAAAGATAAAGAAGCGTATAGTTGGGTGGCGATGTTACAGTAACCATAATCGTAGTAGTGTTTGATAGTCCATTTACATCTCTTACAGTTAAAGTAACCTTATACTTCCCATCTTTCCTGTATGTATGGTAGGCTTCTGCACTATATGCCTTATCTCCATCTCCAAAATCCCATTCGTAACTTGCAATCCCTACATTATCAGAACATGATAAAGCATCAAATCTAACTTTCTTATCCTTCTCTGCATTCATTTCATTCAAAGTGCGAATCATAGGCGGTGTCTTATCCTCTATCCTAATATATACTCTCTTTTCCGCAACATTTCCGGCTTGGTCTGTTACCATAAGGACAACCGTATAGTTCCCAGGATTTTCGAATACATACCAAAATCTAGATTGGCTCGATTGGTATATTATGGAATTCGTTTCATTCGAAAATATCTGCCAATTATATGTATATCCAAAGGGATACTCAATATCGTTGTCGGTCGTATTTGATACAAATTCCATAGGAACATCTTCATCTGCATGTTCTAAACATATTATTTCCACCTTGGGCGACATCGTGTCTATAACTTTTATGTGGACAATCGTAGAATTCTCATTACCTGCATAATCTTTTATTACCAAAGTAATGTTATAATCACCAGGCACTTCTATAGACGCCAAAGTAATCGACTGCTCGCTATCCCATATTTCCACATACCCCTCTTTCCCATCTTCAACTGACCAATTATATTCAACCACTCCTTCATAACAATTGTCCATCGAAGACGCCGCATTCAGCGTAAAGTTCGCACCCTGCTCTACATATACATTGTTCTGCGTAACTACCATAGGTTTAACAGTATCTCTTATCGATATTCCATACTCAGTACATGGTTGACTAAAAACACCATTTGTTCCAATATCATTTGGCCCAAGCCCAGGTTCCACTAATATATAATGCCCACTCTCATTCGCATATTCTTCAAACTCTATGTAACTGTACGAATCATGGCTATATACAATATAATCGTCGTTGATTTTTATTATATATGTGTAATTTATAGAACGAGTATCGTTTCGCACTACCAAATCTATCGAATAAAAACTATACTTGTCCCCTATTGAAGGGACCAGGTCCATCCTAAATGAAAAGGTAATTTCTATTGGACTTAATTCATATATGCTCCCTGTAAAATTCATACTAATGTTGAGTTCATCGAAAGAATACCCATAATATCTCCCTTCTATTTTTAGAAAATTCTCAGACGACTTCCCAACCAAATCCTTAAACCAAGCCTTATAGTACGGCATAAACACCGAAAGAACGCTAACTTCTGAAGTTGATAAAAAGCCATCTCGATTGCCAAACACAAAATCAACCTGCCACCTTAGGTAGGTTACATCCGCATCTTGCCAATAATACATTCTTAACCTCTCTATATATTCTGCAACATTTATTTTCGTTATGTCAGGCTGTATTATCCTTTGAGAAGGTGGTAGAGGATGCATTACTACATGAATAATGTTCCCAAAGGGGAAAACATCTCCATCTTCAGTTACTGTTATATTCGCAACAATACTTTGAAATCCCTGAGCAACAACTAAACACAAAAAACTCCCCGGATATATAGAAGTCGAAAAATAACCCGTCTCATTTACCCTTACTGCAGGCTCATCTACAGTATGAAAATGCCCTTCATCCTTATCCCAAATATATATCGCTGCATTCCAAATCCCCAAGCCGGCTATATCTGTTACCCAACCAGAAATTCCCACTTTATTTGTTAAAGGAGATTTATAAATCGTGAAATTTAATATCTCCACTTCCTCATCTACCAAAATTCCATGCTGACTTGCAAAATAGTTCCCAAGACTACGATGTGCAGTTACAACAAACGCCCCTTCATATACACTCAATTGATAATACCCTGTCCCGTTCGTCTCTGTGCTTGTACTCCATCCTCTAACTATATCAACTGCATTTATTATCACATTCGATACGCTTTCCCCATTCGAATTTTTTACTATCCCTATTATTTTACAAGTACGCGCAGGGACCTTTTCAAGATTTACATCTATCCTCGAAACTGTATTCTTTGAGTAGTTTACTTTTATTTCATATCTAAAATAACCTTCACAGCCATATTTTATTACATATTCTCCAGGAAGAACATACAAACAATAATATCCTCCTTCAAGTGTGCTTGTAATCCATTCCTTGCATTCTATCTTCACGCCAACTATCGGATACCCACTCCCCACATCAAATACATATCCCCATATCTTAACTGTAAGTTTTATCATCGTTATATACAAGTAACTCTCTGATGTTACATTATATCTCTTCTCTGTTTTATATCCCTCTTTCTTAACAATCACATCATAAACACCTTCGAGAACATCGCATTCGAAATACCCATCTTCATTTGTCTTTACTATCTGTATGTCTCCATACACATCCACATTTATTATCTCTACACTTGCATTTGCAATTGGTATGCTATTTATCTCAGTTACTCTGCCATTAATCGTTCTATTTGCAATTGGATAGAGCCATTTCGAACCTATATACCTATATGAAGAGGTATATGCTGCAACTACATAGAACTCATTTGGAACATCGTATATCGTACCTTTTTCTGTAAACGAAGTCGTCGAATTTATCGTATCCCCAATAGGCGAGACCTCTCCAAATAGTAAAGTCGTGTTTGAAAGCGCATGCACAGTCGCATTCCATGAATCTATAGTAATTAAGTTCATACTCATCGTTATATTTACATCACCTATTGCAGGATTTCCACCCAAGTTTACTCTTTCCACTTTTTCTATATCATATCCTACCATAATTGGAAATTCAAGAGCATATTTAAAAAAGATATCTGGCGCATAATCTTTTATATATTGACCATTGTTAAACGCCCAAGCCACTACTTGTATATATATTATATTGCAATTTGCAAAGTGCTTCTTTGGAATCTTTAACGCAATATCCCATCGATTGCTAAATGGAGTGTATGAAACAATCGTATTTTCTTCGTAATTCATGTAATAGTCTATACTTTTACCAATCCCTATTTCTGTATTTAGCGCAGTTGCAGAATAATCTACAATGGTATCGTTATCCCTATCTATAAGGATTGTGAAATTTCCAGATTTTGCATTTCCACACACATTTATGGATATCGTTATTTGTTCTTGCGGCATGCCCATCATATTAATTTCTGAGATTGTAACTTGTGTTATGTCTATCTCTTTCCAATTAATTGGCATATCTGCCTCATCTGTAAAAGTAGTACCTCCTGTATCCTCCCCTTTAGTATTTTCACTTAAAATTCCGAATACAAAAACTAAAAGAACTAAAATGAAAATAGAAATGAAAAGATATTTCCAAGCCTTGCATATCACCTTGAATCTATCTTCATTCACATTACCACCGAATTTACATTATCTTTAATCAAGATAAGATTTTTGGTTGCATTAATCCTCAATAATCCTCTAACTACACAATTGGCTACACTCTTACTTTTTTGTAAGGAAGATTTCATCGATTTTACGAACGCGTATATAAAAATTTCAATCAATCGAAAAACTTATAAGCAATTTCGAAACTCGTCCCAAAAGTGGTTTATTTACTTTCTGCGTAATAATATTACACAAATACTTGCAAAAAGCAAAAAGAGGTGAGATGATGATGTTTATCGAAGAAGAATATGGATGTAAGTGGGCTAGAAAAAGAACGCTCCTTGGATTATGTGTAGGTTTCTTACTTATCGGAAGTATGCTTATTCTGCCTACCTTAGACGTAGATGCACAATCCTGTAACCTTTCTCTATACTTCCCATCTTCTATACAGACGAATGCCAGCGCAAATCTATCTATTTCAGGAACTTTATATAACTCTGCATCGACATCAGATTTTGCAATAATAACTGTATCTTCACCATCAAATTGGACAGTGTCTGTAACTCCATCTGATACCTATATCGCTACGCATACAAACGTTTCCCTAACCGTATCATGTATGGTTCCCTCAGGGGTTAACCCAGGCTCCTACACTCTCACAATCTCAGCAAAATCAAATATAACCCAGTGCACTACCTCAACTAATATTTCAATCATTGTCTCTCAGACTCCATCTCAAGGTTATCTTTCTGTTTCTTTGGATGTCTTTGACTATGACAACGAGGGGTTAAATAACGATTTATTCCTCTTGGCTGAATACTATACTGGCACATCATACGTTCCTGCCTCATATGCTCATGTAAACATAGATAATATCATAACAAATGCATCCACGGATTATAATGGCTCATTCTATGCCTATGATTTCCCACCCGGCGAACATCTCGTCTACGTTACATACATGACTCCAAGTGATATGTTAGAATGGCAAGGTTCTTTCTATATCGAAGATATCTTTCCCTCTCCTAATGAAACCATTCTCCAACTGTGGGCTAATCCTGCGGATTTAGATTCTGATGGACATCTTAACGACGTGGAAATTTACGCTTACTTCGAGACACAAAACGGTTACACATACCTTGCCCCATACACGGAAATATACATCGATCAAATTTACATGGGCTCAACCGATTATTCAGGTTACTTTGTTGCATTCGATTTCTCAGCAGGGTATCATTCCGTTTATGCTTATTATTATCAATTCTACTATAATAATTCAGGAAACTTCTCAGGAAGTTATACTGCATATGCTGAATTCTATTCTGAAGGCTTGGGCGAAATTCAAAATGGCATTTATTTGTCCATTTCTGTTTCTACTTTTGACAACGATGGTGTATTTAATGATGCCATATTCTACGTTTATTACTATTCCACATCCTCCTACAATAACTCACATAACGGTTCTGGTGGCAGACAGTCTTATCCTCCAAGCCAAGGTAATGGCACATTGCCAACCGACCCTGTTGAAGGTGTGGAGATTTATGTAGATTATTATTTTGTAGGTCTCACAGATGCAAATGGCATCCTTATCAAGAATGACTTTACAGCAGGTTGGCATCTTGCTGAAGCATATTATTTAACTACTAACTCCGGATACAATTGCTCAAATTGCACATCTTACATGTATGATAGCGAATGGTTCTACATTTCAGCCGAAAATTCAGCATCGACTAACCTAGGTGTATCTGCATACACCTTTGCCAACGATAACGATGCAATTATAAACGATGTAATTATCATGGCTTCTTATTACACTACAAGCGCAAACTATTCTTCCCCAGCATCTCTCCTCGAAGTATTTATCGAAGGTATATTTGTTGGATACACAAATGAAAATGGCACTTGGAGAGGATACAACTATCCCCCTGGCATCTATGATGTTTTAGTATTTGGTAATAACTGCACAGCCACAACCACTTTCACTATTGAGCATGTAAGCACAAGTCCTTATACAATCTCAGCCTACGTCCTTAACCTTGATAATGAGATTATCTCTAATGACGTCAAAATAATCGTGCGAAATTCAGCAGCCGGTCTTCCTAATGCATCCATATACATAGATTGGTTATTCTATGGATTTACCAACACCCTAGGCGAATTGACTATATACGACCTTGAATCAGGATACCACATTGCAACTTGGTTCGATGGAATATTCATAGACTTTAATTATTTAAACTCATCTTACATACATTCTTCTAATTCCTCATATACTTGGACCTTGGCTTGGGATAATCTCTATTCTACTACCTTCTATATCCCATATTCAGTTACATACTTAACAAATTGGAGTTTCCAGCATGGTTTCTGCATGGCTGATTTCGATAACGACACCTATCTAGATGACCTCGTAATCATACTCCCTCTGCAAGGTAATTTCTCAGCAAATGCTCTTAATGTTTCTATCGATGGAAATAAAGTTACCTATTCATATCGTTCTGGCAGAGGCTCTGGCGAACGAATTGTGGTATATGACTTATCTCCAGGTCCGCATGACATCTCTGTAACATATTCAGGCACAACTGTTTTTGGGAAAGTAGTCTCACAAGGCACAGGTCAGCAATTCATTTATGCCACAGTTTACCTAACTAACGCCGACTCAGGCACTTACAGAAACGATGCTCAGATACTTATCCGCGACCAAAACGGCTTACCTGTTCAAGGTGCTTCTATAAACATCAACAATACCATAAATGGTATCACAAACCCCACTGGCGTTTTCGTTGCATATAATCTCACAAAAGGCACACATTCTGGAACTGCTACTGCACCCAATGGCAAAACTGCTTCATTTGTCATAAATTCCGAAGGCTTGGAAAACCATGCGCCTCATGCATCTGCAGGCTCAGACTTTATAGTTAATCTAGGTTCTGAAGCAAACTTCAACGCTAGCGAATCTTATGACCCTGACGGAGACCTACTCTCATTCGTTTGGAACTTTGGCGATGGAACTACTGCAAATGGCATCAAAGTATCGCACACTTATACTACATACCCTGAAAATGGCGAATACATTGTAACCTTAACAGTAACCGACACATTTGGGGCTTATGCTACCGCTACAATTAAAGTAAGAATTAACAGAATTCCAATTGCAAAAATAGCGTCTGTCCCTGCAAAAGTTGTAGGTAGCAAAATAGTATTCGACGCTCTAGGCTCTTCTGACGAGGATAACGATGCCCTTACCTATACTTGGGATTTCGGCGATGGAACCACTGCTACGGGCGCAAATCCTACTCATGTATATTCCAAGCCTGGGACCTATGACGTAAAACTCACGGTATCTGATGGACGTGGTGGAACATCATCTACAACCATGCGGATAATTATCAAAGAAAAAGCCACAACTACAGGTTATCCACTTGAAATAATAATGCTCCTTATCGCAGTAACTTTAGGCGCCGCAGGATTGATGTTCTTTTTTCGTCGAAAAAGACGAAACGAGAAAATTTAACCTACTACTCTTTCTCCTCCCACTTTATTTATTAATTACTAAAGAGGACAAAAAGGACGATAACTTTACACGAGGTCAGATTTACGGTTACATTCTTGCAAACCCTGGCGAACATTATAGTGCAATCAAAGAAGCACTCGAATTAAAAAATGGTACTCTTGCATATCACCTATCTGTGCTCGAAAAAGAAGAAAAGATTAAGTCTAGACATGATGGTTTCTACAAACGATTTTATCCCATAGGTATGAAAGTCCCTGACGACGGCAGAGTAATCTTAAATAAAATCCAACTCGACATACTCGAATTAATCAAACAGAAACCAGGCATTTCTCAAAGTGAAATCTCCGAACTTATCGGGCTCTCAAATGCAACTGTAAATTATCATATCAGCATAATGGTCAATGCAGGATATGTAAAGTTGGATAGAAAAGGACGTAAAACTATGTGTTTCGCAAGGCTTGATGAGGAAAATTAATAATTCTTTTTTATTCTTATTTTTAGAATAATTTTGATTTTTTGTTATGTTATACTCAGATAAAACAATGCGAAAAACACTAGCAAAACATATAAAATTGGAAATGTTACTCTCACTCAGATGGAAGACCTTAAACTAATATGCGAAGATGCAAAAAGCAAAAGAGATACCCAAGCAGGCGCCGAAGGTGTTGCAGAAACATTTACTTTTTCAAATTACCAATCTAACAAACCAAATGTCCCCACCGATTCTTTGCATATATCTAACATATCACATGATATCATCAACATAAATGAACTCACATCTGCTTTGAGAATTAAAATCGGAAAGAAAAACAGAGCCAAAGAGGAGAACATTAGAAAACTTGCTGAATACGTCCTTAATTTCTTTGGTTATTCTGATAGCATAATCGATAACGTCCTCAGTACAGAAGATAGAGATGTTTTCTACACCCTGGAAGAAGAAGGAATACTATCCACTGAACGCGAAGAAATGTATATCTTAAAAGGAAAAGTTTGGCGTATTCATTATTGGATGCTAAATAAAAAGGAAATTAAGAAACTCGCCCAAGCCGATTATGCTTCTAAAGAATCAAAAAACGAAGATTATGCAAATGTTTACGATTCTCTTTCTGACGAAATCTGGAAACGTAATTAGTTGTAACTTATCATCCGCTTATCTTGTATTTCGTACTTATCTCATTAAATCACATTACTTGATTATATCAGTTATGAGAATTATAGTGCCGCATATTAGTTATCTCATGCTATTAGTTATCTCGTATTTGTAAGTTTAATTTCGAGGTATTCTCAAATTCTAAAAGATAAATTGATTTACCAAGCCAACAAAAATTCCCTTAATGGTCGATTATATTCCCGGTAAACGCAACATCGGAACTACATGTAGAATAGTGCGCGCTTTTGCAGGAACCCTAGGTATGCTTTGTGCAGTTCTCGGCTTGGGATTGATGATAAAATGGAATTTACCTATTATCTCAAGGTTAATTTTGGTATTCCCTTTATTTATCGGATACCTAGAGTTCTTACAAGCAATATTCGGTTTCTCTACTCAGCATGCAATTCGTGGAATATACGACCTGAGATAAAAAACCTAAATTTCAAATGCGTAAATACATCGGTAAATACGTAACTACACAGGTGGATGGAAGATGGACAATAATTTGCTATCCAATAGAAAAGTGTCTTCGCTCACAAATATAGGGATAGTTTATGAAATCGAGGATATTAAAAAGGATATTGGAATGGCTAACAGAATCTATAAAATGGCGTTCTGGCTTGCACTCATTACCACTGGTTTATTTCTTCTTATTGGGAATTTTTAATCTATAAACTACTTCTTTTGGACTATCCTAGAATACACTTTTCTTGAGGCTGAGACTATATCTTTCTCTCCATACGGAATTGCAATTATACGCAATTTCGGAAGTCCTCCGACTACATTTAATATTTGTAATACCAAGCCGAGATTGTATCCATGTAAAGTCGAAACAGAAGTCGAACACAACTCTGATATGGATTCTAGCTCCACAACATCTTTTACGCCTTTTGCCGCATCTACTATTATTGCATCTTCATATTCTTTATCTTCGAAAGATATCAGAATGTCTGGGTTATCTGTCTTTTCTACAACATATCCTGCAATTTCCAATTTACTCCTTATCTCGTCGCAAACAACCCAAGCCACCTGGTCCTCTTTTAGGTATTCAGAACCATAAAACAATACAATCTTCTTTTTCATCTTTCACCTATTTTTACCCCGTCTATTCCATTTCTCTTTTACCATCCCGGACATTAATCATATTTTACAAATTCGTCAATCCTCTTCTTTGCCTCTTCTCTCTTCTGTGCAAATTCTACTAAGAATTTCTCTACAAGAGAAGCTGCATATTGCTTACATTCACCGCAGAGCATCTTTCCTCCTTTGCATTTCGAATATATCTCTGAAAGTTCTTCATCAGAATCTACAAAATGATATACATACAATTCATAGACCGAACATATCTCAGGTTTACCTCCAAGCCTTCTCTGTTCTTCAACAGAAACTCCTCCACCTGTCTTTGAAGCCATTACCTTTTTCCTTGCTTCTTTCGGATTATCTGTTAAAAATATCGCAGTCTCAGGTTTCGAAGATGACATCTTTTCCCCTGTAAGTCCAGTCATGAACCTATGATAGGTTGCGGCAGGTAAGATAAATCCATATCCCCCATATTTTCGCTCAACTTCTACAAGCCTTTCATCTAGTTTTGGCAAATCTTCCCCCTTTGCATCGTCTATATACAAAGCCTTATATGAAGGAATATTCTTTAATTTCTTGAACCCCATCTCACGCGCTACTTTCTCGACTTCTTTTAACAATTCTTCCACTAAATAGTCTGTTTTTACAAATACCCCAGGTCTGCCATCTTTTGCAACTGTAACATTAAAAAACCTATGCGAGAACGCTATATTCCTCGTTAGTCTTATATGCGGGTCTTGGTCAACTCCCACGGGGACAACTACCGGCTTGGGTCCTCCATATTTCTCTAACTGTGGATGTAATATATCTGCAACTTGAACAAGTGGCGAAAATATTTTGCACATATTCGTAGAATCTTCGAACCCATATATGGACCGCATCTCGTTCCAATTTGTTTCATGTGCAGATATGTATGCTAAATCAAGAACTGGCTTCCTCTTAGATTGAAAATAAATCTGGCATTTTTTCGAATCAAGACCTAAGGCAATGTAGTTTGTGATGTAGTATTCGAGTGCTATTTCCTCTGCGCGCTTTAGTGAAATCCCTCTTGCTCCAAGCGCTTCTATATCTGCTACACCAATATACGCATCTGCTCCTAAAGAAGTAAAATAATTCACTTGGTCAATGACCATCTTATGCCCTAAATGCATAGGACCTGAGGGTACAAAACCTGTCATAACTGCAAATTTCTCATTCTTCTCTATTGCTTCAAATACCCGCTCAAATCCTCGATGTCCAAATACTACTCCTCGTCTAAAAATTCGCCCAGGCTTGGGCAGTTTTGATTCATAAGGCTCAAATGATTCTATACCAAATTCATCTCTTAATCTTGCGTAATCCTGAAATTGTGCTGAACTCCATGGGTCTATCTTCATTTTATCATCCTACTCCGTTCCTTTACTACATTCATTCATTCTTAACATTCATTCTTACTTCAGTTTATTCTATCCCTCTCCATTCTGATAGCACACGTTCATAAGCCTCTAAAGTCCCCGTATCATACCATTTCCCCTCGAATGGATATCCATAAAGTTTACCTTCTTTTGCAAGTTTCGGAAAGACATCTTTTTCGAGCATCGCTTTTCCTTCATTAGGTATGTATTTGAAAATTTCAGGTTCAAGCACATATATCCCTGCATTTATTAAATTACTGGGCGCCTCTTCTTTCTTCGGTTTTTCTATAAATTCAAGTATTTGATTCCCTTTTAATTTCGCAACTCCATATCTCGAGGGGTCTTCTACTGTTGTGAGCGCTATTGTCCCCATCGCACCTGTCTCTTCATGTTGGTCTATCATCGAAAAAAGGTCTATATCTGTCAAAATATCACCATTCATCATCAAGAAGGTTTCTTTCAGAGCATCCTTTGCTAATCTTAAAGGTCCTGCAGTCCCCAAGGGCGTTTCTTCTTCTACATATGATATCTTCATACCAAACCGCCCACCGTTACCAAAATAGTCCTTTATCTGCTCTTTCTTATATCCTACTGATAATATTGCTTCGTTTATTTGATATTTTCTTAGTAAGTCAAGAACATGCTCAAGCAAGGTCTTCCCTTTTATTGGGATTAATGGCTTGGGTATTTCGTATGTAAATGGTCTTAGCCGAGTGCCTTCACCCCCAACAAGCAAAAAAGCAACCTTAACTCGATGTTTAACCAACATTCGGGTTAGCAATTGCTCCATAACCTGCTCGGGTGTTCTCTTAATCCCTGCATGCTTTTTTGCAGATTCATATACCTCTCTATCGATAGACAATCTCACATCTATCTTTTCCTTCATAAATTCTGAATATATAACACAATATATAATTTCTACCATACTTATTTCCTTCTCTATTTAATTCCTATCATCAACCAGAATGATTAACGACTGATTACTATGTAGAAAGGCATATAAAAGAGCACCCATATATAGGGAATTGTGAGATAATGGCAAAAGACCCAAAAAAGGCTTCTGGTCAGCAAGCCCTCCCTCCTGGAAAAAGAGCCTGCGAATATGAAGTTGGTTATGAGGCTCGCGAACTTAAGATGGTTGCAAAATGCAAAGAATGTGGAGGAAGGTCAACTTTGAAAGAAGGTTATTGCTTATCGGGAATTATAAACTCTTTCTCGAAAGAATCAGGTGTTGATACCATCATACTTTCTCACTTCATAGAAACACAATATAATAATAAAGCAATTGAACTCATTCGTATGATGACATCACTTGCGGGTGAATTAACACAACTGGCAAATAGAGACCCAACTCAAGGCATGGACGATGGAATGGGGAATCCAATTCCAGTTTCCCCAGAACAACGAAGAGCATGCGAACAATGCAGATTCAATCCTGCATTTCTCTATCCTTCCCTTAGAGATGCGTTCGTTATGGATATCGAAGAATTCTACAGAAGATTGAATGACGTTGTAATGGATGTTGGAAATTCTGCAGGTTCAGTCGGAATTTGTGGAAATTGCATTTCTACCACCCTCGGCGACCTAAACTATATTTATGACAAATTCGAAGAACTTGTAAGATATATTGTAAGACAAGGTTATCAAATAGTGCTTTAA
>Ga0123519_10003002_pt1 | contig 28230 bp, 21 predicted proteins | sample YelNatPaOPRAMG02_FD_87396 | JGI IMG/M metagenome (GOLD analysis project Ga0123519, IMG submission 87396) | Hot spring microbial communities from Yellowstone National Park - Yellowstone National Park OP-RAMG-02 (version 2) | ecosystem: Environmental > Aquatic > Thermal springs > Hot (42-90C) ...
AATTATATTGGAAAGTGGTTCGTTGCGAATAGTGCCGCTAGCCCCGGAATAGGCTACTTTCGAGGGACCCATTGGGCAATGAAGGGAAGCGGGGAATCTAAGGCCGTATTCACTCCGAACATCCCTCGAGCGGGCCGCTACACGGTTTATGCGTGGTTCGGTCCTGATCCTTGCAAGGATCACGCCTCCAACGCTCCTGTAACAGTAAGGTCAGCGGATGGTGTAAAGACCATACGGGTTGATCTTCGTGAAATGAAAGGCCAATGGGTGAAGCTCGGCACATTCCGGTTTGCCGCAGGTCGGAAGGGATCGATCATCTTTTCAAACGATGCGGATGGAAACGTTCTGGCCGATGCAGTGAAGATGGTGCCTGTTTTAGATTCACGCTGAGAGCTATCCGCCGCGTGTTTCGTCTTTCGAATAAAGGGTCTCTGTCTTCTATTTGCAGGCTGTATTGACCGGCGTCCTTCGAAGGAGGCAGTATTGACTAAGCCATTCTTGTTGTGATATAACGAAGCTGTCACCGATTACGCATGCAGCCAGTGGAAAAACGTTTTTGCGATAAATATATCTTGTCGCAACAGCTTTCCGGAAGAAAGGAGGGTAGAGGCATGCCCGCCGATATGAAGACTATCGCGGAGCGTGTTGGCGTGTCAAAAACTACTGTCCACCGCGCGTTGGCTAATGCCGGCAGGATAAGCCCCGAAACACGGGCAAAAATCCTGAAAGTTGCCGCCGAACTCGACTACCGGCCAAATAACCTCGCGAGGGGGCTACGCTCACAAAAATCCGCGACAGTCGGGCTGGTTGTCATCGGCCTCACCAACTCGTTTTACGCAACAATCTTGGAAGGTGTGGAAAGCATTGCAACCGAAAGCGGTTACAGCGTGCTTATCGCGCGTTCCGACGGGTCTCCCTCGCGAGAGGCCCAGCACCTCGACGTATTTAGAGAGAAGCGCGTCGATGGAATGATAATAGCTCCTGCCAGTTCGATGCAGAACATAGACTACTACAGGAAACTCCAACAGAATGGCATTCCGTTCGTGTTTATCGACAGGTATGTGCCTTCTGTGGACTCCGACTATGTGATGACGGATAACTTTCTTGGTGCTTACATGGCGGGCAAGCATCTGCTCAAGCTTGGCAGGAAGAAGATCGGCTTTGGAATGATCCCGGGGAGCGAGATGACGTCAACATCGGTGACTGAAAGGCTGAGGGGTCTAACTGCTGCTCTGACGGAAGCAGGACTGGGGCCGCCTATAATGATCGGCGAGGGAATGCCTTCGATGAGACCGCAGGAGAGCTTTGCCGCAACAGCCGTCAAGAAATTCTTCCAAGATGGCGGAAAAGTGGACGGCATTCTGGGCGGTAATGATGATACAGCTATTGGAATTATCAAAGGTCTGCAGGAAATAGGCATAGCGGTACCCGATGACGTATCAGTTGTAGGGTTTGACGATTTGGACATCGCTCCGTATATTCAACCGGCCCTAACAACTATTCGGCAGCCGGCCAGGCAAATGGGTGAGGAAGCGCTGCGTCTTCTATTAGAGAGGATGTCGTCGGAACCCAGGACTCATCACAAGCACGTGCTGTTGCAGCCGGAGCTTATAGTTCGCGAGTCCTGTGGAGCTAACAGTAAAGAGGTGAAACAAACCTACACATAATTAGTCTAAGAGGTGGAGGCTCAGGCGGGCAGGCTGAACGGCAGTTTTTCGACCTCTGAAGGCGGGGTAATTAAATAACGCTGAGGGCAGAGTTAGCATAACTCCGGGACCTTCAGCAAGGAAGGTGTTTAGTATGCGCGCTCAAAGAGCCAAGGGGTTTACCCTGATAGAACTTTTGGTAGTCATCGCCATTATTGCCATTCTCGCGGCGATACTGTTTCCTGTGTTCATAAGTGCCAAAGAAGCGGGAAAGAAGGCGGCCTGTCTGAGCAATCTAAGGCAAATCAGTACCGCGTTTGATCTTTATTTGTCTTCGAACAACGATCGGTATCCACCGGCAGTTCGACCCAAACAGGTGGGCGAGCAGAACCCTCTGTTCCCGGATCCTCAAGTCACTGCCGGCGGAGGTTGGCTTACGTGGGATGCTCTTCTGTTTCCGTATACCAAGAGCCGGAGCGTTTATCGCTGTCCTGCAGATAACTACAAACGTGACAATGTAACAATATCCGGCAAATCGTTTCCGGGAGAACCGCGCAGTTACTCAATGAACGACCAGGTGTATAAGAAGTACACCGGCGGCACGGATCCACGTCAGTTCAGCGGGATGATGCGCAGCGAACCGCCTAAACCCAGCAGGTTTGTCCTTATGGTGGATTGGTTCGGAAAGTATTACGACTCGTCCGGAAGGTTGCACGTGGATAACAGGCTGGGTTCGGAGAGCTACGTAATGGCCTTCATGGTGCCAGGCCAAGGGCAACAGGAGCACAACTTCGGAAAAGGCAACAATTACTTGTTCTTCGACGGCCACGTGATGTATGCTAACATGGGTGTTATCACTGGGAAGGATAATTACTACTTCGACGTACAGAGATAGGCAGCAATACGGCTGGCGATGCTTGACGGCCTACCGAAAGTAGGGTAATATACGTTTGTAAGGAGCGCCTCGCGCTTTACTGGTCGAGGCTGTGGGAAGATGCGCGTGGGAAGCACCAAGTTAATAGGGGGAGCAAACAAGGGTTTCTCGCTGATTGAGCTTCTCGTTGTGACGGTTATTATCGCGCTCATTTCAGCCATCGTTTTTCCGATGCTTATCAAGGTGAAGCAATCAGCGCAGATATCCGAGTGCTTGTCCAATATGAGGCAACTGGGCATTGCACTGCGGATGTATATTGACTCCTACGACAACCGGTTTCCTGCCGCCATGCCATGGGGCAAGCCCGGAATGTCAGAAAACGGCGAGAAGACAATCCAAGAGGCTTTGATGCCGTTTATAGGACAAAAATGGATTGCAGAGCGGACGGGAACAGACCCTAAGACAGGGCGTCCTACGTTCATCTATCCTAAACGCACTGTTTTTTGCTGTCCAAGCGACACTGGTCTTCCACGGAAATTTGACGGAACCTGCGGCGTCGTGGCGGAGAGACCAGTGTGGCTGCAAACGGGTTGCAGCTACGAATATTATGCAGGCAATCAGAAGGATTTTCTGAGCTGGCCTGTTGATCCTCCTCAAGTCCCGTGGACTGCGTTGTCGCCTGAAGTCCAAATTGCTTCTCGAAAGCTGCGCATTGGCGCACCTCTTGCCAACATCGTAAATCAGTCTCGCAAAGCTGTGATGGGCGATATATGGTTCTGGCACTTAGGCGATCGCGTTCCACCGGAAGGCGATGAGTTCAAAGTAATGTATACTGATACTCTCTTCGCCGATGGGCATGCGAGGCGGGTAACGGGAGTGAGCCACCTCGAAGCCAGACTCCAACAATTGACGCCACGATGGCATCCCTATACCGAGATCGACTAATGGGTATGTTTGGGAACTGATTCGGTGGGAAATTAGTATTTATACGAGAAAGCGCTGGAAGCACGCAAAGCGTTGCTTCCTTGTTTTTTTGCGGAGGATCAAGACGAACGATGTCTCCCCTCAAAATAGAGTTTTCCACTGTAAGAGAGCTGGAAAAGAAGACTTTCCGTGTATTTGGCTACGGCGGAGCAGCGTTTGCATTTGGACTTATCTTGACATTGATCGGGTTGGGTATAGTTGGAGCGCCTGTAATGCTGACATCAGCAGCCGTAGTTATAGTTGCCATCGTGTGGGTATCGATGCTGGGTAAAGAACCTTCCAGACCTACGTTCTGTCCATACTGTGCAAGCCAGAACGATGTTTACCAGTCCAGGCGGAGTTTCAACTGCGATATCTGCAACAGACCCGTGATCATCAACGAGTCCGGCGAGGCTGTGGCTGCAGAACGTATTGAAACGCCAATCCGCAATGCTCAAAGTTAGCGTTCAATTCGCTTTCATTGCAGCCTCAGGACGGAATACATATCTTCGCGCATTCTCGACGGTTTCGATCCGTGCAATATTATCGTGCAGACGTGCGACGGGAATCTCGCCAAGCGGCTTATCGTCTGCATCATAGGCGGTACACGCCGCAAGCCAATCAAGCCTTAGACCAATCTCGTCGTTGCCGTAGATGTCTATGACTTCAACGCTGTCTTTGAAGCGGCGGACTGCAATCGATCCCTTCGCAGCAAGACCGTGATAAGTAACAAATTTCCCTCGGCTATCCAGGTACTCATATTCAGGTGAGCGGACAAAGTCGATTCTGTGTCCGTCGACCAACGCCGAGAATTCCACAAACTTTCCTGTGTCGTCGATAGCCAGATATCCCCACGGCGGCAACGATTCCGGCAGATCTTCAGGCCAGAAACCTGCTTCGTTGCGGTGCCACTCGGTATCAGAACCGTTTACCCATATCCTTAGCCCGTTCTCATATTGCACACGGAGACGCGATTGGCGAATATGATCCTCAGCTATCGCTTGCGAGACACTCAAAGGCCGAGAGCCGAAAGCGTATGTAATCTCTTTTACGCGCTGCATAGCATACCGTTTCTGCAACTGCTGAAGCATATAATAGCTCCGACAAGTCCTTTCGATCCCGTGTGTCTCTTCTACCAACCATCCTATATGTCCGTATGCAATAGTGGCGGCGATGAAATGATCGATCGATTTGTCTATATTTTCTGGTTTGTCCCAGCCTGGCTCCTTGAAAAAACCGCTGGTCCAAGGCATTCCTATGTCGCACTCCAGCGGATGTATTTTCATAAGGTCGAAGACGACGTTCAACGGTTCCTTAGAGAGGTCTACTCCGCCGTATTGCAATCCGTAATTTCCGGTAGCGAGTCCGGCATACATCCACTGGTACGTTCCTTCACTCCAGGTGGGACCGTAGATTTTCTGGTCATTAAGCAAAAGCTCTCCGTATGCGTAGAACGTCGCAGCGAACGTGCCTGCACCAGGAACGCGATGGTCGAAGTCGCAATAGCTCCATGGAGCTACTGCAGTGTGGACGTCCGTGTAGGCGGCGTTGGAACCAAACTTCTTCTTGATAACTGGGGCAAGCTTTGCATCCAATTCTACTGCTCGAGAAGGCTTCAGAGCGTAGCATCTGGGCCACGCAGGTCGCCATTCTCCTTCGGGAGTGCGCTGGACATAGTCTTCATCCCAGTATTCGTTTACCGGAGCAAAGTCCGTATAGTTTGTATACAGCCCCGAAAGCCAACCGAGGGATTTCTGATCGGCCACATATTTCTTTAGAGCCTCGTCACCACCCTTGCCGGGAGCAGCTTTCGTGCGGAGAGTGAAGCTTTCGCCGCCGTCACGCCAGGTGATTTCGTGGTTGCACTTAGTGAGCTTCTCGATGCCGTATGAGCGAAGCATTTTCGAGCGTTGCTGTTCTTTGGCGTAGTCCTGCGGTCCCCAGGATTCCTGCCACAGTCGCTCACCAGCGGTCTTGCCGTGCGGCGATGGAGGATTTGCAATGGTCGGCAGTGTCTCTTCGAAAATTGGGGATACAGTAAGGAAAATTCGTTCGTAGAGGTCGTTACGCTTCCCGTCGGTTTTCTTGAAGTAACGAACGCCGCCGTTAATCTTTGCTGAGGTTTCCGTTGTCCACTCTTGCGACCAAAGGGTTGAGCCGTTGGAGCGGTACCAATCTACCCAAATCGAAGCAAAGCGCGGGTCGGTTGTGTCTCCAAAGCACAGCACACGGGGGTTTGATGAGCCGAACGTCAAGAACGGGATCAAGACGAGCTTTGGTTTGGTCACCTCGCGAATCTCGCCGACCGAAACTCCACAAGCTTTGCCGCCTCGGCAAATAAAGTCAATAACAAGCGACTTCTGCCAAATTCTGAACGTATACTGTGCATTTATCCCTTGCCCAAGGTCGAACTCTGCCGTAACGGCATCATTTTCGAGTGTGGACTTCACCAGTTTACCTGTCTGAACCGCACCGCTCTCGTTTTCAATGCCGCCGCCGAACATCGGCACACAGCTCTTCCGACCGTTTACATACGCAGTGATTTCGCCCAAACTTCCTGCCGAAAGTCGATAGATATACTTTACCTCACAGTCCTTGCCTTTGTAGATGAATTCGTACTCGTCAGGTGCACTTCGAACGATCGAGTTTGTGAACTTCCTCTCGAAGTTGGTAGGCAAAATCGTTTCCTCGCGCGTTGGGAACGGTAGTCTACCTTTGCCGGTGCCGTTGAGTCCCTGATCCTGACCCGGAAAGAGCTTTAAATTTCGAGCGGGCCTAGGCTCAAACCTGAGCGGCTTCAGTACTTCTTTGTAGAAATATATCGAATCGAAGAAAATCGAGCGCGGTTCAGTGTTGGTTATTCCGCGCACTTCGATGCCGGAGAATGACACCGAGTTCATCGGTGTTCCGAGTTTCTTATGAGCAAGCCACCATTCTTTCCAACGAACGGTGGTCAGATGGATCGGGTTTTCTTTGCCTTGTGCATCAGTAAGAAGGACAAAGATGTTTACCATAGGTGTACCTGGTTCCGGCGCCCATTCCCACACATTACCGTAGATCCAAAAGCTGAAGCAATCGAACTCGTTGTCTATCGGTATTGGTTGTGGTGGTCGAATGATAACTTTGCTTTCAGCAGAATTGCCAGTGTAGGTGAGTTTGCCGACATAGTTGCCCCACATTTGCTGCTCGCGCGTGCGAACGAGCTCCGCATCGGCACCGTTTTCGCATATCACCGTCCAGCCGGATAAGTCCTCAAAGCCAAAAAGCGGCTGACGGTCCTCTGTGCGACCTTCCATTTCATAAGGACGAGTGCCCGTTCGGGCAGGTTGCTCAGGTTCGTTGAGTGCCGACTTAGTTTTCATAGGCGATTCCTCCGCCCAGACCAGGGTATTGCTGAGCAAAACGGAGATAATTAGCGGGATAACCAACTTCGTATTCATACGGCTAAATTCAGAGAGACATGAGCTAAATTCCTGCTTTCCGTTGCATTGACAGAACATTTATCAGAAGCTAGAATAACCTGGCTTGAGCCGACGGAACGGCTTCGAACAAGTGTAAGGAATCTTCGCAGGACGCGGGTCCGACGGCACTGGCTGTCCGCTATTCGAACCCCACCGCTGGATTGAGTAGGCTGGAACACTCCGCCTGCGCGAACCGGTAATTCGACTAGGTGCCGAGGCACAATCCTTGCTGCATTTCCCCTTGAGGATCCGATGAAAACAGTTCGAGACGTGATGACCGCGGATGTCGTGTGGGTAAGTCCTTCCGCGCGCGTCAAGACGGCGGTCATCCTCATGAAACAGAACAAGATTGCTGCATTGCCGGTTGTGGATAACAATGGGCATGCGATCGGCCTCGTCACCCAGGACCGCATTCTCGGCGAACCTGAAGACACAATCATAGCAAATATCATGCAGCGGGATTTCGCGATCATCTCTCCGACCGCATCGGTTCGCGAAGCGTCGGAAGAAATGACCCGGTCTGCAGCAAGTCACCTGCTGGTAATGGAAGACGACCGATTGGTCGGCATTGTTTCCCGTTCCGATCTTTTGCCCGAGCTGGGCAAGAATTTTGATCCGCTCACCGGTCTTCCTTGGTCGAATGCGCTGCGCGAATGGGCTATGAATGCTCTCAAGAGCGGCAACGAAATCGCCATCATCTTTTTCGACCTAGACAACTACGGCAAGTTTAACAAGAGGTATGGCCACGTTGTAGGCGACTCCGTAATCAAAGAAGTCGCTGGTGCTATAAAGAAAGGCATAGATCCTGACCGTGAGCTTGCATGCCGATATGCAGGGGACGAGTTTGCCATAGTTAGTCTTCGCCAGGCTGATGATGCAAGAGCGCTGGCAGAAGAGCTCAAATTTGCAATCGCGGCTTCAGATAGAAGGCGTTCCCGGCGGTGTGACTGCTACCTACGGCATTTCGGGCGGACGTAGGCAGTCGGAACGCGAGGACATTCACTATGCAGCCACTGTGGACGATCTAATTACTCGCGCCAGTAAGGACTGTGAGGCTCATAAGCCGCGTCGCACAGCGGAAACACCAGCCGCATCCGCGCCGGAGCGTCCTGCACCTTCTCATACTCAGCCTTCGCCTGCGCATCAGGTAATCGGCAGGCTTAAGATCAGAACCGTTACCGTCTCAACAACCGACACCGAAGTTACGGCAAATGTAATGCTCACCAGAGGCGAGGATACTTATGCCCGCGAAGCTCGAGGTCAGGCGTCAGGTGCTAAAGGTATGCTTCGCTTGGTTGCCGAGGCTACAGCTGGAGCTGCATCCGATTCGATGGAGCCGGACTATGCCGTAGTGGTGGACGAAGTAGTTTTTCAGACCATCGGCGAAGACGACGTTATTACCGTTACTGTCACCTTCATCACCCCCAGATGGAGTGCACGACAAGCGGGAAGTGCAGTGGTTAGACGTGGAGACGCTATGCGTGCAGCGGCAGCAGCGGTGCTGGCTGCGACTAACCGGCTGATCGAGTCGGTTTTTTCGACGTAGTTTCCATCATTCCAGGTTCATTGCCCGGCGCACCTCGGCCATTGTCTCTCGTGCGACTTTGCGAGCCTTCTCCGCTCCGGATGCGAGAATTTCGTCTATTATCTCCGGATGTTCTTCGAACTTGCGACGTCGTTCCTGAATTGGGGCAAGACGCTGGATGAGGAAGTCGGCCAATCGCGCTTTGATTTCAGTACATCCCGCTCTGCCCAATTCGCAATCTCGGTGCAGTTCTTCTTGTCCGTAGGCTTTCAGCATTGCATAAACGTGGCAACCTTCTGCGTGGCCTGGGTCTGTGCGATGGATCTTGGTCGGGTCGGTATACATAGTCCATACCTTCGCTCTGATAACATCAGGCGGATCTGATATATAGATAGCGTTATCGTAGCTCTTCGACATCTTCCGCCCGTCCAGCCCCGGGAGCACTGGATATTCGGACAGAAGTGCTTTACAGTCGGGGAATACATCTCCGTATAGATAGTTAAACCGGCGGCCAATTTCTCGCGCGAGTTCCAGGTGAGGAACCTGATCTCTGCCTACTGGAACAACATCGGCTTTGTAGAGCAATATGTCTGCGGCTTGCAGCACAGGGTATCCGAGCAGTCCGTAGCCTACCGATTCGAGCTTTAGTTGTTCCCGTTTCTCTTTATATGTAGGCACCCGCTCCAGCCAGCTAACCGGAGTGATCATCGAGAGCAATAGGTGAAGTTCCGCATGTTCTTTCACATGAGACTGAACGAATATCGCGCACTTTTCAGGGTCTAGCCCGGCGGCAAGAAAATCCATTGCGACCTCACGGGTGTAGATTCTGATGAGGTCTGTGCGGCGATAGAGAGTAGTAAGGGCGTGCCAGTCCACGATGACGTAGAAAGCTTCATACTCATCCTGGAGTTTTACCCAGTTTGAGAGTGCCCCTTCCAAGTTTCCCAGGTGCAAGGGGCCTGTTGGTTGCATGCCGGAAAGCAGCCTGCCTTTCTTTTCCACGCCTGTGCTCTCACCGTGCTTATTCTTTTATTAAGTTCTACCCGCCTCGAAAGCCCGTGAACAGATGCCAGAGTATCTCACTTGGGGGACCAATTATTGTCGGTAACACCTTTGGAGCAAGGAATATCAATCCTAAGAATATCAACAGGCCATATTGCGCCATGAAGAGATTGTAACTCCTGGCTTTGTTAATCGGCAGAAGCGATGAGACAATTCGCGAACCATCGAGCGGTCCTATCGGCAAAAGATTAAAAAGTGCCAACGAAATGCTGATAATCGTCAGCTCTGCAGCAAATAATAGAAGTCCGCGCGGCATAGCATGTGCGTAGAATCGAAGAAATGTGCCAATTACGGCTGCAGTTAGGATGTTCGATAGCGGTCCCCACAGCGAGACCTTCAGGCTATCCCACCTGGGGTTTTTGAAGTTGTAGGGGTTTACCATAACGGGTTTGCCCCATCCGAATCCGACGCCGGAGATCGACGAGATAATTATCATAATGGAGCCTAACGGATCCAAGTGGTCTATTGGGTTTAGCGACAGACGACCTTGAGCGCGCGGAGTGTCGTCGCCTGCACGATATGCAGTAACAGCGTGCGCGAACTCGTGAATAGTGACGCATATAACAAGCGCCGATATTGAAAACAGAAAGCCGTATAAATGTCTTAAGTTTTCCAGATTCAACTCAGCCTTTCCGGAAGCACATCGCAGCGAACCAGATCTTCGATGGTCTCTCGTCTAACCACCAGGTCGGCTTTTCCGTTCATAACAAACACTACCGCGGGACGGCAGAATCTGTTGTAGTTGCTTGCCATTGCATAGTTATACGCGCCGGTGGTCTGAACCGCCAGCAGATCGCCCGTGTTTGCTTCAGGAAGTAATACGCTTGGTATCAGCATATCCGTTTCGCAGTGTCTGCCGGAAACAGTGTAAGTCTTTGTGGGACGGTCACCGGCTTTGTTCGCGATTATAGCCGAGTATAGGGCATCATATAGAGCAGGGCGCGGATTGTCCGAAAGTCCTCCGTCTACTGACAAGTAGATCTTTTTGCGCGAGTTCTCGGGAAGACTTACTTCCTTGATTGGGCCGATTGTGTAGACGGTAGTTCCGGCCTCACCAACTATTGACCTGCCGGGCTCCACAAACAACGTCGGCTTGCGCATATTCGCAGCGCCTGCAGCAGCGATCACCGATTCGCTGACGACTTTCGCGAACTCATCGATTGTAGGCGGGTTCTGCTCTTCCAAATAACGTGCGGCCAGACCGCCGCCGAGGTCCAGAACTTCCACCTCGCTCCCTATTTCCTCTTGCACCTGCTTTAGGAATCTGATCATAACAGGTGCTGTGTCGGAATAAGGTGCTAAATCGAGCAATTGACTTCCAATATGGCAGTGCAATCCCACAAGCTTAAGGCCCTTGGCAGAAGCTGCCATCTTTGCAGCCTTCATTGCGGAGCCGTCTTGAATGTTGAATCCGAACTTGCTGTCTTCGTGACCTGTGGATATATGTCGATGCGTGTGCGGATCAACGCCCGGATTGCACCGGATTAGGACTTCTTGTATCCTGCCAGCCGCTTCCGCTCTTTTTGCCAGCTCGTTGATTTCGTAATAACTATCAACTACGACATATTTTACGCCGTATTGAACGGCCATATCGAGTTCATTCGGCGTCTTGAAATTGCCATGGAAGAATATCCTATCTGTTGGGAAATTGGCACCGACAGCCGTATACAGCTCGCCTGCGCTGGCAACATCCAGCCACATTCCTTCCTGGGCTGCCAAAGCGCACATTGCGGCGGTCATAAAAGCCTTGCCGGCATAGGCAACGTTCGCATTGCCGTATTCGCGTTCAAAGGCTGCTCGGTAAGCACGGCACCTATCTCGGATAAGCTGCTCGTCCATTATATATAACGGTGTGCCGAACTCTGCTGCCAGGTCTACAACGTCGCACCCACCAATTTCTAGATGGTTCTTATCATTAACCCTCTGCGTACCAAGAAGCATCATGGCCCGGTTCAACAACCCTTTCCAAATACTCATCACAAAAAAACGAACCAGCTCACCGCCGCAAAGTGGTCAGCCGGTTCAAGAATAATCTAACACAACGACCTGCCCTACGTCAAATCGCCGGGGCAATCACATGTTAGCAAACGAGCGCTTTTTCAAGGAACGATTCGTCCCATCTGGCACTTTTTGATACTTGCCTTGGATTTCTCTAGGGTGAGGGCTTACGTATTGTTGCTAGATTCTCAAAAGCGTTATTGGCGCGTATGTAGCTGTTATCTTCTACATCAAGAACATAATGAAGACTGTTCTCTATGTCCTAGTGTGACCTTACGCATTTGCCAGCATCGAAAGCCTCGTCAAAGAAAAACTTTACATCATCGTGAAGAGTTTCCTGATTGTTTTTTTCTACTCTCACTGGCCCAGCGCTACGCCGTTTTGAACTGCTCAGGCAGAAATCATATAAATCGCATCCTGGCCTAAACCAAGATCGGATGCTAACATGCGATTGCCCTATTATGGAGAGCTGTACGACAAAAACAAGCCCCGCCTTAAATAAAAGCGAGGCTTGTTGGAAACCGATCAAGCTCCTGTCTGCAAGAGCTTAGAACAATCCTGCCGGTTTTGGACCGCGAATCCTGAAAAACGGGTCCGGCGCGTTAGCATATGTTTTGGTCATTATGCCTTTGAATGCGACGCTGTCATGCGGCACAGTGGTACCGGGTGGAGCAGGCTGGCAGAGCTTTGTGAACGTTACATGTCCGTCGAACCATCCGACCGCCGTAAGACCGTTGTGCCAGCCGCCGGGCCACCACTTTGCAGGTCCGCAATAGCTGCTGTTGGGCGGATAACATCTGACGCTGCCGCAGCCTTTCTTATATGTGGTCCAGGTCGTAGCATCCCACAGCCAGCCTTCAAGTATGCGAATAGTCAGCGTTGGCTTGACGACCTCGCTGGTTGCGTGGTAGTTGTTTACGCCGCCCAAGTAGTCGCCGTTGTAGCCGTAGCAGCGGTTAAGAAAACCCGGAATCGGCACAAGACTGGAGGTGCTATCGTTAGGATCGTCCCAGTAAGACCGGGGTATGTTGGGACATCGGAAGACTCCTTCCAAATCTCGCTCTTCGCCGTTTGCAGTGTGCTTCTTAAGCTGTTTCAGGTAAGGGTCTATTTTTCTTTGCCAAAGATCCTTGTGACTCCAGCCGCCGCTTTGAGTGTCGGTAGACCACGGCAGGATTTTGTCGTTGTCGTTTTCATACATTGTGCAGGCGTTTAGGATCATCTTCAGATTGTTCTGGCAAACCGACCTTCGACCGGCTTCTCTGGCTTGTGTGAAGACCGGGAACAGGATGGCAGCCAGAATTGCGATGATCGCGATGACTACGAGCAGCTCAATGAGTGTAAAACCTTTTTCTATGCCCCTCTTCAATTTTGCTCCCCCCTCTACAGGACGAGTTCGCAACTCGCCTGTTCGTCAAGTCATTATGGAGTATACCCCTTGTTGCCTTTTTTCGTCAACTACATTATCGGACGATTTTAGCGTACACTGTTGTGTGTAAAATCTATTGAGGCTGATTAAGGCGATTTTTCCGCAGAATTTTGTTGACCAATAAAATTGTGGTCTGATATAATATGATTTTGCGTGCTAATACTTTTAGGAGGGTCAAATGAGGGAAATACAGCACAGGACCAAGCGCACACCCGAAGTGCTGGATATTCCAAACTTGGTCGAGGTTCAGCTCGACTCCTACAGATGGTTCCTGCAGGAAGGGCTGAAAGAGCTGTTCGAGAGTTTTTCGCCCATTTACGATTTTACAGGTAATCTATCCCTGGAGCTGCTCGACTACACACTGGGCGACCCGAAGTACTCGGTAGAAGAATGTCGATACCGAGATATGACCACCTACGAGGCGCCTATCAAGGCAAGAGTTCGGCTGACAGCCGCCGGAAACGAAGTTATCGAATCCGAAGTCTACCTTGGCGATCTGCCGCTGATGACCGAGAAAGGCACTTTCGTAATCAACGGTGCCGAGCGGGTCGTTGTCAGCCAGCTTGCTCGTTCTCCCGGAGTCTACTTCAAGGATACCCTAGACTACTCCGGCCGGATGATTTACTTTGCAACTATTATACCAAGTCCCGGAGCTTGGATCGATATCGAAACCGATGCGAACGACGTTATGACCGTTCACGTCGCGCAAACAAAGAAGTTCCCGCTAACTACTTTTCTTAGAGCGTTGAACCAGTTTGATGCCGCGTGCCCCACTTCGGAGGTCCTGCCTGTTAGCGAGGCCATGGGGTGTGTCTTGGCAGCGGATGTAGTGAACAAAGAAACCGGAGAGGTCTATTTCGAAAAAGGCGCTACCGTTGACGACAAAATGGCCAGAAAGCTCCATAATCTGCACATCAACAACGTGGAAGTGCAAATGGAAGGCCATAAGTGCGGTACCACGACCGAAATTCTTGATCTGTTCAGCACCAGAGAAATCCGCGATCCGAATGATCCTGAGCAGATCGTCGGCATGCGTCCGACCGTTGATATCAAGGACCCCAAGACTGAAAAGATCATCGTCAGAGCAGGCGAGAAAATCAGCGATGATGCTGCTAAGAAGATCGCAAAGCTGAAGCTTAGCAGCCTTGAGGTATACATACCAAATCGCTATATTGATGCCACTCTCGATCAGGATCCCGCGCGCGATTCTGAAGAGGCTCTCATAGACATTTATCACCGGATAAGACCCGGCGACCCAGCGACTCACGAAAGCGCGGCGAGCTTGATGAATTCATACTTTTTCGATACTCGCCGTTATGACCTGGGCAGAGTAGGTCGTTACAAGCTAAACAAGAAGCTCGGCCTTAATTTGCCTGAGCACGTGCGATGCGTCACTCGCGAAGATTTGTTGAAGATAATCTCATACATCATCGGTCTCAGCGAGTCAGGCGCACTTGTAGCGCACCTTAACTCGGCAGCTCTCCAAAAGAGACTGCCCGAGCTCGAAGAAGCTGTTGCAGTTGAGGAAAAGAACGCATCGGATGAAGACAAGGCTCCCGGTGGGCGCGTTACTAAGCTCCGCGAGAACCTTGAGATACTCAAGAACGTCCGCCTTGGCGATATGTTCACGCAGAGTCGCATTAAAGAGATGCGAAGGCTCCTGGAATTGATTCCAAACGGGAACCGGCTTATCTCGGAGACTCCTGCAGACCTTTACGCCGAGACGGCCATCAGGCTTATTGCATGCTCCACGGATGATATCGATCATTTGGAAAACAAGCGCGTTCGATCCGTCGGCGAGCTTCTTCAAGACCAGCTCAGAATGGGCTTCTTGAGAATGGAGAAGGTTGCCAAGGAAAGAATGACAAGCCTTGATCCGGAGAATGTGATTCCGCAGGTGATTCTGTCTGTAAAGCCGATCTCTGCTGCGATTAAGAGCTTCTTCGGTTCCAGTCAGCTCTCGCAGTTTATGGATCAGACTAATCCGCTTGCAGAGCTTACTCACAAGCGAAGATTGTCGGCTTTAGGACCGGGCGGGCTTTCGCGGCAGAGCGCAAAGCTGGAAGTTCGCGACGTTCACCACTCACACTACGGTAGAATTTGTCCCATCGAGACACCGGAAGGTCCGAACATTGGCTTGATCGGGTCGATGGCAATTCATGCCAAGATTGACGAATATGGATTCCTGCGCAGTCCTTATCAGGTCGTCAAAAACGGCAAGGTAACCGACGAGATTGTCTACCTATCTGCAGACGAGGAAAGCCAAGAGTATATCGCGCCTGCCAACACGCCGTATGACCCGGTAACACGAGAGATCACGGTGCCGACGGTAATAGTTCGCCATGAGAACACATATCCTCAGGTGCCGTCCAATAAGGTAACTTACCTGGATGTATCGCCGATGCAGATAATGTCGGTGGCGACGGCTTTGATTCCGTTCTTGGAGAACGACGACGCCAACCGCGCGCTCATGGGTTCGAACATGCAGCGTCAGGCCGTGCCTCTTCTGAGAGGAGATCCACCACTCGTCAAAACGGGTATTGAGAAGAGAGCGGCTCGTGATTCTGGCGCGGTAGTTGTGGCCAAGCGCAACGGTATCGTTAGAAAAGCCACTGCGGAACAGATACTTATCGAAGCCGAAGACGGCACGATCGACGAATACCGCCTTGTAAACCTATTGAGGTCAAACCAGGGCACATGCATTACTCAAAAGCCGCTCGTATCGATAGGAAAGCGAGTGAGAGCTGGTGAGGTGATAGCTGACGGACCTTGCACCGCCGGCGGAGAACTGGCTCTTGGCCAGAATGTACTGGTCGCGTTCATGCCCTGGCACGGCTACAACTACGAAGATGCTGTGCTGGTAAGTCAACGGTTGGTGAAGGATGACGTCTATACATCAATCCATGTTGAGAAATACGAGACCGAAGCTCGCGACACGAAGCTTGGACCGGAGGAAATAACTCGCGACATTCCTAACGTCGGTGAAGATGTGCTTAAGGACCTGGATTCGAACGGAATTGTCCGAATAGGCGCCGAAGTCAGGCCGGAGGACATCTTGGTCGGCAAAGTCGCGCCTAAGGGTCAGGGAGAGCTCACTGCCGAAGAGAGACTCATTATCGCTATCTTCGGCAAGAAAGCCGAAGAGACTCGCGATGTGTCGCTGCGCGTTCCGCACGGTGAAGGCGGAACGGTGGTAGACGTAAAGGTTTTCAGCCGATTCAAGTACAAGTGCAGCCGGTGCGAAGCGATTTTCGACTTCTCGAAGAAGCCTGAAAGGCTGCTATGCGAGCGGTGCGACGGTGAGTTGATACGCGAGCCGGGTGATGAACTTCCCGCTGGCGTTAATCAATTGGTAAGGGTCTATCTCGCTCAGAAGCGCAAGGTTATGGAAGGCGACAAAATGGCCGGTCGCCATGGAAATAAAGGTGTCATATCCAAGATACTGCCCGAGGAGGATATGCCTTTCCTGCCTGACGGTACGCCTGTGGACGTTGTTCTCAATCCGCTTGGTGTGCCTTCTCGTATGAACATCGGTCAGATACTGGAGACACATCAAGGCATGGCGGCCAAGCACTTGAATTGTGCGTTTCTGAACCCGATTTTCGAGGGCGCTACGGAAGAAGAAATCCTGGCTGACCTCGAAGTGCTGGCCTGGAAGCTGCGAATCGGCGTCTTGCGTGAATACGTGAAAGAGTTGGGAATCGACGTTGAGATACCTAACGAAAAGAAAGTCGATTCGGTCGTCCGGCACATTTTGTCCAGGATCGGTGATGCTGTGGGAGAACAGCTTCGACAGGAAATACAACCGATCCGAGACCTCTACAACGAAGCAATCGCGCGAGTACGCGAGTATGTGGAGTCGCTGGACGCTGCTGCGCTCGAGGCGTTGAGCGTTAAGCTCTGTGGTCCTCCGGCAGTAGAGGATCCTTTAGCAGTGCGCTTGGCGCTTTCCGAGGCGCTCAGAGTAGAGAACGAGGCTCGGATCGCAGCTTCAGAAGGATTAGAACATGCTGGTGACGAGGCTGATGAGTCGGACGAGTCGACCGATGCCGATCCGGACGTCGAAATCCCTTACACGGGCGTTGCACCGCCAAGCAACTATAACTACGATGCGCTTATCGCAGCCATCGAAGAGAACGTCCGCAAGCGTGCTGGTTTTGACGAACACACCGGTAAGGCCATGCTTTACGACGGTCGAACGGGACAAAAATTCAGCCAGGACGTGACCGTTGGTTATCTATATTTGATGAAGCTGGCTCACCTTGTTGAGGATAAAATCCATGCTCGTTCTACTGGACCTTACTCGCTGGTTACCCAGCAGCCTCTGGGCGGGAAAGCACAGTTCGGAGGCCAGAGGTTCGGAGAGATGGAAGTCTGGGCTTTGGAGGCCTACGGAGCTGCATATACGCTCCAAGAGATACTCACGATCAAATCAGACGATGTTCAGGGTCGTGTAAAGACCTATGAGTCCATAGTCAAGGGTGAGAACATTCTCGAACCGGGGGTTCCAGAATCGTTCAAGATCCTAGTGAACGAACTCCAAAGCCTGTGCCTTAAGGTGACAGTCGAGGACGAAAGAGACAGGGTTATCGACCTCAAGGATACCGAAGAGGAACTAGCTGAGGGGCATGAAGGTGCTATAACTGCGAAGCGTCGCAAGAGAGTCCTAGAACTCAGGGAGGATTTGAATGGCTGATTCCAGTACGTTTGACAAGATAAGAATAGGGATTGCATCTCCCGATGACATCCGTTCCTGGTCTTGCGGCGAGGTCAAGAAGCCCGAAACGATCAACTACAGGACGTTCAAGCCCGAACGCGACGGCCTGTTCTGCGAGAGGATATTCGGTCCTGTAAAGGACTGGGAATGTCACTGCGGCAGATACAAGAAAGTCAAGTTCAAGGGCGTGGTCTGTGATCGCTGTGGAGTCGAGGTTACTCGCTCCAAGGTCAGGCGCGAGAGAATGGGGCATATTGAACTGGCGGCCCCTGTGTCTCACATCTGGTATCTGAAGGGAGTGCCCTCCCCGATGAGCCTGTTGCTGGACATGTCGCCGCGCCCTCTCGAGCGTGTTATCTATTACGCATCCTACATTGTGACTTACGTTGACCGACAGAAGATCAACGAGAATCTGGATGCGATTCGGTCGGCAGTCAGCGCTGCCATAGAAGATGTTCTTGCCGAGCGCGATCAGAACATTGCAAATCTGCGCAAGGAAGCCGCTAAAGAAGAGAAAGAAAATCCGGACTGGGACGATAAGAAGCGGGCCGAGCACCAGAAGAAGCTTAGCGATCGCATAAAGCAAGAAGAACGTGATGCAGCGGAACACATAGACGAGCTGAACTCCACGCTCAAGCTGTTGGAGACCGTCCAGAAGAAGGAACTTATCACCGAAGACCAATACCGGGCACTCGAACGTTTGCTGGATATAGTGTCCGATCGACTGGATATCGATCTTCATGGCGTTTTCCGTGCTGGCTTAGGTGCCGCCGCTATTAAGGAGCTGTTGGCGGAAATTGATCTGGAGAAGCTCCGCAGGGATCTTCGCAAGGAGATTCAACAAACTACAGGGCCGAAGAGAGCACGAGCCATAAAGCGATTGGAGATTGTGGAGGCGTTTATCAATTCTCGCAGCCGTCCGGAGTGGATGATCTTGGACTGCATTCCGGTCATTTCACCCGAACTGCGGCCTATGGTTCAGCTCGACGGTGGCAGATTCGCTACTTCGGACCTTAACGATCTTTACAGACGGATCATTAACCGCAACAACCGCTTGAAGAAGATAATAGAGATCCGCGCGCCGGAGTCGATCATCAACCACGAGAAGCGTCTTCTGCAGGAAGCCGTAGACGCACTGATCGACAACGGTCGGCGCACGAGACCTGTTGTTGGTTCCAATAACCGACCGCTCAAGTCGCTCTCGGATATGCTGAAAGGCAAAGAGGGCCGGTTCCGCAAGAATCTGCTCGGAAAGCGTGTTGATTATTCCGGACGTTCGGTGATTGTTGTTGGTCCGTCATTGAAACTGCACCAGTGCGGTCTGCCCAAGGAAATGGCGCTGGAGCTCTTCAAGCCGTTCGTTATGAAGACGCTTGTCGAGAAGAGGTATACGTCCAACATCAAGACTGCTAAGCGGATGATTGACCGCATGAGGCCTGAAGTCTGGGATGCTCTCGAAGAGGTTATCAAGGAACATCCTGTTCTCTTGAATAGAGCTCCCACCCTGCACAGGCTCGGTATTCAGGCGTTTGAACCTGTTCTCGTGGATGGCAAGGCGATCCAGGTTCATCCGCTTGTGTGCCATGCGTTCAACGCAGACTTCGACGGCGATCAGATGGCTGTGCACGTGCCGCTTTCGGCGAGCGCGCAGGCAGAAGCTAGGGTTTTGATGCTATCGACCCATAACCTGTTCTCGCCTGCCGACGGACGGCCTATTGTCGCTCCCATTCAGGACATCGTGTTGGGATCGTACTATATGACGATGAAACGCGAAATGCCTGAAGGTTTCGAGCCTAGAGTCTTTGCCAATCAGGAAGATGCACTGCTGGCTTACCATAACGGGCAATTGGACATTCATGAGCCAATTAAAGTAAGGCTTCCAAAAGAACCGGGCAGCAACGAGCTCGAAATGCGGGAGATAACCGTTGGTAGATTGCTGTTCAACAGCATTTTGCCAGAAAACATGCGCTACGTCGATAAAGAAATCGACAAGAAGACTATGGCAAAGCTGGTCTCGGAGTGCCATAAGAAAAACGGCCACGAGCGTACCATACAGCTTTTGGACGATCTGAAGGAGATCGGCTTCCGCTACTCAACTTTCTCCGGAATCACGATCTCCATGACCGATATGGATATTCCGTCCAAGCGAGACGAAATCGTCGAACGCACACAGCAAGCGGTCGCACGAAAGAATCGAGAGTATGCAAGAGGATTGATCACGCCAGCGGAGCGCAAGCAGCAGGTCCTGGAACTATGGACCAGGGCTTCGGAAGAAGTTGCGGATGCGCTCTTGGGCGGACTGGATCCGTTCAACCCAATATCAATTATCACTACCTCCGGTGCAAGAGGAAGTACAAGACAGGTAACGCAGCTTGCCGGTATGCGAGGTCTTATGAGTGATCCGTTCGGAAATCTCATCGAGGACCTACCGATCAAGTCAAACTTCCACGAAGGCCTGAGCGTGCTTGAGTACTTCATCTCGACGCACGGAGCAAGAAAGGGTCTGGCTGATACTGCTCTGAGAACGGCGGACGCAGGTTACCTCACGAGAAGACTTGTTGACGTTGCACAGGATGTGATTGTGCGTGGTCATGACTGCGGCACTGTCAACGGAATCTACGTGAGTGCCATAGAGGAAGCCGGGGACGTTATAGAAACGCTTGCGGAGCGAATTACTGGCCGCACTGCTCTGGAAGATATTTATCTGCCGGGTGAGGATCAACCGTTGGTGCAAGCGGGTACCATTATCACCGACGAGCAGGCCAAGCAGATCGAGGCTGCAGGTATAACCAAAGTAGGCATACGTTCTCCGCTTATGTGCGAACTGCGGCAAGGAATCTGCAGTCTGTGCTACGGCATGGACCTTGCCATCGGCCGAGAGGTTGAGGCGGGCACGGCGGTTGGTATCATTGCTGCGCAGTCTATCGGGGAACCTGGAACGCAGCTCACTATGAGAACGTTCCATACTGGTGGTGTTGCAGGCAAATACCTCACCGGCGTTGCCGAGGTCAAGAAAAAGAAGCAGGAGTCTCTGAGAGACCTTCACGAGGATATTCGCCGCGGTATCGTCTCGATTGAAGAAGGCGTAGAGGGTATGGAGCGCGAGCGAACAAGAGCCGTTCAGGCGGTTCTGAAGGTTCTCGAAGACCAGGTCAGAGGTCTTCTGCGAGTCGTTGAGCTTTTCGAGGCCAGAAAACCCAAGGGGCAGGCAATAATTACAGAGGTCGCGGGCAAAGTTGTGGACATTGAGACCAAGGGTCTAAAGCGCGTGGTTATCCACACCGAAATGCCCATTAACGATACTGGTTCATTGGCTGGCGAAGTGGTTGCAGTCGACATTATTAACCCTGCGACTGGCGAAGTGCTTGTTCCAGCGGGAACGGAACTCAACGAAAAGATCGTTCGAAAGATCAGAGACGCCGGCATTGAGAAAATCACTCTACGCAAGACCCACCTGGTGCCCTATCGAGGAAACCTGGAGGTTGAAGTCGGTCAAGAGGTTCAAGCAGGCGATCGGCTCACTGAAGGTCCACTCGATCCGCACAAAGTTCTGGAGCTTCAGGGTGTGCGAGGCGTGATGGAGTATCTGGTTCGGGAAATCCAGAGCGTTTACAAGAGCCAGGGCGTCGATATTAACGACAAGCACGTCGAAATTATCGTTCGCCAGATGCTCAAGAAGCGCAGGATCATAGAACCGGGCGACACACGGTTTTTGCCGGGTCAGATCGTTGATAAGTTCGAATACGAAGACGAGAACGCAAGGGTTCGCCGGCTTGGAAGAACTGAAGCGACTGCAGAGTGGGTACTTCTGGGTATCACTGAGGCTTCACTTGCTACCGATAGTTTCTTGTCGGCAGCGTCGTTCCAGAAGACCACGAGAGTACTTACGGACGCTGCAGTAAAGGGTAAGCGAGATAATCTGGTAGGACTTAAAGAGAACGTCATTATTGGGCGGTTGATTCCTGCTGGAACCGGGCTGCCGCGGTATAGGCAACTCGAAGTCCTTTCTGAAGAAGGTGAGCTTATCTCAGCAGCACGGCAGATTCTCGAGGGACCGGTAGAAGAACCTGAAGAGGAAGAGCTTATTGACGAGGACGAAATTGATCTGCTCGCAGCCGAAGTAAGCTCGACCAAGTCGACCGAGGAAACTGAAGCCGAATCTGACGAGCCTTCAGATGAAAGTGATGAGCCGTACGATGACGAGATCGTGGAGGATGAAGTCGAAGCGGATATCGATGTCGATAACGAAGCTGCCCTAGATTCTGAAGAGGCTGAGGATGAAACGACGGACGAGAATCCAATAGATGCGGATTCCGAATCGGCAATATAAGTCGGGATTCGAGGCTGTTTCATAAAAATTGCGGCGGAGCAACACACTCCGTCGCAATTTTGCTATACGGTCCATAAATAGTATAGGATGCCCTTATTGCTGAGTGGTTGAAGGAATAGGCGTTATTGTGGGCATCACAAGCATGATGGAGTTATTCGCCATCATGCTATTCAGCATTTGTCTATCCATCAGCACTGGCACCATAACAGGAGTTGGGTCGGCAACCATATTACACATAGAAGTTTTGTCCACCATCACAATGGGCGTAGACGGTCCTCTGCCCGACATTGCAGCCGTTGCCGTTGATCCCATCATTACCGGTGCCATCATCATACTTCGGCATGCACCCATAAGGCGGTTAACGGCTGTTTGATCCCAGCTAATCGTGTTACCGGCCAGCAAATTATCTATCGTGGATTGGTCGATAGACATTGGTGCCATTACTGCTACCATCACTGCGTTGTTAGCCGAAATCATTCTGTCTAATGAGGACTTGTCCACTGTTACCATTGTGCCTGGACCGGCTCCGGCCATCGCAGCAGTGGAAATCCGACTACTTACCATCATTGGGATTACCACAGGCATCACACCCATAGCCACATCAGGATCGGACGTGAACTTCACCATCGTATCTCTGTCCACGGTCATTGGTACCAGTACCACAACATTTCGGTCGCTGGAAGTAATCGTTGTCATACTGCGCGGTATGACGACCGGAACCATGACCGGTGTCATCATAGCCTGACTCGGCAGTACCGTGGGTACAGCGGTTGTTGCCGGCGGTTCTACCGCCGGTTTAGTTGGCGGTGCTGTGGTGCGCGGCTGTGCGCCGTTCGCAATCACCGCAGTTGAACAAGCGAGAATCAGCATCAGAGCCAATACAATGCGCACTTTTGGTCCCTCCTGCCGTTTGCAAGATTGAGGTCCAGTGTTGACATCTGTGACCGATGAGGAGTATACCCATCTGCCGTAAGCCATACACCGCAAGACATCGTTTGGTGCAATGTCCTTGGTTTCACTCAGATTTCCGGTGTGCTAGGGAATTCCGATGTTGCAATAGTGGGAGCACGCGCTTAGAATGGTGTCGGGAAACATGCACGGAGTCCTGCTGTTAGCGGTGAAAAGTGTTGAAAAGAGCGGCGCTATTGATAATCCTTCTGGCGCTTTGCGGATGCGGAGGACCGGCTAATATGACTACGTCTTCGAACTTCGGCTTTGGAGAACGTGATTTTCTGCATACGTCCAGCTTAGATTCGGGCTCACGCTCCGGCGAAAGCCAGTTGGAGTCGTTTTGGGATATGCCCACACTCAAGAAAACTCCGAAGTTCGAGATCGGCAAAGAAGTAGCCGATGGGGATGTGACGGTCCGAGAAATTAAATACGAAGTTCCCGCATCCGACGGCAGGCCGATTAGAATATTCGCCTACTACGCATATCCTGCAGTAAAAAGGAACAGGAAGCTGCCCGCGATAGTCTGGGTACACGGTGGGGGAAGCATTGCTGATCGAAATGCAGTGCTTCACTGGGCATCCCTAGGTTATGCAGCTCTGGCGATGGACCTACCCGGAAAGGGCGGCGAAGCGCGGGCTAAGTCGCGGTCTGAAGGGCCGGATATGAGCGATCCGCTAATCTTCACTGTTACCCCATCACCAAGAGAATCATACCTCTACCTGTGCGTAAACTCAGTCTGTCGAGCTATATCTTTTCTGCGGGGTCGTGAAGAGGTTGATCCCGCAAGGATTGGCGTGCTGGGCTATTCGTGGGGTGGGGTAATAACACTGCTCGCAAACGGCATAGATGATCGAATCGCCGCAGCATGCACCGTCTATGGCGCTGGATATATCTTCGAAGAAAGCTTCTGGTCCCACGGACAGTATGCCAGGCTGTCACTTAAAGAAAAGAAGCTCTGGCGTGAATATTTTGACCCATCAAGCTATTTAAGAAGTCTGCATGGAAAAATGCTGTTTGTAGGCGCTACCCAGGACATCTACTATCCTCTGCGCAGCTTTGTGAAAACCTATCGTGAAGCCGCGTGTGCCAAAGCACTCTACATCATTCTTAATAAGAATCACGAACTTGACGAGACTGGCGAAAAGACAATAGAGCGCTGGTTCGATTGGGCACTTCGGAGCGGCCCAACGCTTCCGTTCGTCGAGCTCAAAAAAGCAAATTCCGGCTTTGAGCTGAGCACCAAGGACACATCCCAAATCGCAGGCGTCTCTCTTGCCGTTACGGATTCGACGGACTATACAAAGGCCGAATGGAGATCCGCAGAACTCAAATTTGAGAACGGCAAGTGGAAAGCCGATCTGCCTAAGCATGCCGCCTCGGCCTTGTTCACAGTACGCGACGGATTCGGCGGAGCTGTTGCAGAAGTTCTCCGCTTAACAAATGCTCGCTAAGGCCAGACAACCAGCTAGTCCAAATCTCTTGAATACGGCCAAGCGGCAATGACGTCCTACATGAACTTTACGCTTACGGGTCCTGCGATGTTGATTTTACTTGCGCTTTATCGATAACTGAGAATCTTCGGATCAACATTAACGCGTCGTGATCGCGTTAGCGCAAGCACGTTTACGGTATCAAGCTGTGAGGGTAACGCATTTTGTAGTTGCAGCGACTGCCTTTATTCTCGAAGAGTGTTGATCTATGCAGGTACTCGGTGATCGTGAAATTGAAGAATCGGTAAGAAAAATGCTGGCGCAGGACTCAAGAGTAGATGTTCGTGAGATCAATGTGAGCGTCGAAAACGGCGTCGTGTACGTCTCGGGTGCAGTAGACAGCGCAGCGGAACGGCGAGCAATTCAGGAAGACTTGGAATCGATTCTGAACGTCGGTCGGTTCATAGATACACTCACTCTTCGTAACTACGTTGAACGAACCAACGAGGAACTTGCCGCATCCGTGATGAATGTTCTTATACGTGATAGGATGGTAGATGCGAGCGAGATCGCGGTTAACGCCTCAGACTGTCGCGTCACTTTAAACGGCCGAGTTGGTTCGTATGCCCAGAAGCGTGTGGCCGAAGAAGATGCGTGGTGGACTCCTGGAGTCGTCGACGTGGTGAACCGACTTCAAGTAGACGGCTTTGTAGAACCGCCGCTCGAACCGGACTATTGAGAATCGTCTTGCGACATAGCCGATTCGGAGATGACTGATCAACACTAATATGACGCTTTCTGAAACAATTGCCGAGTTTGGAAAGGTTGTTTTGGCGCTTGTCATTGTGTTAGACCCCGTAGCGCTACTGCCGATTCTTGTTGGAATTAGATCGCAGACGACGCCGCAAGAAGATCGCTGGATTCCTGCAAAGATCGTTGGCGGAGGAACCGTGCTGCTGTTGTTCTTCACCGCAACCGGCACATGGGTGTTAAAGCTTTTCGACGTTACCCTTGATGACTTACGTATAGGCGGTGGACTTCTTCTTCTGGTGACTTCTCTTCGCATGGTAATAGATGGCCGCATAGGATCAGATCCACAAAAAGACTACAGGGCAGCTTTAGTGCCGCTTATATCCCCTCTTTTGGTCGGACCGGGCGCGATTACTGCGTCAGTGGTCTTTGCAAGGGTATATGGAGTATGGTTTACTTCGCTGGCAGTTATAGCGGCTATGATCCTATGCCTGCTGGTGTTGCTCAGCCGAAGTTTTATCTACCGACTGATCGGCGAGTCTGGTACCGACCTGGTTACCCGAATAATGGGCATACTTGTGGCCACAATCGCTGTCGGCTACATGCGAACTGGAATCATCGGCGTTCTAAAGACCTCGGGCAGTATGTAACCCAGAATAAAAGCCGAAGAGCGTGTGACCTGAAAGGTATTAGCAGTCGCAATAACAATCGAAAGCGGTACGTACTAGGTCGAGAACTTTTTTGGTAGTTAAAACAATCTGCCGATTATGCCCGCACGTGTAAAGGTAATACTCGATATCAATGTCTTTGTTGCAGCCCATTGGGCTCCGTCAAGTGCGTCTGCTCGAATCATAAGAGCATGCATTGAAGGGCGCGTCCAACCGCAGTACACAAAAGAAATCCGGCTTGAAGTGAACCGTACTCTACGAACGATCAAGGCCCGCGAGTCTTTCGTTCGAGAACTGAAGGCATTTTGGGAGCGAGCTGAAGAGATTCGTAGCATTCCTGTGCAATCCGTGAAAGTCGAAGATTCCGAAGACCAAAAGTTCATCGAAGCAGCCGCCGGCGGCGATACCGACTTCCTGATCACAAACGACGCTCACCTTCTCCGAGTAGGTTATATCGGCAGGACCGAGGTACTTACCCCAGAATCCGCAGTTAAGGTACTTGGGCTGTAATAGCAATTTTATAAGCCTAGATAAGAACGTAAACGGCGGGCTTATGGGCCAGAATTCTTGCGGCATTAAGTTGTCAATATTGTGCCGAGTCGCACAAAGAGTCCTTCTACACGTTGCCTTTGCCTTGACACGTAACCGGTGCGATCATATAATTAAGCCGGTAGAGATCATTATTATCCCAAGAAAATGTGCCTCATAACTAACGGCAGGTTTGGCCAATGCAGCAAAACGAGCGCTGGTCTGAGGTGGATGATCGGACCGCGCTTTTATACTGTCACAGTGTAGCGGGTTAGGTGGCTTCTCTTTATTAGCATGGATAGCAGTCCGTTAATCCAAGTTGGGATCGAGATCGGTAAAACGGTTCTGATAGCGGCAATCATCCTGGGCTTTATGTTGGGCGCCGTGCTTTATATGGTCCTGAAGCTAAGGTGGGTGATTGCGCGCATTCAGTCGAGGCTCGGACCAAATCGTACAGGGCCGTGGGGTGTTTTACAGACGGTCGCGGATGCGATAAAGCTCTTCCAGAAAGAGGATATCATTCCTTGCGGTGCGGACCGATGGCTATTCACAATCGCCCCGGCAGTTGTCTTCATACCAGCCTATCTTGTTTATGTTGTCATACCGTTCGGTGAGGGATTGACGGCGCGCAGCCTGAATATCGGAGTGATTTACATAAGCGCAATATCTTCTATCGGTGTGATAGGAATAGTAGTAGCAGGCTGGGCGTCCAACAACAAATGGTCGCTTCTGGGCGCGTTCAGGGCAGCGGCTCAACTCATTGCTTACGAGGTTCCGATTATCCTCGCTCTTGCGGTGCCGGTGCTTATAGTTGGAACACTCGATCTTAACGAGATCGTTGCCTCACAGGCTGGAGGTTTCTGGAACTGGAACCTTTTCAAGGGTTGGATAATGGCGCCGATTGCAATGCTGATGCTGCTGATAGCGGGCCTTGCAGAAGTCAACGTGACTCCGTTCGACATTATGGAGGCGGAGAGCGAGCTTGTGGCCGGATTTAATACCGAATATTCCGGGATGAAGTTTGCCCTGTTTTTCCTGGCGGAGTTTGCAGCGTCCTTCACTTTGGCAGCAATCATCGTGACTCTATTCTTGGGCGGTTACCAACCTCCGCTTCCGTTCCTAGGTGGGCAACTGGAAGGGATGGCGTTTTCGCTGGTTTCGCTTGGATGGTTCCTTGTGAAGTGTTGGCTTTTGGTGGTCGGCATAATGTGGATCCGCTCGACTTTTCCTCGCGTTCGAATGGACCAGCTTATGAACTTGAGCTGGAAGGCATTGATCCCAGTTGGGCTGGTCAACATTCTTGCTACAGGCGCGTATGTTGCTTTCTACCTGGCAAGGTAAACTTTAAGGTTTGACTGTGAAGAAAACGCTACTTAGGGACATAGCAAATGCATTTATAAGCTTGCCGAAAGGGCTCGCGGTTACGGCGAAGAATTGGCTGTGGACGAGGCCGTCGGTTACGGAGCAATATCCCGAGGAAAAACCGAAACTGCCCGAAAGGTATCGCGGTGTACCGAGTTTGCCGGTGGACCCCAAAACAGGACTTTCACGTTGCATTGCGTGTGGCGCTTGTGCGCGAATATGTCCGGAGCACATCATTACTGTAATTGCCGACAAAGCTGAGACGCCCAAAGATCGCAAGCCTGCGCAGTTTGATATAGATATATCGCGATGTATGTGGTGCGGACTCTGCACGGAGGTCTGCCCTACGCGAGCTTTGATTCCTGCCAAAGACTTCGAACTCGCATGTTACAGCAGGGAAGAGATGGTTTATCATATTGACGATTTGATGAGGCTCGGTGGCGAGATTTCGGAAGAGCCTGATACAGAGAATCCTTCCACAGCCAACGAGCGAGCTCAATCGCAATAAAGTTTCGATATGAACATACTTGGTTTCA
>Ga0123519_10003007_pt1 | contig 28209 bp, 19 predicted proteins | sample YelNatPaOPRAMG02_FD_87396 | JGI IMG/M metagenome (GOLD analysis project Ga0123519, IMG submission 87396) | Hot spring microbial communities from Yellowstone National Park - Yellowstone National Park OP-RAMG-02 (version 2) | ecosystem: Environmental > Aquatic > Thermal springs > Hot (42-90C) ...
TTTAAATTTTTCTATTTTATTTAATAAGTCGTCGGGAACAATAAAAATATTTTTTATTTAATAATATATATACAGAAAAATTACTCTCAAAAAAAAATAAAATTAAAAAATTATCTATTATTATAATCCATAGTTTTATATTATCTTACATTACCAATTGCTTCTTGATAAATATTTCATTAAATTATAAAATCATAATATGAATTCAAAAACTGTGTTTTTTGTAATTATTTTTCTTTCTATTTCTGCATATTCTTTTGATGGATTTCAAAACGCAGAATGGGGAATATCTCCAGAAGAGGTAAAAAAAGCAAATTCAATTTCGTCTTGGACTTCTCAACAGCCTTCTTCTGAATTCCCTAAAGAATTAAATATCGCAATATACACTGCTTCACAGAATATTGCCGGAAAAAATTCTACTGTAAAATATTATTTCTACAACAATAAATTTTTTCAGGCAACTATAAAATTTGATTTTAAAGAATTAATTAATTACGATTTTAATTACAACGTCTACAGAAGTGTTGACGGATACTATAAAACAATAAGAGACAAAACTCTAACCTTTGTTTTTGATATTTATCATCTTTTGCAAAAAAAATATGGAAAAAAACTTCCTGTTTTCGAAAAAATGGATCCTAGATATATGTTTAAAGATTTAGATACTTACTTAAAAAAAGAAGCCTGGAATTTAAGATATTATCCATACGAATATTACAAAAGAATAAAAGCATCTGCCTATGCAAGATGGGATCATCCAAAAACACGAATAATTTTTTCTATCTCTATAGATGCAGCAGAAAAACGTTTTGATTATATTCTTTCTTTAACATCTCTTGATCTTGAATCGGAAATTACAAAGAAAAAAGATGAAATAAGAATGCAAAGTCTTTAATTTTAATTTATCCGTATTGTATATTTTAGCATTCTCATATTTTTGTTAAATCTTATCGAAAAAAATAAGGATGGCAGAAAGAATATACATAGGCTCAAAACCCTCAATAAAAGATGCTTTGGGTGAAAAAATAAAGGCAAAAATAATCTCAGATCTCAAAATACAAAATATAGATTCAATAAGAACGGCTTTTGTATATATATTAAACGATGCCTTTTCTTATTCTGAGCTAACAGAACTTGCAAAAGGCCCATTTTCTGATCCTGTAATTCAAACATATTCAATAAATAAGACTATATTTGATGACTTTGACTGGATGGTTGAAATTGGGTTCAGACCTGGTGTCACCGATAATGTAGGCAGAACCGCAAAAGAGGCTGTTACAATTACATTGAAAAAAGATTTTTCAGAAAATTTTTCTGTTCATACGGCAATACAATATTTTTTTTACGGCAAAATATCAAAAAGCGAGATATCTAAAATTGCCCAAGAAATTCTGGCAAACTCTTTGATTCAAACAATAAAAATATTTTCAAAAGAAGAATGGCTTAAAGAACATACAAAAGATTTTGGTGCACCTGTTGTCTTAGATTCCCATACAGCTCCTTTATATGTTGAAATAAATCTTAACATAGACGATAAAGGTCTTTGTGAAATAAGCAGGAAAGGAATGCTGGCTCTTTCTTGTGAAGAAATGAAATGTATAAAAGAATATTTTTCTAATCCTCAAATAGTTTCTTTAAGAAAAAGCAAGGGTCTGCCATCAAATATTACAAACGTTGAATTAGAAATTCTTGCACAAACATGGTCTGAACATTGTAAGCATAAAATCTTTAATGCATATATAACTTATAAAGAAGATGAAAAAGAAGAAAATATAAACAGTCTTTTTAAGTCTTATATAAAAAAAGCAACAGAAATAGTTAGAAAAAATAAAAAAGATAAAGATTATTGTCTTTCTGTTTTTAAAGATAATGCAGGAGTAATTCGCTTTAATAACGATTATGCAATTGCTTTTAAAGTAGAAACGCACAATAGCCCATCTGCATTAGATCCTTATGGAGGCGCATTAACAGGAATTGTTGGAGTAAACAGAGATCCCTTTGGTACAGGTCTAGGATGCCGACTAATTGCAAATACAGATGTCTTTTGTTTTGCTTCTCCATTTTATAACAAACCGTTACCGCCACGTATTCTTCATCCCAAAAGAGTCTTAGAAGGAGTTAGGGAAGGTGTAGAACATGGAGGCAATAAAAGTGGAATTCCAACAGTTAATGGTACAATAGTTTTTGACGAGAGGTTTCTTGGTAAGCCTCTTGTTTATTGTGGCACAATAGGAATAATGCCTTTAAATATTAACGGACGTAAAGGATGGGAAAAAAAGGCATGTGTAGGCGATCATATTATCATGGTGGGCGGTAGGATAGGAAAAGACGGAATTCATGGTGCAACATTTTCTTCTGAGCCGCTGCACGAAGGTTCTCCTGCTACTGCGGTACAAATTGGAGATCCAATAACACAAAAACGCATGACAGATTTTCTTCTTAAGGCTCGCGATTTAGGTTTATACAATTCAATAACCGATAACGGTGCCGGTGGCCTTTCTTCTTCTATAGGAGAAATGGCACAGGATACAGGTGGAGCAATAGTTAATCTAGAAAAAGCTCCACTAAAATATCATGGACTAGAACCATGGGAAATTTTTTTGTCGGAGGCTCAAGAAAGAATGACTGTGGCAGTATCAGAAGAAAAATTGCAGGAATTTCTTCTTCTTGCCAAAGAATGGAATGTAGAAGCAACAGATTTGGGAGAATTTACTAATACGGGTTTTCTTGAGGTTAGATATAATGAAAATGTTATTGCCTTTCTTTCTATGGATTTTCTTCACAACGGCCTTCCACAAATGAAGCTTAATGCAAAATGGGAAGAAAAATCTATATCTCAAAATATTTTCTATCCTCAATCCGATATAAAATCAGATATTTTGGACTTATTAAAAAGTCTTAATATATGCAGCAAAGAGTATGTAGTAAGACAATATGATCACGAAGTTCAGGCTGGTAGTATTATTAAGCCGCTATGCGGAGCAGAATGTGATGGCCCTTCTGATGCTGCTGTTATAATGCCTGTTTTAGGATGTTTTGAAGGCATTGCTATTTCAAATGGAATATTGCCTCGGTACAGTGATATAGACACATATTCAATGGCATGCTGTGCCTTTGATGAGGCCATAAGAAATGCTGTTTGTGTTGGAGGCGATCCTAACTATATGGCGGCGTTAGACAATTTTTGCTGGTGTGATCCTATAAAAAGCCAAACAAATCCCGATGGTGAATATAAACTTGCTCAGCTTGTTAGGGCAAACAAGGCATTATTTGATATATGCACTGCCTATGGTATTCCTCTTATATCTGGTAAAGATAGCATGAAAAACGACTATAATATAGGCAATATAAAAATTTCTATTCCACCAACATTGCTAATAAGTATTGTTGCAAAAGTTCCAGATATAAGAAAATGTGTTACAATGGATTTTAAAGAAGATGGAAATTTTATTTATTTAATTGGTGTCACCTATCCAGAACTTGGGGCTTCAGAATATGCTATTTTAAAAAATGTAGCTGATAACAGAGTTCCAAATGTACATAATTTTGTTCAAACATTTTCTTGCTATTGCGCTCTTTTTTCTGCAATACAAGAAAATCTTGTAAAATCGTGTCATGATATTAGTGATGGAGGCTTTGCTGTTGCAATATCAGAAATGTGTTTTTCTGGCGAATTAGGGGCAGATGTTGATTTAAAAAATATTCACCAAAAAGACTGTAAATCAGATATAGATTTACTTTTTTCAGAAACTCCGGGGAGAATAATAGTAGAAGTAAGTCCTAAAAATGCGCATCGATTTGAATCTTTTTTTAATAAGCTTCCATTAAGAAAAATCGGAACAACAACAAAAAACAAAATATTAAAAATAACAGACTTAAACAATAATATTTTAGAAATTTCAGTTCAACAACTAAAAGAAGCCTGGAAAAGTACATTACGTTTTTAAATATGACAAAAAAAAATATTTCTGCAATAATTTTAGCTGGTAATGGAACAAACTGCGAGATAGAAACGGCTCATGCTTGCCGTATGGCAGGGTTTGAAAAGGTAGATATTGTAACAGTATGGGAACTTGTAAGCGGAAAATTTTCTTTAGACTCTTATGATTTTTTATGTCTTCCAGGTGGATTTCTTGATGGAGACGACTTAGGTTCTGCAAAGGCACAAGCAAACAGAATTCTTAATACAAGAGTAAAAACAAATCAACAGCTTCTTTTTGAACAATTTGTATCTTTTATTAAACAAGGCAAACTAATTCTTGGTATATGCAACGGATTTCAACTAATGGTAAAAGCAGGTTTTCTTCCAAATATTTATGGTGATTTTAAGCAAAATGTTACACTTACTCATAACGATTCTGGAAGGTTTGAAGACAGATGGGTATGGTTGAAATCAGATCCTTTATCACCATGTATTTTTACAAAAGGGATTTCTACGATTTATCTTCCTGTAAGACATGGAGAGGGTAAATTTATTGCAATGAATGATGATGTTATAAATATTTTAAAGAATAATCATCAAATAGTTTTTTCATATATTGATCCAAAAACACAGTCTCCTACTATGGAATATCCCTATAATCCAAATGGTTCTTTGCATTCTATTGCAGGTATATGCGATCCTACGGGAAGACTATTTGGATTAATGCCTCACCCAGAAGCATATCTTTACAAATACAATAATCCAAAATGGACTCGTGAAAATCTTCCAGAAGAAGGAATGGGATTAAAAATATTTAAGAATGCTTATAATTATTTAAGCGAACAAGTTATTTAATTATTATTATGTGGGGGAAGTCTCTATTTTGCTGTATTCAATTTATTTTAACTTTTTAAGATGTTTTATTTATTAAAAATTATTCATGTGGGGGAATAATTTTTTATATTTTATATTTTATTCAACTTGAAAGACTAATAAAGAATATTGAACCTTGCTAGAAAAAAGAAAAAAATGAAGAAGCACTCTTCCCCCACCAGAAATAAAAAATTTATTAAAAAAAATGAATAGAAAGCTTCCCTAACCAGAATAATTATTTTATTATAAAAGAAAAATGATAAGCAGACTTCCCTCAACAAAAAAAATATTTTATTAAAATAGAAAAATGATAAAAAGGCTTTCCCCAATAAAAAATAATTATTATTTAAATTTTATTTTAATCTATTTTTCTTACATTAATTTTATTTTGATTTTTAATTTTAATTAAAAAGGAAAATTTTTCAATGATAACAAAAAAAGAATCACTAGATTATCATTCAAAAGGAAGAAAAGGAAAAATAGAAGTAATTCCAAGCAAGCCATGCAAGACTCAAAAAGATCTATCATTGGCTTATACTCCTGGCGTTGCAAATGCATGCAAAGAAATAAGCAAAAATCCAGAAAATTCTTATTTATACACTGCAAAAGGAAATCTTGTAGCTGTTATAACAGATGGAACAGCGGTCTTAGGATTAGGAAATATTGGGCCTTTAGCTGGTAAACCAGTTATGGAAGGTAAAGGTATTTTATTCAAGCGTTTTGCAGACATTGATGTTTTTGACATAGAACTTAACACAAAAAATACAGAAGAATTTATAAATATTGTAAAGGCAATGGAGCCAACTTTTGGTGGAATAAATTTAGAAGACATAAAAGCTCCCGAGTGTTTTGTTATAGAAGAAAGATTAAAAAAAGAAATGAATATCCCAGTGTTTCATGATGATCAGCATGGAACAGCAATAATTTCTGGCGCTGCCTTAATTAATGCCTGCGAAATTGCCAATAAAAAGCTTTCCGATGTATATATTGTTTTTGCTGGTGCTGGTGCTGCTGCTATATCCTGCGCACTTCATTATATCCAGCTTGGTGTTAAAAAAGAAAACATAATAATGACCGACAGATTAGGAGTAATATATAAAGGAAGAATGCAGGGAATGAATGAATATAAAGATCAGTTTGCCTGCGATACACAACTGCGAACACTTAAAGACGCAATAAAAGGTGCAGATGTATTTGTTGGCTTGTCTCAGGGTGGTATTGTTTCTCAAGACATGGTTAAGAGTATGAACAAAAATCCAATAATATTTGCAATGGCAAATCCCGATCCAGAAATAGAATATTACAAAGCAAAAGCCATAAGACCCGATTGCATAATGGCCACAGGAAGATCAGATTTTCCCAATCAGGTTAATAATGTTTTAGGATTCCCCTTTATATTTAGAGGTGCCTTAGATGTTAGAGCAAAAGAAATCAACAGTGCTATGAAAATAGCTGCAACTTTTGCTCTTGCCAACCTTGCAAAAAAGTCTGATGTTCCTAAAATTGTTCTTAAAGCATATAATCTTAAATCACTCTCTTTTGGACCAGATTATATTATCCCCAAACCACTTGACCCAAGAGTACTTGTTGAAGAGAGCTTTGCAGTTGCAAAGGCGGCTATCAAAAGCAAGGTAGCACAAAAACCAATAAAAAACTTTGACGAATATCGCAAAAGACTTATTAATCTGTCTAAAAAAATTCAAAAGTTATGAGAGTAATTGAATATAAAAAGATAGTAGAAACCGTAAAACAATTGTGCTTAAAGGCAGCTTTTGAGTTGCCTTTGGATATGTTAAATGCTGTTTCTTTTGCATACAAAAAAGAAAAATCCAAAATAGGCAAAAAAATATTATGTTATATTGCAGAAAATGCTGAAATAGCAAAAAAAGATAAAATACCAATATGTCAAGATACTGGAATTGCAGTTTTTTTTGTAGAAATAGGTAACAACGTTGTTATTAAAGGCGGTAATTTAGAGGATGCTATTAATTATGGAACATTTTTGGGATATAGGCAAGGATTTTTGAGAGCATCTATTGTAGATGATCCACTTTACAAAAGAATAAATACCAAAACAAATACTCCTGCTGTAATCCATTACAATTTTATTAAAGGTGATAAGCTCACTATTACTTTTGCACCCAAGGGTGGAGGATCAGAAAATATTACATCTCTATATATGCTTAAGCCTTCCGATGGAGAGGCGGGAGTAATTTCGTCGGTTGTTGAAACAATAAAAGAAGCAGGAGCAAAGCCTTGTCCACCTGTTATTGTAGGAATAGGAATTGGTGGTACAGCCGAGACAGCAGTATATCTTTCAAAAAAGGCTCTTTTAAGGCCGATTACAAAAAAAAACAAAAATAAAAAATATTCCGAACTTGAAAAAAATATTCTCAACAGGATAAATAAAACAGGTATTGGACCCCAAGGATTTGGAGGTAAAATAACAGCACTTAGTGTTCATATAGAAACATTTCCATGCCATATTGCTACTCTTCCGGTTGCTGTATCTGTTTCCTGTCATGCTTTAAGATATGCAAAGGCAGTTTTATGAAAGAAATAATAACGCCTGTCAATACAGATATTATTTGTTCTTTAAAAATGGGAGAAATTGTTTATATTACGGGTATTATTTACACAGCCAGAGACGCTGCGCATAAAAGACTTTATGAACTTATTTGCAAGAACAAAAAATTACCTTTGAATCTGCAAGATCAAATTATTTATTATACAGGACCTACGCCGGTAAATAAAAAAACGGGTTATATGAGTGCAGGTCCAACAACAAGTTCAAGAATGGATTTTTACACTCCTTGTTTGCTTAAAAAAACCGGCATAAAGGTAATTATTGGAAAAGGAAATAGAAGTAAAGAAGTTATAAGGTCTTTAATTTCAAACAAGGCTGTTTATTTTGCAACGTATGGTGGACTTGGTGCGCTTTTAGGTAAATGCATAAAAAAATCAGGCATTGTTTGCTATAAAGACCTTGGCCCTGAGGCAATATATAAATTTGAAGTGGAAAAATTTCCCTGCATTGTTGCGATAGACGTAAATGGCAATAATATATACGAGAAAGGACCACAAAAATATATTAATTGTTAATTTAATTTTTTGTAGGAATATTTAATATTGACAAAAATTTAATATTTTTTTATTTTAAATTCTAATAAAATCTTCTAAGATATTTTTCAAGAACAAAAAAGGAGGTAAATAACTATGAAAAAAATAGGTATAATTGCTTCTTTTGTTGTTTTACTTGTTTTAACAAATTCATTTGCATTAAAAAAAGTCATTCCTTTAAACTGGAAGCCTTCCGACGATATAACCAGTTTAGGAACAATAACATTGGGTAAATTAAGCTCTTTAAAGGTTATGGTAAAAAATATTGTAGATGAAAGAAGCATTAAAACAGAAATTGGTAAAAATATAGAGGAAGAGGGCATAGAAAAATATTATGTAACAAATGATAATGTTTCAACATGGGCAACCGATAAATTGACCAGTTTGTTAAAACAGATTGGAATTGCAATTGTAAAAGAAAATCCCGATATTATAATTGAAGCAAAATTAATCCGTTTTTATGTTACCGAAAGTTCAACATATAAGGGTGAAGTTTCTTTTAATTTTACTGTTTCTACAAAAGATGGACAAAATATCTGGAATGGCATAATTTCTGGTAAGTCAAACAGATGGGGACGTTCTTTTAAGGCAGAAAATTATCAAGAATGTATAAGCAATGCCTTTGTTCAGGCTGTGTTTAATTTGTTTAAAGAGGAGTCTTTTATTTCTGCTATTAACAAATTATAATTTTATTAAATTTATAAATAATTAATAATTTCTTATATTGTGTGAAGTTGCTCTTTCTTTTTTTTATATAAAATAAATTTTCTTCTGTTAATGGAAGTCTACCACGTGGTTTTTTACACTATCAAGGTACGATATTCTTTATTCTTTGTTCTTTGTTAGTCTTTTAATCTTACAAAAAAATATTTCTTCTGGTGAGAGTAGCCTCTTATTAATTTTTTTTAAATAAATAAATAATTTTATTTTTGTTGGGGAAGTCTCCCACATGAATAATTTTTAATAATTAAAACATCTTAAAAAGTTAAAATAAAATACACAAGTTAAATGAGTAGCTTATGCTATCTAAATAATTTTTAAAAAATTATTATTTTTTCTATAATTTACATTTTATCATTTTTACAACAATAGTAAAAAAAATATAAATAAGATAAAAAATATATATAGGCGTGCATGAGGATAGGCTTATATTAGCTCAATATTTTTATAAAAAATCTAATTACCTTATCTGTAATTGTTACCAAATTTATCCTGCATTGAATAATTTATCTTCCAGTGATATAATTAGTTATATAGAATAATAATTTTTGGATATTCTTTATGGATAATGTGGTTGCAAATGATTCTAATTTACTATCCTTAGTTCCCAACCTAATTGGAACTTCTAATTATATATTGGAATTAAAAAAAGAAATTTTAAGAATTGCAGATACAAATATCCCTGTGATGATTATAGGAGAAAGTGGTAGCGGCAAAGAAACTATTGCCTTGGCAATTCATAATTGCTCAAAGAGAAAAGAAAGAAAAATGATAACATTAAACTGTGCTTCTATCCCAAAAAATGTAGAAGAATCTGAATTTTTTGGATATAGCGGAACAATTGGTCAAGCACAAATAAAAAATCAAGGTGCATTAGAACTTGCAGATAAATCAACATTGTTTATTGATGATATAGATGAAATTTCTCTTAAAACGCAATCATTACTATTAGGGTATTTGGATTCACATGAATATATTCAGCCTGGCTCAAATAAAATAATAAAAACTGATGTTAGAATTATTTGTGCTACAAATCATGATTTAGAAGAACTGGTAAATAAAGAAAAATTCAGACAGGATTTGTTTTTTAGACTTAAGGGAGTTATTATAAAAACTCTTCCGCTTATTGACCATAAAGAAGACATAATTCCTCTTGTAAAACATTTTCTTAAAGAACAAAAAGATCCCAAGGTACCAAAATATGTAACAAAAGGAGCAGAAGAAGCTCTTTTGGAATACAACTGGCCCGGCAATATTAGAGAGCTCAAATATACAGTTGAAGTAATTGGCATGGCAAGCATAGGAATGAAAGGAATAGAAGAAAAAGTTGTAAGAGATGTTTTAAAGATGAATGTTTCTATGCCAAAAAGGCCACAAACCTACAAAGAAGCAAAAGCAGCAGTAATAAGAGATTTTGAAACAAGATATTTTATAAAATTGCTTAATCAATTTAAAGGCAATGTAAATAAAGCCTCAAAAGTTGCCGGAATGTATAGACCCAATTTATTAAAAAAATTAAAATCACTAAATATTTCTCCAAATGCTTTTAGAACAAAAAAGAGATAAAAAATTATATGAAATATCTTATTCTTTTTTTAGCTTTTTTACTTTTAATTTTTAATTGTGGCTTAATTAACAACCAAACAAAGCATAAAGTTACCATAAGAGGGACAATTTCAAATACAGCCAGTCTAAAAACTTCAAAAACCAAATCAGTTAATTCATTCACTCTTTTTGATACAAAAAAAATTCTTGTTTTTAACAGTACAGGTTCATACTCTGTTTTTGATATTCAAAACAACTCTTTTGAGGCTTATGCGAAATCTAATACTGCCGTTGCCATATCATTTCTTAGTGCAGAAAATAAATTTATTGGCTGCCTTCATGCGCAAGGCTTAAATGTTCTACCTCTTGTAAGTCTAAAAGATGGTGATAATACAATAATTGATTTAGGAAAATTAATATTAGATAGCACAAACGTACTTTCGGAAAGCAATCCCTTTGGAAAGGAAATAGGATTAAACGATAGCGAGATTTCGTGGTATAAGGAAGTTGGTGCCTATTTTGAATGTTTATCAAATAATGTTGACGCAGATAATGACGGAATTGTAGATATAATTGATAACAAATATTTATTGGTCAACACAATTTTTTCTTTTTCTGCAGGATATTTTGGAATAAACGATACCACACCGCCATTGGTAATTGACACATCGGATTTTATAATACAGTATCAGCTACGTATTTGTGGTGGCAAAGCAATTGCACCAAAAGATACTCATATAATTTTTGCAGGTCCCGAACAAGAACCGTACAGTACTATTTATAGGAGTGGTCTTTCCTACGAAAAAGATTGTTTTTTGACATGTTTTTTAAATTATGACTCACAAATTGGATTGTGGCTTCCTTTTAAAAAGGGGAAATATACATTAACTATTGATGGAAAAAACTACACAATAAATTATTATAATGTTTGCCCAAAGAAATTTTTAATTATACCAAAACCAACGGTTCATACAGGAGCAAATAATAAAATAATTTCTATTTCTATTGATTATAGATCATGCGATAATAATCCGATTGTTGCAGATAATTTTGTAAATCAGGTTCAATTACAACTTAAGGCAGAAAACCAGCGTATGTTATGTGAACTGGGAACTTTATATGAACCTTCGGATGCTATAGAATATTTTGAAAAATATAATTTTACTCTTACCAAATCAGTTTCTTTAGAGGAACTGGTTTTTATAGGTGTAAATTATCAGGATTTGCTTGGAAACGAATATAGGGTAGGATGGACAAAAAAATAATTTTATTAAAAAAGAATTTTATTGTAATTTAAAAATATAATAGTTAATTTCTCATTATAATTACAGTTTTTAACCCAAATTACTAACTTTACAAATGAGATTGACTTTTCGTGATTTATCAAGACATCGTGAATTATTCTGGTTGTTTCCAACATCATTAGGAAGAATTACAAGAAGTAAAAAAGTAACAAAGATATTTTAATTATACTTGTATTAGAAACGCATTGTAATCCCGAAATACAAAAAAATATTTACGAAATAATTAATTTCTTTTATTATAACTACAATCTATCAAAAATTTTTCTAGAAGGAATTCCATCAGGAAAACTTAATGCAGAAAGAATTGCTCAAATACTTAATGAAAAATATAACAAAAAGGATTTAAAATTATTATTTCAAATGGGTATTATTGGTGCCGGTGAATATTTTTTAGTAGAAAATAATTCTCCCATAGTATATGGTTTAGAAGATTGGAATATATACCTAGACAATCATAAACGCTTAAAATCACTTACTATTTTAATGGGAGACAGATTAAAAATTGCAAATATAATTGAAAATAAATATAATAATATAATTTCAAAATGTCTGCCTTCCAGTATTATTGAATTTATTTCTAACCTTTATAACTTGTTTTCAACAAAAAATATTTCTTATCATGATTGTAATAATTTAAAAGAAAAAATAGATTTTTGTTGCAAACATGGCAGTATATCTGATTTTAAATCTATAAATTGCTGGATTGAAATACAAAAAGAGTTTTTAAAAATAGATTTTGAGGTTGTCAACGATGAATTAAAAATTTTTAATGAAGAAATGAGAAAGGGACTTTCGTACCGTGATTATGTAGAACTTTTCGAATTATTTAATTATAAAGAGATTGCAGATAATTTCTTTTTAGTACTTAGATCAATTGTAAAAAAATATTTTCCTGATTTTAATAAAAAATATCCAAATTTACAAAATTATATTGAATTTTCTTGGTTAAATTTTAAGCTCAATGTTTTGGATTTAATTAAAGAGATAGATATTTTAACATCGGATTTAGTAAATTATTATGTTTTGCAAAATGAACTTTTCTCTAATAAAGATGATATAATAGTGTTATTAAAAATGACTAAATTATTTAAGAATTTTATTAGTTTATCTTTAAATACTTATGAATATTTTTATTTCAAAAAAATGGGAATAAATATAAATTGCTATTAAATAAATACTTTAATTTAACACCAAATGAACTTAAAAGCATTATTAATATATATTAGACGATCAAAATATTTGGGAATATTATGAAAAAAATCATTTAAGAACCAAGATTTTTGCAGAAGATATTAAAAAAAAAAATTTGGAACTAGATAATGCTATAGAGATAACCACTACCTTAAATCCAATAAATAATATCTCAAAGTATAAATCTATTTATTTAGTTATTGCTGGGGGGGGTCATTATTTAATAAAAGACTTTTTTGATAAATATAAAATACCCTATCTAATAATAATACCCCAGGCAACTAAAAGTTTTGATAGCCAAATAATTTATCATCAACTTTTAAAAGGATTAGAAAACGAAAATATTTTTAATCTTTCTGGAAGACCTCTAGATATTTATAAAATCTATTGGGAACAAAATAGCAATAATTAGTATATATTATATCTTTTTTTATCTTAGACTATTTCAAATAGAGATGGTATTTAACAAAAGTATACTTGATAAATAGTATTTTGATAAATTTATTAGACAGTTTTGCCTCTTTACATAGAGCAACATAAGTGTTTTATAATAATAAATACAAAATTTTAGTTTTTTATAATTCAATCAAATCAAAATCTGAATTTTTATTATATTTTTTACAATAGGACTCAAACAAACTTTTAATATGGTCGTCCATGGTAAAATAAATTATTTGCCATCCTGTATCTGCGAGTTCAAAAAGTTTATTTACCATATTCTCTCTTTTTTCATAATCTGAATGCTGAAACGCATCATCTAAAATAAGAAATGCGCTTTCCTGATTTAAAATATGTTTTAAAAAGCCAATTCTTAATGCAAGCATTACCTGTTCTTTTGCACCAGTACTTAAGTCTTTTAAATTAAAATCATTAAAGCCATCTGAAATAAAAATCTCTTTATCAATAAAAAATAAATTCTTATATCTTCCTGTTAATGTTAAAAGCAATTCTTGCAATTCTTTTGAGTTTAATACTTCGTTTAATTTTTTATCTTCTTCTGATTGAAATTCGCAGATTATATCAAAAACCAGTTTTTCTGAAATAATTTTTGCCTTAAGTCTTTCCAGCTCTTTTTTAGCTGTTTCACTTTTTTGATATACTTTTTCAATTAATTCATTCCAGCTAATTGTGGAATCTGACTGTGTAATAGTAATAAGATTGGTTTTGAGGGAAGAAAGCCTTTCTTCTTCTTTATAAATCTTTTGATTTATTTCTGCAAGCTCATCGTCTACTTTTTTCATTTCTAAAAAAGAATATTCTATTTTTGGTTCTTCCTGATTATATTCATTTTCTGAAACTTCTAAACCTTTTAGCTCGCCTCGTTTACTTTCTATTTTTTCTTTTATATTCTGACGCAAGGTTTTTATCTCATAAAATAGCTGTTCCCATTTATCTTCTTCTACATTTTGGTTTGTTAATCTTTTAAAAATCTGTTTTATTTCTAATTTAATATTTTCCAGTTTATCACTAAAATCATTTAATTCATAATTCTTAATGTTAATTTGATTTTGAAGAGTTTGCAGTCTTGTAATTTCATCACTAACTTTTTTAAATTCACTTTTGTCAAAACTTATGTTTGGATTATGTAATTCATATTCGGATTCATCTACATCCAATTGAGCAAGTTCTGAGTTCAAAATGTTAAGTTCTTCGTTAAGATTTTCTTTTTTCTGCTTTAAATTAATAATAACGTCCCTCCACTGTGCTTCTAATATATTATTGGTTTTTAGCCTATTAAATCCTTCATTAATAGCATTTAAAAAGCCTTCTATATTTTTTTGGATATTTAAAACTTCTTTTTCCTGATGTTCAAATTCGCTTTTGTATTTTTGTTGTTCTTCTAATCGCAAGTCTAATTGAGTTATATTTTCAAGACTTTCATTAAACCTTTTTTTATACTCTTCTTTTATGCTTTTAAGCTCTGAAGATTGCTTATAAGCAAGAATAGACCTTTTAATAAGAAACACGTATAAGACTATAAGAGAAAAGCAAATAAGAATTAGCAATATGCCAACTATTTTATAGTTAAATGTTATTGAAAAAATAGCGGATATTAAAGAAACAAAAGATGTAATAAAAACAAAAATGTTCCATTTTTTAGGAATTTTTGATGTATTTAGCTGGCTGTTATAAAAATTTTTAGCAGCAATTAACCAATCATAGTCTTTAGATTTGTTTTTGGCTTCTTCTAATAATTTTTTACGATTTTCAAGCTCTTTCTTTAGACTATAATATATAGAAATGTTTTGTTCTGTTTTGTTTAAATCATCATCTAAAATAAATCTCAAATCCTCTTTTTTTTCTTTTATTTTATTTGACAAAAGATAGGCATGATAACGTTTTGCTTTTATTAATAATTCATGTTTATTTTTAAGCTCAGGATATTTAGAAGTCTCTATTGCTATTTTATCAAGTTCTTTTTTTATAGCATTTTGCTGCTCTTTGTATTTATTATAGTTATTAATTAAAACATTTAATTTATTAAGATCATCTTCTAAGAGAGCATTTAATTTTTCTTCTAATTCCTTTATTTCGCAAGACAGTTTATATGCCTTATTCTGTTTGGCTTTTATCAGCAAATTTCTTTTTTTTCTTAATTCTTCTTCTTTTAATTTAAATCCCTTTATAGCACCCTGCTCAAATTCGCTGTTTAATATGTTAAGAGCTTTATCTATTTTATTAATTTCTTCAAGTTTATTTTTATATTCTTTTCCTATACCTCTGTTTTCTATCTCAATTTCTGGTTGAATAGATGCATTCCTTATTGTTGGCTGTATATTATTGCATATTACATCAAGAATTCTGCGAGGCAAAAGAAAGCTTTTTATTGCATCTCTGTTTATACCAGCTTCGGTTTTTACTATTTCTGATTCACCCTCTTTAACAACAAGAAGATTAACAAGAGAAGGAGGTAAATTTGTTTGATTGATATTAAGAAAATCTTCAATCTTTTTGCCTTTATTTATAGAAAAATCTATAATTTCTTTATTGATACCAGATATTGCGACTTTTCCTTTCCCTGTTTGTCTCAAATATCCCCAGTTTTCTTTGTTTTTAAATAAACATTGTATGATAAATTCTACAATATAAGACTTACCCTTTTCGTTTTTGCTATAAAAAAGATTTATTAATCTAAAATCATGATTCAATTCCTTTATTGGCCCACATTCTTTAGCCGTAATTTGCTTTATTCTAATACCCATTCTTTTCTCCAAAAATTACATTTAATCCACTTTCTAATATTTGCGTTTTGGATATATCAAAAGAATATTGCTCTATTTTTTCTCTAAATTTATTCATTATAGCGATTCTATCTTCATCTGCTGTATTTAAAACTCTAACTTTGGAAACATCTATTCCTTGGGGATCATATATTTCAATCTTTTTACTGTTAAAAAAAGAATCAATATTATTTTTTAGAACCGATAAATCTTTTGTAAAACCAATAATTTCAAGACGTAATTTAACCTTTTTAAGTTCTTCGTTGGTTAATTGCCAGTTTGTAATCATTTTGTTTAATGAAGCTTTAATTAAATCAATTTCATCTTCTAATGGAAATGTTATTATTGTTTCTTTATAATAAAGAATATCGGTTGGTATAATTTTAGAAGTTATATTATCGTATACTGAGTCGTAAATAATAAACTGCCTTTTCCCTGTTTCGTTTATATCCAGTCCACATGGTGAGCCTGGATATATCACACTTCCAAATACAGATGATTTATGAATATGACCCAAAAAAACTCTTAATGGCTTGTATTTATTTATTAATTTACCAGAAATAGGCATATATATTCCACTTTCGTATGAATTTAAATGCCTTTCTTTTGTATTATAATCGCCATGAGATATTAAAATCCATTTTTGGGGAATAGAATTATTAAAGAAAAATTCTGTAATTTCTTCATCCATTGTTTTTGTTTGAATGTAAGGTACAAAAAGAATAGACAGGTCACTAAAAGTTCTTAATTCTGTTTTATTAATTATTTCTATATTTGACAATGGAAAATATTTTTTTCCTATTTGGGGATCGTGATTACCAGGTATTATTATTATGTTTATATTTTTATGTTGTTCACATAGATTATTAAAATCACTATAGTTGTTTGCTTCTTTATCAAATGTATCGCCTGCAATAATTAAAGTTGTTATATTTTGTTTTTTTATTTCTAAGAATATTTGTTCAAGAGCATTATATCTTTGTGGTGTTTGTGTTCTTGTTTTTAAATGGACGTCGGCAGTAATGGCTATTTTCACTTTTTTCCCTTAAATTAAATTTTATTCATTTTATTATTATGTAAATTACTTTTATTATTCCTTAATTTGCAAATAACTAAATTAAGAAATTTTATTTGACTTTTTCTCTTTCTTTTTTGGGCTTAAAAAATAAAAAGCTTATTGACAAATAATGTAATAAAATTATAAAAATGATTTAATTTTTATAAAAATTTTTTATGATGGAAAAACCTTTTGTTTGCTTTATATATTTTATTTTAATTCTTCAATATGCTTTAATTATTAATTTTGAATTTTTAATTATGAATTATTTTAGGTGGGGGAGAGGGAGGCTTCCCCATAAGCGATAACCTAAATTCCATGTTAGAATCCATTCTATTTGAAGTTTTCGTTTTCTTGGGGATTCCATAAGTTTTTGTGATATTTTATTAGTTTCTTAAGCATTTCTTAAGTGATAATTTTTGTGAAAACAGCCAATCGGATTAAAAACAACATAAAAGAAAATTCTCTCCATAAGGATCGTCGGGTATTTTTTTTAAGTGGGTATTCCCAAGGAAAAAAAATTAGCTTATTGCTGTAGTGTTTATATCATAACGGCACAAAAAAGTTTGCCGTGAATCCAGACTTTAGCACCGCTGGAGTCTTGATAATGAAAACGCTTGTCATCAACGTTCATCAATGCAGGGGCATTCATTAGCATCCGTATTAAAACATGTCCACCATTTCTAAGAACATACTCTATTCCTTCCGCATTTTAATAACCACTGCCTGCCAAATACAACGCTCCAGTTTCAACCCAAAAATCTTCAACGTTTCACCTTTAGACCTATCCATAACCAAAAGCTAACAACATTCTAAATCATTCAAATTGGGAGTGATTAAAGAATTGAATCTGATATAATATATTTTTATTTTCCTTATATTTTACATTTTGTCAATTTTAAAGTAATTATAAAAAAATATTAATAAGATGAGAATATATATATATACACTTAGATAAATTTTAATTAGCTAATATTTTTTTTAAAGATTACAATATGACGTCTCTCTATTTATTTTTATTTATTTTTTTAATAGGCACAATATATATAATTCTTTTATTTTTAACTTCATAAATTTCCATAATATTTCCTGATATTTCTAACTTATTTTTTTTTACATGATTATATAATCTGGGATAGAATTTTGCAGGTCCTGTAAATTGAGACATATAGGATTTAATTGGAAATTCACCTTTAATTACCGTTGTTCTGTTAAATATCTGTGTTTTATATGGTGATGTTATATCAATAAGAGAATCTATAATATATCCACCTGCACTACGCAAATTTTCTGGCTTTACTTTTTGAGGATTATCGTAAAAAATTGCAAAAGCTCGTTCGGGCTCTATTGATTTTTTATCTTTTAAATAACGATATACATCATATAAAACAAATTTAATACCGCGATAAGGCCCCGTATGCTCACGAAAAACAAGATTATATGGCCCTGCATCTTCAATAGTTATTTTTACATCATCAAAAAAACCAGCCATCCAGAAAAAAACAAACAATACAATACTGGCAAAGATAAGAACCAATATTACTATTCTTTTAAAATTCATGCTGCCTGAACCGCGGCATCTTCAAATTTAACGCTTAGCATTGTAGAAACACCTTTCTCTTGTTGAGTAACACCATAAATAATATCTGCAACTTCCATGGTTCTTTTGTTGTGTGTGACTACAATAAATTGCGTTTTACTAGAAAATGTTTTTAAAATATTTAAAAATCTTTCTATATTAGCATCATCAAGGGGTGCATCCAATTCATCTAATATACAGTATGCAGAAGGTTTTACCATATATAAAGAAAATAAAAGCGATATTGCAGTAAGAGCTCTTTCGCCTCCAGAAAGTAAATTAATGTTCCTCATTTTTTTACCAGCAGGCCTTACGTTAATATTAATTGATGCCTCTAAAGGATCTACGTTTTCCTCTAAAGATAATGCTGCTTCTCCACCTTCAAATAATGTTGTAAACATTTTAACAAAATTAACTTTAACTTGCTCAAATGTTGTTAAAAACTGGGTTCTTGCTTCTTTGTCAAGTTTTTTTATTGCCTTTTCAAGTTCATCAACAGCCTTTTGCAAATCATCGCGCTGTGTTGTCATTTCGTGCAAACGGGCATTTTCTGTTTCGTAATCTGTTAGAGATGCCATATTCACATCTCCAAGTCTTTTAAGCCTTTCCTTGTAAATGTTTATATCTTCTAATACTTGAGAATCTTCTCTGTCTAAATAGGAAATATTTTCCTGTGGTGATTCTAGATCTATTTTATAAGACTCAAATATCCTTTCTCTTATTCTACGCTGCTCCTGTTCATCACGAGTTTGTTCTAGCTCTAAGTTATGAATAATATTAGAAAGATTTTCTATTTCTGATTCTATTAATTTGATTTTATTTCGGTTATCTTCTATTTCTATTAGAATTATGTTATGTTTATCTCGCTCATTATTTTTTATTTGTTCTAGTTCGGTTCTTGTTAATAGCTTTTGAGACAGTTCTTCTTCTTTTTCTTTTATTAAATTCTCAACCTGTTCAATCTCTTCTTTTGTTTTAGAAATTTCCAATTGTAGTTTATTCTTTTTTGAATTACCTTGAATAATGCTTTGCATTAAACGTTCTATATCTTGCTTTTCCTGATTTAGTCTGGAAGAAAGTCCCATCATCTCCAGTTCTAAATTTTTAAGATGCTCGGCAGTTTTTGTTCTTTGTTCTATAACTTCTGTAAGCGCCAAACGAGTAATTTCTACTCTATTTTCTATTCCTTTCTTTTCTTCTTCTAATTCAATACATTTCTGATTTAATATTTTAATATTAGCATCAAGAGAATGTATTCTCTCGTTTAATTGAGTATATTCTGTTTTTAGGCTTAAAATTGAAGCATCAAGATTTTTTATTTCGTTCTCATAATGGCGGATATTTGTTTGTTGTTCTTGCTGTTGTCTCATGTTGCTGTTAAGTTTTTCATCTACTTCTATAAGAGCATATTTTGCTTCATCTCTGTTAATAATACAAATTTCCTTTTCGTGTATTACTTTTTGATATTCCTTTTCAAATTTTTCCAAATCAGAATTACATTTCTCAATTTTTTGTCTACGAGCTAAAATTCCAATCTGCTGTTTTTGAGGATTACCTGCCACCACATATCCATTTTCCTGACAAATAATTCCATCTCTAGATGCAAATATTGCATTTCCACACCCATTTGTGCTTTCTAAGGCTTCTTCTAAATTATTTGTAATATAAATATCTTTAAATAAGTAATCGGCAATATTTTCATATTCAGGAGCCACATTTATAAACTTTCTCAAAGGCTCTGCTTTAACATTAACGGTAGAATCCTTATTTACATGAGCACGACGAGTCAATCTTTCTAATGACAATAATTTTGCAGTACCTTTTTTTTCGGCGGTTAAAAAAGAAATCGCGTTCTTAAGTTCGGCATCTGTTTTAAATATTACTGTTTGAATAGATTGCCCCAATACTCTTTCAACTATTTCTAATACAGTTTCATCGGACACTCTCACAAAATCTGCAGCAATTCCTATTATTCCGGGAAGCTTTTGAGACAAGATAGTTTTTACTCCACTTTCATATCCTTCGTAAGATGAATCAAGCCCTTCTAAAAATGCCCGCTGCGACTTGCACGAGTCAATTTGTGCCTCTAATTTTTTTTCTGCTTCAACAAGTGATTGAAATTTTTGTTCTTCTTTATCTATTCGTTCAAGAAGAGATTCTCTTGAGACAGATAAATTTTTATTAAACTCATTTGCCGTTTCAAGTGTGCGTTTTGAAATTTCTAGGGCTTCTTTATATTCGTTTTGTCTTATTTGTAAAGATTCAAGCTGTTTTTGAATTTGATCTCGTCTTGTAATAGAATTAGAATAATCTGTATTTAGAGAAGTAAGATTGTTTTTGTGTTCATTTATCTTATTAATTATTTCTATCTGGTTGTTTGCTGCTATTTCTGCCTCTTGTTGGAGCTTTTCAACCTTTTCATTTATTAAAGCAAGTTCTTTTTTAATATTATCTACTTTTTCAATATATGTATTTAATTCACTTGTATGATCAAGATGACTCTTTTCCATTTTTGTCTTAAGATTAGAAGCGTCATTTATTTGTTCGTCTAGAGATATTATTTCTTGTTCATACTTTAATAAATTGTTTTTAAGATTAGTAATTCTTTCTTTTGCAACAGAAATGTCTCTATCTAAACTGACTATTGCCTCATTATTTTCTGCCACGCGTCTTAAAGCCGTTTCACAAACTTTTTCCTGTTCAAGCGATTCTAACTTTGCTTTTTCAACATCTGCTTCCAGTGAGGATACTTCGCCTTTTTTAATTTGCCGTATTTTATCCTTTTCTTCTATTTCTGATTTTCTTGCGATAAGTGTTGATGTATATGCATCGTATCTTTTCTTTTCATAACCAACTTCAATTGCCTTAAGTTCCTCAAAATATTTTTTATATTTATTTGCTTTTTCTACATGTCGTGCCAGCATGCGAACCTGACGGTCTGCTTCCTGAATTTTATCGTTAAGGCGTATCAAATCCTGTTTTGTGCGTTCTAATTGTCTTAAGCTTTCTTTTCTTCTTTCTTTATATTTTCCAATACCAGCGGCCTCTTCAAAAAGTATTCGTCTTTCTTCTGCTTTGTCGCTAAGTATTGCATTTATCATGGAATTTTCTATTGTTGTATAGGCAGAGGTACCAATGCCTGTATCTAAAAACATTGTATATATGTCTCTTAGTCTACAAGGAGTTTTGTTTATAAAATATTCGCTTTCACCGTTTCTATAAATCTTTCTTGTGATAGATACTTCACTGTAATCTATAGGAAGAATTCTTTTTGTATTTTCTATTGTTAATGTTACTTCTGCAAAATTAAGTGCTGCTCTTTTTTGTGAACCAGAAAAAATAACATCTTGCATATTTGTACTGCGCAGAGCCGTTGGCTTTTGCTCTCCAAAAACCCAACGTATAGCATCTATCACATTGCTTTTTCCACTCCCATTTGGACCTATAAGAGCAGTTATACCCTCTCCAAACTCTATTTCTGTTTTATCTGCAAAAGATTTAAAACCAAAAATAGACAGCTTTCGTAATACCATAAATTTACATTCCTTCTTTAATGGATTTTACTAGAATTGTGATAGAATAGATATTTTTTAGAAATGGCATATAATAAATACTATAAATTGATGATTGTTATCTAAAAGATACAATATATAGCGTTTATAGTCAATAAAAGAATTAACTTTTTTTGTTTTTTATAACCCATTGATTTTGAGATGGATATATAAAGATTTTAAAAAAATAAATATGAAGTTTCCACCAAAAGAACAAATAATTTATGTTAAAAAATAAAAGTTACAACTGATGCTTAAAATAATTCTTAACAAATATTTATATAGATATAAAAATAGGGGAAACTTCCCCCAACCAGAATAATTATTTTAATTTACCATTTGTCAAATATAAAATTGTATATTATAATACAAAACAAGTTGTTTCCCAAGATTAAAAAGCATTCAAAATGTTTAAATTAAAAAAGGCTTATATAAAATAAATTAAAAATTATATTCAATATTGTCATAACACATCTTAAACAAAATTAATTTCTAATAAATATTTTTCTTAATTAATTTTTATTCATTATATGGTCTTATTTTATTACATTCTGTTAAATTAAAAGACCATCCTTTTTTTTCTGATTCACCCTTTTGTTTAGTATAAAGAAGCCTTGCTTCCCACTTTCTGTTTTTTCTTTCTAAAACCGCAAATCCAATATCCATATCGCCAATAATGCCAAGGCTAATTGCCTTTGCGTAGCTTGGAATTTCTAATCTTATTCCCATTGTATGGGCATAAACAACCATTTTCCCTGAACTTTTATTAAAATATATAGAACCAGCAATCTTTGATGGCACTCTAATTTTTGCACCAGTTTTTGGGATTTCGTATGAACCCGGCGATACAAATGCAACAAAATTACAAAGGTTTTCATTTTTTTTATTCTTTTTATCTTTAAATAGATACATGCTGTCTATACTGTCTATTGCGCTTGTTTTAAATTCGTTAATATGTTGTATTTCTATTGAGCGTTCTTTAAGATTTTTAAGAACCAATTTTGCTAAAACTAGTGTATCACCTTTTACTAGTCTTTCTTCTTTGTAATAACATCTATACAATGCGACAAAAAAAGGGACTTCTTTGATGCACATGTCATTAATATATACTTTAATAAAACTATAAATTCCATGGCTTTCTGTTTCTAAGACTGTTACGTGATATTTTGATGATTTAATATTTTTTTTGGCTGTTTTTTTTATGTAAGTTTTTTTTGATTTAACATTTTTACTTGACACTTTTGTCTCAGAAAAAGAATGCACAGAAATTAATAATAAGAGTAAAATAGTAATTAAAAAATATTTTTTCATGATTATAATAATATTAATTATTAATTATAAACTGTTTTGTCAATTTATGTAAAGATAATATTTAATACATTTATAAATGAACATATTATTGAAATATATTATAGGAAATGAGGGGAATTCCTTAAAATAGAATATAGACATTTTTTAATGCGAGCTACTTCACAGTGGGCATAGCTCTTTATTTTTGCCCTTAGGCATGGATGAAGTGAGGGAAAGACTTACTCCAGTAAAAGAAAAGTTATTTTTTATTTTAAGAACAATAAGATTGTAATTTTGGATATCATAATTATTATAAAGCAAAACAAAATGACAGCAATTATAATAAGAAACAAAAGATATTCCCCTTAAAAGATATATTTAATATTATTTGTAACTTAAATAAAAATAACTAATTATATTTTTATAAGGTAATTACTAAAAAGAGAATATATTTACAATATTCTCTCTCAAACAAAAATTATTCCCAATAAATAAACTTAGGCTAAATTAATTTTCTTTTAAGAATTAAAAAATGTAAAATACCTAAAATAACAGTCACAAAAAAACATGTGAGAGAAATATATAAGCCCTTCATAAATACTTCTTTTGAAAAGAAACAGCTCACCTTATGATAGCCCTCACTAACAGGAATTGCCCTAAGTGCATAATCTGCTCTATATAAAGGAACTGGTTTATTGTCAACCATTGCTTTCCATGAAGGGAAATAAATTTCACTTAATACCAATAAACCATTTTTTTGAGTTTTTACTTCTATATCAATTTTATTAAGCGAATAAGATATAATTTTACAATTATTTTCTATGGAATCATTTGATGGCTGAATATCTATTTGAGGCTTTTCTTCTAGAATAATTGTTCTTGCATGATCAAATTCTGGGGAATACATTTTGTTTAAAATATCATTTTCATTTTTTTCTACAATATAGTTATATACCATTCGGCATCTAGGAAAATAGGTAGGATGAGGAATAAGGCTCATTCTTTGATTGTTCTCATCTACATATATTTTATATTTAACATTTAAGATATCTAAAGTTTTATCTTTTCTATTTACCAGTTGTCTTTTAAGTCTCAATGGATTGTATCCTTCCATTAGGAACAAATTATGAACGCTCCCCTGATTTTTTCTAAAAATCATGTAAGGCCCGCCTAAATCATCTGTTGAAGGATTTGAACTCCTTGAATTGATTCTAAAAAATTCACTCTCTCCAAGCTTTTGCAATTGCTTTACAAGTTCGGTTTTATAATAAATCAACCTTGGATCAATATTACCTGCAGCATAACCATAACCAAAAACAAAAAAATCTAATAACGTAATTGAAACTAAAAAAAGAGTAAATATCTTTGCAGATATTTTTGCTCTTAATCTCGCAATAAAAAGAACAGATAAACATATAAAAAACATCACAAATATCCATACATTTTTTACAACATCAGGGTATATGTGTTTGTCAACATAAAAAGAAATTTCTCTAAAATTATTTCCAAATCTTTCTGATTTAATAATAAAGTCTGATATTCCATTTTTAAATGCACCAAAAAGATATGCCAACCCCCATATAACAGCAAAAACTGCTAAAATTAAAAATATTTTTTCTATAATTTGTTTTTTGTTATTAGAAACTTTTAAACATTCTTTTTGAAACCAACTTAATCCTAAAGCCCCAAGAAGAGCAACCGAAAAAGAAAACAAAAATGCAAATCTTGCCGGAATTCTAAAAGCATTAAAGCCGGGTAAATAATTAAAAAATAATTTGTAAAGAAAAAAAGAATCTCCCATTGACAAAAGAAAGCTTATTATTGACATAATTAAAAGAAATATCACTATGGGAGTTCTAATAAAAAAACAAGCAATAAATGCCAAAAAAAGAGTAACCGTTCCTGTATATATTGCCGTTTCCCAATAATAATGAGCTCCTGCATTTACGTCTTTTTCCGAAATACCCCAGTAAATTCCTTTTTGAGGCTTGCCAAAATAATTTGGTACTAAAAGGGTAATAAACCTGTAAAATCTAAAAGAGCCTTCACAGGATTCTTTAAATTCCAATTTTGGGCGAACCGAATTTTGAGCTAATTCCTGCGTAGGTAAAAGCTGAACAGCCGAAATTCCTACACTCAAAATTACCAAACTAAGAAATAACAAAAAGCGTTTTATTTCTAATGCTGTTTTTGTTTTATTTACTATTCTTGTTATTAAACCATATATATAATAGGCTCCCAGCCAATAATACATGTGCACCATTAATTGAGGATACCCGCAAAAAAACACTATGGCAAGAACAATAGCAGTAGAAGACATATAAAGCAAGCTAATTCTATCTATTGTTCTTTTGAACAAAAAAACAACCAGTGGAAACCATGATGCTGCATATATAAGATTAGAATGGAATATGTGGGTTGTAAAAAAACCACATAACATAAAAGTTATTCCAGCCAAAAAAGAACCACTTTTAGTTGCTCCAAATTCTTTTGCCAGAAGATACATAAAACATCCAGCCATTGCTATGTGAAGGATTATTTGATATTCAACTAAAATAGGACTCAACCATTCTTTGCTTGCAAAAAATGTAAGAATAAGATTAACTGGATATAATAAGGCGGCTTGAATATCTGCAAAAAATGGCATACCAGAAAAAACATAAGGATTCCAAAAGGGAATAATCCCTTTTTTAAGCCACACTGCCGAAAATAAACGATAAACAAAGTTTTGTTCTAAAAAATCATTCCACAAAAAGCCTTTACATATAATAACCGGAAAATAAAATGCTATAGTAACAATGATAATTGCAGAAACTGCAACCAATGGTTTAAATGAAAGTATTTTTTTGTCTCTTTCTATAATAACATTATTTGCAGAAGTTTTATAGATCTTCTTTTTATTTTCTATTTTATTTCTGGTTTTCATTTGTAATTATATTTCTTTTAGAAAATACCCAAAAATGCCCTAATAGAAAATTAACAAACGAACCACATCCAATACCAATAAGATTTGAAATATGATAATAAATATGCCAAACTTCTGTAAGAAAAACGAGTAACCCCCAATTGACTATTAAAGCTGTAAAGCCCGAAGACAGATGAAATTTAAAAAGTCTATAAAAAAAAGACCTCTTTTTATATGTTCTTCTGTCGTTCCATGTCCAGAAATAATTAAATAAAAAATTATTTATTATTGCACATTCTATTGCAATTATACTAGATATTTTATAATCTATTTTAAAAAAGGCAGTAAATAAATGTAATAGCCCAACATTTACGATAACACCACTTCCACCAACAATTCCAAATTTGGTAAAACGCAATATAGAAGATAAAGATACTATTCCAAAAGCTTTCACTTAAAGGCATACCTCATTTCTCATACATATACCAAATAATGTTTTTATTGGCATCCTATTTGGGTAGTGCGCCAATCCTGTTCTGCTCTGTTATCAATCCAACCTGCAAAAGTAGGATTAAGACTTGAAGGACAAATCCTGTTGTTATTTATTTCTAACATTTGCAAATTTATAGACATTAATGACTCGGGTAAAGTAGATAAAGAATTATTATTTAATGCAAGCCTAGTTAGATTAACAAGACTTGATATTTGAGAAGAAATCTCTGTTAAATTGTTTTTGTCTAAAAGCAAAACAGAAAGAGATGTTAAATTCCATAAAGATGATGGTAAAGTAGCTATCTGGTTATTTGATAAAACAAGTATTGTTAAAGATTTTAGATTACCAATTCCTGTTGGTAAAGCAGAAAGATTATTGTTAGAAACCTGTAATCTTACAAGAGAGGTGCATCTTCCTATTTCTTCTGGAAGAGATGAAATAGAATTTGAGTCAAGTCTTAAAACCTGCATGGCAGTAAGATCTTTTATTCGGGCAGGAATAACACTAAGTCCTTTGTTAACAAGAGATAATTCTTTTATTCTGTGTACATTTCCACCAACAAGTGTCATTGTAACAATAGAAGGACTGGCTGCAGAAATGTTTGTTAGCCCATTTGCATCAAGAATTTCTCTAAGAGCAAGAGTATCGGAATAATCAAAAATAGGATTAGAATTTGCATCGGGGCCTGTGCCATTTTTTGAACAAAAAATATTTATCATATAAAATGTTATAGCTATATAAAGAATAAATAATTTCTTCATAAGTAATATCCTTTCGGTTAAATATTGGCTTTTTTGTACTTAAAATAAAGATAATTTTTGGCTCATATATAAAAAAGACCAAAAAAATCATTAATTTAAAAAATAAAATAAATTACTTCTATCAATAATATTATCAGGTATAATTATTAACCAATTTATTTATAATTTTTATCTTTATTGTTTTTCTATATATCAAATACACAATTATTCCTATACTCATGCCAAACAAGGCTCCACAAAAAACATCTAATGGATAATGTACACCTACATAAACTCTTGAAAATCCTATTAAGAAAGCAAAAATAAAAGCTGGTATAATTACTCTTTTCCGTCTAAAAATAAGAGAAAAAAGCATTACCTGAGCAAAAATATTCATAGCATGTGATGAAGGAAATGAATATGATGTTTTTCTGCCAATTAAAAAACGTGCGTCTTTTATATAAACATTTTCGTTGCAAGGTCTAAGTCTTGGAAATGCTGGTTTAATTAAACGGTTACATACAGGATCAGAAATAGAAACAGTAATCAAAGAAAAAATAATAACAATTAAAGCCTTTTTTTTCATAAAATAAAAAAACAATCCGCCAGCTATTATCGCAGGAATTATCCAGAATGTTCCATTAGTTATAACAGGAAAAATAGCATCAAAAAAAGGATTAGCAAGAGATTTATTAAAA
>Ga0123519_10003009_pt1 | contig 28199 bp, 24 predicted proteins | sample YelNatPaOPRAMG02_FD_87396 | JGI IMG/M metagenome (GOLD analysis project Ga0123519, IMG submission 87396) | Hot spring microbial communities from Yellowstone National Park - Yellowstone National Park OP-RAMG-02 (version 2) | ecosystem: Environmental > Aquatic > Thermal springs > Hot (42-90C) ...
AAGGAGAGAAAGGAGAACAACCGTGATGAAAAAGTCAATTAAGGGAACCAAAACCGAAAAGAATCTGCTGGCAGCTTTTGCCGGTGAATCCCAGGCAAGAAACAGGTACACCTACTTTGCCAGCGTGGCGAGGAAAGAGGGTTACGAGCAGATTGCCAATATTTTTGCGGAAACGGCTGAAAATGAAAAGGAACATGCCAAGGTGTTTTTCAGTTATCTTGAGGGTGGAGACGCGGAAGTAATGGCTGTCTATCCTGCGGGGATGATTAAGGATACACTGTCAAACCTGGAAGCGGCTGCGGCGGGAGAAAATCTTGAGTGGACCAAAATCTACAGCGATTTTGGCAAGGTTGCCGGAGAGGAGGGATTCCCTGAAATAGCCCGCTCTTTCGAGCAGATATCCAGAGTGGAAAAATTTCATGAAGCTCGCTACCGGAAGTTGATAGAGAATGTGAAAAACGGTGAGGTTTTCAAGAAAAAGACCTCCGTGAAATGGCATTGCACAAACTGCGGTTATATCTATGAAGGTACGGAGGCTCCTAAGGAGTGCCCTGCTTGCAAGCATCCGCAGGCTTTCTATGAGCTGCTCGCCGAAAATTATTAAGTTATGGTGGAATTCGCAAAATTTCAAACTGCATGTAATATACTGAAAATAGAAAAGTGAGGATATTATGGCAAAATACAGATGCACGGTCTGCGGCTATGAATACGATCCGGCGCAGGGTGACCCGGAGAACGGGGTCGCCCCCGGCACACCCTTTGAGAAGTTGCCGGCAAACTGGGTCTGCCCGGTTTGCGGAGCAGAGAAAGACCAGTTTGAAAAAATTGACTGATGAACCGATTATTTTTGATACGGGAGGTCACAAATGGCTGTTGAACTGGCTAAAGGTGTTTACTGGGTTGGAGTGGTGGACTGGGGGTTGAGGGTTTTTCACGGTCACGAACTCTCTACCCATCGAGGCTCCACCTATAACTCCTACCTTATCATGGATGAGAAGATCGTGCTGGTGGATACCGTCTGGGGACCGTTCAAGGATGAACTGATCAATAATATCTGCGAGATAGTTGATCCAGCGAAGATTGATATCGTGGTAGCCAATCATGCCGAGGTTGATCATTCAGGCGGCTTACCCGCCGTGATGGAGCGTGTGCCTCAGGCGACCCTCGTGGTTTCCGAGCGAGGCAGGGAAAGCATTGAAGGGCATTACCATAAACCCTGGAATTTCAAGACGGTAAAAACGGGCGATAAGATCAATATAGGAAAGCGCGATTTGATTTTTGTTGAAGCTCCCATGCTGCACTGGCCAGACAGCATGTTTACCTACCTGACCGGTGACAACATACTGATGCCCAACGATGCTTTTGGTCAGCATTATGCCTCTTCAAAGCGCTTTAACGATGAGGTGGATATGGAGGAAGTTTATCAGGAAGCACTTAAGTATTACGCGAATATCCTGACACCCTTCAGTCCGCTGGTAACCCGCAAGATTAATGAAGTGCTGGCTTTGAATCTGCCAGTGAATATGATTGCCCCGAGTCATGGAATTATCTGGCGAAAGGATCCGCTGCAGATAGTCCGTAAGTACCAGGAGTGGGCTGCGCAGAAACCAGAAAACTCCGCTGTCATACTATATGATACGATGTGGGACGGTACCCACCAGATGGCTGAAGCTATCGGGCAGGGTCTGGTTGCAGAAAATATTCCCTTCAAGATGTACAACATGGCAGTTTCAGATCGGAATGATACCGTTACCGAAATATTCAAAACCAGAGCAATCATCATCGGCTCTCCCACCTTCAACCAGGGTGTATTGCCGACAATCCGTCCGATCATGGAGGACTTGAAGGGTCTGAAATTCCAGAATAAGATCGGTGCCGCCTTTGGTTGTTACGGCTGGAGTGGTGAATCGGTTGGCATTCTGGAAGATCACCTGAAACAGTGCAAAATTAACGTGGTGGCACCCGGGGTAAAGGCTAAATGGCAGCCTAAAGAAAACGATCTGGTGCAGTGCCGGGCATTGGGACAGAAGATTGCCCAGGCAATCAAAACGGGAATTTAACTTACCATCAGGCCAGACATATAAATTACAAACAGGAGGTAGCGATGGAGCACAAATTACCGGTTTTGCCGTATCCTCAGAATGCACTGGAACCGTTGATTTCAGCCGAAACGCTGGAATACCACTACGGGAAACATCACAGGGCTTATGTGGATAACCTGAACAAGCTCATACCCGGCACGGAATACGAGAATATGACACTGGAAGATATCATCCGGAAAGCTACCGGAGGTATCTTTAACAACGGTGCCCAGGTCTGGAATCATACCTTTTACTGGCACTGTATGAGCCCCAATGGAGGTGGAGAGCCGGAAGGAGAGCTTGCAGAAGCTATCAAAAAGAGCTTCGGTTCATTCGCCCAGTTTAAAGAGAAATTTACCACCGCTGCCACTACCCTGTTTGGTTCGGGTTGGGCCTGGCTTTCCATGAATCCGGATGGCAGCCTGGTTGTGGAACAAGCCAGCAATGCCAGTAATCCTCTCAGGGACGGCAGGAAGCCTTTGCTAACCTGCGATGTCTGGGAACATGCCTATTATATTGATTATCGGAATGTGAGAGCCAAGTATGTGGAGGCTTTCTGGAAGCTGGTCAACTGGAATTTTGTAGCGGAAAATTTCAAAAAGACGTCATAGCCACACCGGGAGCGTTATACTGGTGGAGGTAAAGAATGATCAGCGTTGGAGCCGTAGCTCCGGATTTTAAACTTAAAGATCAGAACGGCAAAACCGTAAAGCTGTCCAGTTTTAAAGGTGAAAAGGTGTTGCTTTCCTTCCGCCCTCTGGCCTGGACGGCTGTTTGCCAGGACCAGATGCTGTCTCTGGAAGCCAATCATGAGGTTTTTTATAGGTTAAATACCGTCGCCCTGGGTATTGGTGTTGATTCTGTGCCTTCCAACAGAGCCTGGGCTCAGACCATGAAAATCAAAAATACGCGCCTGCTTTCCGATTTCTGGCCACATGGCGAAGTAGCCAGAAAATACGGTCTTTTTCGCGAAAAGGATGGCTTTTCTGAAAGGGCTAACGTGGTTCTGGATGAAGGTCAGAAGGTTGTTTTTGTGAAGGTTTATCCAACCAGTCAGTTGCCTGATATTCAGGAAATTATTCGGGTTCTGGAAGGCTAAAGAAAAAGCCCTGACCGATTAGCGGTCAGGGCTTTTTGTGTTTTTAACGGGGTTCCAGCTTGCTCTTAAGTGAACTCGGTTTGGTAACCAGCCAGCTACCGACCATCTCCATGATCGGCAGTTTGGCTTCTAGGTTTTGCCTTCTGGCGTTGATCATATCCACCACGTCAAAGCCACACGTCTGCAGAATGCGTTCGAGATTGGCTGCACAGGAGGTTGTTCCGTTCCCGCTACCGCCGGCATAGCAGATGCCGATGGCCGGTGTACTGTCTGCCGAAGGAGTAAAGGGCATGCCCCGTGCTGCAGGATTCCCTAGGATAAAGCGGGTGCGGCGTAACCTGTCCAGAAATGACCGCAGGCTCTCACTAAGATCGGCAAAATAAACAGGGGTAGCAAAAACCACCAGATCTGCCGCTTTGATTTTTTCTACCACGCCAGCAAAATCGTCCTCAATAATACAGCGGTGTTCACTGCGGCAAATGCCCCAGCCATCGCTGTTGCATTGTCGGCAACGTTCGATCTTCATCTGAGGCAGAAAAAGACACTCGGACTCACCGCCGGCGGTGGAAATTCCTTTTTGCAATGATTTAATCAACAATGCTGTTCTACCTTCGGGATTGCGGCTGCCCGAGATAATCAAAATTTTCATGCAGACCTCCTTGAAGATTTTGTTTTGGCGATTTCTTTTTTCGTTTTTATAACACAGCCTGGTTGAAAAGTAAAGCAGGCGGACTGGACTGGCAGATTTGAAGATGGCTTGAAAATTGCTTCACGTACGGGCAAGCTGTTGCTTTAAATACTCAATCGGCTGGACCGGGGTTGGATCAACCCGGTTCAAAATTGCCAGGTAGTAGCTGACATAGTCGCCCAGCAGAATGAGACTCATCATCTGGCTGAGAGCTGATGAACCTTCACCGCTAACGGTCTGGTAATAGATGCCTGCCTGGTCTAGAAGGCGGCAAGTGATCGAATAACGCAATTGCAGGCGGGGATGCAGAAGGTCTGAAAACAGCAGAATTACCATTGAGTTATGTGCCACTTCCTCGGGAAATTGATATCCAACGATAGCATTGTGGTTTAACTCTGAGAAAACTTCATAAAAAGCCATGCTTTTACTGTTTTCGTTAATCTGAGTTTTCCAGCGGTGTGCGACCTCTGCGGTGATTCCGCCACCGTAAATGATGGGAAGGCGCCCCTCGAGTTTCTGCGCCAGCAGCTTGGCTGGATTTTGAGATGTGGGAATGTTCTCAGCTACTCTGGAAGCAAGCTGTTTCAGGATGGTAAGTGTTTCCTTTACTTCACTGGTTTTATCCCTGATGATGCCCAATTGTTGCAGCACACCCAGTATTGCCAGGAAACTGAAAGGCAGGGCGGCGCGGGGCTGACACCCGTATTCAAAGCAGAAAACAGGTATATTTTTGGTCTGGCAGAATTTTTTCAGGTCGCCACCGGTGGTAATCGCCAGTTTTTTCGCCGGGGTATCACCAGCCTGTAAAAAAGCACAGAGGGTTTCCTCTGTCATTCCTGAATAGCTTGAAGCTATAACCAGTGTGTTGCCATCTGCATAGCGAGGTAAATTGTACTCACGGCAAACAACCAGAGGTATTTCAACTTCATCCGCTATTAGATTGCCTGCCAGATCACCCCCGATAGCTGAGCCTCCCATGCCCAGTATGATTGCTTTGTTAACATTTTTGTATTCATCGGGCAGGGTAAAATTAATTGCTTTTTCCCATGCCTGTTGACATAAGACCGGGAAATTATGCAGATGATTCAACATTCCCTGGCTGTCAAATTGACGGTAAACACCAGGATCGTCCAGATTTATCATTTCTTCGATCGCCAATCTGCTTCCTTCCCTATTCTTAGTAAAGCATAGAGATCATTCTTTGAGTCCGGTAAGCTCTCTGCCAAACTCGAGCAATCTCTGCACCTTTTCCGGGCTGCCTGTTTCAGCATAAATGCGCAACAGCGGTTCTGTACCCGAAAAACGTATCAGAAGCCAGGAATTATCCTGCAGGGTAAAACGGAAGCCGTCGAGCGTATCGAACCTGACTACCTTTATCCCCTCGATTGAATTGGGCTTGTTTGTCATGATGCGGCTGACGATGGCCTGCCGGTTTTCTGCTGGGAAGTGAATATCCAGCCGGTTGTAAAAATGTGGTCCAACCTTGCTGAACAGGTATTCCAGCAACTGTGCTGGCGATTTGCCGGTTTTAATCATGAAATCCAGGAAATACAGCCCTGCCAGAATTGCATCTCTCTCCGGGACATGGCCGCGGAAACCGTACCCGCCGCTTTCTTCCCCACCGATCAGGGCGTTTCTGGAGATCATCTCCGGAGCTACATATTTAAAGCCGACCGGGGTTTCGATGACCGGAACATTGTAAATTTCTCCCAGCCGATAAAGCATGCTGGTTGAGGTAACGGTTTTGATTATGGCACCTCTTAATCCCCGGACTTCCAGCAGGTAGAGCGCCAGCAGGGCAAAAACCTGCAACTGGGTGATAAAATTCCCTTTTTCGTCGATTATTCCAATGCGGTCGGCATCGCCATCGGTGGCGAGCCCAATGCTGGCTGATTCCCTGCGTACCTTTTCAGTCAGCTCTTTGAGGTTCACGGCAATCGGTTCGGGGTTAATTCCCGGGAAGATGGGATTTCTTTCCCCGTGAATTTCTTCAACTGAAATTGTGCCACCTGCCAGCAGTCTTTTAAAGAGTCCGGAACCGGCTCCATACATGGAATCCACCACGATTTTCATTTCACTCTGCTGCAAAAGCCGCATATCCACGAATTCCTTCATGCGCTTTAAATACAGGGTATCAAAGTCCACCAATTCGATCCTGCCCGATTTCAGGGCTTCGGCAAGCGGCATTCTCCTGACTTCTCCCGCTGTGAAGATACGGGCAATATTATTCTCGACTTCATTGATCATATCTTCAGGAGCACTTGCTCCATCCATGGATTTGATCTTAAATCCGTTGTAACGTGCGGGGTTATGACTTGCAGTGATAACGATCGCTGCACCGGCACCTCTGGCTGTTACCGCGAAGCTGACTTCCGGGGTGGGAATTGCTTTGGAACTTAAAAAAACCCTGATCCCGCTGGCTGCCGCTACTTCGGCACAGGCAGCTGCGAAATCCTCGGAAGCAAAGCGAGTATCATAGCCAATAACGAGCCCTCTATCAGCCAGATTATGGTTGATGAGGTAATCTGCTACTGCCTGTGCGCAGATACGCACATTATCAAAGGTGAAGTCCTGGGCAATTACCGCCCGCCAGCCATCAGTTCCAAATTTGATGGGATTGGTTTTCATTTCGCCACCCTTCAGGCTATTTTTTTAAAGCTTGTTGAATTTCAAAAGCCTCTTTGCGCAGTATATCTGCCTTATCGGTATGTTCCCAGGGCAGATCAATATCAGTACGTCCAAAATGTCCGTAAGCGGCAGTCTGCCGGTAGATCGGACGGCGCAGGTTTAAACTGCGGATAATCGCCTCCGGTCTCAGATCGAAGTGCTTTTTTATCAATTCCATGATGACTTCATTATCAACCTTGTTTGTTTCAAAAGTCTCTATCGAGACGGACAACGGGCGGGCTACACCGATTACGTACGCAATCTGGATTTCACAGCGATCTGCCAGCCCGGCGGCCACCACGTTTTTGGCAATGTAGCGTCCCATGTAGGCGGCCGAGCGATCAACCTTGGTCGGGTCTTTGCCAGAAAATGCGCCGCCTCCGTGGCGTGCCATTCCCCCGTAGGTATCCACCAGAATTTTCCTGCCGGTGAATCCGGTATCTGAAACCGGACCACCCACCACGAATCTGCCGGTGGCGTTGACGAAATAGCGAGTATCGGTGGTGAGATATCGTGCTGGGATTACCGGTTTGACTACATGTTCGATGATATCCCGCGTGATTTGCTCATGGGTCACATCCGGGTCATGCTGGGCACCGATTACCACGCTGGTCACCCGGCTGGGTAGCCCGTAATGGTATTCAACCGTAACCTGGGTCTTACCATCCGGACGTAGATAATTCAGGATTTTTTTCTTTCTGACTTCAGCCAGACGCATCGCCAGCTTGTGTGAAAGACTGACTGGCAGAGGCATCAGTTCCGGCGTTTCATTGCAGGCGAAGCCGATCATCATGCCCTGATCGCCGGCACCGGTGTGGTCCAGTTCATCCTGGCTGAGGGAAGCTTTAACCTCATAAGCCCTGCTGACTCCCAGATCAATGTCCGGTGACTGCTTACTGATAGAAACCAGCACTCCGCAGGATTTGTACTCAAAGCCATATTCAGGATCGGTATAGCCGATTTCTCTGACCGTGTTTCTAACGATCTCCGGTATTTCTACATAGGTTTTGGTGGTAATCTCTCCCATCACGATTACCAGACCGTTGGTTACAGCAGTTTCGCAGGCTACTCTGGCATAAGGGTCATTCCTGATAATTGCGTCCAGAATTGCATCCGAAATCTGGTCGCAGATTTTATCTGGATGCCCTTCAGTAACCGATTCCGAAGTGAATAGATATTTCGCTGAACTCGAAAAACAATTAGCCAAATTTTCCTCCTTTAAGTCCCTTGCTCCCAGCTGGCAAGGTACTGCACCTGCTCAGGTGTCAGTGTATCAATACTAATCCCCATGGAATTGAGTTTTAGCCTGGCGATTTCCCGATCAATTTCATCAGGTACTGGATAAACTCCGGGTTCGATGCCGCCCCTCTTTTTAAAAAGGAATTCCAGGCTCAATGCCTGATTGGCGAAGCTCATATCCATCACACTGGCTGGATGACCTTCCGCAGCTACCAGGTTGATCAACCTGCCTTCTCCCAGCAGGTATAGATGCCGCCCATCTTTCAGCGTGTATTCCTCTACGTAGGTGCGTATCTTGCGTTTGTTGATGGCAAGGGTTTCCAGTGCCGGGATATTGATTTCCACATTAAAGTGCCCGCTGTTAGCCAGAATGGCACCATCTTTCATCACCAGAAAATGTTCCTTATCAATCACATTGATATCACCGGTCAGGGTGACGAAAACGTCCCCGATTCTGGCAGCCTGTGCTATGGGCATAACTTCGTAACCATCCATGACAGCTTCCAGTGCTTTGAGGGGATCCACTTCTGTTACGATTACCTGGGAGCCCATGCCTCTGGCACGCATGGCAACTCCGCGACCGCACCAGCCGTATCCGCAGACCACCACTTTTTTACCAGCCCAGAGAATATTGGTTGCCCGGGTGATACCATCCAGAGTACTTTGCCCGGTGCCGTAGCGGTTATCAAAGAAATGCTTGGTCAATGCATCATTAACAGCGATAATCGGGTATTTCAATGCTCCGGCTTTTGCCATGCTCCGCAGCCGGATCACACCGGTGGTGGTCTCTTCCGTACCGCCGATGACGTTTTTGATCAGGTCGCTCTGTCTGGTGTGCAGGGTGGTTACCAGGTCTGCTCCATCATCCATGGTTAGCTGGGGCGCCTGCTCCAGTGCCATTTCGATATGTCTGTAATAGGTCTTTTCATCCTCACCTTTGATGGCAGCCACAGGTATGCCGTATTCAACGAGTGCTGCGGCAACGTCATCCTGAGTGCTTAACGGGTTTGAAGCGCAAAGTACCAGCTCCGCCCCGCCGGCCTGCAGGGTAAGAGCCAGGTTTCCGGTCTCGGAGGTGATATGCAGGCAGCCGGATATCCTGATTCCTTTGAGCGGCTTTTCCCGGCTGAATCGCTCACGGATTAATCTGAGTACGGGCATTTCCCTGGCAGCCCATTCAATTCGCTGTTTCCCCACGACAGCGAGGTTCGGATCCTTGATATCGTAGTTCTTTGTTGAAACCATGATTGCGTGCTCCTCGCTTAATGCCTATTATATTATAATCACTTTGACTTTTTTGAATAGTTACGGGTTCAGTCTCTATCCTCAAAATATAACCTAATTATAACAGAAACACATATCTGTATCTGATTGACTGCTCCTTTCCCCGAATGCTGTTTCATCGTCAAACAAACCTGCTTACCACGGCATTTACCTGTTCATTTAACGGGGCAGATGCGTCTAAAACCAGATGGTTCTCCATGGGGATTTCGTCTACCGCGTCAAATTTCTGTTTCTGTGGATGATAGATCTCCCAGCGTCCGTCCGAAACGGATGTCCCCTTTAAACGTTCATTCAGCCTTTGCTGGATTGATTCTTCATCCAGATTTAGTTCGATTGCCAGAAATTCTGCATTTTCAGTTTTTGCCAGTTCCATGGCTCTGATACGCTCCGCGCGGTTGATAAATGAGGCATCCAGTATGACGGAGTCTCCGGTATTCAGGATGGCTTTCGCTTCAGTGAAAAGCCTGTCGTAAGTGCGGCGGGTAAATTCCGGTGAATAAATTCCCGCATCCGCCGCCTCAAAACGGTGTTCGGTCGGTGGAATGCCAGCCAGTTGCTTACGGACAACATCGGACGAAATAATCGTCAGTCCAAGCCTTTTTGCCAGTGCATTTGCCAGGGTTGTCTTACCCGTACCTACCAGACCGATGGTAATCAATATCAGGGGTTTACTCCGGGTATAAGAACCGGCAAGATCAAAATAGCTTCTGGCATCTTCAAGGGCACGCTGCTGTTCTGTACCGGTAATATAAGGGTCATCGTATTTAAAGCAACTGACTTTTCCCCGGACATAAGCCCGGTAGCACTTATAAAATTTCAGTATCTCCCTGATCTGGTAGTCCTGGCTGTGTTCAACATAGGCATTGATAAAAGCCCGTGAGAGATCAGCCCGTCCGTAGTGATCCAGGTCCATCGCCAGGAAGGCTATCTCTGAAGCTACATCACAGTAGCGGAACCGGTCGTTGAATTCAATACAATCGAAAACGCAGATCCCGTCTTCAAAACAGATATGACCGGCGTGGAGATCTCCATGACAATCCCGGATTCTACCGCCGGAAACCCGCTGGTTGAAGATTCTGGCCTTGGACTGCAGGGTGAGTTCAGTAAATTCCTTAATCTGCCTGAACTGCTGTGCTGTGATGGTTTTCCCAATATATTTTTCCGTCTGTGTGAAATTCTCATCGGCATTGACCCTGATTGCAGCGATTGTGCCCATTGCGCTGATCTGAGGTCCGGTTTGTGCCCGGGTATGAAATTCAACAAGTCTGATCGCCAGCGGAAGAAGCATCTCGGGTGAGACCTGGTTATGCTCAAGAAGTGCGCTCAGCATGCGTTCTTGTGGCAGTTTGCGCATTTTGACCGCATATTCGAGTATTTCGCCATCCCCTCCCAGAGATATGCCGGATGGCGTACGCACCACCGGTAATACTGCCAGATAAGCCTTTTCGCAGAGCCTGCGGTTCAGCCTTAATTCCTGTTCGCAAAAAAACCGTCTTTGCTCCAGAGTTGTGTAATCCAGATAACCCAGATTAACCGGTTTTTTGATTTTGTATGCATATTCACCAGCCAGAAATACGAAGGACATCTGCGTTTGAACCAGTTTAATTTCTGCCGGTTGCTCGGGGTAAATCCCGGGATTGAGAAGAGCCTGAACAACTTCCGGTAGCTGGCTGGTCATCTTTAATTCCTCCGCTTGATTTTTTATCGCTGGAATGCTGCGAGCCAATAGCGAATCTCCGTCAGGATCTGGGTGTGATTATTACGTGTAACAAATAATAATTTTACCTGAGGTTTCTGTTTTATAATATCCGCCCAGGGATCGGATTTCAGCATGATTGTGCCCAGCACCTTTTGCTGGCTTTCCAGGATATCCAGAACAATTTGCCTGAATTTATCCGAAAAAATTTCCATTTTACCGATTTCGTCAATCACGATAACTTTACCTTCTCTGCAAGCTCTTTGCAGGGCAGGAATACCCGTCTCTTCAAGTGCCCGGATATCCACCCCGTATTTACTGACCCGACAGGGGCTTTTAATATCAACGTGAGCCAGTACGGCGCTTTCTCCGGTCAGGGTAACCAGACGGAAGCCCTGCCTGATACCGCCGGTGCTTATTTCTTCTGTATAAAAACCATCAGCCTTATCCTTCAGGTCATTAACTACCTGGCGGATAAGGCTGGTTTTTCCTGTACCGGGTTTGCCAGTGAGAAGATATGCTGAGTGCATCAACAAAAAGCTCAGGCTCCAGAAGATCTGGATTTAGAAGCAGATGCCCTTGCTGCTGCCCTTTTTTCTTTGGCTTTTCTGGCTTTAATGCGATGCTTTTTTAATACTTCTCTCTTTTTCCGATTCATAGGCGTTCCTCCGGAAATCAGGTTTTACTTGATATTGCAGGCTTGTGCACCAAGATCAAAGGCTTTCATGTTGGCATCCACAGCTTTTGCCGGCACCCTTTCTTTAATCACTTCTTTAACGGTTTCAACTTTAATGGGAATTTTACCGCAACCCATGGCAGCCCCCAGCATAACCACGTTGGTAGCCTGCCTGCTACCGGCTTTTTCAGCTAAATCGGTTGCATCAAGTGTGATGATATTGGGCGTTACCATCTTTAATCTGGCGATGATCTGGTCTATTTCAGGATAGGTGCTTTTACCCATTGAAACGGTTGCTGGAATGATCTTGCGGGTGTTCAAAATAACGGTGGTGTTCTTATTCAGGTACTGGATATTCCGCAATGCCTCACTGGGTTCCACTGCAACCAGGACATCACATTTACCATCGGTGGTAAGAGGTGCATAAACCTCATCTCCCAGCCGGATATTGCTGAAAACTGAACCTCCTCTTTGTGCCATACCAAGTACCTCAGAACCCCTGACCCTGAAACCCTCCCTGACGGCAGCATTCCCCAGGATTTCACTCATCAGGACTACACCCTGCCCGCCGACGCCGGCGATAATAATGTTGAGCTCTTTCACTGCTGTTACCATTATTTTGCTCCTACCTGTTTTATTGCACCGCTCGGACAAACCTGAGCGCAGAGTCCACAGCCATCGCATTGCGAGGCATCGATGGCGACGTGGTCGTTTTCAATGACGATCGCCGGACAACCAAGCGAATTTACGCATAACCGGCAATCCGTGCAGGCATCCAGATCAACTGCATACAGTACAGTCTTGAGACCTTTTTGCCTTCTTTCCCTTTGAGCCAGTATAGCGCATAGTCCGCGGGAGACCACAACTGCCGGTCCGTCGAACCGGATGGCTTTTTCAAGCACTTCCACGGTTTTCTTGAGATCAAAGCAATTTACAACTTCCACGAATTTAACACCGCAGGCACGGGCAACCTCTTCGATCTTGATCCCTTCCTGTCCGTTTCCCGGAGCACCCGGATGCGGCTGGAATCCGGTCATGGAAGTGGCTGAGTTGTCCAGTACTACAAATACGGCTCTGGTCTTATTGAACACGGCGTTAATCAGCGGTGGTATGCCTGAATGGAAGAAGGTTGAATCGCCCAGATGTCCCACCACCGGCCCGGGATGGGCTTTGGCGATTCCATCGGCAATTCCGAATCCGGAACCCATGCAGAGTGCCGTGTCATAAGCATTTAGAGGAGGATAAACTCCAAGACTGTAACAACCGATATCACCGGTCAAAACCCTTTCGCCGAGTTCTTTTCTGACCTTACGCACAGCCACATTGATGGCGTGGAAGGAAGCACGATGCGGGCAGCCGGCACACATGGTGGGTGGCCTCTCCGGCAGAAAACTGGCAGTTTCCTTAATAGTATTATCAATCAGGGCAAAATCAACCGGCGCTTTTGTTCCGGTTAACTGCATGATGGCTTCGGTAGCCTTTCGGGTGGAAAGTTCGAGTCTCACCGGAACCATGTCCTTGCCATGAATCTTGACCGCTATTCCTGCTTCCTGGGCGATGATTTTCACGTGGTTCTCAACAAAAGGTTCCAGCTCCTCAATAACCAGAACTTCCAGCACGGAGGATATCAACTGCTTAACCAGTTTCTCCGGCAACGGAAAAACTGTACCGATTTTCAGCACTGAAACCTTATCTTCCAGTCCCAGCCAGCGCAGGGCTTCCATGGCATATCCGTACGAAATGCCGCTGGCGATGATGCCGTATTTTGCGCCGTTAACCAGCTTCAACTGGTTGTAGGGCATGCTATCAACATCGGCTTTAATCCTGGCCAGCCTCTCGATCATCAATACCCGGTTTTTGCGCGCCCAGGCAGGCATGCAGATAAACTGCTGGTTTCCCTTTTTGAATTCGCCCTTTCTCTTTTCTTTGGGCAGAGGCCCAAGTTTAACATCTCCCCGTGCGTGACTCAACCTGGTGACCGAACGCACCATAAATATCTGTCCGTAGTATTCGGAGAGACGGAAAGCATCAAATACCATGTCTTTGGCTTCCTGCGGTGACGAAGGCTCCAGCACCGGCATGTAAGCCTGTTCCGCGATGTAACGGTTATCCTGTTCGTTCTGAGAACTCCATTGCCCGGGGTCATCGGCATCTACCACAACCATGCCGCCGTAGGTGCCCATGTAGGTAGCTGACATTAACGAGTCGTGGGCAACATTCAATCCGACATGCTTGCAGGCTGTCATGGCACGAACACCGGTCATCGAAGCACCATACGCTACTTCAAAAGCCACTTTTTCATTCACCGACCATTCACCGTAGAACCCCAGCTCTTTAGCGGCATTGATTAAAGTTTCGCTGATCTCACTGGAAGGCGTTCCTGGATAGGCGGCCATCACCTGGACTCCTGCCTCGATTGCTCCCCGTGCAATCGCTTCGTTGCCCAGCATAAACATGCTTTTCCCGGGGGCATCTGAAGTGATGGTGAGTTTTTCCACTGCTTGCATTAAAATTCCTCCATCCTATTTAGTCGCAATATTTAAAGATTTTTCTAAAAGCTCCTTGCGCCGGTAGTAATTTATCTGCTCGTTAATTGCCTGGGCTGCCTTATCCACTGATGGGAAAAATGCTACCCTTTCTTCAATTGCCCGGCTGCGCAGGTGGGCAACCTCCCTCCAGAACCAGTGATCAAGGTCTTTTTCTCCGAGCGGGCGTTCGCTGAAGATCAGGAAAAATGGCTTTTCGGTTTGTTTCGGCAGCTTCAAATAACCTTCTACGGTCGAAGTAATCCAGTCCACAAAGGTTTCTCTATTATAGGGATGATCATCCGCCGCAACATTGGCACAAATGAAATCGAAATTGGGGTCTTTAGCCATTTCAAGCAGTAAAGCGGGGACGGTATATGCGTCACCGGGAACTACGATCGAACGATCGGCCGGATTGTCCAGACAATCCCAGAGTATAGCTCCCCGCCTCCGGAATTCTTCGCGGATATATTGTGGTAGAGGTACGACTTCAAACCCGTTGTCTTCCCATTCGTCACAGGAAACGGTGTTACGTCCTCCTCCGCTGCCGCCTGTTCCCAGCCTGCGCCCGGTGATCGGTCTTAGCAGGCTAAAAGCCACTGCCATATTGACCAGATCATCAATATCCCTCACGGGAATACCTCCAGCTTGCCGGATAGCAGTGGCCCAGACCGCTGTTGAACCAGCCAGGGAGGCGGTATGTGACATGGTGGCTCTGGCACCGGCCTTGCTTAAACCGCCCTTGCAAACGATGAAGGGTTTCCTTGCCGTGGCATAGCGTACCAGATCCAGAAATTCCCTTCCATCACCTCTGAGCCCTTCAATGAAAGCAATGATAACCTTTGTCTTGGGGTCGTCTGCCAGATATTTCAACAAATCCATTTCATTGATATCTAGCGCATTACCATAGCTGACAAGTTTACTGAATTTCAGACCTCTCAAGGCACCATAGCGGGCGACATCGGTGGAACTACCACCACTCTGGATAAGAGCACCCACATCCCCCGGCTCTTTTGAGAAATCTGCACAGAAGCTGAAACCGGACTCCGGGCAGTAAACACCCATGCAGTTTGGGCCGAGCAGGCGGATACCATATTGTTGAGCCTTGTTTTTAATTTCTGCTTCCAGTGCTTTGGCTTCAGCCCTGCCCGTTTCGGAACCGCGAGCTGAAAAAATATGGATGGATTTGACTCCCTTTTTGGCTGCGCTGTCCAGGAAAGCCGGCATGTTTTCCAGACCGATACAGTAAATAACGTGATCCACATTGTCCGGGATCGCCTCGATATGGGGGTAGGCTTTGAACCCCATGATTTCGGGATTCTTTAAATGAATAGGGTAGATTTTGCCCTGATATTTAAAATTGATAAGGTGCTGCATGAAATCATAACCGCGGGAACTCGGGTTATTGGATGCTCCCATAACTGCTACCGATTTCGGATAGAACAGGCAATCCAGCTCTCCCAGATTGGATTTCCTGGGCGGTGGCGCTGAAATAGAAATTTCCTCCGTGATAATTCTGGCATCCACTGCGATTGCGCCCTCGGGATAAGCAAAAACAGGATTCAGGTCGAGTTCTTTGATCTGAGGGTTTGCCATAATAAAACCAGAAAGTTTGAGTAACATGGAACGCAGGGCTTTGATATCCACTGGCGGTTGTCCGCGAAATCCAGTGAGCAGCTTATAGCCTTTAATCTGGCTGATCATTTCATCAGCATCGAGCTCACTGATGGGCAGTACACGGAAAGAAACGTCTTTGATAATCTCGACGAACACTCCACCCAGCCCGAACATCAGCACCGGACCGAATTGTGGATCACGGGTCATACCGATGATGACTTCCGTTCCGTAGGGAGCCATATGCTGAACGGCTATACCCGTAATTCTGGCTCCGGGTACCTTTTGCTTGACGCTGGTTAAAATTTCATCATAGGCTTTTTCAACCTGTTCGGGTGTATTCAGATTAACCTTAACTCCGCCGGCGTCGCTCTTGTGCACTACATCCGGAGAAACAATTTTCAAAACTACCGGGAATCCCAGTTTTTGACTCAGTAAAGCAACCTCTTCCCGGGAGGTTGCCAACTGAGTATCTGTAACATCGATTCCGGCTTCCTTGAGGAGTTTTTTTGCCTCGACTTCATTGAGTAGCAACTCGTTGTACCCCCTGTTGTGTCTATATTTATCAGCCAAGCCGTTTCCTGGCATGTGGCAGATTCTCTGAATCCCGCTCTGGTCACCAGTTTCATAAACTAGCACCTTAAAACAACCATGTCAAACTCTTATACGCACAAATTTACACGAAAATACCTCATAGCGAAAATAGATGTTGCCTTAAGCGGGGGAACCGCTATGAGAAGAATTGATTTCGTGTTACAAGAGGGGCAAACATACTATAATAAAATAATTTTAATTACAATGCCATTTTATCAGCTAAGATAGTCGCTCTGCAACCTGACCGCCTTTCAAGGTTTGACATCCCGGGGAAGGTATTATAAATTAAAGAAAATTCTGGAAAGGTACAGCCTTTTAAAGACCTTTCCAGAAAGAGTCAACCGGGATTCAGGATGATCAAAGATAAGGCGCTCTATAGGCTTTTACTCCCTCTCAATAACCTTCTTTTTCTGTCTGGATGCTGGGCTATTTTGAAGGCGAATCAGGATTTTTAAGGAGATGGATTATGCATCAGCAGGCTTTTTCGGGTGTAAAGGTACTGGAATTCTGCGATTTTGTGGCGGGACCTTATTGTGGTAAATTGCTCGCAAACCTGGGAGCTGAGGTAATTAAGGTTGAAAAACCGGGACTGGGAGATAAAGCTCGGAGCTGGGGTCCCTTTCCCCAAAATACACCTCATCCTGAGAAAAGCGGACTTTTCCTTTTCCTTAATACTAACAAGCTCAGCGTCACTCTGAATCTGGAAACTGCTACCGGCCTCAAGATTTTCCGTGAATTATTGAAATGGGCGGATATTTTGATTGAAGACCGTCCTCAAAGAGAAATGAGGCGTTTGAAACTTGGCTACAATAATATTAAGAAAATCAATCCCTCAATTGTGGTAACTTCAATTACCCCTTTTGGGCAAACAGGGCCATTTAAAGACTATAAGGGCTGTGATTTAATCAGTTCCCATGCCGGGGCAGAAGCTTTTGGCAATCCCGATGAAGGAGTCAAAGATCCGGATAAATATCCTCCACTGAAAGGTGCCAATCACGCGGCAGATTTTATGTCCGGGCTTACGGCTGCTGCCTGTACACTGGGGGCCCTAATCGGACGGTACCATACGGGGAAAGGTCAACATATTGATCTTTCCCAGCAGGAAGCCGTAGCATCCATCGGACGCCAGCAACTGGCATACTACGCAGTTCAGGGTGAAACTCCTTCCCGGGAGTTTGGCAGAAAGAAATTTGGTGGTTTCCTTTATCCCTGCAAGGATGGATTTGTGGTCATCTGGATTGGTCCCCATTATCATCTGGTGGTGCAAATGATGGGTAATCCTGAATGGGCAAACGAGGAGATGTTTGCCAATCCATTGCTGCGCAATCAGTATATTGCTGAGCTCAACCAGTTAATCACCGCCTGGACCCTGGAACACACAACTGAGGAGATCAATGCGCTGGCTCTTCAATACGGGGTTCCCTGCTCAACTGTACGATCGGTCAGGGATCTGGTCGAGGACGAGCAACTGGCATTCAGAGAGTTCTGGCTGGATATCGAGCATCCTGTGGCTGGGACATGGAGATATCCCGGAGCTCCTTTCCGCCTCTCAGCAACACCAGCGATAATTCAACGCCCTGCTCCTCAACTGGGAGAACATAATGAAAAGGTTTTTTGTCAGATGCTCGGTTACAGTCGGGAAGACCTGGTTAGAATGAGGCAGGGAGGAATAATATAACAGGAGGGCAACCATGTCAAACCTTCCTCTTGAGAGTATCAGAGTACTGGACTTCTGCCAGATGTGGGCTGGTCCCCATGCCACCGAATGGCTATCGGTCATGGGAGCCGAGGTAATCAAGGTTGAAACCAGCCTCAGGATTGATTATATGCGTACCGTAGGTGCTCCTCCCGGTCTGGCAGGAACCGGTCCGAATGTAGGGAGTGCTTTTGCGACTCTAAATTGGGGCAAGAAAAGTATTACTTTAAATATGAACCAGCCCAGGGCGCGTGAACTGGCGAAAAGACTGGTAGCAATTTCAGATGTGGTTGCCGAAAATTTTGGTGGTTCAGTGCTTGAACGCTGGGGACTCAGCTACGCGGAAATGCGGAAGATTAAACCGGATATCATCTATTATGCCGGGTCGGGCTATGGCCGGAGCGGGCCGCATAAAGAACGTCCGGCTTATGCAGAAATAGTAGATGCCTTCACGGGAGCAACCTTCACAAATGGCTATCCGGATGGTGATCCAGCGGTTGTCGGGGTTTCTCCCTGGACGGATGGGGCTCAGGCTATCCACGGAGCGGTTGCAATTATGAGTGCACTGTATCATCGCCTGAAAACCGGTGAAGGGCAATTTATTGATGCAGCCATGATCGAAGGCAATTCCAATTTCCTCGGTGAAATGGTGATGAGCTACATTATCAACGGAGATATCGGAAAGAGAGTTGGTAACCGGAATGCTATCATGGCACCCCACGGGTGTTACCCTTGTAAAATGACCGGTGACGAGGCAGAGTGGGTAGCCATTGCTGTGGCCAATGAGAAGGAGTGGAAAACTCTTTGCCGGTTGATGGGAAACCCTGAATGGACGCGGAGACCCGAATTCAGCGATGAATTGAGTCGTTGGAAAAATCAGGATGAACTTGATCAATATCTGGCAGGCTGGACCAGACAATATGGTGCGTATGAACTGGCTGAAAAGCTGCAGAAAGCCGGGATTGCCGCGACACCTTCTCTCAGCACCAAACAATTAACGCATGATCCCCATATGCGCGCCAGAGGGTTTTTCGTTGAAACCGAACACCCGGTTCTGGGCAAGGTGCTTTTATCGGGTTTGCCGATTCATTTCAGTGATAGTCCGAAGGTAAATTACCGGTGTCCACCGTTGCTCGGTGAGCACAACGAATATGTTTTTGGCAGTTTGCTTGGTTTAACGCAGGCTGAGATAAAGCAGTTGACCGAAGAAAAAGTGCTTTATTAATCCGGTGTTTAAGTTAAGGGGGACCGTAGCGTTTGATATAGCGTTATTTTACCGAGCAGCCTGAAAATTGACAGGGATACTGGAATTTGATATTGTAGCATAAAGTACCCTTGATTCCCAAGTCTATCATGTTTGACTATCTTTAAGTGTGGGTGTTAATATAGGCTTAACCAGGGCATATTCCGTTTTTCCCCTTGCGCATTAAGTTAATGAAACAACAATACCACCATGTGGATAATATAATATCAGGAGCTAGGAAGCAGTGAAAGAAATCAGGATTCATGGACGTGGTGGGCAGGGGGCGGTAACAGCCGCAAGAATGCTGGCAAGTGCTTTCGTCATTGAAGGAAAATACGTCGCCAGTTTTCCCATGTATGGTTTTGAAAGACGTGGAGCACCTGTCCAGGCTTTTACCCGCGTGGATGATAAGCCCATCAGAGAAAAAACCCAGGTATATAATCCAGATTGCATGGTAGTGATTGATCCAACTCTTCTCAGATTACCAACTCTCTTTGCCGGTTTGAAACCGGGCGGAATCTTAATTGTAAACAGCCCAAATTTTAATACTCAGGCAGATAAAAACCTCCAGATAGCTGGCGTTGTTGATGCCACCAAAATCGCGGTGGAAGAAATCGGCAGAGATATTCCCAATACCTGTCTGCTCGGGGCATTCGCAGCCACCACGCAGTGGGTGAGCCTCGATTCAATTATTAAATGTCTATCAGAGTATTTGAGCGGTGATATGCTTCAGAGGAATATCCGCAGTTGCGAGCGGGGATATCGAGAGGTGAAAATATTAAGATGGCAATGAAGAAGTTGACGTATCCGTATGAAAGTTGCTGGTCCAATGCGGATGAACTGCTACTTTATCTGGAGACCGGTACGTGGCGGACCAGCCGTCCAAAGGTGGACAAAGAGAAATGCACCTACTGCGGGTTGTGCGCTCTTTACTGTCCACCGCAATGCATGATTGACAAAGGTGATCATTTCGAGCCCAACCTGGAATTTTGCAAGGGTTGTGGCATTTGTGCCAGAGAATGCCCCCGGAAAGCGATCACCATGGTGAGGGAGGAGTAACGTGGTCAAGCAGATGCGCAAACATGAAACAAGGGTTATCACCGGCAACGCTTGCGCGGCTTACGCTGTCAGGCTATGCCGTCCGGATGTGGTTGCTTTATACCCAATCACTCCTCAAAGTGAAGTTGTCGAGCAATTGACCCGGTTCAAAGCAGATGGGTTGCTGGATGCCGAGATGATTGAGGTTGAAGGTGAAAACTCTGCAATGAACTCGGTCACTGCTGCCTGTGTGGCCGGTGGCAGGGTGTTCACAGCAACCGCATCATATGGTCTGGCATTCATGTATGATGCAATGATGCAGACCGCTGGTTTCCGCGCCCCGGTAGTAATGGTTAATGTCAACCGAGAGATACCGGGTATTCATGCAGTTTCAGCGGGTCAGCAAGATCTGATCTCGGTTAGAGATATAGGATGGTTGCAGATTATTGTTGAGGACGATCAGGAAATCATTGATACCATTATCCAGGCTTACCGATTGGCTGAAGATTACGAAATCCAACTCCCGGTTATGATTAATTACGACGGTTATTATTTATCCTTCTCAGCGGAAGCGGTCAAGATCCCGCTGATCGAGGATGTGGATGAATATCTCTCCATCCTGAAAAAGCAGCCACAAAGGTTAAAACTGGTACCCGGCAAATCCATGGGTGCTGGTTCACACGGACTGCTGCAGACCTACACCGAATTACGCTACAAGCATATGGCGGCAATGGAGAGGGCGAAAGCCAAGTTTGATGCGATAGATAAAGAATACGGCGATTTCTTTGGCAGGTACTACGGTGGACAGATTGAAGAATACCGAACCGATGGTGCGGAGATAATTCTGGTTACCTCTGGAAGCGCTACTGGCACTGCTAAAACGGTGATTGATGCCGCTCGTGAGAATGGACAGAAAGTCGGACTGGTAAAAATCAGGATGTATCGTCCTTTCCCGAGGGAGAGGCTGACCAAGGTTCTTCAGGGCAGAAAGGCGATTGGAGTGCTGGATAGAAGTGTTGGATTCGGCTGGAACTGCGGTCCCATGTATCAGGAAGTCAGGGCGCTGACGCCGGAAATCGGGAAGGTACCGCTATTGAGTTTTATTGATGGACTGGCCAACATGGATATCACCAAACCGAATATTGAAAGGATGATCAGGGATATACAGGCTGCGGCTGAGGGTAAACCTTATCAGGAAACGACCTGGGTGTCCCTGGAGGAGTAAATAGAAACATGGTAGAAAAGGTGAAAAAACTCCCACGCGTTTTTGATTATTTTGTCGAAAAAGACCAGTTCGCCGGAGGAAATACTTTTTGTGCTGGCTGTACTGCCGAGCTCACACTCAGAACGATACCCAGGGTAATGGGTAAGGATATTGTCATGGTAGGGACACCCTGCTGCGCGGCTCCGGTGCTGCATGGGCAGAATCTGGGAGCCTGGCACAAACTGGCCTATTATGCCTGTGTCATGACCGGCGTGGCTTCCAGTGCCAGCGGGCTGTCCAGGTATTATCGCAAGTCAGGTATTGATACCACTATTGTGTGCTTCACCGGCGATGGTGATGCCAGTGATGTCGGTTTTCAGCCTTTGAGCGGAGCAGCTGAGCGCAATGAGCATATGGTTTATATCTGCTATGACAACGAGGGTTATATGAATACCGGTAACCAGCGCAGCAGTTCTACCCCGATCTATGCAGCCACTTCCACTACCCCGGTAGGAAAAAATCAGAAAGGCAAGCCGACAGTAGCAAAATACCTGCCGCTGATCATGGCCCTGCATCCTGTTTCGTACGTAGCTACTGCCACTTTGAGCCACATGGAGGACTATGCCAAAAAGCTGTTGAAAGCCAAAGAAAAAAGCAAACATGGTTTTGCTTATATCCACGTTTTTTCTCCGTGTGTGATCGGGTTCAGGATTAATTCCGATGCCGGTATCCAGGTTTGCCGCATGGCAGTACGCACCAATTATTTCCCGCTCTGGGAAATGGAGGACGGGGTTTTCCGGTTTACTCATACGGTGAGTGATCCACGGCCGGTTAAGGAATATCTGAGTATTTGTGGCAAATTCTCTCATCTCAATGAGGCTGAGATAGCGGAAGTTCAGAAAATGGTTGATGAAAGGTATTCGATTCTCAAGGCTCTGGTTGAAACCACCGCCAGAAAAGAAACGGAGAATAAACTCTGAGGTGTATTTCTAGGGGCTGTTAGCAAACAGGCAACAGCCCCTAATTTTACATAAACTATTTTCTATACTTATAACACAATATCATATATACTACGTCTTAAAGCATGCACTAAGAAACCGGGAAGAGGCAATGTACTGGTTTTCTCCATTCTACATACAGGCTAAATTAACCCTTCGCTGAGTAGGCTCCCCAGCGAGCCGAAAGATGCAGTTTTTTGGAAACTCAGCATATTCAGGTTTTTCGCTCAAATCCTGCTATTTTAGAATCTAGAACTCAACCAGATGGAGGTGAGGTTTAATATGGTAGTTACAGGAATGTCTGTTAAGGGCAATCCGGAAATTAAAGAGGATGTCTGGATACGTACAACCTGTGGCGGATGCTACGGTACCTGTGCCATCAGGGTTCACCGGGTCAATGGAGTGATTGTGAAGATTGAAGGTGAGCCCGATAACGATTTTGGCGCACGTGGTGGTTTGTGTGCCAAGGGTGAAGCCATGATTCAGGCTCTGTATGATCCCAATCGGTACAACTATCCACTTAGAAGAACCAACCCGGAAAAAGGTCTTTTTGTGGATCCAAAATGGAAGAGGATTTCCTGGGACGAGGCTTTAACCGAGATTGCGGAACGCCTTAAGAAAATCCGCAAGGAAAATCCCAACAAGTTACTGCACGGTGGAACACCGTCCGCCGGCAGCGGTCCGGACCTGCCGCTTGGATTTGGTGTTTTTGGTGCAGTCTTTGGCACCAAAAACTGGTATATCGGAGGTGCCGGTCTCCATTGCGGGAGCGGTTCGCACATGGGTGCCGGTCTTTACCATGCGTCCTGGTCAATTGTGCCGGACTGGAAATACTGCAACTATGTGATTCAGATGGGCTCCAACAAGGGAACGGCTTCCGGTCACTCGATGGGATTTAACATGCGACTGGCTGCGGATGCTCGCGCCAGAGGGGCTAAAATCGTGGTCTTCGATCCCATTTGCAACTTTGCGGGCGGCAAGGCGACCGAATGGATACCACTGCTCCCCGGTTCAGATGGAATCGTTGCCCTGAGCATGGTCAATATCCTGTTAAATGAATTGAATGTCTATGATGTCGAATTCATAAAGAAAAAGACCAACGGACCTTATCTAATCGGACCGGATCAGCTTTACTTGAGGGACAAAGCCACAGGGAAACCTCTGATCTGGGATCCTGTTGAGAATAAAGCCAAGGTCTTCAATGATCCCTCGATCAAAGATTTTGCAATCCTGGGAAATTACACGGTAAATGGAGTGAAGTGCAGTCCAGCCTTCCAGCTGGTTAAAGACCATGTGAAACAATATACGCCGGAATGGGCAGAGCAGGAAAGTACCGTACCTGCCGCCACCATTCGCAGAATCGCCAGAGAATATGCCGAAGCAGCTCAGGTCGGTACAACGATTGAAATTGAAGGTGAAAAATTCCCATTGAGACCGGTTGCCTGTATCATGTTCCGCGGAGGGCAGGGGCATACCAATTCGGCTCACAGCTATACTGCTATGTGCCTGCTGAACGCAATTGTCGGTGCCATGGATGTACCGGGCGGTACGCTGGGCTGGCCAGCCTACGTTGGTGGTTATCCTGAAACTGGTAGATTCAAGGTGATCCCTTATCCCGATTCTCGCGATGGAATGTTAACCGCTGGTACCTTTATGGAGCATGGTCCCTGGCCTGTTCATGAGCCGAAAGTACCCAGTGATATGACCATGAAGGAACTGGTGCCGACTGCCTCATTCTCACCCCAGCCGGTGACTTCCGATTTTGATAAATACTGGAATAAGCTCGGACGTCCATATGAAATTGAGATGGCAATGATCTTCGGTGCCAACATGATACGGAGCTCACAGAGCCGCGAAATCACAGCAGAATTCTGGAAGAAAATTCCTTTCATCGTAACTTTCAATATACTGCCGAACGAATTTTGCGAGGGTTTTGCTGATATTGTATTGCCGGACTGCCATCCTCTGGAAGCTTACTGTCTGTTCTCATCACACGGTCCGTTCTTCAATCATCCGATCGGGATGGAAGGCTGGTGCTTCCCCATTCGCCAACCTGTTGTGCAGCCTGCCTACGAGCGCAGGAATAAGGTTGAGGTTCTGTGGGAGCTTGCCGACCGCATTGGTATGAGAGAAGAAATGAACCGCTATTACAATGTTTACTTCTCCAGCTTCGGTGGCGAACCTCTTATCAGCGGTGATATTAACAGTGCCCGTGGAGCGGCTCAGATCGATCCGAGCAAGGCAGTAACCCTGATCAAACCCGAAGAGAAGATCACTTACGCTGAAATGATGGACCGCGTTTTCAAGTATTATTTCGGTCCCAATCATGATCTCAAGTACTTCTCCGAAAATGGTTCGTTGCAATGGAAGAAGAAGGCCAAGGAAGCCTACTGGAGATGGCATGTTGATGTGCGCATTCCCATCTATCTCGAGCACATCGCAGAGATCAAACCCAAGGTGATGGAAGCTGCTAAACAGGCCGGTGTGGAATTACAGTGGGAGCAGTTCACCCCATTGATCAGTTACTTCAAACCACAGATCGCCAAAGAAGTGAATGACGAATATGATCTGTACAGCTTCTCTTACAGGGATATCCTGCACAACGGAACATACACCATGGAGATGCCCTGGCTGGACGAGGTCAGTCGGATGAATCCTTATACATACAACATTACCATGAATGCAGAAACTGCGAAAAAGAAAGGATTGAAAGACGGCGACCTTATCTGCCTCGAGTCACGCAGAGGGCGCAAGGTAACCGGTACGCTGAAGACCATGCAGGGGCAGCATCCCAAGACGGTAGCAATTGCCGCCTGTTCCGGAGCCTGGGCTAAGGGCGCACCAATCGCCTTCGGTAAGGGGTCTAACTACAATATCCTGCTGGAATCAGATTTCGACCATGCCTGTCCAGTTTGCTGGAGCCAGGAAACTGCCACAGCGGTGAAAGTGTATAAAGCCGATAGGCGGTACGAGTACGACGGAGTAAGGAGGTAAGCCTCAATGAGATGGGGAATGGCTATTGAACTGAAAAGATGTATCGGTTGCTATGCCTGTGTGCTGGCCTGCAAGGCAGAGCATTTCCTGCCGCCGGACATCTTCTGGAACAGGGTGTTGATCGGCGAAAAGGGTAAGTATCCTACGGTTTCTAAAATAATCCTGAGCGTAAGATGTAACCAGTGCGCCAACCCGAAATGCGTGGATGCCTGTCCCACTGGTGCTACGCAGAAAAGGGAGGACGGTATCGTCTGGATTGATGAAGATAAATGCGTTGGTTGCCGCTATTGCATGGTTGCCTGCCCTTACCAGATGCGTTCATTTTACGAGCATGAAAAGGAATATTTCCCCGGTCAGGGTCTGACCGAGCATGAGAAGATCGGGAGAATCCTGTATCCCCACCAGAAGGGCGTGGTGCAGAAATGCGTTTTCTGCAAGGAAAGAATTGATGCTGGTCTGGCGAAGGGTTTAAAACCGGGTGTTGACCGGGATGCCAGCCCGGCCTGCCAGATAATCTGCCCGACCAAGGCGATACATTTTGGTGACCTGGATGATCCCAACAGTGAAATCAACATGATTATACAGACCAAGAAGGGTCATCAATTCCATCCGGAGTTTGATACGGATCCTTCAATCTATTACATTGATTAGATAAATTAAACCATTATGGAGGGTTTGAAAAATGGATGTGAAACCTTATGAGTTTATGGTAAAGGAAACACCCGCCAGAGAATGGTCTGAAGGAATGGGGTCACTGATTGCGGTCGCCATGTTTCTGGGAGGGGTTTCCGGTGGATTATACCTGACTTCCCTGTACTTCAACAATGTCTGGGGAATGTTCATCGCCTGGATTTTTGCACTGGGAATGGGGCTTTTTGATATGGCTCACCTCAGCAAACCGTTCAGAGCCTGGAGAATAGCTTTCCGTCCGGGTTCTTCCTGGATTTCCCGCGGGTTCATCTTCGTAATTCTGTTTATCGGTGCAGCTGGTATCCAGTTGCTGATCAATCTTATGACGGGCAACCCGGCTGACATTAATCCTGCAGAGATCTTTTTCAGGGTGGTTGCCGGTATCTTCGCCTTCGGAGTCGCCATTTACAGCGGTTTCGTGGTGGGTTTTGTGAACGGGGTGAAATTCTGGAATTCCGGGATTATGCCCATTTTGTTTGTGGTAGCCGGAGTGACCGGGGGCGCCTCAGTTTTGCTTGCAACAGCAGCCTATACTTCGGCTGGCGATTTCTCCACAATACAGGCGATGGCGCGTTTTATGCTGGTCTTTTATACCATCGTCATCTTCGTGCATCTGTGGATTGCTACTTATAGTGGTCCGGTTGCCCGGGATTCTGCCAGAATGCTGGTGAAGGGCAATCTTGCTGGTATTTTCTGGGTAATCATCATATTAATCGGTGTTGTTGTACCACTGATCTTCGTCTTTACTGCCGGAGCCGATTCTCCCATCATTCTCATGCTTTCAGCCCCAATGGTTTTGCTGGGTAACCTGGCATTGCGGTATTCTATACTGAGAGCAGGCATGTACACGCCGCTCGTGCCGGAGTAAACAGAAAGTATTACTGGTTCAAGCTAAAGTTAAGGGCTGAGCGTTATCGCTCAGCCCTTGATGCTTTTCTATACGAAGACTTACTGGTTAATGGATTTTGGCCTGTAACCGGACAATTTCACCTTGCATAATTCTGGATTATTCATATTTTTGCCCTGGTCCAACAGTATAATGGAACATCGGAGCATCCATCCTCAGCATTTTAAGAGGGCAGTGTTTCATGCCTGCGGGGATATAAGCCAGGAAACTCTTGTTCAGAATGAATTGCTCGTCTTCCAGCCAGAATTCCACCTCTCCGCAGAGGTCGCTGGGATCATTCAGATTGGTACCGAAAATGGTTAAAATCTCAGGAAAAGCATGAGTATGAGGAGCGATACCAGGCATTTTCTTAGCCATTTCCGGCGTAATAACCCGCGGTCTCTGTCCGGGCATATTGGGAGACCACATCCAGGTGCATTCGGCATAGAAAGCCCCCGGAATAACTTCACCATCCATCCAGATTACGTGTTCCAGCGGCATGCGGTAGCCATCTACATAGCCCTGTCCGATTTTTTGGGGGCCTTTGTAACCAGGCATGACCACACCCTGTTTCAATTCCGTGCAGATATATTTCCCGTATTTCGATTCCGCCATTTGACTTCTCCTCTTCTTATCCCGCGCTTTAAAACCTGAATATCTTACTCCGATATCCAACAGCATTATAGCATACTTGCCTGGTTTGATTAATGTTTAACTCCTCCACCGGGCGGGCTGATAAAACTATCGCCCCAGCCTTCCTGCATCGTTCCGCATCCAAGCATGATTGCCATCTCAATAAAGGGTTTTTGAACCTTATTCCAGATCAATGGACCATGCTTCAAGCCTCTGGGAATGTACATGGCATAGCTTGTATCGAATGTCAGCAGGTCATCGCCCATTCCGAATTGCATTTCTCCACCCAGGTCTTCAGGGTTGTTCGGATCTCCGCCGATATGCAGGACGATTTCGTCATATTTTTTATGAACCATTGCTGGTATTCCGGGTTCCACCACGTCCCAGATCCAGCCGAATTCAATATAGTATTTGGCAATATTAATCTGAGTACTGCTCATGTAGGTCATGGTAGGACTCTGTCTACCCCTTTTAAAACCCCTGCCGGCTTCCCGCATCGGGCTGCGGATGACATACTGCTCATAATCAAACTTCGTCGTCTTTTTGGGTAACTCCTTCTTGGGCTCCTTTATCCCGCTCTTACCCCAGCCCTTGAAGGGGTCTCCCGTACCCAGCATCATCGCCATCTCAATATGGGGAAATTCAAACTTCTTC
>Ga0123519_10003010_pt1 | contig 28197 bp, 24 predicted proteins | sample YelNatPaOPRAMG02_FD_87396 | JGI IMG/M metagenome (GOLD analysis project Ga0123519, IMG submission 87396) | Hot spring microbial communities from Yellowstone National Park - Yellowstone National Park OP-RAMG-02 (version 2) | ecosystem: Environmental > Aquatic > Thermal springs > Hot (42-90C) ...
CCAAAATGCGAGGGAGAGAATGAGATTCCTCATTTCATTCGGAATGACAAAAAAGGAATGTCATTGCGAGCACCTGAAAGGTGCTGGCAATTCCATTATGACTACAACAGAAAAGCCGTCATTGCGAGGCAACCGAAGGTTGCGTGGCAATCCCATTTTGACTACAACAGAAAAGCCGTCATTGCGAGGCAACGAAGTTGCCGTGGCAATCTCATTATTGCTATTCGCAGATGTTTAAATGTGATTCCTCATCGCTTCGCTCTTCGGAACAACAACTTCGTTGTCGGTTCATAACTGACCACAATTTGTTAAAAATTTCGGACAAACTCTCAAGTAATTTTTCTATCTTCAATACCTATTGACAATTAAAATATTTTTCTTATATTCATATAAAAAACGGAGGTAAGATATGAAAATATTCATAGATACTGCGAATGTTGATGAGATAAAAGAAATTGCATCCTGGGGAATACTTGATGGTGTAACAACAAACCCAACATTACTTTCTAAGGAGATAAAAAGGACAAAAAGGAAACCAGAGGAGATTTTAAAAGAGATATGCGATATTGTTAAAGGACCTGTTAGTGCAGAAGTTATTGCACTTGATTGGGAAGGAATTGTAAAACAGGGAAAGGAACTTGCGAAGATAAGCGAATACATAACGATAAAAGTTCCTATGACAAAGGATGGTCTTAAGGCAACTAAGATTTTGCGTTCAGAAGGGATTATGACGAATATGACACTTGTATTTTCTGCAAATCAGGCCATCCTTGCTGCAAAAGCAGGAACAACATTTGTAAGCCCTTTTATTGGAAGGCTTGATGATATAGGGAATGAGGGAATGACAATCATTGAGGAGATAATGGATATATATGAGAATTATGGTTATGAGACAGAGGTGATTGTCGCTTCAATAAGGCATCCAATACATATAGTTCAGGCAGGAAGAATAGGTGCTGATATCGTTACAGTTCCTTACAATGTCCTTGAAAAGATGATACAGCATCCTTTAACAGATATAGGTATAGAAAGATTTTTAAAAGATTGGAAGGAGGTTCAAAATGATAAATAGTTTGAAGACATTTTTCTTCCTTCTTATTTTAAGTGTTCTTCTTGTCTTTTTGGGTAGTCTTTTCGGGAAAGAATGGGCTATTATTGCTTTGATTTTTGTAGGAATTATGAATTTTATCGCTTATTTTTTCAGTGATAAGATTGTCCTCGCAATGTTTGGGGCTAAACCTGTTTCAGAAACAGAAAACCCTGAACTTCATAGTATAGTTGAAGAATTGTCACAGAAAGCAGGGATTCCAAAACCAAAGGTTTACATCATTCCATCACCAACACCAAATGCATTTGCGACAGGAAGGAATCCAAGAAATGCTGCTGTTGCAGTAACGGATGGAATTCTAAGAATTCTTGACTATAACGAACTGAAAGGTGTTTTAGGGCACGAGATAACACATATAATGAACAGGGATACTTTAATCCAGACCGTTGCTGCTACAATAGCAGGTGCTATCACTTATATAGCAAGATTTGGTCTCTATGGTTTTGCTGGAAGGGATAGAAGAGAAAGGAATTCAAACCCACTTGGATTGCTTTTACTTATACTTCTTCCAATTGCAGCAACACTGATTCAACTTGCTATCTCAAGGGCAAGGGAATACCTTGCGGATGATGGTGGTGCGAGACTATCAGGAAACCCAAGGTATCTTGCTTATGCACTTGAGAAACTTGCCTATGGAAATAAAAGGATACCCTTCACAAATATAAATCCATCAACATCACATATGTTTATAGTGAATCCATTTTCAGGTTCATCAATCCTTGCTTTATTCTCAACCCATCCTCCAATTGAGAAAAGGATTGAGAGGCTTATGAATATGTAAGATAATGTGATATTATTTAATCTTCTTCTCTTATCAAATATAGATACAGAATATTTGTTAAATAAAGCATCAAAAAAAATTAATATTCCTTTATCAGAATTAAGGATTGAAAAAGAAGGATTAGAATTCTTTGGTGCAGGAAATTTCAGGACAAAGATTTTTGACCTTTTTATTTCTGACCCATTAAAGATTGACACTTATTTAAGGATATTAACGAAGACAATATTAGATAATCCTGATTCTCTATGGATGCTCTCTTATTTTTCCTGGGCAAGGATTGATGAAGGTATGAGAAGAGGATTAATTGAAAGACCTGATAAGAAAGTTATAGATGCTCTTTTAGAAGTTGATAAACTGGATGAGAAAATTATAGAGTTATTAAATGGATTTTACGATGCGGATTATGTAAAAATAAATGAAATACCAGAAGGGATTAAGAAAGGCATTTTTTTAATACTAATGGGAATAAAAAATTCTATTGAAATTTTAGAGAATACCAATAAAAATTTATTAAAGGATGATTATCGGATAATTATGGAAAAACTTACTAACCCCGATGATGAAATTCCGAATAGACTCCTTGAAGAGATGATAAAGAAAACAGATTTTAAATCAATCTCATCAGCAGCAATTGATTTATCATACATAATACAATCAGGAATAGATTTTATGAAGAATGAAAAAATAGGGGAAAAAATAGAGATAAAAACAAAATATGGTGTGATTGCAATTGGTTCAGAAAATAACGAGATTTATGGTGGGAAAAATTATCTTTTAATAATTGATTTTGGTGGCGATGATAACTATTTTGGAGGTGGAGTATCAGACATTGAACATCCTGTTTCTATCATTATTGATTTTAGCGGAAACGATAATTATAAATCTGAATATGGCTGTGGGAGTGGAATAAATGGATTGGGTTTTGTTGTTGAACTTGGAGGTAACGATAATTATAAAGGTGAAAAAATTGGTTTAGGAACAGGGATATTCGGCGAAGGTATAATACTTGATCTTAAAGGTGATGATACATATGAAACAGATATTTATGGTGAAGGTGCTGGTCTTTCTGGAACAGGTATTATCTCAGATATTTCTGGGAATGATAAATACATAGGATTCCAGGGATGTCAGGGTTTTGGATATGTTAAAGGATGCGGGATACTCATTGATAAATCTGGTGATGACATATATATAGCAAGGGATGATACAATAAGATTTCCTTCCCCACAGACAAAGGAGCATAATGTGAGCCTATCACAGGGTGTAGGTTTTGGTATAAGGGCAGATTACACAGATGGTCATTCACTTGCAGGTGGTGTAGGAATCCTTATTGATGGTGAAGGAGATGATAAATATTCCTGCGGTGTATTCGGTGAAGGATGTGGATACTGGTTTGGTTCAGGTTTTCTTATAGATTACAAAGGGAATGATGAATATAATGGGATATGGTATGTTCAGGGTGCGAGTGCGCATTTTGCAATAGGTGTTCTCATTGATTCATCAGGGAATGATACATATACGGGAAAGATGAATATGTCACAAGGGGCAGGCCATGATTTCTCATTAGGTTATCTCTTGGATTATGAAGGTAATGATGAACACAATGCACCAAATTTAAGCCTTGGTGCTGGTAATGCAAATGGTATGGGTATTTTTATTGATATAGAAGGTGATGATGAATACAACACGAATGGAGGCTTCACACTTGGTGCTGCAAACACTGATGCAAAGAATAGTATAAGAAATTATATAAGGACAATAGGAATATTCATTGATGCTGAAGGAAAGGATAAATATAAAGAGATAGGAAGGAATAGGAAATCCTGGAAAAGAGCATCATCAAAGAAAGAGATAAATTCAGGTATTGATTTCTAAAATCAAATAGTTAAAATTTTTATACAAGATAAAATCCGTTTTTTCGTATCTATTAAATAAAACTCATTTCCTAAATTTAACAATTTATTCTCCAGTTTAATGTTAAACTAAAAGTTGGGATTTTAAAGTTGTAATTACAAAAAATTATAGTTGACAATTTTTTCAAGGGAGAAAAATTTAAAATACTTTTTAATTCATTAAATTTCTCATTGACATTTTTAAAAATCATTTATTATTAAATTATGAGAATTGGTTTTCTGCAGTTTTATCCTGAATTTGGAGAAATAGATAAGAACTTTGAAAGAATAAGGAAATTTATTGAGAATACTTCACCTTTACCTGAAATCCTTGTCCTTCCTGAACTCGCATTAACAGGATATACATTTATTGATAAAGAAGAAGCAAACGATTATTCAATGGAGAAAGATAGTGATATTGTTAAAAGTTTTATAAAGATTTGCAAAAGGTTCAATATTGCTATATCAACAGGTTTTCTTGAAAGGAAAGAAGAAAAATTATACAATTCAGCGTTCTTCATAACAAAGGATGGGATAAAGAATATTTATAGGAAGGTGAATCTTTTTAAGGATGAAAAGGAGATATTTGAAAGAGATGATAGATTAGATGTATTTGAATACAATGGTGTGAAGTTTGGTCAATTGATATGTTTTGATTGGCTATTTCCTGAGATGACAAGGTTCCTTGCCTTACATAATGCTGAGATTATCCTTCATTCTGCAAATCTTGTCCTTCCATTCTGTCAGGATGCAATGATAACAAGGGCTATTGAAAACAGGGTTTTTATTGTAACTGCAAACAGAATAGGCGTTGAAGAAAGAAAATTTAAAAAATATAAAAAAGAGAATAGATTCACAGGAAGAAGCCAGATTGTCTCACCAAAAGGTGAGATTTTAATCAGGGTTGGTGAAAATGTTGAAGGTATCTTCTCTGTTGAAATAAATCCTGAAGATGCAAGGAATAAATGGATAACTGAAAAAAATAATATATTTGAGGAACTTAAATATGATAAAAAAATCATTGATGATAATCTCCGATAAAGAGAGATTGAGGATGTTGAAAAACAAGAATATCGCTGGAATAAAGGATTTAAAGATATTAAATAAAGGAGGATATATGAAAAGGTTATTTTTTATAATTTTTATAATATTCATAGTATCAGGTTGTAAGAATAAGGAAGAGAGAGATTATAGACAGGATATGAGGAATTTTGTCCAGTCAATAAGTTCGTATGCAAAAGGGATAAATCATAATTTTATAATCATACCACAGAATGGTCAGGAATTAATAACAGAGAATGGAAATGCAGATGGAATAATATCCGAAAATTACATAAAGGCAATTGATGGTATTGGAAGGGAAGATGTTTTCTATGGCTATAATGGTGATGATATTCCAACACCACAATCGGAGAGGGATTATTTAATCTCATTCTTAAATCTTGCAAGGGATAATGGTAAAAAAATTCTCGTTATTGATTATTGTTCAACACATAATTACATAGAAGATTCATATTATCAAAATAATACAAGGGGATTTATATCATTTGCTGCAAATCATAGAGAACTTGATAATATACCAGAATACCCTGAAAATCCATACAATATGAATACAGATAATATTACATCATTAGATGATGCAAAGAATTTTCTTTATTTGATAAATCCATCTTCATTTGGAAACCTTGATTCTTTTTTGAATGCCTTAAAAAATACAAACTTTGATATTCTTATCATTGATCTATTTTTTAATGAAATTGCACTTACTAAAGCACAGGTTGAATCATTAAAGACAAAGTTAAATAATGGGAAGCGTCTTGTAATCGCTTATATGAGTATAGGTGAGGCAGAAGATTATAGGTATTACTGGAAAAAAGAATGGGAAAAAAATCCACCAGAATGGCTTGCAGAAGAAAACCCTGAATGGGAAGGTAATTATAAAGTGAGATACTGGTATCCTGAATGGCAACAGATTATCTTTGGCAATGATTCATCCTATCTTAAAAAGATAATAGATGCTGGATTTGACGGTGTATATTTAGATATAATTGATGCATTTGAATATTTTGAGAATTCAAAATAAAATGCCGAGGGACGGAATCGAACCGCCCACACCGGGATTTTCAGTCCCGTGCTCTACCAACTGAGCTACCTCGGCTTAATTTAAATTTAATATTTTAAATTTTTTTGTCAAGTTTTTACTTGAAATTTTTTTTATTTTTTCTAAAATAATAAAAAAGGAGGTAATATGAAAAAACTTTTTATAGCAGTTTTATTGGTTTTACTTTTAGCAGGTTGCCCAAAACCAGATGAAGAGGCACCTGAAGTGATGATAACACATCCAGCAAATGGTGTGGAGATTTACGATGATACTGTGTATGTTCAGATAACCGCAACTGATGAAAGAGGCGTGGATTCAGTTGAACTTTATATAAATGATACACTTGCTATTGCGTTTACAAAGAGACCCTTTGAGTATTACTGGATAACAACAAATTATCCTGATAGTTCAGTCTGTTCTCTTTTTGCTATTGCATATGATTACTCTGGGAATACAGGGTATTCAGACACAATTTCAGTAACCATAAGGAAGAATCAAAGACCAATTGTATCAAAGCCATTCGGAGAACTTCCAGACGAGGGTATTATAAATACATTATACACATTTAATGCAACAGCAACAGATACAGACGATGATAGTGTTTATATAAGATTTGCCTGGGGAGATGGTGATACATCTTTATGGTCAAGCCTTGTAAAATCTGGTGATACAATTAGTATGGAACATAGATTTATAAATGCAGGAACATACACAATAAAAGCGCAGGCAAAAGATAAGAGGGGAAGATTATCATTCTGGTCAGAGGGGATAAGTTTTAAAATTGTTGAACAGGCATTACATTCACTTGATGGTGTGAATGATTTTACAAACGAAATGATTGCTGGAATAGACCCTACAGGTGATATAACAGAAGCAGGTCAGCCTACACCACATCCACTTGACCTTGATACATTATGGGCAGATATCTGGAATGGTAAATTATGGATAGGATTTAAGGCATACGCTTCAAATTATGGGCTTGCATATGGAATATATATCTTCCCGAATGAGATAGCAAGTTCTGGAGCAACATCAGACCCTTGGGAGAGGAATGTATTTTATACAACAGGAAATGATACTATCTTCCCAACATATATCCTTTATTTTTGGCATGAGAATAACGATTCTATAACATCTGCAAATCTATGCAAATTTCAAACAAACTGGAATTATACAAATATAGGAAGTGATAAATTTATCTATAACAAAAATAATGATTTCCTTGAAATTTCATTACCATTACAGGATATAGGGAATCCCGATTCTGTATTTATAGAACTATTCACAACTGGTGGTGATAAACATGCCCAGGATACTTCCCCAGATGACCCGAATGTTCAGTTCCCAAATCCTGATTGGAGCGATATAAAAACAGGGATTTCAAAGGCAGTTAAGGTAAAATAAAATATATTTTTACTCTTATTCACATAGCATAAAAGAGATTTCCGAGAAAATTATTGAATAAATAATCCCTTAAAAAAATAAAAAAATTTAAAAAAATTACTTGACAAACCCCATTTATTTTGTTATTCTGGTGGTGAAAAGTGGAGGAAAGTGTGGAAGAAATTTTTGGTCATTCAAGGAATACTTTGGATAATAAGGGAAGGGTTTTTGTCCCTGTTGAATTCAGGAAAGCCCTTCTTCCTGAAGATAATATGAGTTATGTGCTCACAAGAGGACCCGAGAGTTGTATTTTGATGTTCCCGTATTCAGTTTGGGCAGAACTCATAAAGGATTTGAGAAACAGAAGTTATAAGGATAAATCTGTTCGCGACCATTTAAGGGCGCTTTCCATAACATCAAAAACTGTCACATTAGACCCTCAAGGTAGGATAATAATACCGAAGGAACTCCTTGAATATGCTGGTATAGAGAAAGATGTCTTATTCATAGGATTCTTTGACAAAATAGAAATATGGAACCCATCCTTTTTTGAGAAATATTCAAAGGAGAATATTCCAAAATCAGGTTTTGATATATTGAAACTATGAAGCCTCATATACCTGTTATGTCTGATGAAATATGTGATTATTTGAAAACAGATGGATATTTTGTTGATCTAACCACAGGAACAGGCGGGCATACAATGAAAATGCTTGAAAAAACTGGATGTTTTGCAATATGTATTGATATTGACATTGAACAATTATTTATAGCAAGGGAAAATCTTTCTAAATTTGGAGGTAGGTTTATAATAATAAATTCTGACTATAAAAATGTTGGGAATCTTTTAAAGATAAATGTTGACAGCATATTAATAGATGCTGGGTTATCAAGTTATCAACTTGAATCAGAAAGGGGATTCTCATTTAAAATAGATGCCCCTCTCGATATGAGATTTAATCCTCACATAGGGAAACCTGTGAAGGATTTAATCAAAGAATTATCTGTTGAAGAAATATCAGAAATACTTATAAAATATGGTGATGTTAGAAATCCTCAATTTATAGCGAAAAAGATAAAAGAATATCTGCCTGAAACAACATTCCAGTTAAAAGAAATACTTATAAGTTATCTGAAGAGAGAAAGGTTGAAGAAGGAGATTGCAAAGGTATTCCAGAGTTTCAGGATATATGTGAATGATGAGATTCAAAATTTAAATAGAGGTATAATTGGTTCTTATAATGTTTTGAGAGATGGAGGAAGGCTTGGTGTTATAACATATCACTCAAAGGAAGATAAAATAGTTATAAAAACTGCGAAAGATACAGGATTTAAGAAGATTCTGAAAGGGAAAAAACCTTCAAGGGATGAGATAAATAGAAATAAAAAGGCAAGAAGCGCAAAACTGAGGGTTTTTGAAAAATGAAGATAATAAAATTAATCATTTTTGTTTTAATACTATCTGCACCATTCCTGTTAAATGTTGTTAGGAAAAATATTTACTTCTCAAAAAGTTGTATTGTTTTTGAACTGAACGAAATAATAAAAGAAAAAGAAAGAGAATATATGGAATTGAAAGGTAAATACAATAAAATTTTTTCTCCAACGAATATTGAGGAACTTGGAGGAAAAATAGGTTTAAGAAAACCCCAAATGAAAGATTATTTAATATTGAGGTGAAAATGTTTAATGCGAAGAGAGCGAATTTCATAAAAATAATAATATTCTCAATTTTTGTAATAGCATTCATAAGACTTTTTTATATACAGATTGTTGAAGGTTTATTTTATAAGAAGAAAAATGACTGGAATGTTATCACTCTAAAAGTTCCTGCGAAAAGGGGAAATATATTTGATAGAAATGGGGTTTTACTCGCAACTGATGTTGAATCATATGTTATGTATGTTGATAAAAAAATTATAAAAAACAGAGAAAGGATAGGAAGGATTCTTGAAACAAAAGGTATTATTTCAAGAAATGAATTTATTGAAAGATTGAATGAAACTTCATCAAGGGTTGTTATTGTGAAGAAGGGGCTTACAAAAGAAGATGTAAAAAATGCTGGTGATATAGAAGGTATATTTTTTACAATGGAATGGAAGAGATTTTATCCTCATGGAAATATTTTAAGAACAGTCCTTGGAAAGATAAATTATGAAAGAAAAGGTATTGCAGGGATTGAAAAACAATTTGATAAGTTTTTATCAGGGAAAGATGGTTTTGAAACCTATGTATTAAATCTCAGAAGCAAATATAGATACATAAACTATCCGGATGGTAAAAATATTGAACCAATAAATGGAAAAGATATGTATCTCACAATAGATTTTAATATTCAAGATATATGTGATAAAGTTGCAAGGAAAACAAGGGAAAAAACAGGTGCATCAAATGTTCTGTGTGTTGTTATTGATCCTGAAACAGGCGAAATACTTGGTTTAGCAGATGTTCCTGAATTAGACGAAACTGATAAATGGAAAATGAGCTCTTTTGTAGAGAGGGATTACGAACCTGGTTCTATATTCAAATTGATACCTGCGGCCTGTTGGCTCCTTGAAAAAAAAGACACATCAAAAATAGTATGTGAGAAAAATGAAAAGAAAAAATTTAATAATAAGGTATTAAAGGACGAAAATGATCATCCAGCATATAATTTTGTTCAATCCTTTGCAAATTCAAGTAATGTAGGATTTATAAATATAGGTTTTGAAATAGGCGCAAAAAAAATTTTAGAAATCTCAAAAAGATTTGGTCTTTTTTCAAAGACGGGGATAGAACTTCCTAATGAAGTTACGGGAAAACCATTTTCAGAAAACTATAAATATAAAATAGATTTTGCAAATGTATGCTTTGGTCAGGGATTTAAAACAACAATAGCACAGATAGTTTATGCATATGCAGCAATTGGGAACAATGGTATCAGATTAAAACCACAGATAGTGAAAAAAATAACGGATGGAAAATTGAATTATTATGAAGGGAAGAAAGAAAAGGTTTGTAAAGTATTGAACAAAAAAATGAATGAAAAAGTGATCAACATTATGGAAAAGGTTGTTGAGTATGGAACAGGAAGACTTGCAAATATCCCTGGTGTAAAAATTATTGGTAAAACTGGGACAGGAGAACAGGGAAAGAGCACAGGGTATTCAGGGGAAAATTACCTTTCATCATTCATTGGTATAATAAACCCTGAAAATAATGGTTTACTTATAGGGGTTTTTATTGAAAATCCTGTTGGAAGTCATAAAGCATCTGTTATAGCCTGCCCAGCTTTCAAAGAAATAGCAGAGAGGATTATCACACTGAAAGATTACAGGGAAAGATTTTTAAGGAGTATAGCGTATGAAAACGAAAGAGATTCTAAATAACCTAAAATTTATTGAGGTTGTTGGAGAAATACCCGAAAAAATTAATGAGGTAAAAATAGATTCAAAAAATGTGAAAAATGGCGATTGCTTTGTTGCTATAAAAGGTGAAAAACTTGATGGTCATTCTTTCATAGATGAGGCTTATAAAAACGGTGCTTCCCTTTTTATCGTTGAGAGAGAGATTGATAGAAAACCTTATATAAAAGTGAGCGATACAAGATTAGCACTTGCGAGAATCTCTTCAAATTTTTATAACAACCCATCATCACAAATGAAAATTTTCGGTATAACAGGGACAAATGGTAAAACGACAACAGCATTTTTACTCAAAAGTATTTATAAAGATGCAACATTACTAACAACGATTGGTTATTTTATAAAGGATGAATTTTTAAAAGGATTAAATACAACTCCAGATTCATTAACAATAAACAAAATACTTTATGATTCGCTCCAAAAAGGTGTTAAAACTGCAATTATGGAGGTTTCTTCACATTCAGTTGTCCAGAAAAGAGTTGAATTCATAGATTTTAAATTCGGTATATTCACAAATTTAACAAGAGACCATCTTGATTATCATAAAACATTTGAGGCATACAGGGATGCAAAAGCGAGTTTCTTCTCAAAATTAGATGAAAATAGTTTCGCAATCCTTAACTATGATGACCCTTCAACAGAATATATAATCCAGAAAACAAAATCAAAGATAATCACTTATGGATTGAATGGTGGAAATATTCAGGGGGAAATAATAAATTCTTCAATAAATGGATTAAATATGATTATTAGAGGTATGGGTATTGAGGTGAAAATAAATTCTCCACTCATTGGAAGGCATAATGCATCAAATATACTTGCAGCATTTTCTTCAGCAATTATGAATGGTAAGGATATTGAAAGAATAAAAGAGGGGATTGAAAGTTTCAGAGGTGTTAAGGGAAGGCTTGAGAAAATAGATTTAGGACAACCATTCAACATTTTTATTGATTATGCACACACACCTGATGCAATGGTGAATGTGATATCATCTGTTAAAGAGTTATCGAAAGGTTCTGTTACTGTGATTTTTGGTGCAGGGGGAAACAGGGATAAAGGTAAAAGGAAACTTATGGGAATGGTCGCAGAGCATCTTGCTGATAGAATTATTTTAACCTCTGACAATCCAAGGGATGAAGAACCTGTTGAAATAATAAAAATGATAGCAGAGGGGATTGAAAACAAAAAATACGAGGTTATTGAGGATAGAAAAGAGGCAATAAGATTTGGAATAAAGACATCAAAACCTGATGATACAATACTTATTTTAGGAAAGGGTCATGAAGATTATCAGGAAATAAAAGGGAAAAGAATACCATTCAGTGATTATGATGTTGTTGTGGAAATTCTGAAAGAGGAGAAATATGAAACTTGAAGAAATATTAAAATGGACTAATGGAAAGATATTAAATGCTAAAAGAAAGAAAATAACAGGAATATCAACGGATACGAGAAAGATAAAAAAAGGAGAAGTATTCATTGCATTAAAAGGTGAAAACTTTGATGGACACAATTTTGTAGAGGAAGCATTTAAAAAGGGTGCATCTTATGCAATCGTTGAAAGAGAGATAAAAGGATTAAACGAGATAATAGTCAATGATACACTTTATGCACTTGGAGAAATAGCAAAAAATTATAGGTCAAAAAAAGATATTAGAATGATTGTAATAACAGGAACAGTAGGCAAGACAACCACAAAAGAATTTATTTATAATATCCTGAAAATGAAATTTAATACAGCAAAAAACGAGAAAAATTATAATAATCTTATTGGTGTTCCAATGGAGTTGTTAAAAATAAAAGATGAAAAATTTGGTGTTTTTGAGATAGGAACAAGTTCACCAGGTGAGATAAGAAGACTTTCACAGATAACATTACCAGATGTTGGAATTATCACAGAAATAACACCTGTTCACCTTGAATTCTTTAAGAATATAAAGAATATATTCATTGAAAAATCATCTATGATTGAGTATGTAAAAGATAAGATTATAATAAATGGTGATAATGTTTATCTTAAAGAGATAGATTCCAGCAAAGTTATAAAAGTAGGATTTGATAAGGAAAACGATTTTGTAATAAATATTATAAGAGCAAATGATAATGTTATTTTTAAAATAAACAATGAAGAATTTGAGATAAAAAATAAAGGAAGGGGAATGGTATTATCTGCATCATTTGCGATTGTGACTTCTATTCTTGAAAATATAGATACTGAAACGATAAGGAAAGGATTAGATGAAGAATTAGATGTTGAACACAGAATGAAAATTATAAGGATAGGGAACTTAAATGTAATTGATGATACTTATAATGCAAGCCCTGCATCAGTAAAAAATGCGATTGAATTCCTTTCAACAAAAAAACATAGGATTGCTGTCCTCGGCGATATGCTTGAACTGGGTGAAAAATCAAAACATTATCATTATTTAATAGGTGAATTTCTTAAAGATAAAATAGATGTTTTGATATGTATTGGTGAAAACTCTGTTTATTATAAGAAGGGATTTGGAAAGGGATATTATGTGAAAGATATTGAAGAAGCATTGAAAATAATAATTGAAAATGCGAAAGAGGATTCATGGATACTTGTAAAAGGTTCGAGAAAATTAAAACTTGAAGATTTAATTGAAAAAATGAGAGGTAAAATATGTTATACTATCTCTACCTCCTAAAGGATTTTTTCTTCCCATTTAATGTATTCAGATACATAACATTCAGGGCATTCTATGCAGCGTTGACATCATTACTTATTGTTTTAATTTTTGGTGATAGATTTATAAGATTTTTGAAAAGGTTGAACTTTATTGAAAACATATCAAAATACCTGAAAGAAACACATTCTCAAAAATCAGGGACACCATCTATGGGAGGTATACTAATTTTAATATCTATGCTTTTTAGCACTATTCTCTGGGCAAATATAACAAACAGGTTTATAATTTATCTTCTATCACTCACATTATATTTAGGGATTGTTGGCATCTATGATGATTGGACAAAATTAAAAAAAGGTGATGGGATAAGACCTTTATTAAAACTTATTTTACAGGCAATACCCTGCATAATAATTGGTGCACTTCTTGTAAAATTCCCTGTAAAACAGGGATATGGTTCTATTACTTCCATTCCATTCTTCAAAAATCTTTTTATAAATTTCGGCTACCTTTATCTTCCATTCATAATAATTCTTGTGATAGGTATGACAAATGCTGTTAACTTAACGGATGGTCTTGATGGACTTGCTATAGGGCTCTCTTTGATAATGGCGATTGCAATGGGAATAGTTGCATACTTTGTAGGAAATGTGAAGATAGCAAATTACCTTAAAATTCTTTATATTGAAAACACAGGTGAGATAGTTGTTTTTATATCAGCATTTTTAGGAGCCTCATTAGGATTTCTCTGGTTTAATTGTTATCCAGCACAGGTTTTTATGGGAGATACAGGTTCATTAATGATAGGAGGAATTTTTGGTCTTATAAGTGTTATTTTAAAACAGGAGATATTGTTTCTTATTATTTCAGGAGCATTTATAATTGAGACAATCTCTGTTATATTGCAAGTTTCTTCATTTAAATTGAGAAAGAAAAGAATTTTTTTAATGGCACCCATCCATCACCATTTCCAGAGAAAAGGAATACCCGAGACAAAGATAGTAGTGAGATTCTGGATAATAGGAATAATATTTGCAATCTTAGGTTTAAGCACTTTAAAGATAAGATGAAAGTATCAATAATAGGATTTGGAAGAAGTGGAAAAAGCGCAGCAGAATTGGCAAAGAAGATGGGGTTTAGTATATTTGTGAGTGAAATTTCAAATGACAAAGATATACCTTTTGAAAATGAAAAAGGAATGCATACAAAAAAAATACTTGATTCTGATTTTATTGTTGTAAGCCCTGGTATAAAGGATTTTGAAATTCTAAAAGAGGCAAGATTAATTGGAAAAGAAGTGATGGATGAAATTGAATTTGCTTCAAGATTTATAAAAGGAAAGATTATAGCGATAACAGGGACAAACGGAAAGACAACAACTGCAAGTCTCACATACGAGATTTTGAAATATAGTAATAAGAAAACATTTCTTTGTGGAAATATATATCCTGGTATCCCTATGAGTGATATTGCTCTCGAAACTGATAATGATACTATAACAGTTGTGGAAGTGAGTTCATTCCAACTTGAGAGGATAATAAGATTCAAGCCTGATATAGGAGTTGTAATGAATTTAACCCCTGACCATTTTGATAGATATTCATCTATGAAAGAATATGAAGAGGCAAAGAAAAGAATATTTATGAACCAGAATAAGAACGATATCTCTATCTTAAATTACGATGATGAAACATTAAAATTATGGAAGACAAATTCAAAAACATTTTATTTTTCAAGAAAAGAGAAAAAAGATATTTATCTTGAGGGAAACGATGTTTATTTATCAGATGGAAGATGTGTTTTTTCCAGAAATGACCTTAAAATTATTGGTGATTTTTTTATGGAGGATGCAATGGCAGGAGCACTTTCTTGTGTAAAAACAGGTATAGAGATAGATAAAATAAGGAACGCAATAAAAAAATTTAAAGGTGTTCCTCATAGAATGGAAATAATAAAAGAAAATCCATTAATCATAAACAATTCAATGTGCACAAATCCTGCTGCTTTTAAAAATTCATTAAGCAGTGTGAATGGTGCAATAGTTTTTATGGGTGGTAGATTGAAAAATCTGAATCCTTATGAACTTGTTGAATCAGCAATAAAATATGCAGGATATGTTATTCTTTTTGGAGAATCAAAAGAAATACTTGGAAGAATATTCAAAGAGAAAGGTTTCTCAAAATTTTATATAGCGGATTCAATAGAAGATGGTATTATATACTCAAAGAAGATTAGGATAGATAAGATACTATTTTCACCTGGTGGCGCAAGCCAGGATATGTTCAAGGATTTTATTGAAAGGGGAGAACATTTCAAGGAGATAGTGAGGAAACATTATGGATGATAAATTCCCTTATATTGTATTTCTTTCCCCTTTACTCTTAGGAATTATAGGGATTATTATGATTGCATCTGCTACATCTGGTGAGATTATGGGATATTCTCTTTTATCTCCAAAATTTATGAAACAACTTTTGATATTTATATTCTGTATTCCTTTTTATCTCCTGATAACAAAGATAAAGCCTTCGATATGGCTCAAACTTAGATATATTATTATCTTGATTTCTATCATTCTATTGCTCCTTGTAAAACTATTTGGTGTAAGTATAAATAACTCTACAAGGTGGATAAAAATTTTTGGCATTCCTGTTGAACCAACAACTTTTACTCATATTGCTATTGTTATCTTTATTTCAGGTGAAAAGAAGGTTATAATTTCTGTTATTTTAACTACGATAATTTCATTGTTAATTTTTCTTCAACCAGATCTATCATCTGCTTTTATAACGATACTTATAGGTTTTATTATGATATACATAAAAGGTGTAAAGTTTTCAAAATTTTCATATTCGCTTTTAATTTTGCTTTTTTTACCCTTATTTTTTCCAAGACAGATGAAAAAAATAACTTATAGATTAAATTATTTTTATTCACAAAATATTCAGAATAGTGTAAATTCATTAAAGAGAGGAAAGATTTTTGGAATGGGTCTTGGTGAAGGAATAGATAAGTTTTCTTCCATTCCATTGCCATATTCTGATAACATCTTCACAACTGGAGCACAAGAACTCGGATTTATTTGGAGTTCGCTTATTTTAACCATATTCCTTGCATATTATTTGAATTCTACAAATCTTTTGAAAAAGATATCTTCACAGGAATTAAAATCATTAGGTTTTGGAATTTCAACCACAATTGTGATCTATGCATTATTGAACATACTTTCGTCAATTAATCTGATACCTATAACAGGAGACCCTCTTCCATTTGTTAGCCAGGGTGGAAGTGCACTTGTTTCATTTTACATTGCTGCTGGCATAACAGGAGGTATAGTAAATGAAAATAGCAATCGTGGGTGGTGGAACAGGCGGTCATATAATACCAGGAATTAACATAGGTAATGAACTTATGAAATTGGGATACGAAGTTATATATATAGGAAGTGTTTTTGGAATAGAAAAAGATATGGATTTAAATATGAAGAAATTTCTTATACCAGTATCAGGATGGGTGAGAGAATCTTTAAAGAGAAGAATATTATTCTTTATCAGGTTAATAAAATCATTCTTAAAAGCATTTAAAATTTTAAGAAAAGAAAATCCTTTTATTTTGGTTTTCACAGGTGGGTTTGTTTCAGTCCCATTCATTCCGCTATCAATTTTATTAAATAAACCATTTTTCCTTCTGGAGATTAATTCAATTCCGGGTAGAGCAGCAAAAATTATTTCCTATTTTTCAAGAGCGACATTTATAGGTTTTGATTCTGCAAAAGATTATCTTTACAGGACAAAAAATGTTTATATTACTGGAATTCCAGTATCTGAAAGGTTAAACAAAGTTTCAAGGGAAGAAAGCGCAGAGTTTTTTAAATTGATGAAAGAAATAAAAACAATTCTCATATTCGGTGGAAGTAGAGGTTCAAAAAGATTAAATATGATTGCTGAGGAGATTATAAAAAGAAAAAAGGATTATCAATTCATCGTTATAGGGAGAGATGATTTGTATGCTCAGAATGTTCGCTCTTTTAAATTTCTGAAGGAGATGGAATACGCTTATAGTTTAAGTGATATTGTGGTTTCAAGGGCAGGTGCAATGACCTGTGGAGAGATAATGTTTCTTAATAAACCTGCAATACTCATCCCTTATCCATACGCTTACAAGAATCACCAGTATTTTAATGCCATTGAATTGAAGAAGAGTATGAAAAATATTTATATCATGAAAGAGGATGAGTTAGATATTGAAAAAATTATTGAAATTATTAACAATGTGAAAATATGCCCAATGGAAACTGATAAAATAAACCCTTCAAAGATAATTGCAGAAAGGATAAATTCATATGTTCAGAGAATATAAAAACATTCATTTTGTTGGTATAGGTGGTATAGGTATGAGCGGGATTGCGGAACTTTTAAATACAATGGGATTTAAAATAACAGGGAGTGATATAGCAAGATCAGAAATAACTGAAAGGCTTGAAAAACTTGGAATAAAAGTTTATTATGAACACAAACCTGATAATGTGAAAAATGTTGATGTTGTGGTATACTCCTCTGCTGTGAAAGAGACAAATCCTGAAATTGTTCAGGCTAAGAAGTTAAACATTCCAATTATTCAGAGGGCAGAGATGCTTGCAGAACTTATGAGAATGAAATTCTCCATTGCAATTGCCGGGACTCACGGAAAAACAACAACAACTTCAATGATTGGACATATATTAACAGAGGCTGGATTAGATCCTACTATTGTAGTTGGTGGAAGAATGAGAGGTCCTGAGATAAATGCAAGGCTTGGAAATGGAGATTATCTTGTATGCGAAGCAGATGAGAGTGATAAATCTTTCCTAAAACTATTCCCAACTGTTTCAGTTATAACAAATATTGATGAAGAGCATCTTGATAAATACATAGATAAAAATGATATACTTGAGACATTCACTGAATTCGCAAATAGAATACCTTTTTATGGAAATGTTTATTTAAATATGGATGATCAGAATTGTAGAGAAATAAGAAAAAATATCAGAAAGAATGTAACATTTTATGGTTTATCTAAAGATTCAAAAATAAGAGCAGTCTCACTAAAAAGGGATAAATTCTATTATACTTTTTTCTGTGAAATAGAAAAGAAAAATATGGGAAGTATAAGGTTAGCAATTCCAGGTGTCCACAATGTGTTAAATGCACTTGCTGCTATTGGTGTAACATATGACATTGGGATTCCTTTTGAAAAGATTAAAGAAAGTGTAGAGAATTTTAAAGGTGTTATAAGAAGATTTGAGATAAAATGTATTAAAGACGATATAATGATACTGGATGATTATGCACATCATCCGAGGGAGATTATGAGCACATTAAGAACTGCAAGAGAAGGATGGGAAGGAAGAATTATAGCAATATTCCAGCCTCATCTTTTCTCAAGGACTATACTTCTTAAAGATGAATTTGGAAAAAGTTTTTACGATGCAGATATTGTAATAATCACAGATATATATCCTTCAAGGGAGGAAAAAATCCCAAATATTACAGGTGAATTGATAGCAAAAACATTAAAAGATTATGAACATAGAGAAGTTTATTATATAGAGAATATGAGAGAGATAAAAGATTTTGTATTGAAGATTTTAAGAAAGAATGATATGGTTATAACTATTGGTGCAGGGAATATTAATAAGGTTGCGGAGGAGATCTGTGCTTCCATATAAATTGAAAAGAAATTTGAAAGAGAATGAAAGTCTGAAGAATTGGACAACAATAAGAACAGGTGGAATTGCAAAATTTATGTTTTTCCCTGAGGATATTGAAGAAATTCTTGATATTATTCATATTGCAAAAAGAGATGGTATAAAATTTTATTTTCTTGGTAATGGAAGTAAGGTTCTTTTCCCTGACAATAACTTTGATGGGATTATTATAAATATGAGAAATTTTGCGAATTTAAAGATGGATGGTGAAATGATAGAAGTTTCTTCTGGATATAGTCTTCAGAAACTTTTAAAAATCGCACAGGATAATGGACTCACAGGTATGGAAGGTTTAATTGGTATACCTGCAACTATTGGAGGCGCATTGAAAATGAACGCAGGTTCTTATGGATATGAAATGGGTAAGGTCGTTGAAGAAGTTACTATATTAAGGAATGAAAATGTTCTGAATGAGAAATACAAGTTCATTTACAGAAGGGGTTTGAACGAAGGGATTTATCTCAAAGCAAAAATAAAACTTGAAAAATCAGAAAAATTGGAAATAGAGAAAAGAATGAATGAATTTTTTAGCATAAAAACAAAAACACAGCCAATAAATATGCCAACCTTTGGTTCTGTGTTCAAAAATCCAGAAGGTTTTAAAGCATGGGAATTGATAAAGGGCGCTAATTGTGATAAAATAAGAATAGGTGATGCTGCTGTTTCTGAAATTCATTCAAATTTTATAGTTAATTTGGGGAATGCAAGAACAGAAGAAATTTTAGAAATAATAAAAATTATTAAAGATAAGGTTTATGAAAAATATAATGTTATGCTTGAAGAGGAGGTAAACATTGTCAGTTAAAAAGATAATGAAAATAATTATAATTTTATTTTTCTTTTCTTTCATTTTATTTATCCCTGGATTTTTTATCCCTATAAAAAAAGTTTATGTTTTTGGTGGATTTTTTGAAAGTAAGAAAATAATGAATAAAAAAATTTATGCTATAAATTCATCAGAATTAAAAAAAGAAATTATGAAGGATGAGAGTATAAAAGAAACAAAAATTATAAAGTTTCCTTATGGAATTTTATTTATTATAATTAAAAAAAGGGAACCAGTTGCATATTATATTGAAAATGGTATTTTAAAATGTGTTGAGAAAAATGGTTTTATCTTCAAAACAGATGAAAAAAATAAAAGAATGAAATTTCTGAAAGGGAATAAAGAGAGAATTGTTGAAGGAATAGAATTGATGAAGATATTGAAAAATGTTGACACTATTTATCTTGGAAGAGATGGACCAATAACAAAATTAGGTAACTTTGAAATATTATGGGGATACAATGGATACAGAGAAAAACTTAAAATTATTGAAAAGATAATGAAAAAATTTGATGAGAGTGGAATAATTGATATGAGATTTAAGAACAATATATTTTTTATCAAGGAGGAAAAATGGCTGAATTAAAAAATTTAATAACAGGTCTTGATGTTGGAACAACAAAAATAGCAACAGTTATTGCAAGACCAATAAGTGATAACATAGTTGAGATAATAGGTGTTGGAACATCAAAATCTGAAGGGTTAAAGGCTGGAACAGTAGTAAATCTCAATGATACCGTTGCTTCTATAAAAACATCCGTAGCACTTGCAGAAAGGATAGCAGGTGTAAAAGTTGAAGAGGTATATGTTGGAATATCAGGTAAACACATTAAGACAATAGAATCAGAAGGGACTGTGAGTATAAATTCTCCTGAAAAAATAATATCGGAAAAAGATGTTGAAAAGGTTCTTGATAATACAATGTTTAATCAACCAGGTGAAATACTCCATATAATACCAAGAGAATTCATTATTGACAAAGTAACACAGGTGAAAAATCCAGTTGGGATGATAGGAAATTTTCTTCAGGTTAAGGCGAGCATAGTTAAAGGGGAATTAAACGATGTCCAGAATATGATAAGGTGCGTAGAACTTGCAGGTTTGAAAGTGAAAGACCTTGTCTTACAATCTCTCGCTTCATCTTATAGTGTCCTTGATAACAATGAGAAAGAACTCGGTGTAATTTTGATTGATATAGGTGGTGGGACTACTGATACTGCTATATTTTACAATGGTGCATTGAGAAGCACATATATTGTTCCTTATGGTGGAGAAAACATAACGATTGATATAGCAAAAGTTGTCAAGACAACAAAGGAGGCAGCAGAAGAGATAAAATTGAATTATGGTGTAGCGATGAAGAAACTTATAAAGGATGAGAATGCCAAGGTAACAATTCCAGGTATATCAGGAAGAGAGCCTTTCACTGTTCCACAGAGTTTTATTTCAGAGATAATTCATCAAAGATTAAGAGAAATACTTGAATTTGTTTACAGAGAGGTTAAGGCTAATGAAAATATTGAATTGTTAAGTTCGGGTATTGTCCTTACAGGTGGGACAGCAAAAATGAAAGGAATAGCACAACTTGCTGAAGAGATATTTGGAACATATGTAAAAATAGGTATACCTGAAAGAGACATTTCGGGTCTTAAGGATTCTGTTCATAGTCCAGCCTTTGCAACATCAGTGGGTCTTGTGAAATATGCAATGGCACATCCTCAAGAAAAGGAGTATAAAGAGAGTAGAAATATGAAAAAAATAGTTGAAACAATGAAAAAGTGGTTTAAGGAATTTTTTACAACCTAAAAAAGGAGGTTTTAAATGTTTAGTGTTCCAGAAAGTCCAGTCCAGCCCGCAAAGATTAAAGTTATAGGGGTTGGAGGATGTGGTGGTAATGTTTGTAATTATCTTTACAAGAATGGTATAAAGGGTGTGGAAATCTATGCAGTGAATACAGATATTCAGGCATTGTCTTCATTATCCGTTGATAACAAGATACAGATTGGTGAGAACCTTACAAAAGGTAGAGGAACTGGAGGCGAACCTGATCTCGGGAAAGAAGCGGCAAATGAAAGTTATGATAAATTGAAAGAGATTATGATGGATGCGAACCTTGTATTCATTACAGCAGGAATGGGAGGAGGAACAGGAACAGGAGCATCACCCGTTGTCGCATCAGTGGCAAAGGAAATTGGTGCTTTAACAATCGCTGTTGTAACAAAACCTTTTGAGTATGAAAATAAGATGGAAAAGGCAATGAGAGGAATTGAGGAATTGAAGCAGGTTGTTGATTCAATACTTATCATTCCAAACCAGAAACTTTTAAGTTTTAAAAATGTATCTCTTTTTGAATTGTTGCAGGACAAAACAGCGGATGTTCCAGCAAAAGCAGTTCAGGGTATTTCAGACCTTATTGTAAATACGGGATATATAAACAGGGATTTCGAAGACCTGAAGAAAGTTATGACAAAAAGAGGGAAAGCAGTGATTGGAATAGGCGAAGGTTCAGGGGAAAACAAGGCTGTGGAGGCTGCTCAAACTGCTATCAGTTCACCCCTGCTTGAAGATATTGATATTTCAAAGGCGAAGAGTGCACTAATAAATATAACTTCAGGGAGAGATTTGACATCACAGGAATTTGAGGAATGTATAAATCTTATAAGGAAGGAATTGAATAATAACATTGAGATATTTTTCGGTTTTGTTCCTGATGATAATATGAACGGAAAAGTCCGTATTACACTCATCGCCACAGGTATTGAGTATGATACTAAGGACGAAAGGATGAATGAAATAATAACAAAATCATCAATACTAAAGCCAAAAGTGGTTATAACAGATAAAACAAGTATAGAGGACCTTGAAATACCAACTTATTTAAGGAGGAATATAGACTGATATGAAAAGGGAAATCCCTGAAAATATCAAAAAAGAGATAGAAAAATTAAGAGACCTTATACATTATCACAATTATAGATATTATGTCCTTAATCAACCCGAGATATCTGATTATGAGTATGACCAGTTATATAAAAGACTTGTAGAACTTGAAAAAGAGTATCCTGAACTTATAACACCTGATTCTCCAACAAGAAGAATAGAAGAGGCTTTAACAGGTGAATTTCCCGTTGTTGAACATAAAGTTCCTATGTTATCACTTGAGAATACATATTCAATTGAAGAACTCCTTGATTATGAAAAGAGGCTTAAAAAGATTGTTGGTGATATTGATATTGATTATGCTGTAGAATTGAAGATTGATGGTGTTGCTGTAAGCCTTGAATATAAAGATGGAAAATTTTCCAGGGGTTCTACAAGGGGAAATGGATTTTTAGGTGATGATATAACGAATAATCTTAAAGCGATAAAATCTGTTCCTTTAAAAATAATAACTGATGAAAAAGACCTTTATGATATTGAGGTGAGAGGGGAAGTATATATGCCAAATGATGCATTCCTTGAATTAAATAAAAAAAGAGAAGAGCAGGGTGAAGTTCTATTCGCAAATCCGAGGAATGCAGCAGCAGGAACATTGAAAAACCTTGATCCAAAAGTTGTTGCGGAGAGGAAACTTGATATTTTTATTCATACGATAGTGAAGATGTCAGAGAGATTCAAGACACATACAGAATGTATTGAAAAACTTAAGAAGATTGGATTTAAAACAACACCTTACATATTCAGGATAAAAAAAATGAAGGAAATAGAAGATATCATAGAGAAATGGGATAAAGAGAGGCACAAATTACCATACGGAACAGATGGGCTTGTGATAAAAGTTGATAATCTTAAATTGAGGGAAGAACTCGGATATACTGAAAAATCACCAAGATGGGCAATAGCATTCAAATTCGCACCTGAAAGGGTTGAAACAAAACTTTTGAGGATAGAACCAAATGTTGGAAGGACTGGTATTGTTACACCAGTTGCAATACTTGAGCCTGTATTTATTTCAGGGACAACTGTCTCAAGGGCATCATTATACAATGAGGATGAGATAAGGAAAAAGGATATAAGGGAAGGTGATTATGTGTATGTTGAAAAAGGCGGAGAAATCATACCTAAGGTTGTAGGTGTTAATAAGGGAAAAAGGACAAAGGAACAAAAAGAATACAAATTTCCTGAAAATTGTCCTGTTTGTGGTTCAAAACTCGTAAAAGAGGAAGACGAAGCACATTGGAGATGTGTTAATATATCCTGCCCAGCACAGGTAAAAGGAAGAATAATTCATTTTGCATCAAGAAATGCAATGGATATTGAAGGGCTTGGAGAGGCACTTGTAGATATCCTTGTGGATAAAGGTTTCTTAAAGGACTACGGCGATATTTATTTCTTAAATCCTGAAGAGATTGAAAAACTTGAGAGGATGGGGAAAAAATCAACACAGAACCTTATGAACGCTATTGAAAATAGTAAAAATAGAGGGCTTGATAAACTGATTTATGCGATAGGAATAAGAAATATAGGTTCTCATGCTGCAAGATTACTTGCAAAGAGATTTAAATCAATGGATAGATTCATTAAGGCAGATTTTGAAGAACTTTCAGAGATTGAAGGAATAGGACCAGTAAGGGCTCAAAGTATAAAAAACTTCTTTAATATTCAGCAGAATATTGATGTGATAAAAAAATTGAAGAAAGCAGGTGTTGTGATGGAGATGAAAGAAGAAGAGAAAGAGAGCCCTATAAAAGGTAAGAAATTCGTTTTTACAGGAGCACTTGAAAAATTTACAAGGGATAAGGCGAAAGAAATCGTCCTTTCATTAGGAGGAGAGGTTTCAGATTCTGTCTCAAAAAATGTTGATTTTGTTGTTGTTGGTAAAGAGCCTGGTTCAAAATATGAAAAGGCTTTGAAACTTGGGATTAAGATTATAAGCGAAGAAGAATTCCTTAAAATGATAAATATGTAATTGCGGAAGGGGGGAGTTGAACCCCCACGGGATTATTCCCACTGGAACCTGAATCCAGCGCGTCTGCCATTTCCGCCACTTCCGCTCATCATTGCATAGAAGTATATTTAATAAAAATACTTGTTGGGTCAATATTTACTTCTTCACCTGAAAGTATCTTCTTTACTTTTTTCCGAGGAGTATCTGTTTCTATCTTGCTTCCTCCTTCCTTTAAAATAGCAATATTTCCATCCTCAAGAAACATACCTATCTCGCCTGATGTGAGTTGAACAATTGTCCCTGGTGGATATGTCCCAAGAAGTTCAACGAATTTATCCACTATCACAGGGTCAAATATTTCCCCTTTCTTTGAAATAATATAATTTATTGCTTCAATAGGTGTAAAAGCCTTCTGGTAACACCTTGCAGTTGTCATCGCATCGTATGTATCAACAACCCTTAAAATTCTTGCAAAAAGGCTTGGCTTTTCTATATTAAGTTTTGGATAACCAGAGCCATCATAATCTATATGATGTTCAAGTATTCCTCTCAGAGCAAATGCAGGTATGTTTTTTAAACCTCTTATCAATAGCAATCTTTCTGCACTCCAATGTGGATGTTTCTTTATTATTTCAAATTCTTCTTCAGTTAATGGTGCAGGTTTTTCAAGAATTTCCTCTGAAATATTTGATTTCCCTATATCATGGAAAAACCCAGCCATACCAAGTTCTGTTATATCCCTTTTTTCAAGCCCAAGTTTGATACCAAGTGCAATAGAAAGAATGGAAACATTCACAGAATGATTCAGTGTATATGAACCAATATTTTTAATTGTTGTAAGCCCAATCATAAATGTTTCGTCCTGTAATACATAATCTGTAAATAACTTTATTATCTTTCTTGCCTTTGTTAAATTTATCTGTTCATTTGTATAGAGACTTTCAAACGCATCCTTTAGATAAAAAATGCTGTTCAAGAAAATCTTTAATGCCTCCCTCTTAAAGGATTTATCTTGCTCAACATGTTGTTCTTTTGAAAGCATAGTTATACTTATATTTTTTATCCCTCTGTTTCGAAGATAACCAATAAGTTCTTCAAAGTCTTTTGAATCCTTTGGGAATGTCCTTGAAATAATAAAGATAAAATCATTTAACTCTTCTTTCTCAAGTCCTTTATGGAAAGTAATTTCTTCAATATTCCTGATAGTTAATTCATTTAAAAGTAATCTATAAGGTCCCATAATATCAAGCGATACATCTATTCTATCGTCATCTAAAAATATGTAATTAATTTTCATTTTCAATGTAAAGTCACCTCTTTCCTTAAGTAAATCAGCGATTATTTCAAACAATCTCTGTATATGTTTTCTATATGTCTCGTTTGATTTTTCAAAGAACGCACCTGTTCTTATAGAGATTGTAAGATACAAAATTAGATTCCTAATTTTTTCCATAATTTTTTAATACCTCCTTTATAGCATTTCTTAATATAAATGATTTTTTAAACTTTTTAAGAATTGAGATACCATCTTTACCCATTCTCGAGAGTATTCTAATTATTGAGATTTTTGTAGAAATAATCTCTTTCTTTAAGGAGAATTTTCTTAACATCATCTCAAAAACAGGAAGAACATCTTCTTTTCGCCATGATGAAAATATTCTTAAAAGATTTTCTCTTTCTTCAGGATGTAAAGACCAGAATTTATTATCAACAATTTTTTCCCTGATTATTTTAAATTCATTTTCATTTTCAATAGACTTAATATTTCTCAAAATGCTAATCCTTATATCATCATCTTCATTAAGAAATTTAAACCATTTTTCTCTATGTGCAACCTCAAGAAAAATTTTAATTGCAGTATTCTTAAATTCTTCCATTTTAAAAAATGGAATAATAAAATCTGAATAAGAAGGCTCTTTTACAATAGAAATAATCTCAAGGAGATATGGAACAAAACTCTTTGGAACAGGGAGTAAAAAACTCAATGCATCTTTATCTTTTTTACATATCTCAATAACAACATTCTTAAAAAATTTAAATAATTCAGGTGAATCCACACTTTTTAAAAATTCTTTTATGGAAGGTAAAATCTTTCCACCTCCGTTAATCATAATCTCTGCAATTTTTTCTCTTTTATCTTTATCCTGCAAATAATTGAAATAAAGTTCTAATGCGCTTTCAGAATAGATTAAATCCTCAAAGTTTTTTAATGGAATTTGTGCCTCTTTTGAAAAATCTACAACAGAAATTAACTCAATTATATTCCCTTCGTTTATAGCGGTTTTAATGAAGTCTTTTATAAATGTTAATATTTCTTTCCTTTTTTCCTCATCTGTTTCAAGAAGATATATATTTAAAACAGTTTTTAAGACGGATTCCGTTCTTTCATTTTCAAGTGTCTCTGTTATTATAGAAGGTTCTTCCTTCCCTTCTATCTTTTTAAAATTTAAGAAAGATGATTCTGTTTTTTCAAGTGTGAAATCAAATTTATCGGTTGGAACATCCTTTTCTATCATCCAGGAATAATCTTTTGGAGCCTCTTCAACAAAATAGAAGAGGATATTGGAGAAGTTTTCAACCCACAAGTCCTCTATAAGATTCATATGGATTGAAAAATCATGCTGAGAAATTATTGTTATAAATTTTTCAATCTCTCTTTTTTCAATTGCATCAAGAAATGTTATACTCCTTATTCCATTTCTATAAAAATATAAAGGAAGGCTGGTAATCTTGTTTTTATCTTCATAAATTGTATTATTCTCAAACATAATCTTTGATTCCTCAATGTTCAATACAAGCGGTCCAAAACTATTTAAATATCCTTGTAGATGTTCATAAGTTTCGTCAAGGAACTTTTCAAAATTAGATTTGACATTTCCATACATTTTTATGTTTTTAATACATTTATAAAATGTATTAAAAAATATCTTTGCTTGATTTAATTTATCCATATCTTATAAAAACGGAGAGGGCGGGATTTGAACCCGCGAGAAGATTTTCATCTCCCACACGATTTCCAATCGTGCTCCTTAAGCCACTCGGACACCTCTCCATAAAGCTGGTGAGCGGATTTGAACCGCTAACCAGCGCATTACGAATGCGCTGCTCTACCATTGAGCTACACCAGCAATATTATAATTTAAATACATAAAATTTCAAGGTCAAGAAAAAAATTTTAAAAAAAGAATCTTGCCTTTGCTAAAACCTTAACACCATTTTCAATATACTGAATATCAGTAAAATAAATTCTATTGTCTGTTTTAAGCCCAAGTTCTTCAATTGTTTTTAGAAGTTTTCTTTCTCCTTCAACCTTTGCACCCCTTAAAGCAAGTGCCCTTTTTTGTGCATCGTTTAGAGATTTCTGGTATGGGAAGAAGACCTCAGTTGAAATATAATTTTCTTCTATTGTAA